>Ga0209089_10000075_pt1 | contig 88688 bp, 90 predicted proteins | sample ArcticOcean_MG_C_FD_187431 | JGI IMG/M metagenome (GOLD analysis project Ga0209089, IMG submission 187431) | Marine microbial communities from western Arctic Ocean - ArcticOcean_MG_CB2_150 (SPAdes) (version 2) | ecosystem: Environmental > Aquatic > Marine > Oceanic | place: Arctic Ocean: Canada...
TCCATCACTCAGTGAAGAAACAGCCTTAATTCGAGTCGAACTATGAAAGATAGTCGACTGCTGAACGTACGAAGACTTCTACACCCAGAGGCAAACAGTCTTCGTTCCAGTCGAACTTTGCGTTGTGGTGACCTTCGATTCCCCGTTCAGCGACCCGGGCATCGGGATGCGCCGCGCCGAGCAGGAAGTAGACGCCCGGTACTCGGTTGTTGAACTCGGCCATGTCGTCGCCAACGCTTACTGGCTCCAGTTCACGCGCATTTCCTTCGCCAACCACCAAACTCGCCTGCTTGGTAACCCATGCTGCAACTTCAGGATCATTGATAACCGGAGGAGCACCGTGAATCCGCTCAAACGACGTCGTTGCACGCATTGCGGCTGCAACGTTGCTGGCGATCCGCTCGAGTGATTCCATGATCTGGGTGCGAGTCTCGGGGGTGTAAGCGCGAACGGTTCCTTCGACCGTCACGCTATCGGCAATCACGTTCGGGGCTGTTCCCCCATGAATCTGGCCAAACGTAAGCACCCCCATGTCGTTCGGTGGAACTTCTCGGCTCACAACAGTTTGAGCAGTAGAAATAATCTCGGCAATGGCGGCAACAGGATCGATGGTCGTGTGCGGCATTGCGCCGTGGCCACCCTTACCGTGAACAGTAAGCCTGAACTGATCAGCACTGGCGAATACCGTTGCCCTGTTCACGCCGATAGTCCCAGTTGGGATCGGATTCCAGAGGTGCGTGCCGATTACTCGATCGGCCGGGTATTTCTCGAATAGGCCGTCGTCGATCATGGCGAGTGCGCCTGTGACAATCTCTTCGGCGGGCTGGAAGACAAATATCAACGTACCAGCCAACTGATCTCTCATATCAGCCAGGATTTCGGCGGCGGTTACAGCCATCGTGATGTGACCATCGTGTCCACAGGCGTGCATTCGACCGTTTGTCGAAGCGAAATCTAGACCGGTTAACTCGTCGACGGGTAGTCCGTCGATGTCGGCGCGAATCATGAGGGTTGGTCCCTCTTTTGCGCCCTTCAGCACGCCTACCAGTCCGGTCTTTCCGATGCCGGTTTCGACTTCAAGACCTGCCGCGGTCAGACGTTCGGCGATTGCCTTTGCAGTTTCGTTTTCCTCGAAACCCAGTTCAGGAATGCCGTGGAAGAAGCGTCGAGTCTCGATTATCTCGGCACTTCGAGCGGCCACGAGATCGGAAATAGCGTCAGAGGGCATCGTTTACATCAAACTCCGGCTTGGTTGCGGCCTGCCCGGTAAGTTCACGAGATAGGCGCAGCCACTTTACCGGTTGATAGCGGGGAATGCTGCATTTTGTCATTGCGAGGAGTCCGACGACGTGGCAATAACGAGTGAACGGATACGACGTTTGATTCCGATGATCATGGTTACGAGGTGTGACAGTTCCTGCGATACGTCATGAATTGAGCGCTGTCGCGGTTCATGGCTGATTGCCACGTCATCGGACTCCTCGCAATGACAATAAAAAAGCCCTCTCCTTTTCTAAGGAGAGGGCTTGAATTACATCGAACTTCGCCGAACAGACTACGAAGCGAACACGCCTTCACGAGCTGCGCTGGAGTCGAGCCCACGCTTCTGGAACGCAGCCTGACCCGCCGCAACGTTCTCGGCCTTGCCGAGCCATGCAGCCAGCGGAGCGGCCTGAAGACCACGACCGTACGAGTAAGTAAGTTCCCAAGGAAGATCTTCTGTATTAGCGATCTTGCTGATCTCGTTCAGGTTCACAACCGACTCTTCGTCGCCCTGTCCACCCGAAAGGAATGCGATTCCAGGAACGTTCGTAGGAACGGTCTCCAGGAAGCAATCAATGGTCTGGCGAGCAACTTCGGCAGCTGAAGCACGGTTCGGTGCGTCGGCACCAGAGATAACCATGTTCGGCTTGAGAACGATGCCTTCGAGATCGACGTTCTGTGCGTCGAGTTCTTCGAATACTGAAATAAGTGACCGAGTGGTTGCTGATCGGCAATCGTCGATGCTGTGCGATCCGTCCATGAACACTTCCGGCTCTACGATCGGAACCAGACCCTGCTCTTGGCAGAGTGCCGAGTAGCGAGCGAGCGAGTGCATGTTTGTGCGGATCGCGTAGTCGGAAGGCTTGCCTTCACCGACAACGATCAGTGCGCGCCACTTGGTGAACCGTGCGCCGAGCTTGTAGTACTCGGTGAGTCGGCCACGAAGACCATCGAGTCCCTCGGTGATGAACTCGCCGGGTGCGCCAGCGAGGTCGTGGGTCGAGTTGTCGACCTTAATACCGGAGAGAATATCCTTGTTGGCAAGCACTTCTACGAAGCTCTTTCCCGAATCGTCTGACTGGCGGATCGTCTCGTCGTACATGATTACGCCAGAGATATAGTCACTGATATCGGGAGTCTGGAACAACAGCTGTCGCCAGAGTCGGCGGGAATCAGATGTCGACTCGACATTAATGCTGTCGAGACGCTTGGTCATCGTTCCGGTGCTTTCGTCGGCAGCCAGAATACCCTTCTTGCGGGCAACCATCTTCAGTGCGATTGAGTTCAGTTCAGCAGAGGCCATGTACGGCGTTCCTTATAGTCCAAATAAAAAAGAGTTCTAATTGAATTTAGCTCTGCATTGGCCGTTCGGCAACGGTAATCGGTTAAATGAACGTTATATGAGTCGCCGGAAGGCGTGAATTCGCCGTTAACTAGAAAGACCGACGAAAGATCGCCGGTCTTTCTGAATCAGATTCGATGAACTGCTACATCGCTCCGTGCTGTTTGAACAGCTGAGCAAGTAGCGCAATGCCTTCGGCGTTCTTCTGTACGGATTCAAAGGCGAAGCAGAGTCGAGCGCAATTTTGACCTATTCGGCCAGATCCATCGGCTTCAAACGCCACCCCAGCAACGTAGCCAACACCCTGTTCGAACACTTTGTCGCGAATGCTTGAAATGTCAGATCCCTCAGGCATTGTCAGCCACACGTAGCAGCCGCCCTCCGGAGCCGACCATGTGGCGCCTATACCGCCGAAATGCTCTTCGAGTGCTGCGGTCATTGAATCGCACTTGGCCTGAAGCATCGGGTTGAAGTTATCGCGATGAGATTCGAGGTTGTTTCTCAGGTAGCCCTCGATTGCAATCGCAGCGAACTGGTTAGGACCACTGCCAAGCTTGAAGCTTAGAGCCCTGCGCATCAGTTCAGGAGATGCTGTGAAATAGCCGAGACGAAGTCCGGGAGCCAGCAGTTTCGAAAATGAAGCTACGTATACGACGATTCCAGAGTCATCAAGCGCTCGGAACGCTGGCTGCACATCGCCCTTATAACGAAGGTCGACGTAGCAGTCGTCTTCAAGTATCGGCATGTTGTGGCGGTGAGCAATTTCGAGAATAGCTTTGCGTCGTTCGCCAGACAAAGTCGAACCCATTGGGTTCTGGTGTTCGGGAATTGTGTACAGGTACTTCGGCTTCTCACCGGCTGCAGTTAGAGCGATGATCTGTTCTTCTAACTTCTCGGGAATGATCCCGCCCTCGTCCATCGCTACACCACGGACATCCGCTTCGAATCTTCGGAGTTGTGAGGTTGTTCCCATGTAAACAAACTCTTCGGCGAGAACTACGTCACCAGGATTCGTCAACGCCTGAATTACAAGGCCCAGTGCTTCACCGGAACCGTTTGTTAGTGCAATCTCATCGGCAGTTACGCTGAATCCACGGTCAGTCTCAAGTTTTTGCGCTGTGTACTCACGTAGCTCAAGTGCGCCTAGCTGATGTGGGTAGTAAGCAAGTTCGGCGAGAACTTTGGTGGAGTTGGTATCGACAGCAGTTTGAAGAGACTGGATCAGACCGTCCAGTGGAAGTGTTTCTGGTGCTGGGTATGCTGTTGCAAAATCGTATTTCGCGTGAACTCCCGGATTCAGCGCCGTATCTACCGATTTCTCTGAGTAAAGAGTGTCGTAACTAAAGATTTCCACCATGTTTGCAGGTCCCAATCGCGGCTCGGCCGCTGTCATGTCTATAAGTCAGGCGGGTGAAGCTTACTGCCGCTTTCGCCCAACCGCAAAGCCCTAGTGACCCGATTGGTCGATTTAGCTGTTATACATTGCGCCAGTGCGTCGCAATTTGGCGAAATCAGAGATTTGAACTGCGTTTTGCGCAGATAGGAGAACCCCACATGCGCGGAGTCGCTTTCCATGGAAACAGCCTGGCAGAGGTTATCGACTACCCGGACATTGATCCCGGGCCCGAGCAGGTGCTGATCAAACTCCGATCATCTGGGCTGTGTGGATCGGATTTCGGTCGCTATCGGGGCGATGTTCCTAACGAGTACAACGGTGAGCTTCGGCGCCCCGGTCACGAGCCGTGTGGTGAAATTGTTGAGCTTGGACCTAACGTCAGTGGACTCAAAGTTGGCGATCGCGTTATTCAGCACCATTACGAAGGGTGTCGTGAGTGCGAGTACTGCCTCACCGGTTGGCAGCAGCTATGCCAGGTAACCGATAAGAAGGAGTACTACGGAGGATCGATGCACGGTGGTCACGGCGACTACATGGTTGCTCATCAGTCGACCTGCGTTGCCCTACCCGACGAAGTCGCATACGAAGTCGGGGCGTATCTCGCCTGTGGAGCGAGTACGGCATTTCAGGCAGTGAAGAAACTGGAAGTTTCGGGTTTGGATGTACTGGCAGTTTTCGGACAGGGACCTGTGGGACTTGCTGCAACGATGTTCGCTACCGTAATGGGCGCTCGAGTCATCGCTGTGGATATCGCGCCCGACCGGCTCAAGATGGCTGCGAATTCTGGCGCATGGGCGACTGTGGACGCTTCGAACGACGATGCACCCGAGCAGATTCGGGAACTAACCCACGGAAACGGCGCCGACGCCAGTCTGGAAGCAGCCGGATTGGCAACGACGCGAGTGGCTGCTGTGGAGTCGACAAAGATCTTCGGTCGCACTTGCCTTGTTGGGGAAGGAGGCGAGGTTACTTACCAGCCGACACCTCACATCATTCACCGCCATCTAACACTTATGGGATCGTGGACATTTTCGACCTTTGGACTCGCCGGAGCAGCCAGATTCACTGCTGAACGCAACGTTCCGCTTGGATCGGTCATAACATCGAGGTCAAATATCGAGCAGGCACCAGAGGCATACGAGAAGTTTTCATCGGGTGTTGCGGGCAAGTTCGTAATCAATTGGGATTAGACTAATAATTCTAGTTTTGAACTGAAAAACCACCAGTACCCAGCCACATACCCACACCTTTCCCAACGATATCCAGCCTGCATTTTTGCGGATTTCGTAATCGATTTTTGCTACCCCCCTTTTAGATTGGGTGCTCAATGTCGTACAATAGAAGGTCGGTTGAAGTGATAAATGTGTTCGCACTAGTTCTGGGAAACCTGAAGTCGGTGCATTAGGCATCGCTTTTGTTTCAGATCGCATCTAAAACTTGAGTGTCTGCCACCATTCTCAACTTGCGTAAACCCCCGCAGTTTAAGCGGGGCAGGTAGCGCGAGCGGCACTAGTACGAATGACCTGAGATTGGAATATCTGTCCGGATATCCGATAAGTCTAGGTACGGGTAGCAAATACCCGAAAGGAACAAGCGTTGGTCCAAAAGCGACGAACATCCCGCGTCAATGACGTCAACTCCGCCCTTGAGGGTGAAGACGAGTATCAATCCGCCTTCACTCGCATGGAAGGTAACGAAGACGAAGCAAACCAGGTCACGGAGAGCAGTGCAACAGCTGTAACCCGTTCTGAACTGGATATGTGGGAAGCGGCACGAGCGTCTGACTCGGCAACAAGCATCACGAACGCACTCCAGAACGAAGTACAGGAATCGGAACTCACCGAAGACACTGTACGAATGTATCTGCGAGAAATCGGTCGCGTTGCCCTTCTAACTGCAGCTGATGAAGTTGTGCTTGCACGAGCAGTTGAGCTTGCTCAGCGACTCGAAGCAATTGAGAAGGAAATTCAAGGCGATATCGAAGTCGGCACACCCGACCCGTCCACTATCATCACAGACATCCTGACCAAGCTTGGTCCGGTTGGCGACACAGCATCTGCCGTAGCCAAATACCTGGGTCTTGAGACCCCGGTCACTCTTGGCAGGGCTCTTGCCGACCCCGATCTTCGTGCACTTGTCGATGGCAAGCGCGAAGACGAGTTGATCAACTATCTCTCAGACGCACTCGGCGTTGAGCCGGATGAAGCGCACAAGCTGGTTGTTGAACTTTCAGTTCTCAGCCGACTGCTTTCGGCAGACATGGTCGGAATACTGGGTCTCGACCCGGTCTTGAACGATCTGCCTGACGACATCGTAAATCCAAAGTTCATCGCTGCCTTACAGCCACTGACTCCCGTTTTGAGCGCGCACCTTATGCGTGTTCGGGAAGAGGGCGAAAAGGCACGACGTCACTTGGGCGAAGCAAACCTTCGACTTGTGGTGAGCGTTGCCAAGAAGCACCTCAACCGTGGTCTTTCGATGCTCGACCTGATTCAGGAAGGCAACATCGGTCTGATGCGTGCCATCGAGAAGTTCGACTTCCGCAAGGGTTTCAAGTTCAGCACGTACGCAACGTGGTGGATCCGACAGGGAATCACCCGAGCGATCGCCGACCAGGCACGAACGATTCGTATTCCTGTTCACGTTGTAGAGACGTTGAACAAGATCATGCGAGCACGTCGTGAGCTTGGACAGCAGCTGAACCGAGAGCCAAAGGTTGAAGAACTCGCTGAGCGAGTAGAGCTTTCAGTCGAACGTGTATCTGAAATTCTTCAGATGTCCCAAGAACCTGTATCTCTCGAAACACCAATTGGTGAAGACGGAGAGAACGAGCTTGGTGACTTGATTCAGGACAGTAGCGCACCGGCACCAGCCGATGTCGCAGCACAGTCATCCATGCGTGAGCAGGTCGACCGTGTTCTCAGTCATCTGCAGGATCGGGAACGACGTGTTCTTGAACTCCGTTTCGGACTGTTCGATGGTCGCCCCCGAACTCTAGAAGAGATCGGTGGTGAGTTGAACCTCACTCGTGAGCGCATTCGACAGATCGAACGCAAGGCACTTGGCCGACTCCGTGGTGATGAACACGTTGCAGAACTTCGTGAGCTTCTAGCCTAGTCGCTGACTAAAGCGTAAATATAAAAGCCCCAATCCGGGAAATCGGGTTGGGGCTTTTACTTTTAATCTCTTGGACATCTGGCTGATTCGGAGTGTGATCTAAAGCTCGCCGCCCAGATTGAAGTCGGCTGGTGCGCTTACGAGCGTTAATCTTGCCTTACCGAGAATCGTCGATTGAATCCGGAGCGGAAGCCGTTCGAGAATGCGCATTGGCAGTGGGCCGTTCGATATTTCCTGTGCGTACCAGCGGGAGGCAAGGCGTCTTGTCTTCAAATAACGAGAAACCTTCGATAGTTTCGATTCAGCTGCGTTGTTAATGGCCAGAGCGAAATTGAAACTACCGTCAAGGCCCATCCTTCGAGTATTTCCGCCACCCAGTTTGAGCACACGAGCGTTCAATCTGACCAGCCATCTGGACCAGTCGAGTGCATACAAACGGGTGCCTGCATTCACTGAACCAGCAACCGCAGCGGCCGTTGCTCGGTATGTGGCGGCATGATCGGCGTGACCGTAGTCGCCGTACGCAGAGTGAGTGACGACGATATCGGGGTTCAGTTCAGTTAGGCGACCGACGACACGAGCAGCAAGGTCAACTATGGGGACTAGTGACAGTGCGGTATCGAGTCGAACGCCGGTTTTGAATTCAAGGCGGCCTTCTGCATCGTCGGGCCACATCGCACCTTCGCTATATCTAAGCGTTTCTACCGACACCACGCCCAGATCGTCGCAAGCGTTGCGCAGTCGATCGGTTCGATCATCATCGCCTGGTGCAAGGCACAACACACTCACCTCGTGGCCATCTGCAACTAGCTTTGCGATCAACGCTCCTGCAAGCAGAGTCTCGTCATCCGCATGTGCAAAGACCATCAGGATTTTCTGAGCCATGAAACCGGAAATACTCATTCACTCGACTCTGCTTCGTGTTTGATTTCCGACAACCATGAGCTAGTCATGTTTTTAATAATTCCACGGGGGTAGACGAGTCTGATTGGCAGCAAGTAGTTGGAGAAGTGTTTGTTGTCGGACACCCGGCACCCTTTAGATTCAGACTCAACTGAGATAGACCGTACCGCAGTGATAGTGAACTTGGTCGACTTCCCGGCTATTACTCGAGTAAGGGTCACAAAAAACGGGACTTTTCTACCGCCAATCCGGAGCGTGAATCCAAACTGGTGTCCGCTCATCCATTCCCCTTCACCTGGGGCGTCGAACACGGCCACGCATATTGTCGACCACTCTGGCCAGCGGCTGGCCTCATTGATCAACTTCCACACGCGTTCGGCCGGAGCATCTACATAAATGCTCGAAGTCAGATCGAATTTGAAGAGTTTGTTTATAAAAATGGAACTGGAATCCCGGCAAACGTGAGAAACTTGCGGCTTGCCTGCCCCCAAAGTAATCACTGATCCAATCGAAAACAATGCCCGAATCTACTGAATCTTCCACAGACGTACTGCGCGGATCTGGCCTGCGAGCCACGCCGGCTCGAAGGGCCGTCATCGACGTACTGCGTGAGACCCATAATCACATGACCGTTTCTGAGGTGATCACGGCACTGGCAGGAGGCGGGGCGAAGTTCGATCAGTCTACGGTTTATCGAGTACTCAGTGATCTCGGCGGAGTAGGCCTTGTCGCAGAATCGCGACTAAGCCCCGGCGATACGGTATTCGAGTGGATCAGCCAGTCGAATCACCACCACCTTCAGTGCACGGAATGCGGGCGCACTTTGCCGCTCGACGACGAACTTGTGCAGCAGTTCATATCGAAGGTGCACGAGCGTCACGGTTTTCATGTGAACGCCACGCATCTGGTGCTATCGGGAATCGAGCACGACTGTCCGGGGGCATAGTCGATCACGCTATCGGCATCGACCCATCCGAACTAAATCAGGCTGAACTTTGTGACCCTTTGGCCGCCACCCGGTTCTCCGATTTCAGCGATGTACAGGTTGCCCTGCGAGTCGAACGCTCCGCCGTGTGCGGCGATAGTGGCATCGGGGTTACCGCGCCAGCGAGTGATCAGTTCGCCATCTAACGTCCAGATCGAAACGCCGTTGCCGCCGCCCTGCTCGACAACGTAAGCAATGTCACCGTCGAAGAAGATGTCACCGGGGCCAACAACGTCAGTCCACTCGGTCAGATAGTTGCCATCGACATCGAATATTTGGATTCGATTGTTCTCGCGGTCGCAGATGTAAATCTTGTTGTTCTTATCGACTCCAACCTTGTGAAGAATCGAGAACTGTCCGGGGGCTGTTCCACCCTCGCCCCACGAATGCTCAAGCTGGCCATCAGCACTGAACCGGTGAACCCGACGGTTTCCATAGCCATCAGAAACAAATAACCGACCATCAGTTGCGACCGCTAGGCCGGTGGGGTTGTTGAACGGAGAACCCTGCTCGTTGGTGCTGGTGACCGTGATCGCAGCATAGCCGTGGGTGCCAAGCTCCATAAGCACATCGCCGTTTTCGTTGTGCTTCGTCACCTGATGAGTTTGGTGATCGGCGAGCCAGATATTGTCATCTTTATCGATCATGAGTCCGTGCGGCACCCGAAACTCACCCTTATCGAGTCCCAGATCGCCCCACGAGCCGATGAAGTGACCATCGGCAGTCCAGCAGGTAACCGGATGCTTCGAGCGGCTGAATAGCCACACACGGCCCTGAGAGTCGACTCCAACGTCAGCACACTGCCCCAGTTCCCAGAACGCCGGCTTGTGACGCAACCAGTCTCGGTCTACCTCGTACTTAAATTTGCCTTCGCCAACTGTAGTCATAAGTTCGCCACCATACGGATACTTGGTTCTGGATCGCGCAAAATCATCGCAGGCTCGCCACGCTAGACCTCCTGACGTAAGCTGTCAACGAACCTACGACCGGTCCGTTGCGATGCGCGACCAGGTCACGCTAGTGACGCCCTGAGTCTGACGAAAGATATCTACTATCAAAGACCGCAAGAGCGCAGTTCTCGCTGCTATAGACGACAACTGGCGACAGTTCAGAATGTCGCTCGACCAGCTTGTCAGCGATGACATGGCGATATCTGGCGTGCTCGAAGACAAATCGGTTACCGATATCGTCGGCCATATCACGACGTGGGAATGGGAACTTGTCACATCGCTCGATCGCGGCAGTATCGAGCCAGTTGGCGACGTAGAGCGCTTCAACGCAATCGCAGCAGCACAAAAGAAGGGCAACGCGCCCCGTAAAACCGTCGAAGAAATGGAACAGGTTCACCGTTCACTGCGAGACCAGTTAGCAAAGGCACCAACTGCGTACTTCGAACCCTACGATCCATTTCGGGAGATGATCGAATCCTGCACGGTGCTCCACTATCAGGAACATGGTTCTCAGATCCGAATCTGGGCGTCGAAACACTCGCTGGCATCTCCAAAAACCGAGTGAAATTAGTCGTTTTCGGTAACGATGTACCGGGGGTGCCACTCGCCGCGCCACGATGTAATTTTCGTTGGAACGACCTTGACTAGATATCGTAGTCGATCAGCCGTTTTCGCCGCATAAGTCGGTCCGTCTGGCCCCATGTAGCGAATCGCCATTTCATCAGCGATTTCCTTCACACGCCCTACCAGTGCAACAGGCCCTTCGACCACTTCGGCTATTCCCTCGACAGTGACCCTCGTGTGCTCTGGGTTTACGTCATCAGCGCACAAAAGGCAGACTCGCGGTTCCTGGCTCAAGTTTGCGAACCAGCTCGACTTGCTGCGAGCGATGACCCACATCACCTCGCCATCCCAGTGCTGCCACATCGCAGCTACGTGAGGTGCCCCGTCGGGCTGAACCGTAGCGATGCGAGCAATGATCGGCTGCGCGAGAAATGCGTCGATTTCTTCGGCTGATAATTTTCCTGCTGATGGACTCATCGCTGTTTGCTTCTACCCGCTGACCCGTTTCCACTTGCGGAGGCTGGTTACTTCTCGCACGGGATCTTGATTAGAGCCGAACGCTGTGTATGAGACTTCGGCCACGTAGACCGAACCTTCGGAGTCGACGCTTATTGCGTGAGGTGCGATGAACTGATCATGGCCTTCACCGCCAAGTTCGTTCCCGAAGTTTGTGATCTGATTGCCTTCGGGATCCAGAATAACCACACGTAGACCGAGCCTGCGCACGCCTTCTTGAACTGGCGGTGCGGCGGCTTCTGCAACGTAAAGGTTCGTGTCATCGCCACGTCCCGTGCATAGTGCCATCGGACGGTGCATGTGAATCTGTTTCACGAACTCGCCATCCGTTGTGAATGTTTGAAGCCTGAAATTCTCTCGATCAGCGACAGTTACTTGGTCGGTTCCGTTCATCGAAATATTGTGTGGAAGCGAGAACTGACCGGGCATCGATCCTGACTCACCCCACGATTTGATGTAGTTGCCGTCGGTATCGTATTTATGTACTCGTGAGTTGCCGTAGCCGTCTGAAATGAACAGATCGCCGTTTTCGGGATTTACTGCAACGTTTGTTGGGCGGTTGAAGGGATCGCCCTCCTGCCACGCCGCGGCTTTGCCTTTTTCGCCAAGGCGGAAGATCAGCTTGCCTTCTTTGGTTCGCTTCTCAACCATGTGAGCGTCATCGTCAGCCAAATACAGGTTGTCTTCTGCGTCGATAGTGATGCCATGCGGTCGAACAAACTCGCCTGCACCCCAGGTCTCCAGGAAATTTCCATCTTTGTCGAAGACGATGACCGGGTGATCGCCGCGGTTGAACACATACACGTTGTCGTTCGAGTCGACAGCAACCGACGTTGCTTCCTTGAAAAACATCGGGTGCGGGAGCTTTGCCCAGTACGGGACTGGTTCGTAGACGGTTGCTGATGTTGCTGCGTTGGCCATTGGTTGTTCCTGGTGGTTGTTCTAGTTCAGTGCTGGGATAGGTAAATGAGTGTGGCGGCGGTGTACTAGACCCGCCTCCACTTGCGAAGGCTGACTACTTCACCGAGCGGCGGCGTATCGCTGCCGGAGTTCTCAGCACTAGAGAAATAGTTTGTCCACGCTACTTCAGCTGCGTAAACAGAACCCTGCGAGTCTGTCGATACACCGTGCGGAGCGGTGAACTGATCGACACCCTGACCCGGCAGTGGGCCTCCAAGGTGCTGAAGGAACTCTCCCTCTGGTGAAAGTACTGCGATCATCGCTCCCAGATTCCGCACACCCTGCTGTACCGGAGGGGGAATCATCTCGCCCACGTAAAGCGCGTTGTCGTCACCCTTGCCCTGCGTAACCGACATTGGGTGATGAATGTGAATTTGCTCGACGAATTCGCCGTCGGTGGTGAATATCTGGAGTCGGAAGTTCTCTCGGTCGGCGACGATCACTTTGTCGGTGCCAAGCATGCTGATGTTGTGTGGCAGGCTGAACTGACCGGGATCGGTCCCTGATTCACCCCACGACAACATGTGATTGCCGTCGGGATCGAACTTGTGGATTCGGGAGTTGCCATAGCCGTCTGAAACAAACAGTTCGCCGGTAGCGGGGTTAATTCCAATATCGGTGGGTCGGTTGAACATCCCGCCGCTTTGCCATTCACACGGCTCGCCTTTGGTGCCCAACGTAAAGATCAGTTCGCCATCGTTGGTGCGCTTCTGAATCATGTGGCCATCATCGTCGACGAGATAGAGATTATCGTCAGCGTCGATTTCGATGCCATGCGGTCGAACGAACTCGCCGTGCCCCATACCGCGCAGGAAATTGCCGTCGATATCGAACACGGCAATCGGCTCGGTACCGCGGTTGAAAACGTAAACGTTGTCCTTTGAATCGACTGCAATCGAAGTGGCGTCACCTCGGAAGGTCACCCCCATAGGCAGTTTTGCCCATCCTGCAACGGGTTCGTATTTCGTCTGTGAAGTAGCGGTGGTCATATATTGAGTTTCGTGGTGCCTAATTGGTGATTGGAGAATAAAACTGTGATTGCCGTTGAAATTTACCTGGAACGTGATTCCGCCAGCCAGCCTTTGAGCTGCTCCGGGAGCCATTGAACCAGATTGATGCCACGTTCAACATCGGATGACATGAGCCTGTCTCGGGCGTGAACCGCCGATACAACTGACTCCATGGCCTCAACTACTTCGGCATGCTCAGGATGCCCGGGGCGGCCGTACGACTGGGCAAGATCCTGTGGTCCAAAAGTGATCAGATCAATGCCTTCTACATCCAGAATCTCTTCGATCGTGTCTACTGCGTTCTTCGTTTCGATTTGAATTGCAACAGTAACTTCCCGATTGAAGGCAGCCATGTACTCGGCTGCGGTCATATCGTGCATGCCGTAGTCACGCCCACGAGAAGTACCAAACGAGCGTTCGCCTATCGGGCCAAACCGTGAAGCCATGGCTATTTGGTGCGCCTGGTCAGCGTTATCGACGTGGGGGCACAGGATTCCCATCAGTCCCCTATCGAACGTACGTAAAATCGTATCGGTCTCAGTGTTCGGAATACGTGCGGTGCAGGTCATGCCATGCATATCAGCGACCCGGCACATCATTTCGGCCGATTCCCAATCGAAAACTCCATGTTCCATGTCGAGGTGCAGGCCATCGAAACCGGCATAGCCGGCCCACTCGGCGATGGTCGGCTCAGGGAACGTCAGAGTTAGATTGTGCGAAATAGTGCCGTTATTTATCGCAGCCCGAATATTGCTTGATCGCAAAATAAATCTCCTGAATACATCAGACGTACCGAACTGTGCCATGACGTGAGATCGGGCAGGTGCTACCGTGACTCACGCCGAGTCGAACCAGCGCCCTGCTACCTTTTGGCGGAATTTGGCGAGAACGCGGGCGGAGTATACAGCCAGCTTGAACTACATCGAGATCGTTTCGTTCAATTTTCACTACGAGTTGCTACGAGAATCTATTTCAGTTTTGAATTCAGCGCGGGCAAACGGGTAATGACGATCCCCGTATTTGGCCGAATCTATCGCGGCTATCCGATCGCCTTAGTAGTGTTTCTTTCGACCGGTCTTTCAGTCGGTATGGCTCAGTACGCATTCGGGGAATTTGCAGGACCACTCAAAGAAGAATTCGGCTGGTCGCAAACGCAGCTGAACCTCTCGCTGGCGTTTTCGTTCATATCTGGCTTGCTGGCGCCGTTCGTTGGCAGCCTGAGCGATCGGATTGGCATACGCCCCGTGATGTTTGTGTCGCTTCTACTGATCGCTTTGGGATTCCTTCTGCGCCCGTTAATCAGCGAGCTTTGGCATTGGTATTTGTTCAGTTCACTGGTCTACGCCGGATTCCCTGGCGCTACGATCATGCCCGCAGGCAAGATGGTTGGGTTGTGGTTCCCGAAAACCCGTGGCCGAGTTATGGGTGCTGTCGTTGCGGGCAACAACTTTGGCGGGGTGACAATGCCTCCACTGGCAGCCGGAATTATCGCCGTAGTTAGCTGGCAGACGGCCTATGTCACGTACGGCGTGATCATGGCGGTTCTCGCTGTTGTTGCGATTTTCATCATTGTTGAAGACGAAGACAAAATCGAAGCTGAAATGCAACGAACGGGTCGGGGTGATCAGGCTCAATTCGCTAGAGCCGCCGCTAGAGCCGGCCTCACAGTTCGAGAAGCGCTCGCTAATCGTAATTTCTGGCTAATCATGATCGGACTTGTTGCAGCAACTTTCACGTATCAAGGCGTGCTTACACAGTTACGTCAGCACTTCGAAGAGAGCGGTTTCGCTCCGGCTGTTGCCACTTCGGCGGTCAGCATAATTGCCGGAATGGGGATCGCTTCTAAGCTTGCATTTGGCCGTGCTAGCGAAAAGATCACCGCACGCATAGCGACCATCATTTCAGTGGCGCTTCAGGGTATCGGTGTGTTCATCATCGCCCAGGCAGATGCGGGAGTTCTGATGTGGGTCGGAATATTTATATTCGGACTCGGATTCGGTGGACTCGGTGCCCTAATCGTTCTCGTAGTTCAAGAAGCGTTTGGCATGAAAGAGTTCGGGGGAATCATGGGCCTGATGCAGGTCGGAATGATTGCCTCAGGTACAGGAGCGCCGCTGATCGCAGGTGCGCTTCACGACAAGACGGGATCGTTCGGATCGTCGATGTTGATTGTCGTGGCGATTTTCGTTGTTGGCATCGTCGCTCTGGCGCTGGCGAGACCCGTTAAGTCGGAGGAACCTTTAGGAATCGTCGACAACGCCAAGAGGACGAATTAGCCGATAAATGCGAGTGCGGTAACAAGTGCTGCGAAAAGCACAATGGGCAAGAACGTGACGACCGAATTGGTACGAGTGCTGGCTCGGACCTGCGTCCCGATGCTCAATGATTTTGATGTATTTTTCATTTCAGTTGCCCCACTGATTTGAATCTCTGTTTTGCCCTGACTTCATCTTCAGTCCTACACGGCAACGTGTCGTGTGTGCCTCCCCCCATATGTGATTTCCCATTGGATTAATGACAGGTTTCCCAGACCGAACATGTATGCACACAAAAAAGCCCCGGCGAATTGGCCGAGGCTTTTTTATGGTGTGATTATTGAGCGCTGTCTACGACTCTAATTCGTCCCATATTGCTTTCGCGTAGTTGAGCGACTTGGCATCGTTGTGCCACTGGTCGCCGGCCCACGCGCCTTCGATGGTCATGTAGCCCGAGTAGCCGGCGTTGTGCATCGCTGAGATGGCGTATCGGTAGTCGATCTCGCCATCGGGAAGCGGAACTCGCAGGAACACCGACCGGTTGTTTTCCGGGTGGTAGACGCGGTGGAGGTTCTTCGAGTGCCAGTACTTGGCGACCGGCGCTATTTTGTCGATAGCGTCGTCGAAGCTTTCTTCAGGAACATCGTAGGTCCACAGGATATTTCCGATGTCCGGGTTGATACCGAAGTTGGGTCGATCGACCTTGCCATGAAGCAGCAGTGCCGACCATGAGTTGTCGACGGGGGAGTTTTGGTGAACTTCCACGGCGATTTTCACGTTCACATCGGCAGCCTTGGCGCACGCCGCCTGGAACACGCCTGCCAGCTCATCGTAGACATTCAACATCGCATCGCGTGAAGAATCCTGCGAAATCTCCCATCCTGAAGCGCTCCCCGGTGCTGCCCCAGGCGGATGGCCGGGGCGTCGTGCCGGCGCGCTCATCGCACCGTTCACCACTTCTGCACCGGTCCAGCCTGCGTACTGGATCGCTTCGTCGAGGCGTTCTCGATTCTGCGGACCGGTTTTTGCAGTGTGCAAAGTACCGCCCGCTCTCACGCAACCAACATCGAGACCGAAACTCTGGAGTCGTGATGCAAAATCCTTTGCTTTCTGTTCGGTTCCGAGACCATCGAGTACTTCCAGTCCTACTTCTAAAGCGTCGAATCCAAGGCTTTTGGTCTTCTTGAGAAAGTCGTCGGTGTAGTTGTCAGTCGAAAGGCTCCAGCTATCCACCGATTGCGGATACAGAGTGAATCGACGGTGGGCGTAGCAAAATCTCATGTTGTTGTCGTTTCCTGAGCGGCACGGCTAGTTCAGCCTGAGTTCCGCCGGTACTTCTAGCGAACTTCGGTAATCGCCCGGATACTACCACCGGCGCGGGTGTAGTATCCGGGCGCCTTGTTCCTGTCAGGGCACAGTCTGAAGTCATTTCGGTACAGGTGTTGCAAACTTTTTCGTGCGTTCGCTCAGCACTAGCAAATAACGAATCGAAGATTCATATGAAAATCACCGACCTGCGCGTTTACCTCACTCGACCTGAAGGCAGCACTCGATCATGGCTGTTTGTTGAGATCGACACCGACGAAGGGATCACAGGAGTTGGTGAGTCAACGAACTCCGGTGGTGGCGGAGCGCTGATAGTTGGTAATGCCACCGAGATGCTCAAGAACGATCTCGAAGGGCAAGACTTTTCCGAAGGTCTGATCGGTTTGGATCCCGCTAATATCGATGCAATCTGGCACCGAATATTCCGACGTTTCGGAACGCTAGGTTCCCGCGGATTCGGCACTACCCTCGCCAGTGGAATCGACATGGCGCTGTGGGACATCAAGGGCAAAGCGCTGGGACGTCCGGTTTGGGATCTGCTCGGCGGCAAGATGCGTGACTCGGTCCCCGTTTATTCGCACGTCTCGTACATCGACGACATCGACGCATGTGTTGCTGATGCCAAACGTCAAGTAGCGCTCGGATACCAGGCGCTCAAGCTCGATCCCTTCAGCCCCGAAATGGGCAAACACCACCGTCGATACATCGATGGCAAAATTTCAGCTTCTGGTGCTGCGTATGCAGACGATCTAATGGGTGAACTTCGAAGTGCTATCGGCCCCGATATCGAACTGATGATCGACGCCCACGGCAACTTCGATGTGTCTACCGCTACAGAAATGTGCAATCGCATGATGAAGCACAACCTGACCTGGTTCGAAGAACCGCTTCAGCCGGAAAGCCTCGATGCCCATCGACAGCTGCGACGCAATACCGATATCAACCTCTGCATCGGCGAGCGAAAGTACACCCGATGGGACTTCGCACCGTACCTGCAGGAGGGTTTGGTGAACTACATCATGCCCGACATCTGCTGGACTGGCGGAATTTCGGAAATGAAGCGCATCGCCATACTTGCCGAAACTTACTATGTGCCGATCAGTCCGCACGACGCTTCAGGTGCCTTCAACGTGATCACCGGCGCACATGTGCTGATGAACGTGCCAAACATCTACCGACTCGAAATGTCGGAGCACTCATTGAAAAACTACAATTCGGTCATCACTGAACCGCTGGACATTCGTGATGGTCATCTGCACCTGCCCGACAAGCCAGGTCTTGGATACGAACTTGATCACGATTTCATTGCTTCGCACCCGGATCCTGAATGGGCTCGACTTCACGCCTAATACAACAGCGATAATCCAAACAGAACAACGTAAATGCCACTTCCAACTCCTTCCGAAATAATCTCGTCACGCCTCACAAAACTCGATGGTCAGCTACTGCAGGTCGTCGATGCCCTCACCGAAGAGGAAGCGTCACGCTGGCCCGCTACAACTGCACCGTCATGCAAATGGCACCTGTGGCACATGGCGAGATGGGCCGACTACGTTCAGGCCCTTCTTTCGCCTGTAGTCGATGTAGAAACACCCGAGCTATGGGAATTCCCTGGAGTTGCCGACGAATGGGGCTTCGACGGAGTTGACCTGGGCATGTGGGGAGCGGGATCGGGTCTTGGCAATGAGAACGGCAAATCGCTGCCGCTTCCGAGCGTGTCGAAAGTTCGGGCGTATGCAAAAGAATCGTTTGAACTGCTCGAAAAACGGGTCGGCAAGCTGGACGACGTGACCTTTAATGCTCCGTTCACCGATTGGCACGACAATAAAACCAACGTGGGCGACGCCATGGTTGGTTACTTATCCCACGCCAATCGTCATCTAGGAATGCTCGAAGCGATCAGCGGTGTGCTGGGTAAAGACGGCTCGGTGACTGTTTAGCGGTACTTGTCAGAGTGCGCCACGGGTGGACTGTCATTGCGAGGAGGGACGACGTGGCAATAACGTCGGCTCGCTCCATCTACTGGCATATGCATACAACGCCGTGTGGAATGGCCCCGAATCGCATGGCCGAATCCTAACGTGTACCGGCCCTATCACCGATTGCCACGTCGCCTCAGGGCAGGCTTCTCGCAATGACAAAAAGCGTCTGGCGAGCCCTCGTAGGATGCTCGTGGTCGTCCTCTCTTGTAGAGTGGGGTTATTCCATGCATCTCTCAGCCTCCGCAATCGCACTTCGCCGCCTGATGCGCGCCAACGCGCTTCTGCTTGAAATCGTCACCGGTATGTACGACGAACAGTCCTCGCGCTGGGCAGCGCCAACTGCGCCCTCTGCAAAATGGCACTTGTGGCACGTTTCCCGGTGGTCCGACATCGTGCAAGCAACGCTATTCCCCATCGCCAACGGAGAAGCCGATCTCCGCAATAAAGGCGCCGAATTGTGGACAGCCCTCGGAATCGCCGACGAATGGGGATTCGAGAATCCCATGCCCGGAAAACTGGGTGGTGGAACAGGCACGGGCAAGTCTGAATCGGCAAAATTGGAATTGCCCAACATGATTAGAATCGTCGGCTACGCAAGGTCGTCTTTCGAGCTGTGTGAAATGCGCTTTTCACAGATCGACGACGGTGTTTTTGAATCTGATTTCTACGATTGGGACAACGTGAGATTGCAAGTGGGCGACGCGATGTTCGGCCACATTTCGCACCTCAACCGCCATCTCGGGATGATCGAGGCGATCAAGGGTGTTCTCGGGATGGACGGCTCGGCTACTGATTAGCTCGCTTCGATAAATTGAGGTTTTCGGAATCTAGATGGTGTTCTGGGCCGCCGCGGTAGCAACGCTTCTAGGTGGAGCGCCGGCGCTGGCGAAACCGCTGCCGCGATAGCCGTTCAAACCGGCGTCTCGGGATTATCATTGCTTGCGGTCTATGCAGCCTTGAAACTTATTTATAGATTCGATCGAAGTAACAACTAACACTGGAGTAGAAGATGGCCTCGCAGGAAATGCGCCTCGAACGCGATTCGATGGGCGAGTTGGAAGTGCCGGTAAACGCTTATTACGGAGGCAACGCTCGCAGGGCCGAACTCAACTTCCCGATCAGCAATTTGCGATTAGGCCGGTCGTTCATCAAGGCGATTGGCCAGATCAAGCAGTCGGCTGCGGTTGTGAACCTCGATCTCGACGCTATTGATGAAAAGATCGCACAGGCGATTATCGATTCGGCACAACGTGTTATCGATGGTGAGTTCGACGATCAGTTCGTTGTCGATATTTTCCAGACCGGATCAGGCACCTCGACGAACATGAACGCGAACGAGGTGATTTCAAACGTCGCTATCGAAATGCTTGGTGGCGTGCTTGGTTCACGAGACCCAGTCCACCCCAACGACCACGTCAACAAAGGCCAGTCGTCCAACGACGTGTTCCCATCAACGATTCATCTGGCAGCGGCCGTCGCGATCAAAGACAACCTACTACCTGCGCTGAAAGAGCTTGAAGACTCGCTTCGGGCGAAATCCGAAGAGTTCTGGGGCGTAGTGAAAACCGGACGAACACACCTTCAGGACGCTACGCCGATTCGACTCGGTCAGGAATTTCTTGGATACGCTGGGCAACTTGAATTCGCTGGTAAGCGTGCAGAAACAGCGCTCGCCGAGCTTTCAGTTTTGGCACTCGGCGGAACTGCGGTTGGCACTGGCATCGGAATGCACCCCGAGTTCGCCACCCGAGTGATCGCACGACTTCGTGAACTAACGGGTCTCGATCTTTCGGAGACAACCAACCACTTCCAGGCGCAGAGCACGCTCGATGCAGCCGTCGCAGCGTCTGGCCAACTAAAGTCGATTGCTGTCGGCATGCTGAAAATCGCCAACGACATTCGATGGCTCGGATCGGGACCTCGCGCTGGCATCGGTGAAATTCTGCTGCCAGAAGTACAGCCGGGATCATCGATCATGCCAGGCAAGGTCAACCCGGTAATTGCCGAGTCGGTTGCCATGGTTTCAGCCCAAGTAATTGGCAACGACGCCACGATCGCCATCGCAGGTCAGTCCGGAAACTTCGAACTGAACGTCATGATGCCGGTTGCAGCGCACAACTTACTCGAATCAATCGACCTACTTGCAGCAGCGGCCAAGAACTTCGCTCGACAGTGCATTAACGGCCTGATCGCAACGAACAAGGGTCCCGAAATGGTGATGCAGGGGCTGGCGATCTGCACTGCCCTCGCACCGATCATCGGCTACGACGAAGCCGCACGCCTCGCTCACGTTGCTGTAGAAAGCGGCGAGACGATCAAGCAGGTTGCCTTACGAGAGACCGATCTCACAGACGCACAGCTAGACGAAGTTCTTGAGCCACTCTCGATGACCGAGCCGAAAGCGTAATCTTCCCGAAAGCGGGCTAATCGAATAGAAAATAATGCGAGACCGGTGCATACTGCTGCCGGTCTCGTTGTATTTAACCGCTGTATTTCGTTTGGGAGAATCTAAGCATGGGCGCTGAAGACAAAGTAAAAGAACTCGGAATTGATCTGTCGCAGCAGTCCAGCCCGGTTGCCAACTACGTGCCTGCTGTAACGGTGGGTAAGTTGGTTTATCTGTCAGGGAAGGGACCTAACCGCGCTGATGGATCGCAGGTCACTGGCAAGGTGCCGTCAGAACGCACAGTCGATGAAGCCTACGACGCAGCAAAGCTCTGCGGCATTCAGCTGTTATCGGCATTGAAAGATCACGTCGGGAGCCTCGACAACGTGAAGCAAGTGGTCAAACTTCTAGGAATGGTTAACGCCGATTCAGATTTCAAAGACCAGCCGAAAGTCATCAACGGCTGTTCAGATCTGCTTGTTTCGGTTTTCGGTGAAAACGGAAAGCACGCACGATCTGCCGTTGGAATGGGAAGCCTACCGAGCGGAATTACAGTTGAGATCGAAATGATTGTCGAGTTGAATTAGCGGCTGGTCGCCCTTTTTCATTCAGATCCACCCGCTAAGAGAAGAAAGATCAACCAACGTTGCCAAGCAACATTCGAATCAAAACCATCAACCACGTAGGCATTCCAGTCTGGGATCGCCGGGTCGCGCTTAAGTTCTATCGAGACATATTGGGGCTTCAAGTCATCCCTTCGATGGTCGATTCACCGAACATCGTGTGGACTAAGACTCTCGACGGAACGATGGTGCATTTGATCGAACCAACCGATGGAGAAAATCTTGTTTCACCGCACTCGGCGTTCGAGGTTGAGGATTTCGATGCTGCTGTAGAGAGCCTTCGAGCTTCTGGTTACCCGAATATCAGCAACACCGATGTGCGGCATGATGGCCAGGGTTGCATTTTCATAGACGACAACGATGGCAACCGTCTTGAGTTCACTACTGCCAGCGGACTGCGCGCGTCTTCTCGGGTGACAGACGCGCTTGGCTACACGACCGAATCGGGTACCGGCGTTGTCGTCGACTCCCCTGCAAAAATAAAAATCCTCACGATTAACCACATTGGTATTGCGATCAACGACCGTGCGGAGTGTATGGGCATGTACCGCGATCTAATGAACATCAACGTGATTCCTCATCAGATCGACGGGAATTCGCTTGCGTGGACAGAACTGCAGGACGGTTCGATGGTTCACGTAATCGACCCACCTAAGTCGGTTGGGCCTCGCGGTGATGGCCGACAGCACGTCGCATTTGAAGTCGTCGACATCGAGGCCGCTGCTGAAGCGTTGATCGAAGCGGACGTTGAGATCGTCGAGGGAATCGGAACTCGCCACGATGGCCAACAGTTCCTGTTTATCTATGATCCCGACGGCAATCGAATCGAAATCGCCACCCGGGGCGATCACTCAGACACGGCTCGTACGGCCGATGAAAACGGTTACACAAGCGAAGACGGTGCGCTGCTCTAACTCGCGAATCAGACTGCTAAATTGCCGTCGCAGCCCGTTCGACGCTCTCGAAGTACGATTCCAAAAAGCCGACCGCTGCGGTTTCAATTTTTGAGTCGCCGACTTTCTTAAGAAGGCCTGAGGTTTCAACGACTCCGACCATCCTGACTCGGGTCGAGTTCGAATCATCGTCTAGTGCTGGCGTCAGAACCACCTCAGAGGTCCCCGACACTCCGGCCCCCATCGACTTGCCGGACAGCTCTATGGTCATAGACTGCAGAGCCACATCGTTCGACAGAACGACATCAGCGTTCACCGTAGGGCGTAGGAATCCCATCGATATCTTCATCGACACCCTGTACGCGCTCGAACCTGTTGCCACAACTTTTGCAGTGCCGGGAAGATGCGGTTCCATCGCCTCGGGATCGGTCAGAACGTCCCAAACCGTCTTTGCGGAGGCTGTGACCGTTCTGTCGTATACAAATTCCAAGCGTTATTCCTTGTGGAATTCCCGAAATGGGCTCTGTGATGTGAGGATGCGGTTGCTGCAGTGATAACTGCTATATCGACAATATCCGCGGAACTGCGGCAATTCAATCCGCCAACGGTCCACAAATTGCCCACCTCAGGAATAGCATTGTTCGCCTATGTCATCGCCCTCAAACGATCCGCCGGCGCCACCGACCGGCCCGGTTCGCAGTTCAGTTCGTTCGACCATACGCTCACTCGTATGGACCGTTTACGTACCTTCTTTCCTGCTATCGGTTGGACAGGGCATCCTCATCCCGGTGCTTCCGGGATTTGCGAAGCAGGAAATGGCAGCAACGATCGGCCTCATTGGAGTGGTGATCGCGGCACGGCATATTGGCACGATGATTTTCGATGTGCCGGCCGGTGTTCTTGTAACCCGAATGGGACTTCGCCGCACGATGATAGCGGGCGTAATTCTGTTTGGAGTTTCAGCGGTATGGGCAGGATTATCCCCAAACATCATTTCGCTCATCGCAGCCCGAATACTCACCGGGGTTAGCTTTGCGTTGTGGAGCATTTCCCGGCACACCTATATCGCTGCGGCAGTGCCGATGGACGTTCGAGGTCGGGCACTTTCGCTATTCGGCGGGATATCGAGAATCGCCACGATTTTGGGTCCGTTGCTTGGTGGATTACTGGGTGCGTATGTGGGAATACGAGTGCCGTTCTTTGCACAGGCAGGCGTGGCGATAGTGACACTGGTAGTGGTTCTGACCACAACCCGAAACATGATCGAGCCGGTTCGTTCAAAAGCAAGGCACAACGTTTTCAGTGAGCTTGGCTCCGTGGTATCACGGCACCGTCGAGACTTCGCCACGGCCGGAGTTGCTGCGGTCATGCTCCAGTTCCTTCGAGCGGGACGAGAATTCCTAATTCCGGTGTGGGGTGGTGAACTTGGACTTCCTCTCGACAAGATCGGTTACATCGCCACAGCATCATTCGCTGTCGATTCAATGTTGTTTCCACTTGTCGGCTATTCGATGGACAAATGGGGACGAAAGTCGACCGGAATACCAGCGTTCATTTTTCTCTCTATCGCAATTGCGCTCATTCCACTAACCGGCAGTTTCGGGGCGCTTCTGGCTGTTGGATTGCTGGCAGGGTTTGGTAACGGGCTTTCCAGTGGGTTCGTTTTGATCATGGGCACCGATCTATCGCCAAAAGAGAATCCCGGAGAGTTCCTTGGGGTTTGGCGACTTATCTCGGATACCGGCGGCGCGAGTGGGCCCATTGCAATCGGCGGAATTGCTCAGGTTGTCACGCTGGGTGTTGCATCGTTCGCAACGGCTGGCGTCGGTGTGTTCGGTGCGCTGATGCTGATCTTCGTAGTGCGAGAGACCATGACGGGCATACCAAGGGCGGTAGTGCCAACCAGACCACGAGCGAAGTAGCTCTCACGCTTTCCCGACCCCTGTGGAGGGATCTTCGGTCGACGAGGGGATGTGGAGTAATGCCCACCACAAGAGCGCGCTTCTCTGCCCCTGATCGCTCGATACCGATGGCGCCACTTGAAACACGCAACTCTGCATCGAGCCCCTCTAGAGCCCCTCAGCAGTCAGCAGTGCGTTCAGGTCTCTCAGGCACATGGCGTCGTCTTCCGGCGCTCTTGCGTCGACCCAGTCCTTCGATTCGCCTGTCATGCCCTCAACTGCGCCTACAGAAACGATTTCCTTAACCCACTCGTAGCCCTTCTCAACTGATGGCAGCAGGTTCTTGCCGGTCTTCAGCGACAGAGCAGCAACCAATCCGTAGCCGCCCCAGTTTGAAACGCTGGCGGTGATTAGTTCGGTGGTGGTCGTGACGCACGGATCGTCGGGCAGATTTTCGATGTCGGGGATGACATGGCGCATGTTGCCCATCCCTATCTCGTTCCCGCCATCACCAATACCGACCGAATAAGGGTGCTCATCGAACATGTGGTCGATCTTGGCGTTGTGCTCGGAGAAATCGAGACCCTTCCAGTTGCGATATGTGCCGTCGCCAAGCAGCCCTGCCCGTTCGATCGAAACGAGGGCCGATGGTGCGTGCTGAACTAGCAGTTTGTGGGCGAATTCGCTGGACTCACGATGAGTTGTGATCGGGAAATCGATCACTTCGTCGTCACCTGCGATCTTTCGCATGGCTACGGTGCAGTGCTTATCGGTTACATATGCAACGGTGTTGCCAAGGGCTTTCAGAGCTTCGGCAATGGCAACCGCACCGGGAGGTCCGTCGGTTTCAGGCTCCTGCGCTCTGATGATGTAGAAGCCGGTTGCGATCAGAATCTTGCCGGGGTGATCGAGCAGCAATTGCGCCGACTTCTCAAGCCAGCCTTCTTTCATGTGCTCGCGCAACGCCTTCATCCCGCGGATGTCGTCCTGCAGAATGATGTCTTCGATTTTGGTGAATATTGATGAATCGGGCATGTGTTTCCTACGCGCAGAGTCGGTTTGTTCGAAGCTAAGTGTTGCGGATCAGCCGTCTACAGAACAGCCAGGTCTTCGTCCATCAGATCGGTAACGAACATGCGGCCTGGTGAGTGGGTGATCATCAGCTCAGGCTTCGATGACATTGCAACTGACTGCGGTGTTACCCCGCACGCCCAGAACACTGGAACATCGTCGTCACTATCTTGCTCCCAAACGTCGCCAAAGTCGGGCTTCGTGATATCGGCGATTCCGATTTTAGAAGGATCACCAATATGAATCGGAGCCCCGTGCGTACCGGGGAAGCGTGAAGTTGCTTGCACGGCTCGCACGACCTTGTCGCTCGGTATCCAGCGGTGCGAAACGACTACTGGACCTGAGAACGGACCCGACGGCGCAGTTTCAATATTCGTAATAAACATCGGCACGTTTCGTTCGGTGCCGTAGTAAGGCAGGCTAATTCCGTTCGCCATTAGTGCGTGCTCAAACGAGAAGCTGCAGCCCAGCAAGAAAGTGACCAGATCGTCGCGCCAGTGATCACCAAGATTCTCGGGCTCGTCGACAAGCTCGCCGTTCTTGAAGATGCGATACAACGCCACGTCCGTTCGAATGTCAGATCCGGGTGCTGTAAGCGCAGCCTCCACCAATCCGGCCTCGATCACCTCGACCACCGGGCAAGGCTTCGGGTTGCGCTGACAGAACAGCAGGAACTCGAACGCAACGTCTCTCGGCAGAATCGCAACGTTTGCCTGTACGTGCTTCGGCGCTACCCCAGAAGTCGGCTGTAAAAAACGACCCTCTCGAATAAGTTGTCGAGCCTCGACACCGGTTTGTGGAAGTGTGATCTGTGTAGCCATTACCGCATCTTAGATACCCGGATATTCCGGGTCAAACTCTAAACTCGCTCAACTTCGCTCCCATTCGAGCTTGGTGAGGACTAATATCTTGGCGAATCAGCGATCTCTTGAGGTCACAAACTCGCTCGAACGTCACCATTTCATCGCACTTGCGTGACGTGCAATCTGGAATCAAAGACCAAACCCGAAAAACAAAAACAATGAAAATTACTCGTATTGATCAGTTTGCTCCGAGAAATCGGACCCGACTAATTCGAATATCCACTGATACTGGCATCGAGGGCTGGGCGGAAAGCACCCTCGAGGGCAAGCCGTATAGCGTACCCGCGGCGATAGACGAAATTGCGGATTACCTGATTGGCAAAGATCCGCTCCGCATAGAACACCACTGGCAAATGATCTATCGCGCCTCGTTCTTCCGGGGCGGTGCGCACAACATGTCAGCACTCGCCGGTATCGACGCCGCACTGTGGGATATCGCCGGAAAGCACTACGGTGTCCCCAGCTACATGCTGATGGGCGGCAACGTCCGCGATCGCATCCGGGTTTACGCTCACTGGGGCATTCGCGATTTGTCGGACGAGGGTTTGGAAGCGTCCCGGGATCGACTCACCATGCTGCAGAAAAGTGGATACACCGCTTACAAGGCTGGACCTGCGGGCAACTGGCGCGCCCACGAGCCCCCGGCAGTTATAGATAAGTTCGTGAAGGCTGCCTATATGATGCGTGAGTGGGTTGGTGACGAAGTCGAACTGTGTTTCGATTTCCACGCGAAGATGACTCCCGGACTTGCTGTTGAGATCTGTCACGAGATCAAGGGCATGCGCCCGATGTTCGTCGAAGAGCCGGTACCACAGGAGAACGTGGACGCCTTAAAACGGGTTCAGGAACAAGTGCCGTTTCCGCTGGCGACCGGCGAACGACTTCTCTCCCGCTGGGAGTTCCGCGAAGTCATCGAAAAGCAAGCCGTTTCGCTGCTGCAACCCGACGTCGCTCACTGTGGTGGGCCTTCGGAACTGAAGCGAATCGCCAACTACGCCGAGGTTTACTATCAGCACATCATGCCTCACTGTGCGATCGGACCGCTGGCTCTGGCAGCCTGCATGCTGGTCGACGCCGTGGTGCCAAACTTCCTGATCCAGGAACAGGTCGATGCCGGTTTAGGCAATGGGCTGCTGAAGAAGGACTGGGTAGTTAAAGACGGTCACATCGATCTTTGGGACACTCCGGGACTCGGTGTCGAAGTCGACGAGGTCGAGGCAACCAAGGAGTACAGCGGCGATGCATACGGTTTCAACAAGGAACTCGGCGGCGAGAACTACCACGCCAACGACGGCTCAGTAGCCGACTGGTAACAGGCGAGGCCTGGTTTTCTTTTAGGAATACGACACGCCCAGACCTACTACGGTCTGGGCGTGTTTTTATGAGGGCGAATTATAGGCAGATTAGTGTCAATTTACCCAAAGGCTTAGGACTCTACCGTTCGATCACGAAACGACTGGTCGGGTGCCAATCCAGGGCTGTGCCGTCTCGAACGCTCGGCTGGCCCTTAGGACAGTTGCATCATCATCGTAGGCACCGACTATCTGCATGCCAACTGGCATACCACCTTCGCCGAACCCGCACGGCACCGAAGATACCGGGTTGAACGATGAATTGAAGACCATCGTGAACGGTATGGCACCATAGTTGATGCCGGCCATTTCGTCTGTGGGTGTGTTCGAACCGACCGTTTTTGGCGGGTTCAGATGAGGCCACGCTACTGCTGCGTTGGTCGGAGCGAGTATGAGGTCGTACTCCTCGAAAAGCTGGTGCATTTGTAGCTGGAGATTCTGGACATCTCGCAGTGCGACGGCGACGTCCGCACCCGTAAGCGTTTTGCCATGGTTGATCATTTCCAGCGTGTACGGCATCAGGTCTTCGGGTCGTTCTTCAGCGAGATGGCCGTACATGGCGACCTGACCCGCCGTCCAGAGCGTCCACCAGGCGTCCCTCGGTACCTTGTCGAACGTGATATCAACAGGCTCTACGTTGGCACCGAGTTCGGTGAACGCTGCCCATGATGACTCAACAGCCGTGGCCACGTCGTCGTTCACGTCAGAAATGCCGAGCGTCATAGTGGTGCCGATGCGCATTCCCTTAATGCCATCTTCGAGCTGGCCGAGATAGTCGGGGGTCGGTGTTTTTACTGATCCGGGATCACGTGGATCGAAGCCCGATAGAGCCTGATTCAAGATTGCTGAGTCACGAACATCGTTTGACATCGGGCCGCTCGTGCCAGCCGAGTTGTAAGCGGATCTTGCCTGACCACCGAAACGTGGGATTCGCCCGTGAGTGGGCTTGTGGCCGAAGATGCCGCAGAACGAAGCCGGAAGTCGCACCGATCCGCCGCCGTCTGAGCCGGTTCCTATCGAACACATGCCAGAAGCGATCGCTGCTGCCGTTCCGCCGCTTGAGCCGCCGGGCATTCTGGCGGGATCCCACGGGTTGTTGCACGTTGGGGCGACGTTCGTGAAGGTTTCTTCCCGGTTGCCGAACTCGGGTGTGTTGGTTTTGCCGAGAATCACTGCGCCTGTCGCCCGAAGGCGTTCGACCGCAACGGAATCGTAGTCGGGAATCCAGTCTTTGAAGAACGTGCTGCCGAGAGTAGTGCGCAAGCCCTTTGTAACTTCGAGATCTTTTACGACGATTGGAACGCCGTGCAGTGGGCCGGGTAGATTGCCTTCAGCCAGTTCGGAATCGGCTTTGGCGGCTGTTGCGAGTGCGCCTTCTTCGTCGAGAGTTATGAACGCATGTAGTTGTGGTTCGAGTTGCGCGATTCTTCGTAGCGCTGCCTCGGTCATTTCAACTGACGATATCTCTTTATCAACGATCATCTGGTGCTGTCGGTGTCCCGGCAGGTACATCAATTCACGGTCGTTCATTGCTTCTCGATTTCAATCTTCACTTGTTGTAATTCGTTTCGTAAGCGGCGGTTCATGAACCACTTTGCGAACCATCCGGTAAGCACGAACAAAACCGCCGTGAACTTACTGTCGGATCGGGCGTTCATCCTGATGCTTAGCTCGGTCGAAATCCCGCCGTTAGCCTCTTCAAATCCGTATTCGACCAGTATCGGGTAAGGACCCTTCACCGTGTCGACAACGAACGTCTCGCCAAGCACAGCCTTTCTGACCTCGAAGATGATTTCGTTGGTCTTTCGACCGTACTTGTAGTCGATTCGATATCTCGAACCAGGCTTGGGTTCCCCATTGTCGATCCAGCTACCCGGTTCGTCCACATCGTGCACCCAAAGGTGCATATTCTCAGGATCGGAAATCCACTCCCAAACCTCAGCACCAGGCCGGTCAATCACGATCGTCGCGGTTCCGACTATGTTCATGATCCGGTCCTTTCTCGGTCTCGCTTGACGATCATCAAAAGAAAAAGTGCCATCGGCACACTAATCAAACGCTGCGCCGCCGTTTACGTTGATTGCTTGACCTGTGATTTCAAGGGAGTCGTCTGACGATAGGAACGCCACCGTCTTACCGATGTCTTCGGGGGTTTGCGGTCGGCCCAGCGGCATGGTCTTCTTGATCTGATCGATGAAAATCTCGTACGTGGTCATCTCCGCGTAATCGGGGTTCAGATCCTTGTGGTTCTGGGCGATCGCCTGCCACATCGGAGTCCACAGACGTCCGGGGCACACGGCGTTCACGTTGATGTTGTAGCCACCGAGCTCCATCGCCAGCAGGTGCGTGTACTGAATCGCAGCGGCCTTCGACACCAGATACGGGTGCTGGGCGTTACCACGACCTTTATCGCCGACACCACGAGGCTTGCGACCTCCGTGCGAAGCGATGATCACGATCTTGCCCTGCTCTCGGTCTTTCATGTGTTCTTTCACAGCGTCGGTGGTGTTGGTCATTCCCTGCACGTTCACAGCGAATGTCATGTCCCAATCTTCTTTTGTGAAGTCGACACGCTCGGCAAATCCACGACCACCGATTACTCCGGCATTCGGCACACAAATATCGATACCGCCCAGTTCAGATATCGTTCGACCGGCAAAGTGATCGAGTGAGTCTGGATCTGTGACGTCAACAGCACCGGCAATCGCCTTGCCGCCAGCAGTGTTGATCGCATCAGCGGTTTCCTGCGCAGTAGCCCCGTCGAGATCGCAAACAGCTACTGCCGCTCCCCTGCTAACGAGCACGTTCGCTATGCCAACGCCAATGCCTCGGCCGGCACCCGTGATCAGTGCGACTTTGTCCTGAAGTTGTCCTGCCATCACGTCAGCCATAAAAAATATTCTCCTGAACTTTGCGGGTACTCAATAAGATTCACCCCAGCGTACGCTAATTTGTGATTGGCGAATCATAGATCACGATGAAAATACTTGCTGAGATTTTGGGCTGCCATTCGTGACGCCTGAATGTAGACTTTAGATACGCGTCCGCAGCCTGCGGGCGTATTTTTTTGTGTAGACACGCCAGCCCGGCGTGGACTGCAGGAGTTACTCAATTGGCCAAGCGAACACTTACCGGCACCAGCCTCGACACCCTTGTTTCACTCGCAAAACGACGTGGATTCGTATTTCAAAGTTCCGAGATATACGGCGGACTCTCCAGCGTTTGGGACTACGGCCCAGTTGGAGTCGAACTAAAACGCAACGTAAAAGACGCGTGGTGGAAGTCGATGGTGCGCGAACGCGACGATATTGTCGGTATCGACGCATCGATTCTGATGCACCCGGACGTATGGGTCGCCTCGGGTCACCTGGCTGGCTTCAGTGACCCTTTGGTCGAATGTAACGAGTGTCACCGACGATATCGTGAAGACCAACTCGAAGGCGAAGTTTGCCCCAACTGTGGTGGTGACTTCGGACCTTCCCGACAGTTCAATCTGCTGCTTAAGACCTTTCTCGGCCCGGTTGAAGACGACGCGGCCACGGTCTACTTGCGACCGGAAACCGCCCAGGCGATGTTCGTAAACTTCGAGAACGTGCAGACTACTTCTCGAAAGAAGATTCCGTTCGGTATCGCACAAATCGGTAAATCGTTCCGAAACGAGATCACTCCAGGTAACTTCACTTTCCGAACCCGAGAGTTCGAACAGATGGAGATGGAGTTCTTCTGCGAGCCTGGCACCGATGACGAGTGGCACGAGTACTGGATGAAGTTCTCGATGGACTGGTTCAAAAAATTCGGTATTCGTGGCGAGAAGTTGATGCTTCGAGTTCACGAGGCCGACGAACTGCCTCACTACTCGAAGGCTTCAGCCGACGTCGAGTACGAATTCCCGTGGGGTTGGGGCGAGCTTGAGACGATCTCAAACCGCACCGACTTCGACCTAAAGGCGCACACGGCGAAGAGTGGGAAGGATCTTTCCTACTTCGATGATCAGAAGAAGGAACGATACGTACCGTTCGTGGTTGAGCCCGCGATGGGTGCCGACCGATCAGCACTGGCCTTTTTAGCTGATGCGTACGATGAAGAGGGCGAGGGCAAAGAAATGCGTGTTGTTCTGCGCTTCCACCCCGACATCGCACCGTTCCAGGTCGCCGTGCTTCCACTTTCTAAGAAAGACACCCTCAGCCCGACAGCGCGACGTGTCTACGATGTTCTGCGTCAAAACTTCAACACTCAGTACGACGGTACTCAGAGCATTGGTCGCCGGTACCGTCGACAGGACGAAATCGGCACACCACTATGTGTGACAGTCGACTTCGACACCCTCGATGATGACGCTGTGACCATCAGAAACCGCGACACCATGGAGCAGATTCGAGTGCCAATTGAGAACCTGGAAGCTGCGATTCGTGACCAAATGAACGCAATGCGGATCGACTGCCAGGGCTAAAACCCCGATCTAGCTGGGAACCGCTGGCGTGGGATGTGCGTATAACTAAGTGCATCTCACGCTGGCGGCACCGTTTCAGCGACGAGTTACGTCAGACTTAAAGATGTCCCCAAATTTCGTTTTTCAGTTATTCGCCTGGAGTGATCGTATCGATGGATCGAACTACTAATAAAGTTGCCAGCCGGTCTGGATCGCGCCGAGTTCTCAATCGGGCTTGGCTTCTGGCTCTGATCGGACTTGTTGCGATTGCTGCAGTGGCTTGCGGTAGTGATGACCCTGCGAAATCAGTCGCAGAGAATGCGGCCGACGGATCAAGCCAATCGGTCGGTAACGCTCCTCCTATAGTCGGAGAAACCTTCGAGCACGGTGATTTCAATCTCGAAATGCACGCAGGCAAGCCAATTCTGGTGAACTTCTGGTTCCCTTCCTGCCCACCCTGCCGAGCTGAAATGCCCGATCTACAGGTCGCCTACGATAAGTACGGTGATGATGTTGCGTTCATCGGTATTCAGCAGCTTGGACTCGATTCTGCGGCCAACGGCCAAGCGTTCGTGAGAGAACTCGGGCTCACGTACCCGAATATGCCCGATGTCAATTCGGTGGTGCAGTTCGGATACGAGGCGTTCTCGTTCCCGACCACTGTGTTTCTGAACAAGAATCACGATATCGCCCGCACATGGACCGGAATTATTGGCGAAGAGCAGCTGGCTGAACAGCTCGATGCGTTGCTCGCCAGCTAGCCAGCTAGCCTGGGTTTTCTGAATCGGTAGCCTGCAGAGAATCACCGTCTGGCAATCGCTGTTCAAACACATACCCATTCAGATGATCAGTTTCGTGCTGAATGACCTGCGCAAGATACTCAGTAGCGTCAAGCGTGTGAGAATTCCCTAGCGCGTCCTGAAAGTCGACCCTGACTCGCTCTGATCGCATCGGAGATCCCCAGTATCCCGGCAAACTCAAGCAGCCTTCGTAGTCGAACTGAACCGGCTTTGAAGATTTCACTATTTCGGGATTCACCAGAACCAATGGCTGATCAGTGCTGGGTATGCCTATGACAGCTACAGCCAGGTCGATACCAATCTGATTGGCGGCCACTCCGACACCCGGTGCCTCGACCATGACTGTCACAAGGTTTTTAACAAGTGAAATCAAGTTTGAGTCGAATTCCGTTACCGCGCGGGTCGGCGTCGAGAGTAATTGATCAGGAAATATGATGATTTTCGGATGTGACATCGCTGGAAGAAGGTATCAGTTGCAACGGGTCGTGGCCGCTCGTTGATGGCATAATCGGTGCATGTTTGGAGAAATTGATGCTGGTGATTGGGTCATGCTATTCGTGCGGTGGGCTCACGCTATCGGCGCAGTGGCGTGGATAGGCGGAAGTGCGTTCTTCGCATTCGTTCTACGCCCTGTTGAACGCGTCAATCCTGAACTGGTTCGCCCCATTATGCGTCCACTCGGTTCGGTTTACCGCGAACTCGTTGATATTTCCGTGATCGCCATCATAGTCACTGGCATCATATTGATGTTCGACCGACTAACGGGAAATGACGCTTCGACGTCATGGTTCATCGTGCTTGCCGTGAAGCTGGCGCTGGCGTTGTGGCTGTTTTATTTGGTGTGGCGATTCCGGCAGTCAAACTTCGATCCAACTGCGCAGCCCAGCGGGATTAGCGCACGTTTATCCTGGCTAATCGGCTACAACGCCATGGTGTTCATTGGCGTCGTGATATTCCTGCTGGCGGCGGTGCTACGAGTGCTGTTTGAGAGTTCGATTTCTAGCTAAGCCAGCCCGCTAATGCCTGAGCGGTCGGATTCTTCTGCCAACTCGGTAATCGTTCTCTTCAGCACAGGATGAACCAACTCTGGCGCTATCTGAACCAGAGGAACCAGCACGAACGCCCGCTCGTGCAGTCGAGGGTGAGGAACGGTAACCCCACTTGCCTCTACTACCGAATCGCCATGCAGCAACAGATCAAGATCAAGCGTCCGAGAAGCGTTCTTTTCTTCCCTGGCTCGACCCAGCGAGTATTCGATGGCCAGTAGCTCGGTCACGATTTCCAGCGGATCAAAAGTAGTTTCCAACGCGACGGCTTGATTCAGGTAACGCGGCTGATAGCCATCGACTCCCCACGGCTTCGTTTCGAACATTGAACTCACGGCCGTGACGTTTCCTACGCTCGATAACCGCTCGACTGCGCCCTGAAGGTTACGCGTGCGATCACCAAGATTGCTGCCGAGTCCGATATACGCCATCACGAGTCGACTAGGCATCGTTCACGTCACCCCTAGAAATCACATCGCTCATCTTTGCCACCCGTACCATCTCCTTAACATCGTGAACCCTAACGATATCGGCACCTGCCTGAATCGACAGCGCAACAGTCGCCGCGGTTCCAAACCGCCGATCATCAACAGGCTCGCCCGTAGTCGCTCCAATGAACGATTTACGAGAAGTTCCCAGTAGCAGCGGGAGTTTCAACTCAGTGCGAAGTCGAGCTATGTTTTTCAGAAGCATTAATGATTGTTCACCGTTTTTAGCGAACCCAATTCCCGGATCTGTGATCACACGAGAGCGATCAACCCCAACCACAGTCAGTTGCTCGATTGCAGACTGGAGATCGGCGATTACATCCTCAACCACATCGCCCGAGTGTCCACCAATGCGAATGTGACTCACGATGATCGGGACGCCCTTCTCAGCGACCACGCCAGCCATCTCGGCGTCGCCAAGCATCGAAACGTCGTTCGCGAGCACTGCCCCAACGTCAATCGCCGCGGCAGCCACACTCGCTTTGCGCGTGTCGATCGAAATCGGAACACCAAGCCTGCCGATCAAACCCTCAATCACAGGCACAACTCTGGAGATTTCTTCGTTCCCGACGATCGGCGCCGCGCCTGGATAAACGCTGACAGGCCGAGTCGACTCGCCGCCCACGTCGATAATGTCTGCACCTTCGTCTTCCATGCGTAACGCCTGGTCGATCGCCGCGTGAACATCACCAGGAGTCGGCAACACCCCGTCACCCGAAAACGAGTCGAGAGTAGCGTTCACCACGCCCATTACATACGTCCGCTCACCCCAAACGAACTCGTTTGAGCCAAGACGAATCGTCGAAAATGTTGTGTCGGAAACTGAAGACAAATGATCTAGTTGTAGGTATCGCCACTTCGATTTGGCAACACTTCAGGTAATTGCAGCGGAATTTTGCTCTCCAATTTTAACACTGGATAGGTGCGGAATAACCTCGAATGCGGAGTTGATGCACATCATGCCGTAAGTTAGGATTCACTGGCGCTTCGCGCCGTGGCAATCCAGCAGAAATTAGTCTGCCATTCCAATCTCACGAAGCACGCACTAAAACTCTAGCCAGCGAGGCATTGCGATAGCCACCGAATCCAAACCCGACGAGACTGAAGATCAGGTTCAGACGATAAAGCTGGAAGATCTCAAAGCCCGACGAAAAACCGCTCATCTCGGTGGCGGCGAACGACGAGTTGAATCGCAGCACAAACGTGGGAAACTCACGGCGCGAGAACGTCTTGTGAGCCTGTTCGACGATGGCAGCTTCACTGAGTTAGATACCTTCGCCACCCACAGGTCGACCGATCTCGGACTCGACAAGCAGCGGTTCGAAGGCGATGCAGTTGTAACTGGACACGGTACCGTCGAGGGTCGTCAGGTGTTTGCCTACGCTCAGGATTTCACTGTTCTCGGTGGGTCGTTGTCGCAGGTTGCGGCCCAGAAGATTTCCAAGGTGATGGACCATGCAATGCGCATGGGTGCGCCGATTATTGGTATCAACGACTCTGGTGGAGCGCGAATTCAAGAGGGAATCGATTCTCTCGCAGGCTATGGCGAAATATTCAAGCGAAACACTCTCGCATCAGGCGTTGTTCCGCAGATCACGATCATCGCCGGCCCTGCCGCCGGTGGCGCGGTCTACTCCCCTGCCCTTACCGACTTTATCTACATGGTTGAAGGCATTGGCCAGATGTACATCACCGGACCCGACGTCGTGAAGTCGGTTACTGGCGAAGAGGTTACGCACGAAGAGCTTGGTGGAGCAGCTGCCCACGCCTCACGCAGCGGAGTCGCACACTTCACCGCCGAGTCGGAAGAAGCCTGTTTCACTCACGTGCGGGCACTCCTTTCGTATCTGCCATCTAATAACGCTGAATCGGCTCCTTCTAACGAGCCCACGGACGCTCCAGATCGTGCCGACACAGCGCTTAGAGACGTCGTTCCCGACGCCGCAAATCAGCCCTACGACGTGATGGACGTGATTACCAAAGTGGTCGACAACGGCGATTTCCTGCCGGTTCACCACAACTTCGCACCCAACGTAGTTGTTGGGTTTGCACGACTCGATGGCATGAGTATCGGAGTTGTTGCCAACCAGGCCAACCAGATGGCTGGAATGCTCGATATCGACGCATCAGACAAGGCCGCTCGATTCGTTCGATTCTGCGATGCGTTCAATGTTCCGATCGTGACGTTTGTCGATGTGCCCGGATTCATGCCCGGAACACAGCAGGAGTACGGCGGACTCATTCGCCATGGTGCCAAACTGCTTTACGCCTACGTCGAAGCAACGGTGCCGAAGGTCACGGTTATTCTGCGAAAGGCTTATGGTGGTGCCTACATCGTCATGGGCTCGAAAGAGATGCGAACGGACGTGAACTTCGCATGGCCGGGATCGGAAATCGCTGTCATGGGACCCGAAGGCGCCATCAACGTTATTCGACGTCGAGAAATCGCAGATGCTGATGATCCGGAAGCAAAGCGCGCCGAACTAGTCGCTGACTACCGAGATAAGTTCGCAAATCCGTATGTAGCTGCCAATCGTGGTTACATCGACGATGTCATCGACCCCGCGCAGACCCGACCCGAGCTGGTTAAGGCGTTGCGAATGCTCGAATCTAAGGTCGACATCCTGCCACCGAAAAAACATGGAAACATCCCCCTCTAACGAGAAGAGTTAATGACCGAATCCTCCCAAAATCAAGATCAGGAACGCAACTACGCACCCAATGTTGTTGGGCGGCAGGAGTTTGTGGAATCCGTATCTCGGATGGCCGGAGAGGTCTGGGATTTTCACAATCGTTTCGAGGTTGGCTCAGGTCAGTTTCAAGGTCAGAGCGCAACCGAGATAGTCGCAAATCGAACGAGCATTTTGGACGAAGAGTTCAACGAGCTGGCGGCGGCGATATCGGATAAAGAAGGCGACGACGCCGTTGCCGATGAAACGGGCGACATTTTATTCGTGGCAATGGGCCACGCAGAAGCCATGGGAACACCCGGAATCGACGGTATGGACCGCGTGACCAACAAGTCAGCAGCCAAAACCAACGAGACCCATGCAATTAGGCCGGACACGGGCAAGGTATTACCCAGAAAAGGAAAACCTCACAAGTGGCAGTGACGACTCGATTGTTTTGAGTCTGAGTTCATTGCGAAACCACTTAGTGAGAAGCTTGAGAAGCTGAGGAAGAATTAAGTTATGAAGTTCAAAGTGACAGTAGTTGGTGCCGGTTTTGTTGGTGCAACAACCGCTCAGCGAATTTTCGAAAAGGGCTACGCCGACGTCGTTCTTGTCGACATCGTTGAAGGCAAGCCGCAGGGAATCGCACTCGACATGCTCGAGTCTGGCCCCGTGGTTGGAACCGACGCTCAGATCACGGGCGCAAACTCCTACGAAGACACCGCCGACTCCGATGTCGTGGTGGTTACCGCTGGAATCCCGCGCAAGCCCGGCATGAGCCGAGACGACCTGCTGATGACGAACATGAAGATCGTCGGATCTGTGACCGCAGAGGTCGCCAAGTACTCGCCCAACGCCGTATTGATCGTCGTTTCAAACCCGCTCGACGCAATGGTTCAGCACGCATACAGGGTCAGCGGCTTCCCGAAAGAACGAGTTATCGGCATGGCCGGTATTCTCGATACCGCCCGATTCCGCACGTTCCTTTCACAGGAACTCGAAGCATCCGTAACCAACGTTTCGGCCTACGTTCTTGGTGGACACGGCGACACGATGGTTCCACTGATCGGCTCGACCACCGTTGGTGGCGTTCCCGTAGCGAAGTTGATCGAAGCTGGCCGACTTGAAGAGATTGTTCAGCGAACCCGCGATGGTGGTGCAGAAATTGTTGGTCTACTGAAGACCGGATCTGCTTACTACGCACCTTCGGCTGCAGTCGCTCAGATGGTTGAAGCGATCTTGCTCGACCGCAAAGAAATCCTGCCTTGCGCAGCGTTCCTTGAAGGCGAATACGGCATCGACGGTCTTTACGCCGGTGTACCGGTCAAGCTTGGAGCATCCGGAATCGAAGAGATCATCGAAGTAGAACTAACCGACAGCGAATCGTCAGCCCTCAAGGCATCGGCCGACTCAGTTCAAGAACTAGTCGACATAATGGCGAAGGCCTAAAGCCAGTGGCTTGTTTTCTGAGAGATCGACAGTAGTTGACTACTAAGTCAGGATCGTTCTTCAGAAAGTATTGAATTCGAAATAAAGTGAGGCGACCGTTTTGGTCGCCTCGCAGGTAAGACCGCAGCAGCACAGGGTATTGGGGAAGCGACTGCACGAGCCTTTGCGGCTGAGGGTGCCTAGGTGTGGGCGACTGACGTGAACATCGAGAAGTTAAGCGATCTTGATGGCGTTACCGGGATTATGACGCGACGATGTGATGTGACGGACAACGACTCAATCGCTGCCCTGCTCGCCGAAACCGGTGCGCCGGACATCCTGTTCAACTGCGCTGGTTATGTTGCGATAGGAACGATCCTGACATCTTCAGAAGAAGACTGGGATTTCTCGTTTGAACTCAACGTGAAGTCGTTATTTCGTATGTTGCGAGCGTTTTTGCCGGGGATGATCGAAAACGGTGGCGGATCGATCGTGAACATGGCGTCGCTTTCATCTCATTTATTAGGTGTGCCCGACCGCGCCGCCTACACGGCTACTAAGGCCGCGGTTATTGGCATTACGAAGTCGGTTGCGAAGGATTATTTGTCGGACGGCATTCGAGTGAACGCCATCGCACCGGCTACAGTCGAAACGCCATCTTTACAAGATCGTATCAACGCCACTGGCGATGCTGAGGCCGCCCGCGCTGCGTTTATCGCACGCCAGCCGATGGGACGGGTTGGCACTCCTGAAGAGATCGCCCATCTCGCTGTTTACCTGGCTTCGGACGAATCGTCATACACAACGGGGCAGATTCACGTTATTGACGGTGCGATGAGCCTGTAGCCGGTGGTGGCACCTGAGGGGTGGCACTGTCATGCTGAAATTATTTCAGTATCTTTCTCCCCCTGTTGCAGCATTCCCCGGATGATTGTGAACGTCGTGCCGATGGATCAACACAGCGCGTCTCCTCCCCAGATCCCTCGACGAGGCTCAGGGTGCACTTCGCTCGGGAAAGCTAGTTAAGGCCGCCACTTACGTGCCGCCACAATGACAACGGCTAGCGCTCGGGACTAAGCTATGCTCGGGACTAAGCTATGGGCAACTTCGAATAAATCCTCCACAAGAAAGGCGAACCCACTTGCCCCAAGACGCTGAACTGCTTGAAGCTCTTAGTTGGCGACCCAAACCGCCGGTTCCAGCGACGCTTGAGTATGCTTTGCTTGCGTGGGATTTCGAACTTGAAACACCCGACTACGAGTACGAAGTGGGGTTACCAGAGGCCGATTACGAACCCATGTACGTCGACTTCGTATCGGCGGCTTATGCAGCGATTCTTGATGTTGTAGGCGACCTAAGAATTCCCCAAACGTACGGTCAGAAACCGGGGCTGCTCAAACGATTTACGGGTCTATTTCCCGGAACGAAACGGGGTACCGAAGGTCGTGAACTCTGGGCTCTAGCAGTCGGATGGGAGTTCGACACGTGGCTCGAACGTATTCTTAGAATTAACGGCGGCGATATTGCGGCAGCCAGAGAGCTAATCGAAAACCGCTGCGTCGTTCCCGATTACGTCGGGAAAAATCCTGAACTGAAGACTTCACTTCTCAACTTCCCCGACGATCCGGGAGCGCCCGACTCGCAGCTACTCCTCCGTTGGATGGGTAAGCGTGGTTGGAACGACGATCGCATTCGAGAAATCGTCGAAGAACACAGCATCATGCTGAACGACTGGGAAGCCTCGCCGTTTGCGGCATCAAACTGAGTTCGGATATTCCAAACGAAAAACGACCCGAGGATAATCCCCGGGTCGTTTGAATTTCGTTATGTGAAAAGCGAACTAGACCTTTACTGGCAGAGCCTCGGCCTGTCGAACCAGCTTCTTGGTCGAAACTATGTGCTTCTGGAGTCCCAGAGTCTTCTCACTCATACCCATCGCCAGCCCGATCAGCTGCGGTACGTGGATCACGGGTAGCTCCGCCTTATCGCCTCGAACCTGCCTTCGAGCCTTTGGCTGATAGCCGTCGAGGTTCAGGTGACACAGCGGGCACGGAGTGACCATTGCATCGGCCCCAAGATCCTGAGCTGAACCAGTGTGGTTGGCAACCATCTTCATAGAGTTGGCCTGATTGATGAACAGAATCGGGAAACCACAGCAAGCAGTCTTGCCGGTGAAGTTCTCTGTGACAGTACCGCCAACGGCCTCGATCAGATCCTCAAGCGAGGTCTCACGAGTTGGGTTCGCCTTGAACTCAAGAGCGTCGGTAGGTCGAACCATGTAGCAGCCGTAGAACGGTGCCATGTTCATCCCAGTCAGTTCACGAGTGAACGTCTCTTTGAGTTTGTCGAGTCCAATGTCCTCGATAAGCGCCCACAAAAGGTGCTTCACCGAAGTAGTGCCCTTGTACTCAAGCCCCTCAGGGGCGAGGTGTGTGTTGATTTCGGCAAGATATTCAGGGTCACGTTTGACCCGGTGATTTGCCTGACTCATTACACCCTGACACGTTGAACACAGCACCATGATCGGCAGACCCATCTGCTCGGCCATAGCGAAGGTTCGAACGTTCAAGATGTCGCCCATCTTGAGGTTCTTTTCCTGCAGCACACCGGCTCCGGTGCAGGCTGCTTTGGTCAGTTCAACATGCTCGATGCCGAGTCGGTCCATTACGGCAAGCGCGGAATCGTAGAGTTCCGGAGCGCCGCCACGGGCTACACATCCAGGATAGAAGGCGTACTTCATTTGGATTCACCTTCGACTCTTTCGTAGAGTTCTCTCACTTTTTTATGATCTTCAGCTTTGTGCGGCATCAGTGGCGGCAGCTTTCCTTTTCGCATTGCGGCGAGCCCGATTGGAACGAGATCCAGCATTCGAGGAATATTGAACATGCCCGCAGAATCGATGGCCAGACGAGTTTCGTCCAGGCGACCGTTCTTTTTCACGGACTTGTAGAACGATTCGGTGTGGTGATAGCCGTGGGTGTTCGTGTTGCCAGCTTCGATAGCGGCTTCACGCAGTTCCATGATTCGGTCCATGGGCGCAACTCCCTTGGGGCAGACATCGACACACTTCATGCAGCGTGTGCAGTCCCATATTCCACCGTCTTCGTCGTTCAGCGCCTTCAGACGCTCGTCACGCTTCGAGTCTCGTGGGTCTTCAGTGAACCGCCACGCCTTTGCCAGCGCCGCGGGTCCGATGAAGTTCGAGTCGACTTCGAGAACCGTGCAGTCAGAGACACAGATGCCGCACATGATGCAATTCATTGAGGTGAGCAGATTTTCCATCGAATCGTTCGTGGCCGTGTACTCGGCCTCCGGAACGAAGCTCGGCTGCAGGAACGGCTCGACTCGGTTGATCTGTGCGAAGAACGCGTCGAGTGAAACCACGAGGTCTTTGACGACGTGCTGGTTGCCCATCGGCTCGATGATCAACTGCTCACCGTTTGGCGCAACGTCGATTACGCGAGTCTTACAGACAAGCTTTGCGCCGCCGTTGACCTTCATGCCACACGAGCCACAAATCGAAGCTCGGCATGCACATCGCATTGCGAGAGTGCCGTCTTCTTGTTCTCGTACCTCGATTAGCGAGTCGAGAACTGTTGAGTCGGGATGAACATCAACTTCGTACTCCTGCCACCAGGTTTTACCACCTGCTTCAGCGGGATCGAATCGCTTGATTTTCAGTTTTACTTTTATAGTGTCCGGCATTTAGTAGACCCTCTTTACTGGTTCCCACTGCGTGATCTTCACGTCAGACGTTTCAACGCGAACACCGTTCTCGGCTTCATCATCCTTGTACATAAGGGTGTGTTTCAGCCAGTTTTCATCGTCCCGTTCGGTCATATCTGTTCGGAAGTGCGCTCCACGGCTCTCTTTACGAGTCAGTGCCCCGGCCACGACAGCCTCGGCACAGTCAACCATGAACTCGAGTTCAAGACCGAACATGAGGTCGGTATTGAATACCTTTCCCTTGTTCTCGATCGAGAATCCACCTAAACGTGATTTCACATTTTTGAGGTTCTCGAGAGCGCCTTCCATTGAGGCTTGATCTCGGAATACGCCAATGCCCTTGGTCATGCCGCGAGCCATGTCGTCTCGAATGGTGGCAACCCTCTCGCCCTTGGGTCGATCAAGAAGACCCTGTAGACGGGCCTTCTCAGAGGCAAGAACCGATTCATCTTTCGAGTGGCTACCGATGCCCTTGATGTACTCAATAGCGTGTGTTGCGGAACGCCTGCCAAATATTATCGTGTCGAGAAGTGAGTTAGCGCCGAGACGGTTTGCGCCATGAACGCTCACGTTTGCACACTCGCCAGCGGCGTATAGACCGGGCATGGCAGTCGCGCCATCCACGTCAGTCTTGATACCGCCCATGATGTAGTGCATTCCGGGCTGCACCGGAACTGGTTGTTCCGCCATGTCGATACCCAGGAACTCGACCGAAACCTCTTGCAAGTAACCGAGCTTCGCCTCGATATATTCACGACCTAAATGACGCAGATCCAGAAGAACGTTTCCGTCGATTCCCCTTCCTTCGTCGATCTCAGTTTGCTCGGCCCGGGAAACAACGTCTCGTGAAGCTAGCTCCATGTAGTCGGGAGCCGTCTTCTCCATAAATCGTTCACCATCGGCGTTGAGGAGATATGCGCCTTCACCACGAGCCGCTTCCGACATCAGAATGCCAGTACGAGCGAGCGTCGTTGGGTGGTACTGGATCATCTCCATGTCCATCAACGGAACCCCGGCTTGGTAGGCTAGCGACAGGCCATCGCCTGTGCAAATCAGAGCGTTGGTCGAAGGCTCGAAGACACGACCTGCACCACCGGCCGCCATGATGACTGCCTTGGCCTTGATCGTGTGCATCTCGCCGGTCTTGATATCGATTGCAACCACACCGCGGCATACGTCGTCTTCGATGATGAGCTTGGTGACGAACCACTCTTCGTAGACGTTGAGTCCGAGCTTGAGCGATTGCTCGAAGAGCACGTGGAGCATTGCCGAACCGGTAATTGCTCCAACAAAGACCGTTCGAGCAATTTTTTGTCCCCCGAACGCTCGAGTACCCAGCTTTCCGTCTTCACCTCTGCTGAAAATGACACCCATTCGTTCGAGTTCGAGCACGGCTTCACCGGCCTCGCTCGACATGATTTCGACGGCATTTTGGTCAGCGAGGAAGTCGCTGCCCTTGATCGTGTCGTAAGCGTGGCTTTCCCAATCGTCTCCACGGTCGGTAAGTGGGGCGTTGATACCACCCTGAGCAGCATTCGAATGGCTGCGCACCGGGTGAACCTTCGAAATTACCGCCACGTCGACGCCAGCGCGCGTGACTTCAACGGCTGCCCTGAGGCCGGCGAGTCCTCCGCCGATAATCAGGACATCATGCTCATACATAGGCTCGCCTCGTGCTGCAGTGGATTATTAGTGTCTTCATCGTCATTATTAGCTCATGATGTGTTGTGTGTAGACATGTTGCGCCGATAGTAATGCAGCTATCGACATTTGGTCTTCAAGTTCGCCTGTAGAAATCAACTGGTTCAGGTCTTTGAAATCGACCTCGACAACAACGATGTCTTCTCCATCGTCAGAGGGTAGCGAGGCTACTTCGAGATCGGTCGCTATGTACATGTATGAATACTCCGTCGAGTATCCGGGTGCGACCCATGAACCACCAATTGGAATAAGTTTTCCAGCTTTGTATCCGACCTCTTCTTGCAATTCCCGGTGAGCGGTAACTTCCGGGCTTTCGCCTGCTTCTCTTGTTCCGGCAGAAGCTTCCAAAAGAAATTTTCCTGCCGCCTGTCGATATTGCCGAATGAGCAGGACTTTCCCATCGTCTGTGATGGGAACCAGTACTACCGAGCCGGGGTGTTCGACTATCTCGCGGTCAAACTCGGGGCCATCGTCGAATCGGGCAGTGTCAACTCGCAGGGAGATTCGATTTCCCTCGTACTTTCGGCTGACTGACACGGTGGTCGGGCGTTTAGGCTGCAAAACGTAATTATTTTACCGAAGAATCAGGTTCTAAACTCGTCGGCGACGTGACGATTTTACAGAACCTTTTCGTAGTCCTAAACGCCTTGAAAGATCGCCCCAGAAATCGGCCGCTGGTTTTCGCCTGAGAAATGAAGCGTAGTTGCCAGCTTGAGTGATCGTCACCGTTTGGCCTGCCTGTAGCGTGCGGTCGATGAATCCATCGGCGTTTAACGTCGCATCTTCGTACGCCTGAACGGTGAGTTCGACAGTTGATGACGCCTGCAATATCGCCCCACCAAACTGGCTCATGTGGGTGGCGATTGGCTTCACAAGGAAGTCCTGAGATGTTGGGTCCATCACTGGTCCGCCCAGCGACAGGCTGTAGCCAGTCGAGCCGGTGGCAGTTGAAACGACAACGCCGTCACCTCGGTACGTGGCGAGGTGAACTCCGTCGACTACTGTGCTGACCTCGATAACCCTGAGTACAGCGCCTCGGGCAACTGTGATGTCGTTCAGCGCGAGTACGGGCTCTGAGTCGTCGCCAGAAACCGTAGCGGTCAGCATGAAACGTCGTTCGATACGCGCATTGCCATCGAGATACCAGCCAACGTCGGAAACGGCGTCTTTCGCCTCGACATCGCTCATGAAGCCGACTCGCCCCATGTTCACGCCAAGAACGGGGATGTCACGGCCTGTTGCTGCGTGTGCGCCTCGCAGTATCGTGCCATCGCCGCCGATAGTGATTATTAGATCGGACTCGGCGAGTTGTGCCTCTCGCTCAGGAAGATCACCCGGCGTTGCGAGCCACCATTTGCGGCCAGCGCTGTATTCGGCCGTAAGGCTTTTGGCGAGTTCTTCCGCCTCGGCCAGTTCGCCGTTGTGAACGATCCCTATGTGCTGGTAACCGGACATAATCGCCAATTTCAGTCTGTGTAACCGAGAGTCGTTAGCAGTCTACTCACCCGCAAGTCTCAGCGAAATGAATCGCTGGGCTTGAGAGGGTCCTATAGTCCCGGAATGATAGATAGTGCCTTATCAGCGAAATCAAGAATCAGGAACGGTGCCAGGCCGAATACTCCGGCGCCGACCGCTGCAACCCCAGCTGCGATCAGAATCGGCTTGTCGGCACTGAACTTCGAGTCGTCTGCAGGATCTTCAAATACGATCGCTCGAATAACCCGCAAGTAGTAGTAGGCAGCGATGACCGTGTTTACAACACCGATAATCACGAGCCACGTCAGGTTGGCGTTAAGAGCCGCCCCGAACACGACAACCTTGGCCATGAAACCAACCGTTGGCGGCATACCAAGCAGTGAAAGCAATCCAAACACCAGCAGACCCGCCAGCAATGGCGAACGTCTTAGTAGCCCGTTCAAACCCTCGATCGAATCATCGTTGGTTCGTGAAGTAATGGCGATCACAGCGAAGAACACTGCGAGGTTGGTGAATGCGTACCCGGCGAGGTAGTACAAGACTCCCTGCGGACCGGCGTTGGCCGATGTAACACCCACCTGGTTGGCAGACACTGAGGCCAGCCCAACAAGGATGTAACCGGCCTGAGCAATGGTCGAATAACCAAGTAGACGTTTTATATTCGATTGCGACAGAGCCAGCATGTTACCGACCGTCATGGTCACAGCGGCCAGAATCGCAAACAGTCCCGACCAGTCCTGCATCAGCGCATCGTTGCCGAATGCTGTGTACATGATCCTCATGATCACGGCGAACGCAGCGGCCTTGGATGCAACCGATAGGAACGCAGCAACCGGGGTTGGGGCACCCTGATAAACGTCGGGAACCCACATCTGCCATGGAACGACGGCCATCTTGAAGCCGAATCCGGCAACAATCATGATGACCGAGAGAAGCACGGCGTACGAACCGAACGGAACACCAGCTTCGGTCGGCAGCACTGCCAATCGAGACATGATTACGTCGAGGTTAGTACTGCCGGTGTAGCCGTAGAGATAGGCAAATCCGTAAAGCAGAATCGCACTTGAGATTGCTGAGAGTACGAAGAATTTCGTGCCGGCTTCGACGCCCTGTTTTGTGCGGTGAATCGCAGCGAGGGCGACAACCGGAAGTGCGCTTAGTTCAAGCGCAACGTAGATCGTGATCAGCTCTGTTGCCGATACGAGCAGCATCATTCCCGTTACTGATAGCAGCACGAGTGAGACGAACTCACCGCCGTAGTCCTTCATTCGATCGCTGGCGATGTATTTCGCAGAAGCGAGGATCGTGCCAGCTGTAACCGTGAGCAATATGAACTTGAAGAACAGTGAGAAGCGATCAGCTTCAACGGTTCCGAATAGCGCCGGCCCATCGACAGGATTGCCGATCCATCCGAACCACAGGTTCAGCGTGAAGAAAATCGGTACTGCGAGTCCGATGAACGCGACTGTAGAAACCTTGGCCATGCTGCGTGTGACGAGATCAACAGTGATCACGACCAGCGCTAGTGCGGCCATAGCTATTTCAGGGGACAGTACCCAGAAGTCCTGGACAGTCATTACCTAAGCACCGCCTGAATTCCAATATCGAACATGTCGGTAACCACTGAAGGCCAGATACCAACGATAAAAATAGGAGCCGCCAGCACAATTACCGGAATCATATCGACCCAGTTGGCGTCTTCGAGGTTGTCATAAACCTCGTCTGAAAGTCCCGGATTTGCCGGTCGTGCGCCAAAGAACGTTCGCTGAACCATCCAGAGCGTGTAACCAGCCGCCAGCACGACACCAAACGCAGCAATCGTAGTCGCCGTTGGCCATACCGAGAACGTGCCTAAGAAGATCATGATTTCGGAAACGAAGCCTGAAAGTGCAGGCAGCCCGAGCGATCCAAATCCGGCGATGATGAAGAATATCGCTATCAACGGCATCTTCTTCCACAGGCCGCCAAGATGCGGAATGTGGCGTGTGTGGGTGCGATCGTAGGTCAGGCCAACCATCAAGAAGGCGAGCCCGGTGATCGTACCGTGAGTGAACATCTGGAGCGCGGCTCCATTAAGACCCGCAGCCGAAGTGTGACCGGCCGAAGATCCTACGGCTGCTACTCCGAGCAGCACAAAGCCCATATGGCTAATCGAGCTATAGGCGATCAGCCGCTTCATATCCGTTTGGCGAATAGTAATTATTCCGCCATAGATCACAGAACCTGCTGCGAGCATCGCTAAATACCCGGAAACATCGTGAATCGTGAAGCCTTTGGTTTCCTGGAAGAAGCCGAGGTTGATACGCAGCAAACCGTAACCGGCCATCTTCAGCAGAACACCGGCAAGCATTACCGATACAGCAGTCGGAGCATCAGTGTGGGCGTCGGGTAGCCAGCTGTGAACGGGCCACAAAGGCAGCTTCACGGCGAACGCAATGAAGAAGAATCCGAATATGAGTGCTGCAGGCACGACGAGATCGGCTGTAGCCATCAACGCTGGAATTCCGACAATTTCAGTTGCCCCGCCAAGAGCTTCCGATGGAATCGAAACCATCGCCAGCGTATTCACACCCGGTGTCACGTAGATCGCCAGTATTCCAACCAGCATGAACGCGCCACCAGCCAGGGTGAACAACACGAACTTCATCGCCGAGTAGCGTGGTCGTCCGCTTCCCCAGATGGCGATGAGCATGAACATCGGAATTAGTTCGAACTCGAAGAAGATGAAGAACAGCAGCAGATCGAGAGAAACGAACACACCAAGAACTGCGGTCTGCAGCAATAGCAGCCACAAGAAGTATTCACGGACACGTTTCTTGATACGCCACGAGCCGAGTGCCGCTGCCATACCGAGTATTCCGGTAAGCAGCACGAGCGGTGCGCTCAGGCCATCGACACCGAGCAGGTAGGAAGATCGCAGTGCGTCGATCGGAATCCAGTGTTCGAAGTAGTCGATCATCTGAATGCCACCGGCATCCTGATCGTAGCCAACGAACACGAGAACTGTCAGAAAGAAGGTAGCAACGGTCGCTCCGATGGAGATCCATCGAATCTGTTGATCGGCTTTTTCGCCGCGTGCGAACAGCGCGACCAGAATGGCCACTGCTGCAGGCAGGAATACCGTTATCGTCAGTAACCCATCAAACACGGGTCACCCCAATTTCGGTGTATTCAATTTTGATCGAGCTAATTTCCACGTGCGTTTTTAGCCCCAAAGCAGGAATGCTGCTACAACTGCGACTACGCCGATGACCATGCCAACTGCGTAAGTCTGTGTTTGACCGTTTTGAACCAACGCCCCGCTCTTTCCAATCCGGCTAACCCAGTTGGAAATGTAGACGTTTGCGTTATCTATCCAGTGCTCATCGAACCATCGAAGCGTATCGGCAACGTACTTGTAGAAGCCTTTGCGAACGATCTGATCCTCGTACAACTCGTCGAAGTAGTACTTGCGGATAATGAGCTTGTATATCGGCTGTAATTTTGCGCCCATCGTTGCAGGCGAGATCGTCCCCCTGATGTACATCAGGTACGCAAGGCCGATTCCTGCCACTGCGAGAACTGTTGAAATTCCGGCAACCATGAAGTTGAATTCAGGCTCTGCACCGGCATGTACCGCCGCTTCGTGATCTGGGAACACATCGTGGTTCTCTGCCGTTACGAAGTGGGCGAATGCGTGCTTGTCGATTCCGGCTACTTCGACGACCGGGTTCGAGAAGAATCCGATAAATATTGCGAGTACTGCCAGCAGCAGGATGGGTCCGACCATCATCCATGGCGATTCACCGAGGTGAGAGTGTGCGCTGCCAACCGGGGCGGGTTCGCCTGCGGCATCAGCATCTTCCATTTCTTTTTCACCGCCACCCTTCCATTCACCGTGGAACGTAAGGAATATGGCTCGGAACATGTAGAACGCTGTCATCAGCGCTGCAATAAGACCGAGGGCCAGCACGATGTTGCCGGTGTTCGTTCCGACTTCAGCAGCATGACCCATAATTTCGTCTTTCGACCAGAACCCTGAGAACGGGAAGAGCCCTGCAAGACTCAAGCTGGCGATGATCATGCCCCAGTAGGTTTTAGGCATGTGCTTCTTCAAGCCGCCCATGTATTTCATGTTGAACGTGCCAGAAGCGTGGTGAACGGAACCGGCACCCAAGAAGAGCGCCGCCTTGAAGAAAGCATGCGTGAACAGATGGAACAAGGCCGGGGCGTATGCGCCAACGCCGAGTGCCAGCATCATGTATCCGAGCTGAGAAATAGTCGAATAGGCCAGCACACGTTTGATGTCGTTGGCGACCAAACCCATCGTCGCTGCGAACACTGCGGTGAATCCACCAATCAGCGCTACGAGCGTCATGACGTCGGAGTGCTCGAACAGCGGGAAGAACCGTGCGACTAAGAACACGCCGGCAGTGACCATCGTCGCCGAGTGAATCAGTGCAGATACAGACGTCGGACCTTCCATGGCATCTGGCAGCCATGAGTGAAGCGGGAACTGAGCCGACTTACCGATCGCTCCAGCGAACAGGCCAAGTGCGACCCACGTAGCGACCCCGACAGCGATGTGCCCCGCCTCTATAGCGTGATAGAGCGTCGAGATATCCATGTACGACGGGCTTTGCGAGTAGAGATACAGAATTCCGAGCAAGAATCCGAAGTCTCCGAACCTCGTCATCAGGAACGCCTTTTTGGCAGCCGCAGCGGCCGAAGGTCGATCCATCCAGAACCCGATCAGTAAATATGAAGAAACACCAACAAGTTCCCAGAACACGAACATTTGAATCATGTTGCGGGAAAGAACGAGACCCAGCATCGAAGCCGTGAACAACGCCATGTAGGCGTAGTAGCGGGTGTAGCTCTTATCGCCGTGCATGTACGCCTGTCCATATATCTGAACAAGCAAACTCACACCGCTCACAACCACCAACATGATTACTGTCAGCTGGTCGAGCATCAGGCCGAACGTTAGATTCAGCCCAACAATTGAAATCCAGTCGTGCGATTCAAGATGAAGTGGTCCGTCTGACATCACGGTGGCGAGTGCCATAAGGGAAAGCACGAACGACCCACCTAAGGCCGCAACGGTTATGTAACCGGCGTATTTCGAACTGGTTCCTATGAAGGCGCGCACCAATACACCGTTCACCAGCAATGCGGCGAGCGGCAGGGCGATTATGAGCCAGGCTAGGCCTTCAGTTATCACAGATATTCCCTGTTACAGCTTTCTCAAAATTTCGTCGGCTACGTGTTCGCGGCCCTTCGGAACCATCACTCGAAACGGGGCGTCTTCCGCCCAGTCGAGGATGTCGCCATCGGGAATAATGTTGGTCGGCAGGCCTTCTCCTTCGAGCAGGTCTTTCCACATCTGTGCGGTCATGAGGTTTGGAGTCTTTTTGTAATCAACCCACATGGTTAGTTCTTCATCTCAGCGGCATCGGTAATTTCAACCGACTCTGCTGCCCTGTACATGGCGAACACGAGTGCGAATGCGAGCGCTGCTTCACCAGCAGCGACTGCAGTTACGAATATGGCAAATACGTGACCCGTGAGTGCAGATCGAATTGCTTCGGCGGTTACCGGGTCGCCACTCATCAATGCGGCAGCGGGGGTGAACCTGCTGAACGCAACGGCGGCGATAACCACACCGTTGAACATCAGTTCGAGCGACATGATCACGGTGATCAGGCTGCGCCGTGAAACGACACCGTACGCACCGAGTGCAAACAGTGCGGCCGAGACGAGTAGTACGTTCTCGATGGTCATACCGAGGCGCCTCCTATCTCTGCTTCTGGCTCAGGTTCTTGTTCATCACGTCCCTTTGGAGGGTCACGCATCAACATCAGCCCACCAATGAGTGTTGCAACCATCAGTAGTCCGATTATTTCGAAAGCAAGCATGTATTCACGAATCAGCGAAACGCCGAGTGCGCTTGTGCTGTCGACAAACACGCCGTCGTTTTCGATGACAACTTCTGTGCTGCCTACAGGTGCAGTGGTGACAACCGTTATGTTGTCGTCCTCACCAACCTCAACATAGCCCTCGGTGAGAGCGGCCACGGCAACGGGGTCCGTAATCTCGTCCATGGTCGACCAGTTTGTGTTGTACGCAGTGAATGCGAGTGCTGCGAATATCAGCACTGCCACAGCAGCCCCAACGATACGACCCTGCGACGGACGGCTTCCTGATGCGATGTCCTGAATGAACATCACAGCAAACGCCATCAGTACGGAAATAGCTCCTACGTAAACGAGTATTTGCACAACGCCAACGAATTCGGCGCTGAGCACGAAATACAAAATACCAACGCCTAAGAACGATCCAGCGAGAGCTATTGCCGCCCTGAAAACGTCGCGCTGGGTCACAACGATTGCCGCAAACCCAAGCGTCATCGCTGATGCCGCCCAGAAGGCGATTGTCGTTAGGGCCGAAACTTCCATGATCATCGTTCGTCGACCCATTTCTTCTTCAGGTCTTCGTCGGACGGACGTTCATGGCGACCGGCCTTGTAGTGATCGTCGATCGTTTCTTTGAACGGATCGAATGCGTTTTCTTCAAATTGAGGTCGGTACCACGAGCTAGGACGCTTTTCGGCGTCGAACAGCTCTTCCTTCGTGATGATTAGCTCATCGCGAACGTATTTCGACCGCTCGAACTGCGATCCCATGTGCAGAGCGTCGTAAGGGCATGCTTCGACACACAGGCCACAGAACATGCAACGCCCAATATCGATATCAAAGACTTCAAGCTTGTAGCTTTCGCCCTCTTGGGCGTCGATCTTGCCGGGCACGCTAACGATCTCGATGATGCCGAGTGGGCAGTATTTCGCGCAGCTGGCGCAGGCAGTACAGCGGTCTTCGAAGAAAACGAACTCGTTGCCACGGAATCGAGACGACTGCTTCACTGCGACAGGCACGGTGGCCAATCCGGCAATTGCCTTCAGCGAATCGCCAGGCTTCTTCACGAGGAACTGGAACGGATTCATTCCAGCTTCCTTCGCAGCGCCTAGGAGGCCTACGTGACGATCCGGGTACTGTTCGGTCACAGCAGGCCGCAAGAAGTTTTTGAGCGTGACCATAAAGCCACGGGGCAAACCCATACCAATCATTAGTCGCCTCCTTCTTGCGCTGGCGTAGTTGATTCAACAACGTACACGGAAGCTTCAGGAATTTCTTCGCTGGCAACCGGGTATGACGTCTTATCGGCGTCGGGCTGCGGCTTATCGTATGCCGGGGTTCCAAGCAATTTACTTACGCCCCAGATCGAGATTATTGCCACTGGCCAGTTGATAGCAGCCATCATCCACAACTGCGAAGTAGTGGGTTGCGGCCAGATTGCAATCAGAATTGCCGTGACAACGATGTTGATCAGCGTGAGTTCGAACAGACCCTTCCAGGCGAATTTCAGCACCTGGTCGACACGCAGTCGAGGCAGCGTCATGCGGAACCAGATGATTACGAATAGAACTGCAATCAGCTTTGCACCGAACCAGAAGTGGGAAGGAATCGGGTCGAAGCCCCTCCAACCACTCAGGAACAGCGTTGTAACTATCGCCGATGTGCTGATCTCGGCCATGAACTCTGCCAAAAAGAAAATACCGAATTTCATGCTGGCGTAGTCGTTCAAATACCCGGCAGCAAGTTCAGATTCAGCTTCGGTAAGGTCGAACGGTGCTCGCGCCATCTCAGCCATCGCTGCGAGGAAGAACACGAAGAACGCCAGCGGCTGCACGATGATGAACGGGACGTTCTGGGCCGCAATGATGTCTCCAAGTGACATCGATCCGGCGAGCATGATAATTCCCACCAACGCGAGCGCCATTGGAATTTCGTAGCTAATAAGAAGAGCGATCGAACGTAACGCCGAAAGAATCGCAATACGGTTTGCCGACGACCATGCAGCCGTGAGCACCGAGAGCGTTGTTAGTGATGTGACCGCCATGATGAACAGCACACCAATGTTCAGATCGGCAACATACGTGCCAACTCCGAACGGAATTACAGAAAAAACCAACAATGCAGGAGCGGCGATAAGCACTGGCGCGAGGTTGAACAAGATCCTGTCGGCTTCTGCCGGAACAACATCCTCTTTAAACATCGTTTTTATTGCGTCAGCAACCGATGTGAGCATCCCGAACGGACCCCATCTGTTGGGACCAGTTCGTCTTTGGAATCGACCGAACAGGCGTCGCTCACCCCAGATGAGTACGATCACGCCACCAAGCACACCATTGACGAAGAGTCCGACGATTGCTGCGGCAGTAAGAAGGAATGCAAGCCACGCCATATCTCCCGGAAGAAATCCTGCGGAGTAGTCGCGCGCTGCACAGCTGGCACTATCGCCAGCAAGTACACAGTAGATATTTCGCCAGAGCGAGTTGTCGAGGAAGGCCTGACCCATTACCGGTCCACCTCACCCATGTTCAGATCCACGCTACCGAACGTGACAAACAGGTCGCCAAACTGTCCACCAATCAGCATGTCTCGCAGCAGTGTCAGGTTGATCAGCGAAGAGGCCCGTACGTGCATGCGATACGGAGCAATTCCGCCATCGCTCACGAGGTAGAACCCAAGTTCGCCCTTAGATCCTTCGATGGCCGCGTAGGCATCACCAGCCGGTGGTCGAATCAACCGGGGAACATCGTCGAACGACGGACGTACTGGCCCGGGCTCGATCTGTTCGATGCACTGTCGAATGATCTTCACACTCTCACGTGCTTCCTGAACCCTCACCCAATACCGGGCGTAGTTGTCGGAAGCCGTGTGGAGCTTTCGTTCGAATGTGATCTTGTCGTAGTAGTCATATGGTGCGCGGTGGCGCAGATCCCAGTCGACACCGCTCGCTCGCAGCATCGGGCCTGTGATCGAGGCGTTGATCAGCAGTTCTTGCGAAAGAACGGCTGTGCCCTTGGTGCGAGAGAAGACGATCTCGTTGCCGCTGAGGTATTCCTCGAGCTCGTCGATTGTGTTGACGATGTCATCGAGTCCACGGTCGAGTGCTGGCCAGAACTCTTTCGGAGCGTCCATGAACACTCCGCCGGGGCGCAGGTACGAGTTTGTGATGCGAGCACCACAGACCATCTCGAAAAGGTCAAGAATATTTTCTCGTTCACGCATTGTGTAAATGAGTGGCGTGCCGAGTGCCCCTAGGTCCTGCAATAGGAACCCGGTAGCGACGAGGTGGCTTGCGATTCGCTGTAGCTCGGAAGCGATCATTCGCAGCCATACGCCACGTGGTGAAGGCTCGATACCAGCCAGCTTTTCAACCGCCAAAATATAGGCCTGGTTGTTGAGCATAGACGACACGTAGTCCATGCGGTCGGTCAGCGTCACGATCTGTGTATATGTTCGCTCTTCTGCGAGCTTTTCCGAACCACGGTGCAGGTAGCCGAAAATGGGCTCTACATCAACGATTTCTTCACCGTCGAACGACACACGCATGCGGAACACGCCGTGAGTCGACGGGTGCTGGGGACCGAGGTTTACGGTTACTGGCTGAGTCTTGATAGCCATTATTCGCCACCGTCCAAAGAATCAGTGGTCGTAAGGCCGGCTTCAGATGCGCCGGGAGCGGTCGAAACGATCGACTGATCGTAGGTGACATAGTCTTTGCGAAGCGGGTGACCGGGGAAGCCTTCCCACAGCATGATTCGCTTGTGGTTGGGGTGGCCGTCGAAGCGGATGCCCATAAGGTCCCAAACTTCACGTTCCTGATAGTCGGCACCGCGCCAGATAAAAACAACGCTGGGAATGAAGGCATCGGTACGACCGATTCCCACTCGTGACTTCAGCACCGCTGACGAGTTCATCGGGAGTGATGTGAGGTGATAGACAACCTCGAAGTGATCGATATAGTCGACTGAAGTCAGGCTGCTTAGCAGGTCGAATTTGAACTCAGGGCGTGTCTTTAACCCCTCGCATACGACATATATTGATTCCGGCTTCACCCAGACATCGATGCCTGCACTCGACTCAACAGAGCCGGGCGCGAATGCTTCGATAGCTTCAGCCAGTGCATTTCCACTCCAGACGGTGGTCATCCCTGTCCTGCCGCCTGTCCGCTAAGGCTGTATCGACGAATCTTGTCGTGAAGCTGCATGATGCCGTAAAGCAGAGCGTCCGGACGCGGCGGGCAGCCGGGTACGTATACATCGACAGGCATGATGTGGTTCACGCCGGGCACAACTGAATAGCTCTGGTAGTACGGGCCACCTGAGGTAGCGCACACGCCCATAGAGATCACCCAGCGTGGCTCGGCCATCTGGTCGTACAAACGGCGTAGAGGAACTGCCATCTTCCAGGTCAGCGTTCCGGCTACGATCAGCAGGTCGGCCTGTCGTGGAGATGCTCGCATTGCTTCCATTCCGAACCTCGCAAGGTCGAAACGGGCCATTGCGGCGCTGATCATTTCGAATGAACAGCAAGCAAGACCCGACTGCAACGGAAATACCGAAGACTTACGGGCCCAGTTAAGAAGATAGTCGACAGAACTGACGATAACGCTGCGGCTCAGCTCATCGGGAACTTCGAGTACAGGGTCGGGAAACGGCTCAAGATGAGTCGACTTCATCCGGTTGACGGAATCACCTTCAGTGCGGTCGAGGTCGAGAGTGATCGACTGCAGAGCGCCACGAGGGTCGGCTCCTGGAGGCGTGCCGTAGGGATCGAATATTTTCTGGTCGGTCATTCGTTTGTCACCCATTCCAAGGCACGTTTTCGCCATGCGTAGGCATACGCAAATGTCACGATAAGCAGGAAGATAAATACTGCAACGAGCGCAGCAAACCCAAACTGCCGGGTCATTACTCCGTACTTGACTGCCCACGGAAATAGAAAGATTGTTTCAACGTCGAATACGATGAAAAGCAGGGCGTAGTAGTAGTAGCGAAAGTTGAATCGAGCGGGTCGACCGCCGAACGGAGGCATTCCGCCTTCGTACGCACTTTCTTTTACTGCCGTTGGGCGTGACGGCCTGACCTTAACGAACTGGGCCAGGTAGCTCATCGTCATCATCCCGACAGGGACAGTTACCGCTGCAGCGGCAAAAATGATGAGCAGTGCGTACTGCCTAAAATAATCCTCGAACATCAACTACCAATTACTCGTTACAAATCATCTTGAAAACGACTATAAAAACGCCGATTCGGAGCATAGCAGTCACCCGATTTAGCAGCAAGTGAAAAAATGAACAATCCATGTGCTTCAGGCACATAGACCGGCTCAATTATTCGGTAAGTCGCTGCTATTTTTCGGGTTCTGCCAGCAGAGTTCTAATCGAAGAGGATCACTCCCCGACCGTCTTCACCACGTGCAAGCGCATCGTAAGCCTCGTTTATTTCATCGAGTTTGTACTTGCGAGTGACCATTCCCCCAACGTCAATACGACCCTGACTGTAGAAATCAAGCAACTTGCGGAAGGTCTCGTGCGGGCTTGCGGAGCCGTAGTAGCTGCCGACAAGAGTTTTCTGATTACGCACCATGTCGACCATAGGAATTTCCACGTCCATGCCTTCGGGAGCGATCCCCACCAGCACGGTCGTGCCGCCCTTTCGAGTGGCGTTGTAGGCCTGTGAAAGCGTGATCTTGTGGCCAAATGTGTCGAAAGCGAAATCGACTCCGCCGTCGGTCAATTCCTGAATAGCAGCAACTGGATCCTGTTCCTTAGAGTTGATCACATGGGTTGCGCCAAACTTGTAGGCGAATTCGAGTTTGTGGTCGAAAATATCAACAGCGATCACTTTGGAAGCGTTCATGAGCCGAGCACCCTGAAGTGCGTTTAGTCCAACTCCGCCGGTGCCTATCACTGCAACAGTCATTCCAGCTCGCATGCCGGGTTGGTTGATTACCCCCCCAACGCCTGTAGCCACCGAGCAACCGATTAGCGCTGCGACGTCCATCGGAACATCGTCAGGAATCGGGTAGCAAGCCTGTTCGGGAACTACGATCGATTCGGCGAACACGCCTAGCTTTGCGAACTGATGAACCTCAACGCCGTCTGATGTGTGAAGACGGAACGTTCCGTCGTACTGACGGGTTCCGGTTTCTCGGTTGGTGTCACAGAGATTGGAAAGCCCTTCTCTGCATGATCGGCAGTATCCGCAGTTCGCCACGAACGACAGAACACATCGGTCGCCCTTTTTGACAGACATGACCCCGGGTCCAACAGCGTCGACAACTCCTGAGCCTTCGTGACCAAGCACGATCGGCATGGGAGTCGGGTTGTCGCCCGTCATTACGTGGTGATCTGATGCGCAGACCCCCGCAGCAGACATCTTGACTCGCACTTCGCCAGTCTTAGGTTCCGACTGGTCAAGCTCCACGTTTGGCATGGGCTTATTCGCTTCAAAAAGAACTGCGGCTTTCACTTACTAACTCCAGACAAGAAAATGACAACGCGATCGGAACTCGAAAACAGCGAGTTCGAGCAAAAGCATGGTACTCCGAAGAGTCGCATATTCGGACAATAAAAATCGCCCCTGCACAGTTAGCAGGGGCGATTTCATATTCTTTACACGATCAACGTTCGATCAGACAGTTACAGCTTCGACCATGTTGATGACCTTCGCCTTCAACTCTTTGGCATCTGGCAGTGCCGGATACCTACCGAGTTCACTCTTATCGAACGCAACCTCGCCGTTGAGCGTTACTTTGAACACTCCACCTTGACCAGGCGTTAGCGTTACAGCCACGTTCGAACCACCGGCTGCATAAAGTTCGCTTCCCATCCAGAAAGCCACAGAGTGGTAGCCTCACGGCACGCAGTATTCGATCTCCGCTCGCACTTTTGCTGGTACTTCAGCCATAACGCACTCCAATTTCGTAAATAACGAGTGACGAATTAAACCGTCACTATCCAAAAGAAAAAGTGGCTAGCCACCCGCCTCGCGGCCCTAGCTGCTTTGGATTACTGCACCGGACTCGATCATGTTGGCTACGGTTGCCTTGAGTTCTTTCACTTCCATGATGTGTGGTGAGCGACCGGACTCTTTCTTGTCCCACAGCACTCGACCATCAACGGTTACTTTGAACGCACCGCTGTGTCCGGGCTTAAGTGAGATAGCTAGCGCTGGTCCGGCAGCTTGAAATAGCTCGCTAACCATGTTCGCTGCTAGGTTTGCGTAGCCACATGGCACGCAGTATTCGATTTCAGCTTCCATCTTCCAGTGATCAGACATGTCTTACCTCTAACTTGTTCTTAATATCCTGCAGGCAGCTGTTCGCCAAATACACCAATTCGACATACCACCTTGATGGGCGCATCCTATCAGGTGACGCAAATCAGGCATCTCGATGCTTTTTATTAGCCTGCAAGGTGCTACTAAAGCAGTATTCACACCCTCTTACGGTATACTGCGGCCTCGGCCTTGGATGTCGCCCGCTCGCCCACACGTGCTCATGAGCGCATGACGGCAGACGCGGTTCCGCCATTGCGTGGCCCTGACACAACAGATTTAAGGAGGACAAAGTGCCCTCATTAGTTGAGTTGCGCCCGGTTACACGTGAAGACGTCCAACGTATCGCTGACTGGCTAGATGATAAAGAAGTAGCGGAGGCCTGGTTCGGCCGTTACACCTATGGCGATGCCACCCACCTTGGTTACGAGCCCAAGGAAATGATCGGCGCGAGCGAGGCCGCGTGGGACGAAGTTTTCCACGACCCGCATCACGAGCCTCACCGAAATATATTCTCGGTTTACACACTCTCGGGTGAACACATCGGTGAAGGGCAACTTTCTATCGATGAAGCGCTTGGGGATGCCCAGATATCAGTACTTATCGGCCAAAAAGCTCTCTGGCACCACGGATACGGCACATCTGCCGTAATTGCCATGCTCGAGCATATTTTTGAGCACCTTGGTCTGCACAGAGCATGGGTCGACGTTCCCGAGTACAACACTGGAGCCCGAGCGATGTTCGAACACATCGGCTTCCAGCACGAAGGCACGCTGAGGCAGAGTCGACCACACGAGGGCGCCCGCCACAACTCAGTGATTCTCGGCATGCTCGCGAACGAATACACAGCAGCGTTCCCAGTAGGTACTCGCAGTCACGTAACTACGTGGGACGCGCCGAAGGTTTAGTTCGAACTTGCCTGCCTGGGTTAAAGGCCCAACGCAGGCCCCAGAACATCGAGGTACTTTAGCGCTGAACCGGTGTTGAGCAGTACTACGCGCTCATCATGAGCGACTTCGCCTGATTCCAGTAGATGTCGTAGCGCCGAAAGTGTTGCGCCGCCTTCTGGTGCCGGGAATATGCCTTCGTATTCAGACATGTCACGCACCGATTGCACCATTTCATCGTCGGTTACCGTCAGAGCGGTTCCACCGCTTTCGCGAACGGCTCTGATTACAAGGAAATCACCCACTGCCGCTGGAACACGCATTCCGGCTGCGAGCGTTGAAGGGTTTTTAAACGGCTCAGCGAATTCTTTGCCTGCTTTGTAGGCATCGACCAGCGGTGAACAGCCTTCTGCTTGAACACAGATCATTCGTGGTCGTTCTGAGCCGATCCATCCCAGCTGTTCCATCTCATCCAGTGCCTTCCAGATGCCAACGATGCCGGTACCACCACCTGTTGGGTAGATGATGACGTCCGGAACCTCGTAGTCGAGCTGCTCGACGATTTCGTAGCCCATCGTCTTCTTACCCTCGACCCGGTACGGCTCTTTGAGCGTCGAAACGTCGAAGAGACCGTACTTCTCAGCCGCTTCGCCTGAAATCCGACCTGCATCGGTAATAAAGCCATCGACGAGATTCAATTTGGCTCCGTAAGCGACGCACTCGATCTGATTCGCCATTGGTGCGTCTTTGGGCATGTACACGTGGGCTTCCATGCCTGCCGAGGCCGCGTACGCTGCCATCGCTCCTGCTGCGTTTCCAGCTGAAGGCATCGTGAGCTTCATCTGGCCAAGTTCGAGCGCTTTCGATACGGCTGCAGATAACCCGCGAGCTTTGAACGATCCTGTTGGGTTAACTCCTTCGTCTTTGATTAACAGCGACTTCATGCCCAGGTGCTTACCGAGTCGTTTGGCGTGCATCAGCGGTGTAAAGCCTTCACCTAGCGTCACGATATTGGCGGGATCGATAACCGGCATTACTTCTCGATAGCGCCACATGTTTGGGGCTCGATCGGGCATCGATTCTTTTGTGAGTGTTTCCGCCGCTTTCACCAGATCGTATCGAGCAAGATACGGCTTGCCGTTTTTAGGGTTCAAACGAGTGGGGACTTCATGGCCGCATTGTTCACCTGAAAGCGAACATTCGAGATGAGTTATGTGACTACGAATCGGGCTAAGAACTGCCAAGCGAAACTCCGTGCGTATGTGATTAGGATCCGGTTAATTGCCGAAGGAAGAAGTACGAAATAATACCGCGGGTGAACTAGTTTTCCAGAATTGAAATACTCAGTATTTTCACACCGGGGGTAGTAGCAACTAAAGGGTCGCGCTCGATCATGCTGGTAGCAATCTCTAATCCACCCACAACTTGGCCAAATATGGTGTGGCACGAAACTGCGTCATCGGCACAATTTTTGGTAACTCCGTCTTCGTACGGATCCAACCAATTTGCAGAATCATGGGTGATGAAGAATTGGCTGCCATTCGTGTTCGATCCTGCGTTCGCCATCGACAGCACCCCAGTGGCGTTGTGCGAATAATTGTTAGTGAACTCATCGTTGAATATATAGCCCGGTCCGCCGTTTCCATCGCCAACATTATCGCCAGCTTGTGATGCGAATCCTTCGATGACCCGGTGAAATTCCAGTCCTTCGTAGAAACCGATTCGAGCAAGATTTATAAAGTTCTCAACTGTCATAGGGGCAACGTCGTCGTATAACTCGACTTCTATATCGCCGGCATCAGTTGAAATGATTGCCGAATAGCTGCGTGAAGTATCGAGAGCGCCGATAGGTGCCCTCGGCTCGTCGCCCGACAATAACATCATCGGTTCGCCATCGAATTCGGGGATCGCTACTGGATTTCCGTACTCTGTGGGTCTCCACGACATCCGAGTTTGAACCTGATCTGAACCAACTACCCGCCTCAGCCCGCTGCTGTCTGAATCCATAAGCCAGCCTGCGCCCAGAAGTGAATCTATGGCAACTAATTCTGAATCGTCAGGAGCCCAGGCTGCCACTAGAAACTCTAGATTTGCATCGATGAATACGGAGTCGAGCGTCGCCAAATCGAGAGTACCAAGATTAAGTGCGCCTTCCGCCGTTGCTAGCCCGAAATGAACCCCTCTGCCATCGACAGTCCAGCCAAACCCGACGCTCCCGTAAGGGCCAAGAATTTGTGGTTCGTTGGCAGCAATGGGATCGAACAACATCACCCGCACAAGCCCATCTGACGAGTTCTGAGAAGCGAGAATGTTGTCACCGTCCGGCGACCAGTACGGCAGGATGTGCTGCGCGGTGTCATCGTTGCTGATTCGCACGGCCATGTCGAGGGTAATTGGGTTTACTTCGACATCCTCGGGAATCTCAGCAACATATATCTGCCATCGTTCCGCTGCCAGGGTTACGAATACGATCGATTTGCCGTCAGGGGAGATATTCGGCATCGACACCCCGCCCTCGACATCGGTGAACTGGACGATTTCTCGAGTCGTGAGATTGAGCGTGTATATCTGCAACGATCCGGTGGGGTCGGAAACGTAAACGAGTCGTGATCCGTCAGGCCACCAGCTTGGAGACAGTTCGACTGCATCGTTGTTGTGGAAGCTGAGATCGGCTGAGCCCAACTGAGCCGTTTCGAGATCAATAAGGAAGATCCCACCGCCGTCTTGATCGATAACCTCTACGGCGATGATGTTTGATGAACGCTGGCGAACGGTGATGTCGGACTGAGCGACGAGTGCATTTTCGTTACCACTTGTTCCTGCGGGCAACGTAACCGTGATGGCGTTCTCGAAATCGCCGATCTCGTAGCCAGCAATAAATACTGCTACTTCGTTGCCACGCCCTGCCGTCGAGTACTCATATACGTACTCTTCTTCGTCAATTTCAATAATGTTTCCGTGGGCATCTAATGCAAGAACAACAAACGGAGATGCTGCACCGATCGGCACCGAGTCATTTTCAGGAATGATGTGAATTGAGTCTGGGACTCCAGCACCAATCGTGACCGGGGCTATGGTGACCGATACCACTCCGTCCAACGTTCCTCGAGCGGTAATTCCCTCATAAATATGTTTACCTGCGGCCGTACCAGCGGTGAACTTGCCAGATTCGGTTATCGAACCGATGGCCGGGTCGCTTACGCTCCATTCGAAATCATCGAGTTCGAGTCTGTTGCCGAACCTATCACTGGCATACGTCGAAAGTTCGATCGATTCGCCCACTATTAGGGTTCTGGGGAGCACTGATACGTGCACTTGATCGAGTATTCCGGGGCGCACAGTTCCAGCCACTACCGCTTCGATAATTAAGCCGTCGAATTCGACCTCGATTGCCAGCAGTTCAAACTCACCGTCTGATGATTCAGTGCCGGCAACGAATAGGCCGGTTGAATCGACGGTGTCACCTCCGCGAAGTGTGGTGAACAGTACGAGGGTCGATTCCAACACATGCCCGGCCTCATCGACCGCCTCAACAGAGAATGTTTGACTGTGCCCCACCTGGATATCCAGCGCAGAAGGTTTGATCGAGAAGGTGTGTAATCCGCCTTTGACGACTTCGATTCCCTTGCTTTGAGTCACAACAGTTCCGAGTCGCTCGAGCTCGACTGTTATTGCGTTTCTGAAACTGCCCAGATCGGTTCCTGCGGTGAATTTACCCTGCTGGCTGATATCACCGGCACTGGCATCGACGCTCCATTTGGAATCGGGATTCTCGATCGGATTCCCCAGAACGTCGAAGGCTATTGCTGTGTACTGCGTGGTGTTGAAGGAAGTGATGGATTCCTGCCCGCCATCGAGAACAATCCAGCCCGCCTCGCCCGGTTCTACAGACACGACCATTTCGTCAACGGCCACTGAGTCGCCTCTGGTGGCGGTCAAACGCACAACAAATGTTCCTGCGCTCTCATAAACGTGTGTTGGCTCTAGCTGATCACTCCCGGCGCCATCGCCAAAGTCCCAGCTAAAACTATCGGCTTCTGCTAGTTCGCCGAGTATGAAAGAGACTTCGAACGGTGCGTTCCCTGAATCATCGGTGGCGCTGAACTCTGAAATCGCTGGCGGTGTCGAACATGCTGAAATAATTAACGCAGCAATTCCGAGCAACAACAGTGGCAATCTGTGATTACGCAGGGCTGGCAGCAAAGCTAATTGTGAAACGCGGTTCAGGGTGATCTCCGATTATCTGGTGGTCGCAGTGTATTAGTGGCCACAGCGATGGGATACCAAAATACGATACGTCTTTAGGCTCGATTAGGTTTGGCTTACGAATTTCCCAGCGGCGCCAATAGTGTCGGATAATGAACATCCGTTGATATGGGAACACTTAGGTAAACATGGGGTTCACACGAACGTTCAAAAGCCAAAACAAAACTAATCTAAATTCATACGAGGAATTAACGTTCCATATTCGAGATGTTAGACGAGCGGGATTCGGTCAATATTTATGCCTTCAAAGATTCTTGTTGTTGACGACGAACCAGACATTCTAGAGCTCGTTAGTACCCGGCTCGAGCTATCTGGATACGAGACCATCACCGCTGAAAGTGGTGAAGATGCTCTCAAGTTGTTCTTTACAGCGCGGCCTGATCTCGCCCTACTCGATCTCGAAATGCCAGGTATGGACGGTTTCGAGCTTTGTGAACGAATCCGACAGATGTCTGATGTTCCGATCATTTTCCTTACGGCGTTTGGTTCTGAGGCCCATCGAGTCAAAGGTCTTCAGGTCGGTGCCGACGATTACACCGTCAAGCCATTTTCCAAAAACGAGTTAGTTGCACGGGTCGAGGCAAATCTCCGACGAGCCTCGATGCCATCGATTCAACGTGACGAACAGCTTTACGCAGACCCGGTGCTCACCATTGACCACCGAGCCCACCTCGTGTCAGTGCGTGGAAGTGAAATTTCGCTTTCGCCACTCGAATACCGGCTGCTTACAGCGCTGTTGAAGCATCTAGGGCAGGTTCTGAGTCACACGCAGCTACTTGACCTCGCTTGGGGACCAAACTCAACTGAAACTTCGACCGATAGCGTGCGGTTGTACATTTCGTACATAAGAGGCAAGATCGAAGAAGATCCCAAGCGTCCGCGACTCGTCGAGACGGTGCGCGAGTTCGGCTACCGGTACGTCCGCCCTCTGGGCAACACAGAGAGCGCTTCGGCGGCCTAGCTCCGGCCATTTATCCTAGGCCTCCTCGTTTACACAAGCTGAGTTACTGCTTGTGTTGCGATCCAGCAGTGAATTATTGGCTCAGCGATGAATTGTCAGGCGACATTCAACGCTGTCGTCCTGAATTTATGTCAGGATAATTCTCACTCTAAGGCAACTGAACGATTGGATTATTTACCGATCGCCAGGTGAACACGGTCAACAAATTCCACTGCATAAGGGTTAGGTAGATCCTGAAGTAAATTCAGGATGACAATGTTGGCTGGTGCAGGTCGATCGTTCCGATCGCTCGATTCTCACTCACGTTCAACTTGTGATGCAGAGTGACCCAGGTAGCCAGTCAGAAGTAATGAAATTACACGCCGGAGATCACCAGCCGCAGTTGAGCGAGCTTGCCCGACAGCTAATCGGGGCGTTCAGCAGCGGGAAGTGCGACTGTAAACGCAGAGCCCTTGCCGTATTCGCTTTCGAGTCGGATAGACCCACCCTGTGTTTCAACGAGGGTCTTCGTGATCGCCAATCCCAACCCGGTGCTTCCTGCTGGTCGCTTGCCGTTATTGCTCAATCTGACGAACTTATCGAAGATTCGGGCCTGGTTTTCGGGTCGAATGCCTTCGCCAGTATCACGCACGCAGATCTCTACTTGATCGCGAATCAACTTGCCGGAAATACTGACACTCCCACCTTCTGGTGTGTAGCGGACAGCATTCGAAAATAGATTCGTAAATATCTGAACACAACGCTCATGGTCAGCCCATACGGCTCTGAGTTTTGGAGACAGTTTTATTTTGACATCTAGCTTTTTTTCCTCGAATTGAGGAGCTAACGTTTCGGTGAGTTCGATAAGTAACCCCTGAAGGGCCACTTCACCCATCTCAAGGCCAAGGTTTCCTACTTCTAATCTCGAAATATCAAGCAAGTCGGCCACCAGGCGGCTTAATCGCAGTCCGTTTGAATGGGCTTTGTTGAGCAGGCGCTCCATTCGAGGTTCAACTTCGCCACCCGCGCCATCAAGTACCAGTTCGATAAATCCAGTCAAAGAAGTGAGGGGTGTTCGCAGTTCGTGCGAAACCATGGAAACAAATTCCGCTTTCGATTTATCGACTGTTCGTTCCTGAGTAACGTCACGAAACACCCACAGACGCCCCAGATATTCGGACGACCCACTTTTGGCAGGGGCAGATGTCATCGATAAGGTTCGGTCTTCAGGTGACGTGATTTGAATGTCTTCTGAAGTGACGGCCAGTTCCTGGTTGTCGTTTATCTCGGTCAGCCGGCGTAAGAATTTTCGGCGATTTCCAAATTTCACTCCGGAACCTGCTCGAGTTTTCTCCCACTCAGATCCAATGATCAGGTCTGTATCGCGATAGCCGAAGACGTTTGCATACGATTGGTTAGCCCAGACAACACGGTCTTCCTCATCTACAAGCAGGATCGATTCAAGGGCTGAGTCGAGAAGGATGTTCATTCGGTTGGTCAAAAGAATCAGATCAGATTGAACTGACTCTCGACCAGCGATGAGCGAGTACATCGATACCGTTGCAAGCCCCGTGATAATGAGACCAGCCGTGAGCACGATGATCCAGAGTTGCGATTCTAGTTGGGTGATACCGTAGCCGGTGGGCTGTCTGAATTGAAGCTGCCAGTCTCGACCGGCCAGATTCAACTCTCTTATATGGCTTACTCCACCTTCCCAACCCGTGTCGGTTGTTCCGTTAGGAACCGGGAATACTTCAATTATTTCACCGTTCGGATCGGCATCAACCACCCGGAACTCAATGTTTTCAAGCCCCACCCGATCCACTGGTCCGGCAAGGAAATCGGCAACACGGTACACACCAGTCCCGAATCCTCGCAGTACTGCCGGTTGAGACTTATCACCCTGATACTCGAATACTGGCGTGAATACGAGCACAACCGCCTGATCATGAGGGTTCGATGCTGATGGAACTGGAGCGGAAGCCACAATTTTCCTATCTTTTTCAGCCTCGTTCATCAGCGGGGTGTATCTCGGGTGGAACAGAAGGTCTTCACCAGGGTTCAGAATTCCGAGTGTTTCGGGATAGGTAAACGCCACCGGCAAGAAGTAACCCAGATGCCCCTGAGATTCGAGTCGGAAATCATCGTTCAGCTGAGCCGACATCATTTCATTGAATTCGGGGACTTCGTTAGGCTCCACCTTCTTGATGTAGCCAAGGGCATGAACTGACCAGTTTTCTCGTTCAAGCGCAGAAGCAAATGTGCCGAACTGTGTGGGGGTTACACTATCGGTAGCTTCAAGGAACCCTCGAATGGCAGCCAGTTCGCTCAAACTCTTTTTGAACTCGGAATCAACTTCGAGCGAGGTCGATTCGACCAACTTGTCGAACCGCAGGTCACTTTGAGATTGGTTGATGCTGCGAATCGAAATGGCAGTGGCGAGGGTCATCGCCAGCAACATCGCCTAACGTGGCGGTGCTGCGAATGAAGGAAGGCGTTGAAGTAGATGACCGCGAGCGGCTTCTTTGCCTACTGCTGATTCTTCAACCTTCTTGAATGGCTGCGATATTCCCGGATTTACCAAGTCAGACGTTGCTCTGTTCGATGCGATTGGCGCAGTTGCCGATGAGCGTTGCGCGGCGAGACGATTATCCCGTTACCAATATCATCAATGATCAAGGTGTGATTAGCGTTGGAGTCGGCACCCAGCCAACATGGGAACTGACTCTGAATTTGAGAACGGGTTCCGGCCGCTATTCAGGCCGGATTTACGCCTGGTACGGCCTTCTGCAGATTAGCCCATTTGGAGGGTCGATTAAGATTCGCCGCTAACTTCTCGGCTACGACTCTGGCGCAGTCGATGACCAACACTTTGTCGCCGGTTTCGAGTTCAACCGAAGTAAACGGTAAATCTGGCATTCCGCACGGGATGATGTGCTGGAAGTACGTCAGATCGGTCGAAATGTTAAGGGCGAAACCGTGCATCGTTATCCCTCCAGAGATTCGAACACCTATTGCTGCGATTTTCTTACCCAGCGGATTCACTTGTTTCTGGCGCTTTTCGTTCGGTGTTCCGCCTACCCAGACCCCAGTTTCACCATCGATGAGATGTGCCTCTACACCGAATTCAGCGAGGGCTTCGATTATCGATTTTTCAAGCATCCGCACATAAGTTACTGGCCCAAGATTCGCCACTCTGACATCGATGATCGGATAGCCAACCAGCTGGCCAGGACCGTGATAGGTGGCTTCTCCGCCTCGGTCGGTCTCGAAAACCTCGATTCCTGCTTTTTCGAGGTCAGTTCTGTCAGTTACGAGATGGGAATTGTCGGCCCTTCGACCCAGAGTAATTACGTGCGGATGTTCGAGGAGCAGAATCGTGTCAGGGATCGAATCAGACTTGCGCCGATCCATTGTTGAACGCTGCAGTTCGAGAGCAGAGCCGTAGTCGCTCGTGCCGAGCCAGTTGGCCTGAATCTCATCTATTGGGCTATCAGCCACCCTACTCATTTGAGATCTGACGAGAGCGTGATTGCTTCGAGCCCGGATTTCACAGATTGCAGGAATTCTGACGCTTCTGCACCATCGACAATCCTATGATCGAACGACAGGCAGATGTTCATCATCGAACGAACGACTACTGAGTCTGCACCGTTTTCTGAGATCACTACAGGGCGCTTTACGATGGCTTCGGTCGTAAGAATCGCGGCCTGAGGATGATTGATTATTGCGCCACCCCAAACCGAACCAAGCGATCCTGTGTTGTTCAACGTGAAAGTGCCACCTTGAACGTCATCTAGCGTCATTGACCCTGATCGTGCTCGATCCACGACACCTGAAAGTTTGCCGGCCAGTTCGACTAATGAAGCTTCATTCGCGCCGCGAACAACAGGCACCACGAGGCCTTCTTCTGCGGCAACGGCGACGCCGACGTTGATGGCGTTTTTGAGGACGATGTTCCCGTCTATCCAGCTCGAATTGAGCCGTGGGTTGGTTTTCAGTGCCTCAGCGACTACCGAGAGGGTGATTGGCAAATATGTAAGCCGAACTCCATGTTCGCTTTCGAAACTGTCTTTGCTCGCCGAGCGCCACTCGACCATCCCAGTGACATCGACTTCAATCGCTGACCATGCGTGCGGGATTTCCGACATCGACTTGACCATGTGATTGGCGATCATCCGTCGAATAGGAGACGGCACGATGACCTGGTCGTCGTTCGACACGCCGTCCAACTGAGGTTGAACTGCGGCGCCTGCGCCAGAATCGCCGTTTTCGGCTGCAGCAAGAACGTCTTTTTTCGTAACTCGTCCGCCGAGTCCCGTGCCAACTAATGAACTCAGTTCGATTCCGTGTTGAGCGGCCAGACGTGTAACAACTGGCGAAAAGCCTTTTTGCCTGGCTTTAGGCGATGCGGGAGAAGCGGATGCAGCTTGCGAGGAAGCAGCAACTCCGGGTGTGTTTGGGGCTGCCGACAAACTCGTGTCTAAAAATTCGCCACCAGTGGGACCAACGTTTGCGCCCTGCACCACCGTTCCAATTCGACCGGCTAGCCCAGCTGCTGGGGAGGACGTAGGTTCCGCGGTTTCACCAGCGTCCTGCCCTACGGAAACACTGCCATCGGCAGCTTCCATCTCGGCAATCACCGATCCCATCGGAACAGTTTCACCCTCTTCGGCAAGAATGCGGGTAAGAACGCCTGTCGCAGGCGAAGGTACGTCCATGTTGACCTTATCGGTCGTGACTTCAACCAGCGGATCGTATTTCTCAATCTGATCGCCAGGAGCCTTCAACCACTTGCCAATTACGGCCTCGGTGACCGATTCGCCCACATGTGGCAGTTCAATGTTGAATACCATGCCTAAATCTCCGCCAGCTTCGTAATGGCAGTATGAATTTTCTCGGGTGAAGGCATGAACGCCGCCTCTTGAATTGGCGAAAACGGCATTGGCGGAAGTTCGGGTGGTCCCAGTCGTGTAATTGGACCATCAAGATCGAAGAAACATCGTTCACCGATAATCGCCGCGACTTCGGAAGAAATGCTCACTGCCGGGGTGTCTTCCTGAACGATCAGCGCTTTTCCGGTACGAGAAGCCGATTCAGCAATTGCGTCGGCGTCTAGCGGTCGCAGTGTGCGCAGATCTAGCACTTCGACATCAATTCCGTTGGCAGCTGCCATCTCGGCCGCCTGTAACGAGTAGTGCACCATGAGGCCGTACGTGAATATCGTTAGATCGGTACCGGGACGCTTGATTTCGGCTTTACCGATCGGAATTGTGTAGTCCTCGGAAGGAACTTCGCCCTTTACGAGTCGATACGTTCGTTTGTGTTCGAGAACGATTACCGGGTCGTTAGAGCGAATCGCCGAAGCAAGAAGTCCTTTTGCATCGTAGGGAGTAGCCGGAGCAACGACGGAGAGACCCGGCGTGTGCGCAAACAGCACTTCTATGCTTTGCGAGTGATATAGGCCGCCTCTGACGCCACCGCCATACGGCACGCGAACAGTCATCGGCGCAGTCTTTACACCGTTTGTCCCGTATCGCACTTTGGAGGCTTCACCGATCAACTGGTTGATAGCTGGCCACATGAAGTCGGCAAACTGGATTTCAGCGATAGGGCGTAATCCGTTTACCGCTGCTCCAAGCGCAACTCCACAGATCAACGATTCCGCCAGCGGCGTGTCGATAACCCGGTTCTCGCCGAACTCTTCGATCAGGCCGTCTGATGCTAGGAAAACACCGCCGCGGCTGCCAACGTCTTCCCCAAGAAGAATTACGGTGTCGTCTCTGCGCATTTCATTGCGCATGGTGTCTCGAACTGCTTCGATTACTGTTTGCTCGGGCATTAGGAGTTTCCTCCCGATCCCTCGATCACATGATCGAACATCGTCTCAACGCCTGGGTACGGCTCTGCATCCACGGTATCGGTAGCCTCGTTCACCCGTTTCTTAGCTTCAGCGTGAATTGCTTCATCTTCAGCTTCAGTAATCAAATCACGTCGTTTCAGAAGATCAGAGAGTATTTGGATAGGATCGCGCTTCGACATCCGCTCGATGTCTTCAGCTGTACGGTACCGAGTGTGATCATCGTCTGTGGTGTGCGGAAGTAAACGCTCTACTGATGCCTCGATCAGCGTCGGGCCCTCACCTGCCCTCGCTCGTGCCACGGCAGCTTTGGTCGCTTCGTAAACGGCCACAACATCTGTGCCATCCACTTGAACGCCGGGGAAGCCGTATCCAGCGGCTCTGCTTGCCAGACTGTCGATTCCCATCTGTTTCGACTGGGGCACCGATATGGCGAAGCGGTTGTTTTCGCAGAAGAAAATCACAGGCAGTTTCTGCACACCGGCGAAGTTCATCGCCTCGTGCGTGTCGCCCTGTGAAGAAGCACCATCACCGAAATAAACGATAGTTGCGGCGTCCGAGCCCTTCAGTTTGTCGGCCAAAGCAACACCGGCGGCCTGTGGCAGTTGCGTTGCGATGACGTTCGAGAAGTTGAATAGATCGACTCGCGGGTGCGCACCGTGCAGCGGGAACTGACGTGAGGCGCTCATCGGATCGGCCTCTTTGGCAAGGAATCCACGCAGCATTTCTTCGGGTTCGGTGCCGAGTGCGAGCATTGCAGTGAACTGCCGATAGTAGATCAGATAGTGATCCTTCGAAGGATCTGTAGCCTCTACGCAAGCGACCTGCGCAGCTTCGTGTCCCTGCGCTGAAGCAGCGATTGCCGCTTTCCCCTGCCGGTTCAGTAGCCAGACGCGTTCATCGAGGTGCCTACTTAGCACCATCATGCGGTAAAGCTCCGTTAGACGCGCGCCGGTTAGCTGGTCTGAATCTGTTTCGGAGGAGTTTGAAGGTTTGTTCGCAGTTGCTGACATGGAGCCACATTATAGAAGTGATCACAACCAGATAAAGGCTCTTAGCCAAGGTTGTTGGATATACTTTTCGCCTTGTGAAAATCATCAAGGGCGCAGCTACAGTCTGCACCCCCTACTCGTGGAGATCAGAATGAAACGGCTTCTGGCACTAATTGCACTGCTGACTATCTCATCGCTTGTGTTCGCAGCTTGCGGTGGCGACGACCCGGAACCGACTGCTGCCCCTTCGAAAGCGCCTGCCGCTGTTAGCGGATCAACGCAGACCGATGCGGTAATGCTTTCGCCTGGCGACGAAGCTCGCTCGCCTCAGGGAGCACTCGACACTTCCAAGACTTACACCGCTACGTTCAAAACCGACGCTGGTGAGTTCAAGATTTTGCTGTTTGACGACGAAGCACCTCTAACGGTTGAGAACTTCATCAACCTGGCTACGATCGGATTCTACGAGGGCACAATGTTCCATCGTGTAATTCCGAGTTTCATGGCGCAGGGTGGCGACCCGCAGGGAACTGGCGTTGGCGGCCCCGGATACAGATTCCGTGATGAGTTCTCTCCGATTCGGAAACACGATAAGCCTGGAATTCTGTCGATGGCAAACTCGGGCAAGAACACCAACGGTAGTCAGTTCTTCATCACGTTCGCACCAACCCCTCACCTCGACGGTATTCACAGCGTTTTTGGCGAAGTTATAGAGGGAATGGACAATGTCTTTAGGATCACCGTGCGGGATCCCAGCGCTAGCTTCCCCGGCGATCTCATCAAATCAATAACTATTACTGAAAGCTAATCAACGAGAGTTACGTTCGAAAAACTAACTTTCTACAGGAGAAATCATGGCAGACCTAGCACCACCTTCTGGTGATCTCGACAATTCAAAGTCGTACTCAGCAACGTTCAAAACCGAACGCGGCGAATTTGAAATCATGCTGTTCGGCAACGATGCGCCGCTCACGGTTGAAAACTTCGTCAATCTGGCACGAGCCGAGTTCTACGATGGAACAACCTTTCACCGTGTGATTCCCGGCTTCATGGTTCAGGGTGGCGACCCCGAAGGAGCCGGTACAGGCGGTCCCGGCTACCGCTTTGGCGACGAGTTCAACAAGAACCTGCGTCACGATTCCGAAGGCGTGCTTTCGATGGCGAACGCAGGCCCCGGCACGAACGGTAGCCAGTTCTTCATCACCCTTGGTCCTACGCCTCACCTCGATGGCAAGCACACCGTGTTTGGCAAGGTCACCGGCGGTATGGACGTTGTGAAGGCGATACGAGAGCGTGACCCGATGAGCGACCGGGAACCCGGCGACCTGATCGAGACGATCGTAATCAACGAGAGCTAGTCGCTAGCACCAGATGGCTAGATAGTTCGACATAGCGATTAATAAGAAACGGGCCACTCGCTTTTGGGCGAGTGGCCCGTTTTTGTTTTCGATTTGAAACTGTCAGTTAAGCCAGTCAGTACGTACTAGTCACCAGCTGGTGCTGGTGCGGCATCGCCAACTACGGTGTCGGCTGATCCACCGTCTTCTGTGACGGTGGATGCAGACCTTCTGCTATCGAGTTGAAACGAAAGTAGGCGTCCACCGACACCCAGCCAAACGTTCTCGCCAAGATCGACTACCGGGCCAACAGGCCGGCTGTTTACTCGCATTGAAGGGTCGCCAATCGCACGTTTGTGCACCAGCTTCACCTTGTCGCCACTGAACTTGAACGTACCACCACTGAACGGCAGATCGGCAATTTCAGAAGCATCAACGGTGTTCTTCGCAAGCAGTCGCTTTATGAAGCTTCGCTTGAGTTGTGAGAAGTCGACAACAATGCGATCAGCATCATCGACGACGAAGCCGAATGGTGCTGTTTTACGTGAGATCCATAGTGTGAATCCTGCAATCACAACAAGTAGTCCACCAACAGCAGCAACAACCCAAATTGGCAAGCCGAGAATCTGTTCTGGCTCTTCGACAATTGTTGCCGTCGATGTCGCTATAGGTGCAGTGCGAGAATAAGCACGTCCCTCAAATTCGCTATCGAGCATCACTTCGACTTCGTACGAACCCGATTCCGGGATGATCGCGGCGATGTCGAATTCCCAGGCCAGGCCCGGTTCTGGCTCATCAACGGATAGAACGAGTGCTTCGAACTTACCGCCAGTGCCGGTCAGTACAGCACTGATGTCGGAAGAAGTAACCAGGAACGGGTAGTCGCCAACTCGAACCTGAACTCTGGCCACGGTTGCGTACTTGCCCGGGGCCGTATCTACATCATTGATTTCGGTGAGGCTTAGAGTCGGGAACGCCTCGCTTCGGAATGCAGTGTCGCTTCGTAGAACTGCTGTGTAGTCAGTCCACGACAGTTCCAACGAAACGTTATTGATGCCCTGTGATTTAGGAGCACTCAGTTGAACGGAATAGATGCCATCGGCAGCGATCCGGTCGCCATCTTCTCCCCTGTCGTTGAGCGCCACAATTTCGGTTGTTCCGCTTGCCTTGCTAATAGTCGCCTGAATGACGGCTCCAGAAAGAAGCTGAGCTGATTCGCCGTTGAATGCTGCGGCCTCGATAATGGCGGCTTCGCCAACTGGCAGAGGCGGCTGTTCGATGAGGCGGAGTTCCAGCGGGTTGTTGATATCGACGCTGGCTACCAGCTTGGAGGCAGGTCCTACGCCCTGAAGGGTCCAATTACCCGGAACTGGCGAGTAGATGCGAACGATGACTGCCGATGGTGTCTGGCTAATTTCAACGTTTTCCATCTCGGTTGCGGCTCGTGTACCACTCGGTGAGAATACGGCAACGTCGACCTCTTCGTTCTGACGTACGAATACCGTGGTGAATTCCGTTGTGTGGGGTGCAATATCAAGATTTACAACTGAAGCCGAGTTGTCGTGCATCTCAACGTCCATTGCGTCGGCCAGCGTTAGAGATGCGTAGTCCTCGAATATAGCGGCTATTCCCGCGGCTGTACCTGTGTCGTAGAACTCACCGCCAGAAACAATTGCAAGTCCGCTCATCAGGTCTCGCAAAATTGGTTCAGTAGAAGGAAGAGCAATTACGTCGATCATCCAACCTTCGGATGCGTACAAATCGGCAACACTGCGAAGTCGGTCTCTGGTGCTCTCTGATTCACCCAGAATTCGACCCGAAGTAATGAATGCAACTCTCGAACCAGAAACTGCGTCGATTCGTGAAAGGAATGCGAACGTATCGGTTAGTGCGGCGAACTGATCGGAGCGAGCCGGTCCGATGTCCATGGATCGAACTGCGGTAATTACATCGTCAACGAGTCTTGTGCCACTGGGTCCTGAATCAGCAGTGACGATCTCGGTGATGTTTACACCGTAAGAAGCGGCACCGATTGTTCCGGCGCTTGTGCCACGTGCCATCGTCACTGCAACGGTTTCAGCTGCATCGAGGTCACGTTGAACAGGTGAGGCACCTTCATCAACAAGAATCACCATGACACCGTTTTCACCAACGGGATCGGCTGCTCGGGCAGGCAGAGCTGCTCCAACAAATAGGACGGTGACGGCTATGAGAGCGATCAGAGACGGGCGACGCATTTCGGACTCCAGAAATGTATGGCGTGCCCAGATTTTCGATCAACTATTCGGTCGCCGGAAACCTGAGCGGCTTTTATCAGTTAATTAACGGTACTAATAAGGCCTGTTAACTGGCTGTTAGGAGTTAGTGCAGATTTCAGGCGATTTTCAGATGCGCCGGGTTCGTGCATCTCGCTACATATGCCGCCCGTGGCCGTTGACCGCCTAGGGCACGGTGCCTAAACTCGGGCGGCTAGCCGCGGCAACAAATATCGTTCGGCGTCAATTTAGACAGCGCAAATTTTGGCGATTCACCGAGCGAACCTTCACTGATTACGGAACCACGATGAAGATAACCGGATACTCAATAACCCTTTATGAATTTGCAAATACCCGACGTATGGGAGATGCAAACTCTCCTTCTGGGCGGATAAGAGGCAGTTCGAACGTTCTCCAACTGTTCACAGATGAGGGACTAACAGGTGTTTCGTTTGGCGGCGGCGGAGCCGGTCCTCAGATCAAATCGATGGTCGAGGGCATGCTGATGGGCGAAGATCCACGGCATGTAACCGGTCTCTGGAAACGTATGGTCGATCGGGCGTTCAAGGTTGGGCACGATGGAGTTGTGAACGACGCTATCGCCGTGCTTGATGTGGCACTGTGGGATCTCAAGGCAAAGGCCAACGACGAGCCGCTGTGGAAGACTCTCGGCGGATCAAATCCCAAGGTTCACGCCTATGCTTCCGGTCTTGATTCACCTCTCTCCGACGATGAGATCGAAGACTGGTACGGCACGATGGCAGCCGACTACGGCTTCAAGGGCGGCAAGCTTAAGGTCGGTCTTGATCAGGATGCCGATCTCCGCCGAATAGGCCGAATGAAAAAGGGTCTCGAAAGGGCCACGGACACCCCACTGCTGTACATCGACGCAAACGAAGTGTGGAACCCGAAGATGGCGATCCGCAAAGTGCGAGAGATGGAAGAGCAGTTCGATATCGCGTGGGTCGAAGAACCGGCACGACGCTGGGATTTCTTGGGTCTTCGCAGGATTTCAGATCAGATTAAGGCTCCCGTGTGTGCGGGTGAGAATCTAGATTCGCTGGGTGACTTCCTGCCCTATTTCCACAACCGATCCGCTGATGTGGTTCAGGTGAGCCATGGCATGACCGGCATCACGTGTGCGCTCCAGCTTGCCGATGCTGCGTACGGCTTCGAGCTCCCGATCACACTTGGCGGATCACCGGGCAACATGAATGCCCAACTCGCTCCATGTATGCCGAACTTCCTAACGTTAGAAGCACAGAACCCATCGCCAGACGATGGTGTAATGACATCGGATATCAAGATTGTCGATGGCTGGGCGATATGCGGCGATGCACCGGGAACCGGCGTGAGTTTTGATGCTGAAGCACTTGAGCGACTAACGGTTACATCGGTTTCTGCCTCTGCAGGCCCGTCGCCGTTTGGTCGTCGCCCAGGAGCCGGACTCTGGGACAACCCTCCAACTAAGGAAGAGGCTGCGGCAGCTGCGTCTGGAGTCGACGGTGAGCACTACGTTCCCGCTCACGGTTCCAAGACTCAGTAGCCCCCTGACCCTCCTTTTCATCTACATCGAAATCTCCCAACCTCACAAAATACCAAGTTAAAAAAATGAAAATCACTGGATACCGATTAGAAAAATTCGTTCAGCAGCTCGACCGAGCTATTGGTGATTCGAACTACCCCGCTGGCGACGATCTCATGAGTCTGGCGGTTCTCTGGATCGACACCGACGAGGGAATCAGCGGCATGGCTCCGGCAGGAAACGACGCTGTTGCCAGCCTGTTTCACGTCATCGAAGGCAAGGATCCTCGTGGAGTCGTTGGCCTTTGGAAAGACATGGTCGACTGGGTTCACAAGGGCAACAACGAAGGCGAAGTAAACGGTGCTATCGCCGCGATCGACATCGCGTTGTGGGATCTCAAGGCAAAGATCGCCGATGAGCCGCTGTGGCGGACGCTCGGCGCACGCGAAGGCCGCGCAAAGGCTTACGCATCCGATATCGGCTACAACCTTTCAGACGATGAACTTCACGCCTTCTACACTCGAATGGCCGACGTTGGGGTCGATGGCGGCAAGATCAAAATCGGCCTGAACATGAAGGACGATCTACGACGGATCGGCATCATGAACGATGCCTTCCGCAAGGTGAAAGATCGCCCGTACTTGATGATCGACACTAACGAATACTGGTCGCCAAAGCAGGCGATCAGGTACATCAACCAGATCGAAGAGCATTTCGATATTTTCTGGGCAGAAGAACCGGCGCGACGCTGGGACTTCGAAGGGCTCAAGCAGGTTTCTCGTGGCGTTTCAGCTGCCGTCGCATCCGGTGAAAACCTGAACGACGTTGGGCAGATGTCACCGCTCATTTCACAGCAGGCTATAGACGTAGCAAACGTCGGGAGTGGTCACTCGGGTATCACCGGAGCGAGGCAAGTTTCGAACTTGTGCTACGCCTATGAAATCCCCGTAACGATGATGAACTGCCCTGCGAACTTCATGGCACCGCTCGCCGCTGCCTTGCCGAACCACAACATGATGGAAGTTGTAGATCCCGGTAGAGAAGGTGCGTTCGATAGCTGGGACAACCACATCGAGGACGGCTGGATAGTCATGGGCAACAAGCCGGGTCTTGGCATCGAGGTGAACGTGGACAAGATCAAGGCGATGCAGGCCGTTGATCATGGTCGAAAGCCCGGTTTCCCGTTCCCACGTCGCGAGGGCGCAGCACTGTGGATCAAGGACATCGAGCCGGGCGAAGTAAACTGGAAATCCAACTAGACGGCTTGCCGCTTTTTCATCTGATGAGTCCATCTAATAGAACGTAACGAATATTAAAAAGAATCAGGTAGGTAGTAGTGACGGATCGACTCAAGGGCAAGGTTTGCCTTATTACTGGTGGTGGACGCGGGCTTGGCAAGGCGATGGCTCTGGCTTTCGCCCAAGAAGGTGCGAAGGCAGTGGCGATTAGCTACGTTTCGAACGAGGCTTACGCAGAAGAAACCTGCGAGGCGATTAGAGAAACTGGCAGCACTGCCTACATGACGGCAGTTGAAGTGACGGACCGCGAGTCGATCAAGTCGTGGGTCAACCACATTATCGATGCCGAGGGTCATATCGACGTTCTTGTTAACAATGCCGGGATAAACAGGCAGGGTCCTATCGACACTGTGACCGAGGCCGACTGGGACGAAATCATGGCCGTGAACCTCAAGGGTCCGTTCATGGTGTCGCAGGAAGTCCTGCCCGACATGGTCGACTCCGGTGGTGGTCGCATCATCAACATTGCATCTGTCAGCGGGCTTTACGGTGGACCTACAACTGCCCACTACGCTGCTTCGAAGGCAGGATTAATTTCACTCACGCAGGTGCTGGCTCGATGGGGCGCAGAGCACAACATCATGGTGAACTCGATTTCACCTGGGATTATCGAAACCGATCTGACACGGGAAGAGTTGGCATCTGGCGGTGGAGCCGGAGTGGTTGCGTTGACACTGCTCAAGCGACCGGGTCAGGTGGAAGACGTTGCGTCGATAGCAGTGATGCTGTCTTCTGATGAACAGAACTACATGACAGGCCAGACCATCTCGCCAAACGGCGGGAGCTACTTCACGGATTAACTCTCGCTGCTTACATCACGAGCAACTAAAAAGGGGCGCACCAACCGGTGCGCCCCTTTTCTTTCTAATTCCCTAAATTACCTCACGAAGAGCTAGTCCATGTCGTTCTTCATGATCATCAGTCCCATGGCAAAGAAGACCACTCCCCAGATCAATGCCATGACTCCGAATGCCATCGCACCCTCTTCAGTTTTGACCGGCATCACCGAAGTGATAATCACGGTCACAACTCCGATAAGCGATATTGCCCAACTGAATTTTTTCGAACAATTCCGCTTAAAGCTATGCCACCACCAACCGGTATCAAGACGAGGAAAGCAAGATACGTTGTGGCCTTGTAGATACCGAAGTACGCAGCGTGCAACGCCGTAGATATCGTGAGCGTGAACGTTGCGGCTGTTATCGCCGCAGGAGCTCCGCCAGATGCTACAACCGCTTCCCCTGCTTTCACGTAATCGGCGCCAACACTGGCCTCAGCCAGTCCGATGCCAATCATGATGCCCCACATCCCAAGTGCGGCGACCGAGCCCATCATCCCAATTCCCAATCGGTACCTGGCAGCGCCTTCGGGTGCAGCACGCCATAATCCAACGATTGCTCGCGTATAGAGGATTAGGCCAATCAAAATGATGACGTAGTAGATCTGAGCGATATCAGCATCGCCACCGAGCTTGGTTATGTATGTTGCTGAGCTTTACGGATCGAGCGGCTCAATGCCGTTCTGTGGCAACAGGAAGTTGAAAATCACGACTAGAAGCGGCCCGATAATCAACGACCATTTTGCGACAATATACAACTTGCGAGCTGGCATTCCTGCAGTAGTCATATTTGCCTCCCAGACCGGTCAAGCACGACGAAATACCGTCATCCGCCCATTGATTGTTTCGCTTTTCGATCTGTGCGGGAGGTTAAGTTTTCCCAGCTTTTAGCGCACGTATTACTAACGACATATCTCTACTTAGCATCAGTCGGAACCGCTTTATAAACACCCGTAGAGCCTTTCAGCACTTCCACACCGTCCTGATTAACGATTACGAAATCCATCTCTCCACGATTTCGCTCATCACGCCATTTCGTAATCGTCCCAGTGGCGGTAATCGTGTCGCCGATATACACCGGAGCCGGGAAGTTCCAGCGCTGCTCTGTGAACACTGTGCCGGAGCCTGGCATGTCCATCGCAACCAGTGCATGAACCAGCCCCACAGCGATTCCGCCCTGAGAGATAAGGCGACCAAATCTTGTTTTAGCCGCGAAATCCTCATCAAAATGCAGTGGATTGAAATCGCCAGTTAGCTCGGCATAACGCTTCACTATTTCGCTCGTAACAATCATAGATCTACTTGCTGTTTGCCCTACTGATATCACGATCGTTCCTCCTTTGTCGGCCTCCACTTGTTCAGGCCAACATTACTCGAATGAGATTCATTTACTGGCTGAAGGATTCGTGCTGAACATAAATTGCGAGTTACACTGCCGCCAAATCCCGTTTCCCACTAGTCATTCGCAGGCTCATAAAATGAAAGTAACCCAAATCAAAAGCTATTCCGTGCAGGGCGAATCAGGCCGTGGATATTTCATAGTCAGGGTCGATACTGACGCCGGGATTTACGGACTTGGGGAGATTGGTATTCGAGGCTGGGGCGTGGCGATCACCCATGCTATAGAGCATCTCTCTGAACTGGTCACCGGTGCTGATCCGTGGGAGACCGAGCGCTTGTGGCAGGAGATGTTCCGTTCAGGGTTCTTCCCCGCCGACACAGTTTATTCATGTGCTATTTCGGCCATCGATATCGCACTCTGGGACATCAAGGGCAAATCGGTCGACAAGCCGGTGTACAAGCTTCTTGGCGGGCCGGTTCGAGACAAGGTTGTTTCCTACGCCCACGTCCAGGGGATTGATATTCCTGATGTTGTCGACAGCGCCAAGCAGCTTCAGGATGAAGGCTGGCGATTCCTTCGCTGGCACCAACTTGAAACGGCACCGTACAACGATCAAGGTCAGGGCGTTTTCGATCCGCTTGCTTCGATGCGCAAAACCGTTGAATCGTTCTCGGCAGTGCGTGACGCCGTGGGCTGGGAGACTCAGCTGTGTCTCGATATTCACACACGCCTGACGCCTGCGTACTCAGTCCAGATGTGCAGGGATCTGGAGGAGTTCAAGCCGTTCTTCATCGAAGACCCTGTTCGTTCCGAGTACCCCGGCGCTTACAGGAATTTGCGACAGCAGATAAACCTGCCTATTGCCGCTGGTGAACAGTGGGGTTCGAAATGGCCGTTCAGACAGGTTATTGAAGAAGATCTGATCGACTACGCCCGAATCGACCTGTGCATCGTTGGAGGCCTGACCGAGGCGTTGAAGATCACACACTGGGCCGAAACGCATTACATAGACATAGTCCCGCACAACCCACTTGGTCCCGTTTCAGCCGCCGCCTGCGTATCCCTGTGCATGGCTTCGACGAACGTTGGGGCGCAGGAAATGCCCAGACGGCCCGGCTCGTTGGATCACAAGCTCTTCCCACGCCAGATCGAATGGGACGCTGGATATTCCTGGTGTGCCGACGTGCCTGGATTGGGAGTCGATTTCAGCATCGATGCTGCTGAAGGCGCATACGTATCGCCGCAGTCGATGGGTCATACCCTACGCCTGCCCGACGGCGCTAAAACCAACTGGTAAACCGAGAATTTACTAAAGATTTCTGGAGATAAACGAACTATGAAAGTTACACAGATCAGAAGCTTCTCGGTGCAGGACGAAGCCGGCCACCCCTACATGATCGTTCGCGTCGATACCGATGCCGGTCATCATGGTTTGGGAGAAGTTGGCATCCGCAACTGGGGTCGTGCAATTGGCTCGGCGATCGATCATCTTGCTGAACTTGTGATCGGCGCTGACCCGTGGGAGACGGAGCGACTCTGGCAAGAGATGTTCCGTTCGGGATTCTTCCCTGCTGACAAGGTGTACTCATGCGCTATTTCAGCGATCGACATTGCGTTGTGGGACATCAAGGGCAAGTCGGTAAACATGCCGACGTACAAGATCATGGGCGGTCCGGTTCGCGACAAGGTCGTTAGCTACCCGCACACTCAGGGCAAGACTATCGACGAGCTGGTTGCCAATTCGGTGAAAGCTGTTGAGGAAGGGTGGAAATTCGTTCGATGGGGTCAGCCTGAAACGGGTGGCGAATTCGAAACGCCAGGTATATCCACGCTTGAGCCGGTTGAATCGATGAAAATCGCTGTTGAGCAGATGGGTCGTATACGAGAAGCCGTCGGGCCAGATATCCAGATGACATTTGATGCCCACACTCGCCTCGACACGGCCCATGTTGTGCAAATGTGCAAAGAACTAGAAGAATTCAAACCGTTCTTCATTGAAGATCCGCTGCGGTCGGAAAATCAGGGTAGTTACAGAAATTTGCGCCGACAAGTGAACCTGCCGATTGCAGCTGGTGAACAGTGGGCTTCGAAATGGTCGTTCCGGGAAGTAATCGAAGAAGATCTGATTGACTACGCCCGAATCGATCTGTGCATCGTTGGAGGCCTTACCGAGGCGTTGAAGATCACACACTGGGCCGAAACGCACTACATCGACATCGTCCCACATAATCCGCTCGGCCCTGTATCGGCTGCAGCCTGTGTTGCGCTGTGTATGGCTTCGACCAACGTTGGTGTGCAGGAAATGCCTCGACGTCCCGGCTCTTACGCTACGGAGTTATTCCCTCAGCAGATCGAATGGGCCGACGGCTACTCATGGAGCCCAGACGTACCCGGATTGGGAGTCGAGTTCGATATCGATGCTGCCGAAAGTGCTGCCGTGGAGCCGCACGGATGGCCACCGCGTCTACGCCGGAACGACGGAGCGATGACAAACTGGTAAGTTGAGTTCAGGTTAGTTTTGGCAGGCACGCAGGGTTAGAGGATCGTCGATAAATAGCGAGTGAAAGCTCGCTCGCATGAACAGGAATACAAAGACAAGTTATGCCCTTCATATACACACCATCGATTTACGGATTCGCAGGTGCGCTGATCTTCCTGATCCTCGCCCTGACGTCGTTCAACGGTGATGGGAAGCTGATCGACACAGCGATGTGGGGCCTGCTTGGGGCGGCGTATCTACTGAAGCACCTGCCAAAATTCCTGGTGCTCAGGATGTTGAACTTGGTGGCTCTGGCGTTGCTGGCCATAGGTTTGGTGCTGTTCCTGATCGAGCACCTGCCAGATATCGCGTAATAGGGGCGAATGAATTGCGGACTGAATTCGGGCGCGACTGCAAGAATTCATAGATTCTAAAGGGATGCCGGGTTGATGTTAACCAGTTCGGCGAATTTTTCCGACGTTCTGCCCGACGCCGCCGTGCCCGACAGATACTGACGAAATGTCCAAGCCATCTGTTTCGGCATCATTGGTGGTCATCGTCTTGATGCCGGGTGCAATTTCGTCGGGATCGTCTTCAGAAGCGACCGGGGGTTCTGGTGCACTGAACTTAGCATTTTTGAGCTTCGTAGGTGATGTGATGACAGTAGGTTCGGCTTCCGAGCGTCTGGCTTCCATATCACGGGCTTCTTCAGCCACTTTCCAGATCACTTGAAGGGATCGGCTCAGATCCGGTTCGACCCACTGCACGCCGCGAACGGCCGACTTCAGCACCATCTGGAGAACATCGAGTCTTCCCGAGGTGGTTTTCTTAACATAGGTCCACGATGAACCGAAGCGTCGTGAATAGGCCTTGAGCTGTTGGGGATCGAGTTCGGGAACCAGCATTACGATGGCTGCGCGAACTCTCGTCTTCTGCATCGTCTTTGCGATGTCGAGGCCGTTAAACTGGCCGCCGAAGTCCATATCGAGAATTACAACTTCAGGATGCTCTTGAACCAGCATTTTGAGCGCATTTTTTGGACTATCGGCCAAACCCGCTAAGATCACGTCGTCCATCAGTGCCAGTTTTGGCAGGATTATGTTGCGCACACCTTTTGATGTAGCAATAAGGACTTTCGAGCCAGTAGGTTCTGCGGGACGTGCAGCCTGTGCCGCAGCTTCAGGCGCTGCGCTTCTTGCGGGCCTGCGTACTACTCGAGTTCCTGATGGTCGTCGGCGTCGAATAACTCTTCGTGCCATATTTTTTGCTCTACCTGATCAACACTACGTAATTACGACTCTGGCTAGTTTCTGATCACTATGTTGCCCCCAATTTGGCCGGATCACCAACCGGCTACCTGCCATCTACACGGTGAGACACACTTAGTACACAACGGCTGCGAGCGACCAACCAGTTGTATTCAGTTAGTCAAGAAGGTCAGAAGTGTCCAGTTCAAGTGGGAGTGTTCGCTGGAATGATAGCGATGTCGAACCACCCACATTGACTTCGACTATGAAGTTGTCCCGCTGCTGGAGTAGCTCGGCAGCTGAATCGGCATAACCATCGGATGTCCCGGAACCAAGATCGTATAAAACGTTGATCCCGTCATAGGGCTGGAGCCACACAGTTATCTCTGCACGTTCGCCCTTTTCGAGGAAGTAATCTCCATTGGTATCACCACCGAAATCGACGGTCCACTGGGTATTATTCGTGGTGAATTCATCCCAACTAACAGTTATGTACGTGCTCGGAGTAAGCCCGCTTGAGTCGGGATCGGCCTGTGTATCGTCGACGGTGTTCGGTGGAGTGAGATCCACGACAACGTCGGTAGATACATCGACTACAAATATCAGCTTCGCAACTGCCAATTCATCGACACCGCTGAGCAAAATTACGTCGTTGGCATCGACATCAACTTCACCACTTTCGGCCACAACTCCTGTTCGAAGAGTTAGCTGAGATGCGGAGCCTGTGAAGCCGTCGTTGAACACAGCTTCTCCGCTTTCGGTAACCATGAATGACGAACTGAGTAACGTCATTGATCCGATAACTGCGACGATGAATCCGGCGATTGCGATAATCGTCAACTCAATCGCCACCGCGCCACGTTGCTTATCTGGGCGGTTCGAGTAAAACCTTTGCTGCATGCACTTAGATTAGGACCCCGGAAGCGGCACCGGTGTCGAACTAGGCGCAAGTACATATGTGTGTTGTTCCTACATACGTGTTTCCTACACACCAAAACGCAACTATACGCACTCACAATTGCTGCGTTTGGCAACAGGCATTCACCCAGCGAACCCTGATTAGCCGGTCTGGCTAGTCGAGAGTTGCTCCGCCATCGATGACCATCTGCGAACCGGTCATAAACGATGCCTCGTCGGAAGCCAAAAACAGCACGCCTGACGCGATTTCCTCTGGCTTGCCGACTCGCTTCATTGGTGAACCTTGCCCAAATTCTTTCAGTGCCTCTTCGGGATCTAGATCCAACGAGTCGATATGCAAATCAGTCGCACGCGTATGAATGGTTCCCGGGCAGACCGCGTTGACCCTTATGTTGTCGACCGCGAGGTCGAATGCTAGACAGCGAGTGAGCTGGGCAACCGCGCCTTTCGATGCGTTGTAGGGAATGAACTCTGGCTGTGCGATAAATGAAGAAACCGATGCGATGTTCACTATTGCCCCGCCGCCCTGCTTGCGCATCGATGGCAGCACTTTCTGCACACAGTTTGCGTAGCCAATTACGTTTACGCCGAATACTTTCGCCCAGTCATCCTGAGTAATGTCTTCAATTTTGCCGAACACAAACGCCGCGGCATTGTTCACCAGTAGATCGATCTCGCCGTGCGCCTGTTTGGTTGCTTCGACCGTTGCCTCGATGGCTGCTGGATCGGTGGTGTCGGTATGACTGAAGATAGCGGTGCCACCGGCCCGAGTAATCATTTCGACAGTTTCCCTGCCGGCATCGTCCTCGATTTCAGCGACCGTAACTCTGGCGCCTTCTTGGGCAAATCGTATGGCTATCGCTCGGCCTATCCCATTGCCGCTGCCAGTTACGATTGCGGTTTTCCCGGCCAATGAATTGCTCAATGCCATCTTCAAAACTCCATTTGATAACCATCTAAATAACGTGTCACTACGTAATGCCGTCAATATACTGCGTGAACGGATTCCCAACGATGGGTAAACTTGGCTGATCGTGCAATTTCGATTTCTAATCACGTAATGTGGGCTGACACTTGATCAACAACAAATTCTTCGGACGCCGACGCCCCGAGCCGCCTAGGCCGATTCCACCCGGCCAGTATTTGGAAGATGGCTTCCCAGTACTTTCCGCGGGACCAACTCCGAGGGTCGACACCGCTACATGGGAATTTTCGATTGAAATCGAAGGCGAAACCGTTGGTAGCTGGTCATGGGATGCTCTCAATGCCCTGCCGCAAACCGACCTTCACACTGATCTGCACTGTGTAACTAAGTGGTCGAAGCTCGATACCGACTGGCGTGGAGTTACGATCGACACCCTGCTCAACGATGCGGGCGCCGAAGCACCGGCTGGATTCGTGATGGCGCACTGCGACGGCGGCTACACGACCAACGTGCCTGCTGCCGATGTTATCGATGGCAAGGGCTTGCTCGTGCACACGTACGATGGCGAACCTCTGGCACCCGAACATGGCGGCCCAGTTCGCTTGTTGATTCCGCACCTTTACTTATGGAAGTCGGCCAAGTGGATTCGTAGCCTGAAATTTATGGATCAGGATGCCCCGGGTTTCTGGGAGCGGTACGGCTATCACATGTACGGCGATCCCTGGCGCGAACAGCGTTATACGGGCGACTAACGTTGGCGACGTCACGTGTTAAAAATGGTGGTGCTAAATGGCAGATAGCCACCGTGAGTTCAATTACTGATGAATCGCCACGTGTGAAGCTGTTCACGCTCGATCTCCCAGACGATCGAGCGAAGGCCGGATTTTTCGCCGGGCAATCCTACGATCTGCGGCTTACGGCTCCCGACGGATATCAGGCGCAGCGAAGCTATTCGATCACGTCGTCGCCTGACAGTCCGAATGCGATCGAACTTGCGATCGAGCTGATATCCGATGGCGAGGTTTCGTCATACTTCCACGAGTTCGTAAAGGTGGGCGACAAAATCGAGCTCCGTGGTCCAATAGGCGGACATTTCACGTGGCTACCGATGATTACCAGGCCAGTACTGTTTATCGCTGGTGGATCGGGCATTGCGCCGGTCATGTCGATGCTTCGACACCGTGCGTCCTCTAATAGCACCGCACCGGCGCTGCTGATGTTCAGTGCAAGGAATGAGCCAGACGTACTGTTTAAAGATGAGCTTGAGAGAATGGCTAACGATGACCAGAATCTCGACCTGATTCTTACGCTCACGAGAGGCGTATCGTCCGACTGGCAGGGTGAAAGCAGACGCATCGACCGCGCTATGGTCGACCAGGCGATTTCTATGCTTGTTGGCGAAAACAACTTGCCCAACCGAGCGTACGTCTGCGGTGGAAGTGGGTTTGTTGAATCGATAGGCAATCACCTGCTCGATACCGGCATGAATCACAACGATGTGCGCACCGAGCGATTCGGGCCGTAACAGCCAGCATCCACACCTCAGTACGCGAAATAGACTGTGGTTAGCTTGTACCAAGGCCCGTGTTTTTACGTACTCATTGCCTGTGGTTCACTCATATTCTGTATTTAACGTTTCACGTGGGTGCCCGTACTCAGTTACGGAATGCCCCCATCTTGGCAGCCAGTCAATCGGAGAATATGGATCAAATGCTTAAAGTTCTTATAATCGATGCCGATTCAAGTTTCGCCTCACTTCTAGGTCGAACCCTGGTTAAAGCAGGACACGAGACTCGAATTGTTGGTGATGCCAAGTACGGAATCGTAAGAGCTAAAGCGTATGAAGCAGATCTTGTGCTGGTTAGCGATCAGGTACCAGGTGTTGCAACTCCGCAGTTAATTGAAGATCTGAAGCCGTTCGTTCCAGGTCGAATCGTCATTTGTGGCGATAGCGAAAAATCTGAAGATATCGAGGCGGCAAAAGCAACTGGCGCCAGCGATTACATCTTGAAAAAGTTGACTATTGCCGAGATCATCGCTCAGGCCATTCCGTCAGCCGATGGCGAGAGTGGCGGATCGGCAACGGCCGAAGCGACGGCTGAATCTGATGATGAGAACGAAGAGCCTTCTACTGAATCAGCTGCCGATGATTCCGACCCCAAAACGCAAATGGCTGCACTGAGAGCTCCTCTCAGAGATGGTGTAAGGCCGTTTGTAGTTGTGATTGCACACAGCGACCCGGAGAAACGTACCTTCCAGAAGGAAATCGTAGAACGGGTGAATACATCGCTCCACGTGATCGAAGCCGCAACTTCTGAACAGGCTATCGCTGCCTGTGCAGGAAATCGCACGGTTATGCTGATGATCGACTGGGCGATACCAAATATTCCAACTAAACAGGCGATGAAGGCTATCCGAGAAGGTAAAAACGGGGCCTCAATCGCTATTTTCGTAACCTACAAGTCGCACTCTCCCGAGAAGCAGCGTCTGGCTGAATTTGGTGGTGCCATGGCTTTTGCAGGTGAACCGTGGGACAACGGATCGCTTGAAGGATCGGTAGTTCACGTTCTCGATGTCATTCGAAAGCGTCGTCGCAAAGCCCGAATCCAGGCTGTTCAGGCGCAAGAAGCTAAAGCTCAGGCGATAGAAGCCCGAAAACTGGCGATTGCCGAAGCGAAAGCAGCCAAACCGCAGGCGCGGGCAGCCAAACCACAGAAACGCGCAGCCAAAGCTTCCTAGTCGATTCTGGGAACCGGCAGCAAAATTCAAGAGCCCCACTGCAACGTTTACGGCATTTGGAACCTTTGGAATGCTAATACGACGAAAATCGTAAGATGTCCAAATTCCATCACGTAATAAGTAATATTACAGTACAAATAGTTATAAAAATCACATGTTTGTAATCGCTTACTAACTTGTGATAGTCTTGCCCCGCTAATTAGCGCATTCAGCGCATAAATAGCAGGAGGTGGAGCCAATGCTGACTA
>Ga0209089_10000081_pt1 | contig 82979 bp, 106 predicted proteins | sample ArcticOcean_MG_C_FD_187431 | JGI IMG/M metagenome (GOLD analysis project Ga0209089, IMG submission 187431) | Marine microbial communities from western Arctic Ocean - ArcticOcean_MG_CB2_150 (SPAdes) (version 2) | ecosystem: Environmental > Aquatic > Marine > Oceanic | place: Arctic Ocean...
GGGCTCATCAACGGGTTCGTCAACGGGCTCATCAACGGGTTCGTCAACGGGTTCGTCAACGGGTTCGTCAACGGGTTCGTCAACGATCCCGCCATTGGTCCATTCCCAGCCACAGCCAGGTTGAAGAATACGGCGAGGCTTTTTGGCCTCTTCCACCGCCGCCGCTGCCTGCCGCTCACGTTCTTCAGCGTGAGCATTTTGAGACGCGCTCAGGTTACTGTCGTTATGTGCCATCAGTCGAATCCTTTCGTGTATGTGGAACAATACGTAGCTTATCAATTTTCATGGGTGGCGGCACCCCGAAAGATCAGTCTAGAACAAAAGGCCATATGTGTTCAAAGCTTTCTGAGCGACGTTTAGTACCTGCAGCAGTGTTGTTTGCCATTTCATGAATCTCTTCCCGGTCTGACAGGAGTGCCAGCAGGCTCTCCTCGGTGCGTACCAGGTCGGGAATGAAGCTGGGGATGGCCTTGGCGTTCAATATTATGCGACCAGGAATACGGCGGCAACGAGCAGGCGCCAGTATTTCGCTGATAATTGGAGCGCCGTACCCTATGACCGGCGTACCCATTGCCAGGGAGATCAAGCCTGGCAGTCCGTACGACTCAATCGTGGATAGCCATATGGTCAAATCATGTTGACCGTATATGAGCCAACGCTTCTCCTCTCCGGGGTCGGTGATCCGTGTAACACGTCCCGGCAACGCGCGCACCATCTTCCGTATCTGCTTGCTTACCTTACCACGCAGCTTGGAAGGGGATACCAGTAACGTCAGATCAACCCACTTACAGGTACGCAATACCTTGGTTAAGACCTGAATAGTCTCAGGACGGATACGTGACGGCTGCGAATCATGTAATGGTAACAGGGCCTTTATACGTTCCTGCGGCTGATAATCACTAGGTTTTTGTGTTTGAGGTAGCCCGACATCCCAGGGTACAGCGAGTGACTGTATGAATCCCGCGGCAAAAAAGTACTCACCAGCCAGCATGGATGGCGCAACGATAGCGGTACACAGGTAAAACACCTCGGAGAACGCGTCTGACAGCTCATCCCAGGAGGCAACAACAACTGCTGGTACCTGCTTGTAATGCGCCCATGTTATTTCATCCATAGAAGGTTCGTGAGTCCACACCACGGAGGTCAACGGCAACGACCACTGGGGGAACGCGCCACGACGGACATGCTGAACCCGCGTATCCCAGTATGCGTTGATGGGACTGTTGCTAGGTTGCTCGTAGGTAAACATGGACACCGTGCCGCCGTGCGCCAGTACCCACTCAGCAATGCGGATGGCGGCAAGAGTGGCTTCGTGCTGCTTATACCGCGTAATGATACCTACGTGCATATCGAACTAAATATACGTTAATGGCTCTAGGTCCTGGAGGGGCGGCGGCTCCCACTCACACACGCGCTGCGAAGCTGGGTAGTTATCGTCGTGATACTCCTTGGTGTTCCTGTTGAACAGGAACGGATCGATGGCAGCGCCTACATCAATAACCGTCTGCGGGTCGTCGGCCTTCGTCCAGTACTCATAAACCAGTATTGATGACAACGGCCCGGCAGCCACGAATATAGGTTTTTCCGATTCCCGCATCTTCTTGAGTACATTGCGGTAGTCCCAGCCAAGCTCAATATCCTTAGGTATCTGTATGTCAGCGTTTTCAGAAGGCGCAACCAACGTCAAGTAGTGCATGACCGGGAAGTACTTTATCTTGAAACGCTCGTAGTTTCCGTCCGCCAGCACATTGCTGTAAGTCATCCTCGACTCGGGCGTACTGGAAACTGACTTGAGCTTCACGTGTAACTCACGGTTACAACATGAGCACGGAATACCCAGATGGTATCCGGGTACGTCCGCTTCTATGGCGCGCCGCAGGGTTCGCACCGAGTTCTTTGCAGAACGGCTCCCGAAATACACCGCAAGCTCGTGAGGACCTATCCTGGCAAATGCAAAATTAGCCGCGAACGGGTCGATCAAAAGGAAATCGTCCACAAAGCTGTGTGTCATGCACAGGTCGGTCATGCGGCCGGTATCTTTCACAACTACATCTGGCCATATTGCTGCGAAAGCATCTGCTGCTGCCCCATACTGCGCGCTTGTTGACGAATCTCATCCATAGCACTGGTCACAAGGCTATGCATGGTGGGATCAACTCTCTTGAGAGTGATAAGCTCAGACCGCCGCTGCGATGATGGTAGTGACATCATCTGTTGCGCGAGGGTCTGCGCCTGTCCCACCATTTCCTCCGGAGTAGTCGGCTTGTTCATCTGGGTAGGCTGCGCGGTCGCAAACTGCTGCGCTGCCGCGCCCTCGGGACCAGCAGGAGGCGCGCCCGGAGGGGCTCCGCCAGCAGCTGGAGGTGCGCCAGGAGGCATCATACCCGGAGCGCCGCCCATCATGCCGCCAGCAGGAGGCACTCCACCTGCAATCTCGTCCATCGCCGCAGCCTGCTGCATCTGCTCCTGCATGGTGGCAGTTTCCTCGGCGATGAACATCTCCTCTTCGAGCTTCCGCCTCTGCTCTTCCTCGAAATCGAGCCCAACAGATTTGAGGCCGGTGGTCTGGCTGACCTGTTGACCCATCATCAACTGCAGCTTGGCCATCTGGCGGTTAAGATCATCAGCGTGAGTCACGCGGGCCAGGTTCACTTTGACCGGCTCCCATGACATCAGTTCAGCAACCTTGTCCACGATGTCCTGTAGGAACCTGTTCAAGTTATGCACCAGGTGGGTCCAGCTGGACTCAAACAGGCGCAGCGCCGCGGGAGCTGCCTGGACTGACAGTGATCCTTTATACAACTCAACGGGAATACCTACTGATGTCAGCAGGGTATCCATACCCTGCTCCATCAACGCCTGCGGTGCGAGTTGTGTAGCATCGCCACCCAGCGCCTGGTACTCCACCGGGAACGGCAGCGTGTGCCACCCCGCGGGATCTTTCCTGCGCTGCTTGAGCATCGAACGCACACGCGCGCCGAAACCACCCATATCCACGTTGAGCGCAGGATCACTAAACTCACCCGCGGCACCAGGTCGCGCGGCGGGAGTGATCAACCGAAACGGGATCACGTAATCCAGTGCAATGGCTTCGTTGTACCTGTGTAATACCTGGACATACCACGCCTGGCGGAAGTTGGACAGCACCCGGCTGATACCCCATCCGCGATTACGCACACCGGAGAGTGCGTTCTCCTTCATGTGGTAGACAATGTCGTTGTCGAAGCGGAGGTCCTGCTGGTTCTTGACAGCCTCAATGATTTCCCAGTTTGCTCGTTCAAGGTGATACAGGTTGCCATCAGTAATCAACCGACGGTATTCAGCCGGGATCTTCCAGATATAGCTCGCATCATCAGTGAGTGGATCCCAAAGGATTTCCATATCATGCGCACTCCACCGCCGTACACGGAGATCTTCCTCCTCGGTGGACCGTCGATCATTGTGCCTCCACTCACCGGTGTACTTGCACTTGGGACAATGCGCATTAAAAGCGAAACCCGACCACTTGAATTGGAATGCAGGCTCGTTGAATATCTTGCGCAGCGGGAACTCAATCTTGCACTTGGGGCAAAACAGGTAGCGCCGGATGGGCACAAGCATACTGGTGAACGAGTTACCGTAGCACAGGTAGTCCATGCCTACCGTGTGCAACAAGTTCTTAACTCCCAGCGTGTCATCCAAAAATGACTTGAACTTGTCCTTCTCATCCTTATCGTCCCCGCGTATCTCTATCTCCGTGATGAAATACGAAACGATCCTGTCGCAAGCCTGGCGATACATACCGTTGGCCATGAAGATATATTCACACCAACGGAGAGCATCACCCATGCTATCCGGCATGTAGAGCGAAGAAACGTCACAGAAGGGGTCGGGAAACCCCTCCGATCCGCGTCCGTTCGGACTGGACATGTTAGAAAAGGATGAGAGGCCGTCCGCCATTGCTTTACAATCCCTTGATTAAGAGTGGCGCTATTGCAATCCGGACTTGACCGCATCGGAGGCGCGTTTTGTCACGTGGTCTTCAAGCTCGACAATGCCCTCTTCGGTAGTATCCGCGGCAGCGGTCTTCGAAGCGACGCATGGATACATCATGTCGTTCGCGAGATTTCCAGTGACCTCATGAGGATAAACGATTTTTTCTCCTTCATCGTCGTATTCCTCTTGCGGCGTAAGCTCCGGGCGAATTTCTCCTTGCTTCTCCATCATCACAAGTACTCCTTACTCGTCTTCGATTTCGATTTCCTGCTCAACTAGCATAACGCAGTATTCACGGGAACCATCCATGAACTCTATGCCCGTCGTGTGCCCCATCAGCGCTGTATTGCTGTTACCAACACGGATTCCGACAGGGTGTTCCGTAGCTCTGGGAAAGAAACGCTGGCCTCCGGGAATAGCCATATCATACACGAGTATAAGATTGCTGCCATTCCGAATCACAGCATGGTAAGGCGCACGGTGCTCCCCAAAGCCCTCAATTTCAAAAATAACCCACACGGGATCAGGCACTGGCTCAGTTTTAGCCGGTGACGGCCGCGGCTCCGACGTAACAGGTTCGGCTACTGCGGTACTCACTTCCTCCGGTGTGTGACCTGCAGTAACTGCGTCATACACAGCAAACGCATGCGTTTCACGTGTCTCGCTCAATTCTGTCTTAACACTCAGGTCTCCGCCCTCCAGTGTAACAGCACTGTTACCGTCCATATCCGGATCTAGCACCAACTTGGTGTTTTCCGGATGAAAACCCGTCGTCGCTTCTTCCATTTAACTCCCTCCGGTTTGGCACAGTCTAGTGTACACCAGGAAGTTTGCAGTTCCTAGTTCCGCTGATAGCTAAAAAAAAAGAACCAGCCCCGGCCCCGAAGGGCCGAGAGCTGGTGTAGGTTCGTCCGCCTACTAATTACCCGGCAGGCTACCTGAGTCCGCGCAGATCGCACGGTTCCCAATGAACCAGTGTGTGCACCTCCGACCTAGGCCGATAGGTGTGCGACCGGCAACAGGGAAAGAGAACGCGGTGCAGCAGCGAGTGCGTGCCGTGCACGACTCCGCCAACCACACCAACAGCGCCCTCGGCCACATCAGCGGTCAAGTCAACCGCCTTGTGACTGACGCATCTCAGGTCAAGAACGGGGATCCGCAGACGACCAGCTTTGATGGTCGTGATGCAGGTCCGCTTATTCTTCTTGACCTTGATAATGCACTTGTCACAGGCATCCGCCTGTGCGCACATCACCGAGATCACCATCGCTGCAAAGATCCCAAACTTCATTTCGCATCCCTCTCAAAATCCTCCACGGATATACCCTGGTCCACGCGGGCCAGGGTTTTCCGCGGAATTCGGAACCACAGTTTGCTGTCCTCCTTGTCACCGATTGCCGCCATATCACGCATGGCGGCCTGGGTGAGGGGGACAATGACCTTGAGAGCATCACCAGCTGCGGCGACAAGCACAAGGCACATCACCGACCCCGTTGGCCACTCAGGAATGAGTGCGGGGGCGGTGTCGTAATTGAACAACCACCCGAGTGGTTGGTCCAGAGTCAGCTCGACGCGGTCGGTGTCGATGTCAGTCCCCCGAAGAGCCCTGCGGGATTCTTCTTGGCCGCGTCCTGCAGGTTCTCGGACACGGTCCGATTAGCCTGCTCACCCCGCACCCTCGCGACCGAGACGTTGCGGAACGGCAAGCGACTCGGAGGAACCGAGTGGAGGTCGAGACTGGTCTTCCCCGACGGGTCCGTGAAGAGCAAAGACGTCGGGTTGGCCTCCATCATCGCGAAGGCCTGGATCGGCATCCTGCCTCCGGGGAGCAGCAGCTCGCTGAAGTCCGTGAGAAGACGGAGTTCCTTCCGGTCCTTCTCAATGGACATTGCGGCCATTAGGTCGGAGTCGATCGACCAGGTAGTCGGCTTCAGCAACTCGGAGTTCACCAGCCGGACGTCAATCCACCTGATCGTCTCCGGCCAGTACTCCGAGCCCTTCTTGATGCCGAACTCCTTGCCGCCCTGCCAGGCCCGTGCCCAGGCAGCGTCAAGAACGAAATCTACCTCCTCCGCCGTCAGCTCATCCGCGATCTGTTTCCAGGTCGCGTACTGGCCTTGGGGGACGACCACATTTGCTTCGTTAGAAGCATCAATGTAGTCAATCGTGCCCGAGGCAGGTGCCCTGACTTCAGCAGCACCCGGGAAGGAGCTGGCATAACCGATGAGCTGCCCCGCCTCAAGGACGGTGCCGACATCGAAGGGGATGTCCTCCGCGTGCCGCTTCAAAAGTTCGAACCCGGGCGGAAGTACGAACTCCTCCTCGACGACCGAGAAGCCGGGAGCCATGTTAACCAAGGCCTGCGGCACGTCGTGATCGCAGGTTTTGCCTGCAAGCCGGACGCGGATGCCGCCCTCGACCTCATCCGACCAGCCCACGTCGTACAGGCTGTGTCGGTTCAGCAGCTGGGTTGCGTAATTACCCAGTTGCTTGAAGTCCGCCAAGTCGGTCACCGGGAGGTCCGGTAACAGGGTTGGACCACCGATCTCGGAGAGCCCGGCCTTCTTCTCCCCGTCCGCCCGCTCGAACCCGAGCAGGACGACAGGGAGCTTGGGCGCAGCATCGAGGACGCGCTTCTTGCGAACAGCGTCCCCGATCTCCTTGTCCATCGCGATCGCGGTCACCATGGCGCTGGTGTTGCCAAGCGCCATGTGAAAGTGCTCACCCTTCGCCGTCGCGATGAGTGAAGCGTCCTTGTTGACCGGAGTCAACGAGTTAGGACCTCCCCAGGTGAAACGGCCCTGGCGGCTCAACCCACCCTTGTGGATGTTGAAAGCCATCCCCAGTCGTGACCCTTCAGCCTTCCCAGACGCCGCGCCGTCCTTAGGGAAGAGATCGTGGAAGAGGGACATCCACGAATAGTCGGTGGTCCGCGGGCACGGCCACGGAGTGTTTGTGACGTGCGACGCGTTGGGCCGCACTGGGACCACCGCCGCTAGGAGAAATTCCCCCGGAGCGCGGTCCCGTGTCATCATGTTCTTGTGCTGCTGTTGGAGCTTCATCTCTCGTACCTCTCTTCTTCGTAAAAGACTTCTCGTGGCCGCACCATACGGCCATCCATCTATGCCCTCAGCAGCTGTATTAGTCATCAGAACTAGGGCATGTTCTGAGACCATCAACCCGCCAGCGAGCGGGGTAGTTTGCATAAGAGCCCACACGGAACGGTTTCCGCGCGGGCTCGCAGGATCATCGGCGCGAAGACGCTCGCGTAAACGCATACGCAAGCTAGGGAGCCTCAAGGAATTATGACCGGTTTTCGGCCGCTATTTAGGCTTCCGCTGGGTACTCATCTTCTTCGGCCGGTGCGTCCTCTTCCTCAGCAGCTTTCTCTGTCGAGTCGTAGCCAACACCAATCATCGGAAGCCGCGCGTCGCCCAGGTATCCCCCGCTGTCCAGCTCCAGTGCCTCCGGAACTACTTCCTCGAACAGTGGGTGATACTCCTCATCAATCTTGAGGTAACGCGGGCTGCCCTTCGTGGTGAAGAGACGCCGACCCTGAAAAATGCTGACGGTGACAGATTGGTGGCTAAGTGCAACGAGTCGTGACACCAGCTCTGCCACGTCGTCGTAAGTCTCGACCACGACCTCCCCGGTGTCGGGAACCACGGTGAGATGGTACTGATCTTGCTGTTGTGTGTCCTGCTCCGACATGACTATCTCCCGGAGTTGTAATACATAATCACGAAAGCGATAACGATACACTTCACCGTCATCCCCTCATCACACCAAAGTTGACTGATACCAGGCGCAGAGATGTTATCAATCACTGCTCCCGTATCGGCGATCCAGCGATTAACCTGGTCATCGACAGAGTCAGTACTACTCATGTGCTCCCACGAATCAGGCTCCGCCCCCGGCGCCCGTTTCATGTAGCGAATCTCTTGGAACGTTTTGGTGTGGACCGTGGCAATCATGTGACTTCACTCTTTCTGATCGAGTCGAACTTCGTCTGCACCCGCCGCTCCTTGGTTGCCCAGCAGCTCGGCTTGCCGGTCTTCCCGCTCACCTGCAAGACGGCGCGCTGCTCAGCTCCACCATCACCGAGTACCTGCACATACCCGAATGGCTGGTTGCCCGCTATCTTCGTGAAAAAGGGGATGACTAACAACTCACGTGTGGCTGCGTCGTAGGTGATCTTCGCGTCTGCTGGTAGCTGTAGCTTGATTTTCACGAGTGTCTCCCGTTTCGCTTGGGGTCGATCACGTCATATGGACGTGGGTGATCACCGAAGATGGCGTCTGCAAACGATACCGCCTCGGGGTTAGGGGGGCGTATGACAAGCCTGGGCGCTGACGGCTTCTTATCAGCACCACCTATATCTGAATCCGTGACCTTGATGAACTGCTTGTTTCCGTCGAGGCCGAACAGGGCCACGCGCAACGTGGGCCATGCATCCATGGCCGTGTGCTGCTCAACTGAAATCCAGTCAACAATTTTTACCGGCTTGTAGTACGCCTTGTGGAACTTCTGGTTGGCCAGGTCCAGGATGCCGGACTCGATGAGCATGCGCGAAATACCCAGCCAATGATCAGTTGGCACCGCCAGTAACGAATGATCCCAGTGCTGGGAATCCTTCTTACCGTTGGATACGCCCCTGAACACGGGCTTGGGCGTCACGAGTAACTGCACCTCGCACTTGTTCTCAACACAGTACTCCTGGGCCGGATCAACCCGCATTTCTCCGTAGGTGAAAAGCGCCCCGTGATTGAAGAAAACGTATTCGTTGGCCAGATCATTCAAGGTAGCTGTGGCGGGCAGCGACAGTGCCTTGAACGGCCTACTATCTCCATCAACGGAGTCGGCGTCCTGCCGACCTTCCCTGTAGGGAACACGGGGTTTGTCATCGTCCATGACGTCTCCAAAAAAATACCGCACGCCGTAGGTTTGTTACTAGCGATTAATATGGTTGCACGCTCAACAAGTGGAACTCGCTCAGACGCTGGTTGCACGCCAATGACATGATACTCTCCGTGACTCTGGTTACACACGATACTCGTGGTACTCGCGCGTTGGATGGTTGCACGCCATCGGCTTGTTACTATCGCGAATGATGGTTGCACGCAATGATCCTGGTACTCGCAACGACGCAGGTTGCACGCTCCTGTGTTGGTACTCTCCGCTGCCCTGGTTACACGCTTACCTCTTGGTACTCGCAGTCATGATGGTTGCACGCTCCGCTTTTGGTACGCTCGCGACCCGTGGTTATTGATTCCTACGCAGTCACCAGTGACCTCACGAGGCCAGAGGCTTCAGCAACGTGCTTCGCCCTGAGAGCGTCGTAGTGGGCGGCCGGTACGCCCCTATCGTGATCAACGTAATCGGTTGCGTCGAAGCTGAACTTGAAAAACGTGTCAGCACGAATGGGATCGAAACCAGGCACCCCGCTACCCAGCACCTCGTAAGGATCAACGCAAAATGCGCTGCGACCATACCACAACCTGGGCGGAATGTCGTTCGGGCGAAGGGCGCCGACCGCCAACGCCTCCATGGCAGCCATCTTGAGCGCATCCTTAACGACTTTCCCGACCAGCTGCGCTGGCTCATCGTTGTACAGCAGTTGCGGCCAAGTAAGCTCGAAGGGGCCGGTGTGATCCGGAAACTTGAACATGTTGATCAGGAAATCCGTAAACATGGTTCCTGTATCCATATCCTGCTCACCGTCGTTGTGCTGCAACAATACGTCACCAGCTGGCGATAGCATGCAGATCGAGGATAGCTTTCCGTAGAACGGCGAGAAGCGAGCATCAGCTTCCTGCTTCTCCTTCTTCGCAGCCACTGCGGCGGCAATCTTAGCGGGGTCCTTGTAATTGGAAGGAGCCTCGGGCTCCGGCAGCAGGTCTGTGCGATACGCATCGCTCGTCCAACCAATATAAAAGCTGTTCATCATCACTCCTTGTTCAACTCTTCTGCGATCTCGCGATCGACCTCTAAAGAACCATCCACGTAACTTGCTTCGTGTGGTAACGGAAAATCGTCTGCTTCGACTTTGGTCACAGCCTCGTCCAGGTTATCCGCCTCAACCTCGACGATTCCGTACACTTCCCAGGAACAGGGAATTTCGTAGCTCCTACTCATCACTTCTTGTCGCGACACTCGCGCTTCCACGAAGTCTTGTCACAGTAGCTCCAGCCTTTGTTGAGAAAGCGCTTGATAACCACATCATCGTCCTGGGTCTTGTTCTTGACCCGCTTGAAATCACTTCCCTTGCGCAATGTCTTCATCGGTGTCTTCCTTCTTCTCTGTTGGTGCTTCACGGAACCGGTCCAAGTGGTCTTCGTAGTCTTCCCACATGATCTGTCGGTCCAACGCGCTCTCTTCCGAATAATTATTCGGGTTTGGTGGAATGAACATTCTCGTCCTCACTCATCTTCAATCTCCGCTTCAAGTTCACTAACAATATAAGCCAATTTACAACTGACACTGTTAGGAATGGGTGCTTCAACAATCATTACATTTAAATCGCTAATAACATCACCAACGGTTTTATATTCGCCAACGCTACTCATCTTCAATGCCTGCTTCGTCACCAGTAGCAGCGTGCGCTTCAACAAAAGCCACGGCACGCCCACTGAGCGCCTCAACCAGTTCTTCGGTCGTGTATCCCTTTGTAGCCTGGTCACGCATGGACTCAACAACGATTCGACGGATGGTCTCCTGCTCTTCTACGTCCTCAGCGAACTCCTGCACGCACGGAAGCAGAGCCGCATGCGCCATGAAGTACAACCTCCATGAATCCAGCATGACCACCATGATCTGCTGGACCTCTTCACTGGAAGTTGCCAGCACGCGGGCCTTTTCTGCAGCCGCGCCCAGGGCATCATCTTCCGATGGTTGCGCGTCGTCGCTCATCAGTCATCTCCCTTTAACCAGCCGAAGTAGTCGGCCAGCAGTGAAAAAATACCCAGCGCTACAATTGCCGCTACCAAATATGATCCGCTGGGCCCCAGTTTATTCATCATCCGTCAACTCATCGCCGCGTTTGCGTCGCCTCTTGGCATCACTATGCCGTTCGAGGCAGGTATCACACACGCGCCGATTAACGGATTGATGCGCCCAAGCCTCTGGGCTCACTTTCTCGCGCAGGAGCGTCTCCCACGCGGTAGCGGAATTCTCGCACCTGTGGAGTAGGCCAGGAAAACCAGCACCCGCAAAACCATATACGGTCTCGCAGCGAGGTAAACCGTCCGACGTTATGTTGGAATTACTGTTGTGTACCTGCATCTTTATAATCCCGTACTCCGTATTCGGCTATCAAAAGAGCGTCAGCTACGGCATGCGTGATCTTGATATTAGGAAACAGTTCCTGCGCTTTTGACTTGGTCACGTTTTTGTCGCCCTTTGTCAGGCAACCCAGGGTGCGCTGCCACTTGGCGGGTGTCACCGCTTCAAACGGGATCTCCGACGCTACCAACATTCCACGCAAAAACCCGTAACTGGTACCAAACTTAAAGGTGGATGAAACGCCCTGTCGAGGCATAGCAGATACGCGTTCAATGTAGGCGCAGTCAATTTTTTCACGCCATTCCTTCAAGCAATCCCAAATATCTCGCTCCGTGTTATCCAACTTGAATACGTCGATCGCGCCTAGGCTGCCCACTAGAGCCAGCGCACCCGACTTACCTGGATCCACTCCAAGTACAGTGGTCATGTATGGCTCCTTTTTTTAGCTATCAGAGTACGGATTCCCAGTAACCGGATCATCGCCAGCACGCTTTGACCGCTGGATGTTGTCAGTGTTACAAGTAGGGCACAAACGATTAATCTTTCCGAGAGATGTAAACTCCTTATTACACTTGAGACATACGCGTTTAGTGGTCGGAAGCATCTTGAGAAGACGCGGCCGAATCGAACGGTACTGCGGATCCGGCCGCTCACTCGCCATTACCAGCTTCCTCCGCCGCTATTTCTCGATAAGTCTCAAAGAGGTGATGAGTCAACAGGCAGTCGAACCCAGCATCGTGGGCTTCACCTTCAAGCTCGAACCGCTCCATGAGCTTGTATTTGTCAGCACAGTGCTGATCAAGGTTCCACTTCACTCGCATGGGTACGTTGTATATGCGCTCTGACCATTCCTTGATCGTGTCTCCGGGCCAGGGCAGGTTGCTGCCGGGCATCTGCGATGCCTTCTCAACCATTCCGGTATCCAGGAGCTCGTTGGCGCCGAACTTGAAATCCTTGTTCAGGTACTGCTGGAAATGGTACCTGAGAAACTTCCCGTCGAAACTGTGGGCGTTGTGCCCAACGAAGAAGAAAGCCTCAGCTCGTGCATCCATGAACAGCTTGTAGTAGAAGTCGAGGACATGCAGTGGATCACCGCCCTCCGCCCGCATACGCTCGACGGGAACCTGATAGGTGCGACCCTTGTCTTCGAAAATTTGCACCAACCGATCCAGGCTATCCGACAGCCAGTTTTCGGTCATGACGTCCGGGTACTCGTGTAGGTCTTCGTACTGGGGGTCGTACCAATTAAGTATGAGCCCGTCATTGGCAACTCGCTTGCGATCCTTGACAACGCAATGCCCAATTTGCGTGATCAAGTCGTGGTACCCTTTCACGTGCGCCTTGTTACCGAAGACAGTCCCGGTGGTTTCCAGGTCGAAAACTATGTAGTTGTCTGGGAAATTGCCGACAGCATCGTTGAAATCGGCAAACCATGTACCTAACACCATTCGGATTACCTCTTCCTGAGGACTAAGCTCTGCCCTGTGCCTGCTCCGAACAACTGCCCGCTTAGCTGCTTCCAGCAGCCCTGTCAGCTTTTGTTGATTCAATGTCATCTGTGAGTCTCGCTGCTTCAGCTACCATCGTTGCCATGTCATCACTGACCGGTGACCTGCTTCCTGCAGGGGTAATGTCGCGAACCGCGGTAAAAAACAAGCCGGTGAGCACCTGCCCAATACGGGCGCTGAGAATCAGCTGCGCGGCTGGTGGTGAGTCGAGAAAACCGGACTGATCAAGCGACTCATGCGGTGTCTCAGGCGGCTTATCAGCATCCACGAAGTGTGCAATACCGTCTGCCATCGCCTTGGCTGCTGCGCAAAGGTCGTCTTGCGTGGTTCCGGTGTACTCCATGTAATCCGCTATCCAGGGCGGGCGCTTCTCTTCGTCATCCAACGCGGCCAGTGCTACGCGCACTATATGCGTGAAACAATACGCAATATCGCGGTTTGGCGCGTAGAACCTGGGGTCGCCGCCCTGGGGGCGCATCTGCATGCCCATTGTGTGCTCCGTGCTGTGGTTTTACCTACCAGTAATTCTATGTGTGCGAATGCGCGCACGCAACACATAAGTCAGAACCAGCCTCAGGATCAAACCACTGGTCTGGCCCACAATTAGGGCATACCCCCTCCACGTAATCCTCTTTGTGAGTGCCGCCGGGACAGCTCGTATAACCAATTATGCACTTGTGGCACTCGTGTTCGAATCCACGAGGACAGTGCGCAGCGTGCGGCTGCTTCACCCGGTGCTTGAGGATAGCTTTGTTATGCGCCTCAAAAGAGGGGGAGCTCTCAACACGGAAAAACCCAGGATGTTCCCGGCACATATTGGGCTCCACCAACGCGTAGAACCTCATGCCAACCAGATGCATCGGGTGCGTATACGGATAGCTACGCCAGTGAGGCGTGAATCCGATGTGCTGCGAAATAGCGTAGCACGCATCATTTCCCCAGAAACGGTACACCTGTAATGGACAGGAGGTACCGGCCAATACCTGAAAACAAAACATGCAACCGAAGCGCTCGCCGGTGCTCCTACGCGGAATTGCTCTCAGTATTTGTAGCGGAATCCATTCATCACTGTGTTGTGTAGTCCAGGGCCGTACTGGTGTCCCCTCCTTAAGCCGGTCGGTGTTACCGGCCAACCTCCACGAGAGATCATTTATGCGCTCTGCTGACAACTCAACGCCAGCCAAATAACGCATGGATTCGTACATAGTATCCAGCGGAATGCCGGACGGGAGCGCACGATGAAAAGCGCGGACAAACTGATTGAAATCGTCACCCTCCACCGTGCATGCGTAGTAGGGTATAGCCGTTTCATTTCTAAGCCTGTTACGCAGCTTGATCACACGCTTAATAGAATATGTTTTGAAATCAGGCATGGGCAATAAAACAGGGGCAAGGCCTGAGAAACAGACCCTGCCCCCGCTCTTCAATCCCGTCGAAGAGTGTCACATGACTACTCTCTAAATTTTAAACGCCTAAATGTGACCTCCTAGGTCAGGTCACGGGGCGCCAGGTGCTCACCCTTCAGGACGGGATCGTTAGTTCGTGCAACTACTGACTGTCTTGTACCACGCCCGGGCTTCGGGCAGGGTGCAGCTAGTTTCTGATTGATGCGCCTTAATTGCTGACCAATAGCCAGCAACACTCTTGGCCTGGTTCGACGCGCCCGTTTTTGTTTTGCGGGCCATCTTCTTGATACCGGACGACCCGGACGACCCGGTTGCCGTTGTAGTCGTCTGCGGAGAAACTGCCAGTTGAAAACCAACGGTATTCAGTTGCTCGTCAAGGCACACGCACTGTTGCATCAATGTGCCACAAAGTTGAGGAATGGTCGCCATAAGAACAAGTTCCTTGTTTGCCTGAAAAAAAAATTCAATGTCACTCTGACACTACGCACAGCTGCAGATTATTCGTCAGTAAGTTTCCAAACACTCACAGGACGTGCATGGCTGCCCTGGGCAGCCCATCCCACTCGGGTCCAACCACGATTGCGCCGAAAAACCGCGCCCATGAACCGGCGATCTACGCCAGCAACAGCTTCAGGGTGCTCCTTCTGCAACCTATCCAGCACTGCTGGACTGGTCACCACACCCAGCTGTTGGGCGATCTCCTGCGCTATCTGCGTTGCACAGGAAATCAATTCTGCTCTCTTCTCTTCCAGTAAATTCAATGCTGCGTCTCGCGCCTCGCCGTGCGTTTGCTCAAACAGATTAAGTTGCCTTATGCGCATTGCTCACTCCGTTCACTGCTTGCTGTTTTCGCAGATCTCCACTGCTTCATCGACCAAAGGCTTTATTTGCTCGATCCATGTCGTCACAATTTTCTCGCCTTGAGCGGACACAAGCGGAATGGAAAACTCTCTGCTTATATTTACAAGAGTCTCCATATCACCCTGCGCCCACGCTTCCAAGAGAGTAGCTCGTGACTTTGCTTCATTGCTTGCTGTCTGTGCCATCTTCCTTAGCTGCCCAAAGGTTTTCAAGTCATCGGACATACTTTTCACGAGATTCAGTAGAAGATCATTGATCTCCTCCAACCTCGCCTTTTCTGGTGTGTATGCATTTGATGCCAGGACCGCCGATGAGGCGTACCCCGTGGTAATTGCATCGTAAATTTGCTTCGTCACACCAGGCTCGTAGTCGACACCTATTCGCTTTTGATCCACTCCCCTGCGGGGGGCGCGGCTCTCACGACCTGTGCCGTCTGCATTAATTGCTACGTCAGCACTGTACCGTTGCACGCTGAGGCCCTGTTGGTACATCAACGCACTGAGCATCATATCTCCGCCACAGTGATCGATAGCCTGTACTGGCCAATCGAAACGGTTGATCACATCCAATGCCAAACACCACCAACCACCGGTAACAAACGATATCTTCTTAGCCGTCGGCTTACCGGTGTACCAGGACTGATCCTCTATCCACTGCTTCTGGTTGCCTTCAAGCCCAATCGAATAAGTCGACCCGATCATGGACGCCGAATCCATCATGTCATGGATCTGCGCCCAGTTCTGGGAGTCGAACGTGGGCTTCAAGTACGAGTCATCGTCGAACCACATCACGAATGGGGTCGTGATGGGGTTCGACGCGTCGTGAAACATCCGACGCATCATGGGATACTTTCGGATGTTATCTGGGGAGCTGTATATGTTGCGCTCCTCCAGGACTCCTTTGACTTGGAGTCCTCGGATAAGCTCCCGCGTCACCGATTCCGCTGAAACGTCGTTTATGCCGACGCGCAGCTCGTACTCACCAGCAGGGAGTTGGTCACGGATAGACTCCAAGCACCGACGATGCAAAACGTGATACTCGTCAGCGTACAGGAGTACGGCTACAGTGCAGCTTGGCATAGCTCATTCAGCCATTGCTGTCACATCCTCTGCGCGGGGCCCCTTATCTCCTTGGCCCTCGCTGAAGGAAACGCGCTGACCTTCATACAGGTCATCGAAACTCACGCCCTGTAAAGCTGATACGTGAAAGAAAATCTCTTTACTGGCCTGGTCTGATTTAATGAAACCAAAACCGCGGTCAGTAAGCTTTGTGATCTCGCCAAAAGCCATGCCACTATATCCTCATCCTTGTCACGAAATAAACACAGTCATCTTGTTACAAGCTACAACCTTGGTTACGCACCTGTGGCGTGTTACTGACCAGAAGTAAGGCTAGACGCAACATCTTTGGTACCCGCCAATCAACTGGTTACTGATTTCGACGGGCTCGTCGTAGTGCGCGCCGCGCTACGCTTGTTGCCTCCTGCATCTCATCAGTTGTCTCTGTTGTCTCTGTTGAATTATCTTCCTCATCATCTGCCTGCGGGTCAAGAGCCGCGTTAACTGTTTCTCGAATACGGTTGCCTCGACTGGCGTTTGCCGTAGCCAAAGCAGCCAGTCTTTCCATTGTGATAATTACCTGATCCAGCTTTTCAGCAATTTGATCACCGTATTCCTCTGTGGGCATGGCCTCCAGCGATGCCAGGACGGAGTCATCTTCCCCGGCCCACACCGACGCGTTCTGCCTCTCCCACTTCTCGCAAACGGTTGTCATCTGATCTAGCCCGGCTGCGATAGTACGCGGCTGCTGGTAAGCGCGGCCGGGAGAGTTTGCCGGTCGCTGGTTAGCTGTATTCATATCTTTGACCAGCTTACCCAGCTCACGAGTTGAAAGGTTTTCCTGGCCAACTCGCTGCTGTAACTCCTCGCGTACGGTCTTATCGTGTATCGCTAGGAGAGTGGTGGTGTGCGTCCATGAAATGCCGATTTCTCGTAGCGCGTCGAACTCTGACTGTGTGTACTGCTGAGCGAAATCCAGGCACTTGTAGATAAGGCTCTCACCAATTGACCAAGCAGCCACCAATTTATCGATAGGCGCAGGTCCGTACGTTTCTTCGTTAGACGTCTCAATACTCGACAACTTGTTGCCAAGCGCGTAGTAGAAATCAAGGGTTTCCTTGAACTGCACCTCGGCGGTATCCAACATCTCGTCGTACTGCTGACGCAAATCTTCGTTCATCGAACGGATAGCGTCAATCTTCGCGTGATACAGCTCCTGGGCCTCCGCACTGAGCTGCTCGACTGCCTCGGTCGTCTTCTCGTACTTAGCCAGTGGGTTCTCGTTCTTTGCCATTACTCCACTCCTGTTCGAACCATATAGTCGTGTGCCGTGCGCTCAACTCCCTCCCGCACCGGGATGGATAAACGTTGTGCTTCACGGGTTATAGCGTTGTACACATCAAACTGGGTACGCTCCCGTATGACGCTATTACGGTGCGTAAGGTATTCCACATCGGTGTCAGGCTCCGCGCCGTAACTACCCACGTACACAGAGTGCTTAACAATATTTCGTGCCATGGCGTTGGTTACGGCCTTGGTATCGTATCGCAGGGATTGCGCCAGTGATTCCATTTGTCTCTTTAAAGCACCAGGCGTCTCGGGATCAAGGTCCAGGGTGCGCTTTGACATGGCTACCAAGGATGCACGTAGACGCGCGCTGTCGGTATCTGTCAGCAGTACCGACGAAACCAGATGGGACAGCTTGGCGGCAAAATCCTTACCCGTGTGAAACTGTCTCCCCGCCTCCTTAAGGTGGATCAGAGAACCAGTCCCGTCAAGCGCGCGGTAGATCAACGGCGCAGCGCGTACGCTGGCGTCGCCAGATTCACTGTTCGCAAAATGGTAACCGTAATAGAAGGCATCAGGCTCCTCGCCGTCTATCGTGATTAGTTCCTCTGTGTGCGTGTAACGCAGCATCAAGTGCCTGCCAGCTACCAGGCCTTCACAAAATTCCGTATCGACAGTGTCACCCAGCATGTCCTGTATCATCTGAAAGAGAGTCAGATTTTCAAGATACTGCGTCTTGGGCCCTAGCAATCCCTCTATGTGCCCATCCCGTTCATTGACGACAATCTGACACAAGGACAGGTCATCATCGAAACGTAGGTCCACAATCGCGTTGAAAATACGGATGGCCTCTTTCTGCGAGAACGCCTCCCTAGAACTACGCGGCCTACGGTTGATACCGGCAATATTGGGCACCAGCAGCGACAAGCCTGGTGCCACCGCCTGCGCCACGGAGTTGAACGCCGGAACGGTGTACCGGTTACCGTGCACCCTAGTCGTCCCGTTTGACTTCAGCATTAGCTCATCAGCAGAGGATGGGGGGTAAATGACAGTACCCTCATCCGTCTCACGCAATTCCCGCTCCAGTTTGATTGGGCACGAGAACGACTTTTTACGGGGCTTCACGTACAGACTAAGGCTATCCGTGCTGCTCCCACTCGTTACTGATGGCATGAAGCAAAAAATCCAACTCGTCGTACGCGTATGTAACCCGCGGACTGACGTTACCGATCGTACGGGTAATTCTAGTCCACGATGTGCCTATGTCGATCAACTCTTCGTCAATCATGTAGTTGTGTAGCACCATGGTAGCTATCCCGGGCCACCTGAAAATAACCCCGAACGCTTCCGATCGTGGATCAACGTCTAGTTCTTCGCAGGCGGACTCATACGCACGGAACGCCGTGGTCCGGGTGAACGATTTGTATATGTCCTCAACCAACATGTCCCGCAACCAATAGGCTTTTCTGGCTGTCAACCTGACGGGAAAGCTGGGGTACTCGTCATGAAACCACTCAAAGTTGAGGTCCCTGCGCCCCGTCGCCTCCTGGCAACGTTGGCGCAGGTTCTCAAGGTTGTAGATCAATCCGGTTTTCTGCATGACCTTCTTGACCATGCCGTCTTCCATTGACTGCTTGGTCCAGTTGCCTGCAGGCTCCTCGACTACATCATCCCACCCTACCATCAAATATCCGCCAAATCCTCAGCGTCGCTGGGATCAAAAGCAGCTTCCTCAGTAGTTTCTGGTGGAAGCAGCGTACCAATGGTATCAGCAATATCTGCTGACGTATTGACAGACTTACCATACATGGTTGGGTCAGGTGGCCCACCTGCTGGACCTGGGTTATCGACCATGTTCACGTAATCCTGCCCAAACTTAAACGCGCGGCGTTGTCGAATTCCCAGGATCTTATAAAGCTCCAGGAGGATATCCGGACGATCATACTCGATAATCCTGTAGGCATCGGCAAACGAAGCCGGTGACTCTTCCGAGATGCCGAGCTCGCGGGACCACACACGCCGCTTACTGAGCTGCGGGTGCAGGTCGACGACCTCGTTGATGCGCTTCCACACCGTCTTCTTGTCCTTGGCTTGCTGCACCAGCAACGCCATGGACGCGTCATCCCAGTCGAAGAGATGCTTCTGGATACGCAAACCCGTGGCAGGATCATCTTCCCACCACCAACGGAACACCACGTCGATCGTAATGCGACCTGGGCCCAAAGAGTTCTTCCTCGTTTGAATCCGAAGGTTGACGCCGCCCTCATCGATCTTCTGGATATCACGGACGCGCACCATTTCGAATTCGAACGTTTCCATGAAGGCAATAGCCTTGCCACCCGGCTTGTTACGGATAACAGCTCCGGTACGTGGATCGTTCGTCTTCTTGAGGTGCTGGATACCGATCACGGTAAACGGCCAGTCAATCAAGTAGGTCGGGAGTGCCTGCAAGTACTTCGTCGTGTGCAGTGCGACATTGGAGTACCCGCGTTCCGCATGCCCTACCTTGTTGATTTTGACGAAGTCTTCCTGTGATGCCTTGGCACTGAGAGAATCAACACCGAAAACACAGGGAATAGCGCGCCCGGGACCGCCAGACTTATTGCAGTACTTCTTCGCAGCATCGATGGAGTAGGTCAGCACCTGCTGCCACTCCTCGACATTCTGAGTCTGTACTGCCCGGAACTTCCTGTTGAGAAAGTCATTATTGTGATCCCAAAGACCCTCCCGAATGTCAGGTGAGTCTTTGGTCTCGTTCTCAACCAACATCGCCAGCCCGCCATAAACGAGGTGCCAACGCATGATCTCGAACATGAGCGAAGACTTGCAGCTCTCCTGTAGTCCGTTAATCGTAGTAATCCGACCCAGCGGGAACACGTCCTGCTGAATCAGGTACCGGAACGCCAGCCCCGGCATGGGAAGACCCACGAGACGTCTAACGATTTCCTCCTGGCTGCGAATCCTGTCACCACCCAGCTCAACCTTGAGCGAGTCGCACATCGCGGCCAACATTCCATCTTCTGCCGTTTTATGGGTCTCCGATGGCGTAACAGATTTCTTTCTGCCCATGATATCCTCAGTTAATGTCAACGTTCTGCGCCTCGGCCATGGCTGTGATCCGTGCGTCATTCACGGCTTCTCGAACTTCGTGGTCAATGACGGCGGCACGGAGGATCTTCACTATGGTTTCCCTAAAATGCTCCGTCTGCGGCTGCGGATTGGGAACCTCAGACTCTTCGCCCGTCGCCTCGTCGACCTCCATAATGGTGGCTTCCCATCCGTGGCAGTGGCAAAACGCGGTGTAAACACGATCAACCTGCTCATCGGGAACTTCAATCTCTAGTGTTATCGTCGCCATCTGGTTCTCCTATCTCTATTGGCGCCAATAGGACGCGCCCATGATACGCTGTGAAAAAAGAAATGATACGAGTACCGCGATCCGTGCGGTACTCGTATCGGATTGCGCTGGGATTCAGTGTTGGAGGCTCACGTCATCCCCGCGGCCCGAGCAAAATAGTTACTCGGACTGCTGTTCGCGCACTGCTTCCCTAGCGGCATCCATCACCGCCTGAGAACGCCCCGGCCGAATCGCGGCGTCCTCTGGGATGCTTCCCGTGGGTACAATTGGATCCTGCGTCTCGGCGGCCAAACCGGTGGCCGCACCGGTGGCCGCACCGGTGGCACCGCGCACAGAGCCAAACCCACCAGCAGTAGTTTCCGTGCTAGCGTCAGTAGTAGCCGGAGCGGCAGCGGCTGGCGCACCAAACGCCTCATCAGCGGTTGAGGCTGCTGCAACGGAATCCGACGTAGGCTGCTGGTAAGTGGTACCCGACTGCGTGAAACTAACAGAAGCTGCCAGCTTGGCCCGAACACGATCTGTGATCCATTCCGGGAAATCACGAAAACCGTATTCGATGACATCCGGCGCAAACGAGTCGCAGAGCAACGCAGCCTGATCTTCATCAGGCATGATGTTGATCAACTCATCCCAGGCCATGACCTTGCCACGGACCATGTCAGCTACTCCGGACAGGTCAGCAGGGACGCTGTTCCATGCGTCATAGATAGTGCAACCAAATCCAAAGATACGGTTTTCACGCTCACCGGTGGTACGACTTTCACCGAAAGAACCACTCTGAGACTGCATCGAAGGATCGGCAGCGCCGCCAGCTTGGTAGAAGCTGATGAACTTACCCTTTCCCTCTTCAAGCGAGGTCGGGTCACCATGGGTGAACATCTCATCCCAAGTGCCGTCGTCAGTAGCCCCATCTACCCTGGTATTCAGCAGGGTGGACAACCTGTCGTAGCACGATGGCCCCATCTCAAGCACGACGAGATCGTCATTCTGAGCTCCCCCGCGCGGAGGACTGTAGGTCTTCCCACGATGCTCCAGCAAGGCACCCTGCATGAGGTACAGATCAGACGGAGCACGCAATTCTGCACCACGTCCGGATCCCCCCTCAAGAAGCGGAGCCCATGATGCGTCAGCCTGACCAGCATCACGTGCGCCCTTGATTGCACGGAACAACACCCATGCCGGATTGGTTGCCGGGTCATAGGTCTCGTCACGAGGGTCGTACAGCAAATAGGTCAAACCCTTGCTGCCGAAGTTGCGTACTGCCGGATACCCGCGAATCCAGTCCCCAAAATCATCAGGGGCTGACGAGTAACGGTATTCCGTTAGCTGCCCCTCATCTTCCTGGGCCACAACGGGATACGGTCTGAATACCGTTGTGGTGTGATTCCAGCTGGGAACCCACCCTTCCACTGAATTGCGGTAGCGGGGATTGAAAACGTAATCGCCCTGTCGTCCCTGCTTTTTACTCTTTCCATGCTGTTTGAACTTGAAGGCCCCGCCTCCAGTAGATGGTCGTGCCGCGTGCGTCATGGTCGCTTCCTTTTTCAATTTTCCGAAAAAACGATTTCTTGCTTACATTGCTGAAGAACCCATTATAGTTCAGGTATGAGCTGAATTCAACAACACAGTGCAAACAAATCAAGATGCTTTTCTCTTCACCTTTCTGAGTTGATGCGCCTTGCGCATACGGTCCTCAGCGTTATCAGGCACATCACGCGGCTCACCGGTGAATATGTCGCAGTTGCCGTCTGCGCGCTCTCCATAGAGCAATATCCGGTCGTCGCGGGTTGGATCCTCCGGCAGTGATGGAGCTTTGCTAGTAGCCATCACTCTTCCTCCTCTATGAACTGCGCCACCTCGGCCGGACTCAGGGTCTGACCCCAGTAACGACATACATCTACATCAGTGGATAGGTAGTACGGACCTGGTTGCCCTTCCTGCCAAAGCGTGCCATCGATGTCATTCGGATATACCGGGACATCTTCGGTCATGCACTTGGGCAATACGACTTCACACACTTCCTGCATGTGCCGATACGGCACTTCAAGAAGGACGGCATCATGAATCTGCAACACGATCCGGTAATCAACATCATGGTGCTTGCGATACTCGTAGAGATTGTGCAGCGCAAGACTCATTGCGTCAGCCACAAGGGACTGAATCGGGAAGTTCTGCGCCTGCCGTTCTGCCTCGCCGACCTTGGAACGGAGATCCGGAGAAATCTCATAGAAGCGCCTGTACCGCCCAAAGGCATTACGCAACCACCTCTGATCCGTGGCACGCTCGCGGCATTTGGATAAGAATCCTTCGACGCCGGGATATGTCTCAAAGTAATTGTTGATCAGTAGCTGCGCTTCAGATTCGACGATATCCACGCCCTCTTCACGACACTGCCGCGCGATTGCAGCTGCGCCACGTCCGTATGGTATCCCGAAGTTCACGTTCTTCGCCGCAACCCGCATACCGGAAACCCCAGCATCCTTGAGTCCGCTCTTGGTTGGCAGGCAGTCCAGGCGAAACGCACGGACTGCTGCCTGGGAATGGATGTCATAGTGGTCGTCATGGACCTCAGGAAGCATGTTCCTGCGTACATGTTCGATGCCAGTGGGGTCATCAGCCAACCACATGATCGCAGCCAGTTCGGCTCCCGTATAATCAGCCTCCACCAGCAAGTGACCAGGACTGGCCGCAAAGATACTCCGGATTGGATACTCGTACCGCTCACCTATGATGCGGCGGTAATCGTCTTCACGCCGTTTGCTTATGTTCTGAAGATTGGGGCGTGCCGAAGACGCTCGCCCAGTCTCCAAGATCTGCATCAGGTGCGTGTGGATACGCCCGTCGCTGCTGACGTGGGACAGAAGACCCTGCTTGTAAATCTTGTCCCCATCATCGTCGAGCTCGGGCAAACCTTGCTCGTCCACCACGGAATGTCGCAAGGTGGTTTTCAATACCTGGTCCAAGAACCGAATGTCCCGGATCTGCGCAGCAATCGGATGCTGCTGGCCCAGGATACCCAAGGTCTCACGGTTGGTTGATGGGGTGTGCAGGTGCTCCTCGTTCCGGGTACAAATGTCGTCCCAGCTCTGTGGACGTGCGCCCGTGCTAGTGATGGGCTGCAGATTGAGCGTCACAACGCCGTCAGGGCGCATCAACTGCTGCGTGCCGTCGGGTAACATCTTGAACGCGTGCCGATCTCCGAACAGGACAGCGCGACAATGATGCGATGACGCAGGATTGAACTCAGCCCACCCAAGCTCTGCCCGCAACGACTCCACTTCACGAGATTTTGCTTCACTGAACAACCTGATCAAGTGCTCTGCCCGTTCCATGTCTACGAGCAGCCCACTTTGCTCCATCTCAAGGAAAGCCAGCGATGCCTTGTGACTAGTGGCATAAGCATCTCTGCAGTCATTACCGAACTCATCAGAGTTCAGCTCCTCGTCGAAGACGGAGTACAGGCGCCTGGTGACGTCTGCGTCGTAGTTAGCGTACGGATGCAAAACCTCTGCAGGACACTCACCGTATCCCTCCATGTCCTTGGCGGTTATCCCATTCTGTTTACAGTAATCAGTCTTCCACTGCTCCAGCTCCGTGTCGTACCGAGGACACCCAGTACGTCGAACAGCCTGCTCTTCCAGTTTGAACCTGGTTGTCTCGTGTAGTGCGTGGCACATCAACGATGTGTCAAAGCCATCAGCATATTGCTCACGTAGATCCAGCCCCAGCTTGTGTCTGAGCCATGGGAGATCCGACCTGAAGAAATGACCACCGACCTTCACGCCAGGTCGAGCAAACAAGCGGCTGAGCTGACGTGCCGCGGCATCAATTGACGGCACAAAGGCTGATTCCCCGCCTGCATGATTCAGCACGACACACACGGCAAACTTTGACCGGTGTGACCACTGAACGGTACGCAAGTAGGAGTTGGGCTCCCACGGGTAATCACCATGCCACTCGGCATCGACCGCGATCACGTCACCACTCGGGTCAGCTAACGCTTCATCCACGAGACGAGCTAGCTCGCGCTCCTTGTACACAACGTGATGCTCGATATCATCTTCGGCGAAACCAATCGGCTGCCCGTGCGCCAGTGAGTAAAATTGCCTGATCGTGCCCAGCAGTTCATCGTACCTTTCAGGAGTGTGATGCACGGCAGCAGGGTGTACCGCGGTCATGACACGCGCAGTGTGGTGTTCCGGTGTTGCGCCCAGCTCGTGGGTTGGGAACTCATAGTCCATCACCCGCCCCTTCATGGCCTCGACGCCGTACCCGCGCCCAAGCAGGCACTTACTCGCTTCGCTGCCAAGACACAGGATGTAATCTGGACGTGTCAGTCGCAGCTCCTGCTGCAGAATGATCTCACAGTTTTTAACCCACGCAGCAGGCAGTGCCCCGCTGCTGGCCCGCGGACTGACATGGCGTACCACGTTAGTCATGTACCACTCGGAAGCTTCTGATTCAGGTATTCCTGCTTCACCAACAGCCTTGTAGAGCGGCTCACTGATGGGGCCAACGAAGTTACGCCTGCCCGTGGGCCAGCTGATTGCATTAACGCTCGGCTGCTTACCGATAACCATCACCTTCGGGTAGTGCTCTGAGAGCGCCACCGGCCCGCTCGCCTCCTGCCCCCATGGATGCCCCACTACAAAATCAACAACGTGCTGCTGACCCTTGTGCGACACCGTCAGCGCGAACTGACTGTCATACAGCGCCCGCCAGTACAGGTATTTCAGGTATTTGCCCGGGTTCGTGATACTACGTTCACTGACCCGTCCTTTTGTGTACGCAGGCTCGGGATCTCCGAGACTCTGCGATGCAGCAATAAAGTCAGGACCAGGGAGCGGCATCCCAGGGCTGTTTAACGCGTACAATGGGTATTCGTCAAAAAGCCCGTCGACGTCGTCGGCCAACAGCAGTTGCCGAAACTCCGCGTCCAACATGGGAAACGTCGGTTGCATTTGCCTCTACTCGAAGTTGTACTCCACGCTCGCGCGCTGAGTTGTGAATAATTTCCCAAAGGGTATCTCGGTCAAAATCTGCGGGGTCTTTACCCGCCGGAAGTTGTACCGGCACGACACCACCAGACATGACGGGCAATAACCGCGCGGTAACGGCATCAATCTCTTTAGATGCATCGCCATCGAACATGATCACGGCGACACCACCCGACCAGGTTTCCGCCATCAACCGGGCTTGCATCTCATGCAAACTCTTCCCAAAAACAGCCACGGCCTGCGGACCAACTGACCATACGTCTGTAGCACCCTCGACCAGCACAACGGGGTAATGCCGTGACGCAACATCGTAGTTGTACAGAATCCGTCGCTTGGGCATCTTTGGTCGCGTGTAGTACTTGGGTATGCCGGTGTAGTTCCAGTTGGCATCCCCGATGTACCTACACTGCCAGCCTACCAGCTCGCCGTGCAGATGCACCGGCGCCACTATCCGGTTGGTAGCGGTGGGGTATTCAGGCCGCGCCACCTCGCAGTACGAGATATTGAAAACGCTATCCAGCTCGTTGATGTCGTAACCACGCTCCTCCAGATAAAGGATCGCGGCGTGCTGGCTCGGCAGATCACGCAGACGTATCACTGACCCGGGAGGGTCTACTGCAGACAGCGAAATGGGCACCTCTTCGCCACCGGCGTGCACCATGGTATCCCGCCGACGTCTCCAGTTGATTCCGCGATACACCATGTTCTCGAACTGGTGCCTGCGCGCAGCGGAACTGATGCAGCCCTCGTTGTAACAAATGGCGAGATGCAGATTCTTACTCCGTTGGACCTCATCGTATACGCCGAATCGATGATTCACCCAAAGACGATGCCGCGCGTCATTGCAGAAGGGGCAACACACGCGGTAGTACTCACCGTAAGCTACGGCTGGTGCGTTACGCTCTCCTTCTCGAATGCTCATGGAGCGCAACGAGGGAATGTAGGCCTCTCCCTGATTGGCAACCATTACCAACCCGAACTCTCGCGTTAACCTCTCGTAGAGAGTTGGGTTTAACGGCTTCACCGTGCTGTCCATCATCAAATCCCATGAAAGTCCGTTCCATCTGTTGAGTACTGACGATAACTCCGTACCTGACCTTGTGCGGGGGCGTCGGTAGTGCCCTGAAAACGATCCGCAACTTCCTTTGCCAGAATGGAACCAGTCTGCTTATCCACTCTGTGTGTAGCCTCTGCCGACACAATTTTCACCATGTCACCAGCTATCCTGAGCAGCATAGGTGGCTGCGGGTCACCCGCTCGCCGCCGCTTGGTGACCTGCATCCGCAGACAGTGATTTACCGGGTCACGATTTCCAAAGCACACACAGAACGATAAGTACATCGCGAACGACTTGGACTCACTAGCTTGCGAATGATGTAACAGCTTAGCGGGGGACTTCTCGTTAGCCTCGCCAGAGAACTGATGCATAACCCATACCGGAATATCGTACTTCTCGGCGATCTTACGCTTGATCTCATCGGGAAACATGGTGACCAGGTGCCGCAGGTTAGTAACATCACCGAGGCTGTCCCCGATGCGCCGCATGCACGCGGCATACACGTAATCCACGACGACTAACGCCGGTCTTGAATCTGTCTCTCGACCGTCACGGGCCACCGCTGCCACAATCTCTTCCACGAATCCAGAGCCGATATCACCAGGTTGCCCGCCTTGCTGACAAAAGTCCACAATACGCATGCACTTATTGAGCATAGGGCGTGCGTCCACGTATCGCTCGTACTCGCCCTTGGGCTCCGGGTCCGCCATACGTTCTTCTCTCGTACGATTCGCAAATCGTTCTTCTTCGTACGGCTTGTAGTCACCACGTCGACTCAGGTCGGTTTCCGGATCAGTCATGTTCTTGACAGTGTCGAGAGCAATACTCGCCGCGCAAGAAAGCATACGCTGGCGGATATACTCCTCAGTCTGCTCATAGCTGACCAAATAAACCTGCCGGGGTGATCTCCCCTCTTCTGCCGCTATCATCATCTCACTCTTCATTGCCTCGACGCAGAGATGTATAGCTAACGTGGTTTTACCGCTGCCTAGCGGAGCAATCACACCATTCACTTCTCCCGGCGCGTGACCCCCATCCATGTACCGATCCAGGAATTCGAGCCCCGTGGTAAACGATCGCGTTGGTTTTGGTGTCCAGTCGTCCGGTATACCGGCTTTGACTGGGTTATGTGACACACTGCCGATCTTATTCAGCTGATCGGAAATTGGCTGAAGCAACCCCATCAAGTTTGATGGAGTACCACTGATGTGTGTGAATATCTTTCGTAACTCATCCGCCACCGTACGCTCTTCCATAAACTGGCGCAGCAGCTGTCGTCCGGTGTCCAGATCAAGCTTACCAGGGACCACCCGCTCGAACGTCCAGTACAACATGCCAGGGTCGCTGGGATCCTCGCGCATGATGTTTTCGTACTCTTCACCGGACAGGCCTTCGGGATCGTCGTTGATCAACTTATCGACCACATCGACCATGGATGTATACGACAATTCACCACCACGTTCATGGAGCATAATTGCTGCGCGCCAGATCGCCGCGAACCCTAGCTCCTGGGTACTGAAGTGTTCTGGCTTGAGCAGCTTGGCCGCCTCCTGAAAAAGGATTGGATTCGTCAAGATCCGCACCATCAATGATTCCAGCATCCGTGGATTAACGCGACCCTGCACGTAGCCTGGGTCCAGTCTTTGCTTGTCCATTTCAAACTCCGTTTTGTAGCATCACGACGCGCGCAGCGCCGCATCAAGATTGTCAGCTATATTCTTGACGACGACAGGAATGAAATCCTGCCATGCCGTGTCGTAGGCGTCCCTGTCAAACAGATACTGCCACGTTGCCGCATCTTCAAAATGCGTAGTCCATTCGGGGTAATCCACCTGAGCAGCAGCGCACACCCGGAACATCGGGGTAAGTGCCATCTGGGTGCTTATCAACGTCCGGTACATCGCGGACGAAAGATCCAACGGATCCACTTCAGCGTTCTGCAGCTGAAACACCTCGCGCTTGGTGAGCTGCCGCTGTACGCTCAGCTCAACTTGAAGCTGGTGCGCCTGCTCAGCAGTGTGCTGTGCGTACTTGGCCCCCAAGTTATCACTCATCAGCCACGGAGGAATTGGTGGCTTACCACCTTCCCACGTGCTGAACACCAGCGGTATCAGAGTGTAGGGATTCATCTTACCGCTAACGACGTGCTTGGCGATGCTAGGCCAAATAGCCTTCTTAACTCGGCGACCGCTGGGAGTTTCCCCGCCGTCCCAACTAGGAATAGGCCTGTTACCATAATTGGATTGCATCCCCTTTGTCTGAAACTGCCACGCACGGTACTCGCGCACCCACAAGGTGCGTATCAACGCAGCCAGCTTAGAGACCGGCGGCGCTACGGACTGGTACTCCGCCTCGGGCTGGTTCAGTTCTGCTGCGATGTCAGACATAGTTACACGTACGATTCCGCTCCGAACTGGCTGGGCCAACCACGCTCACTCGCTTCCCTGAAAGCCTCGATGAAGTTCTCTGATGTAAGCCCCTCAGTTGGAGCGACCTCAGTCTCTTCAAAATCCTCGACGTCGAGTTCACACCAACAATGGTCCGCCGCAGGGTGCGGGAAATTACTTTGATCCGCCCCCGGATGACCCAGGCTTACATCAGCAGGACAAAAGTAGGCTTCATCATCCAGGTAATCAGCGATATCTTCGAAGCTGACGTCTCCTTCGACGACTACTTCGGCGTACGATTTCCAGTTATCCGCATCTCTGTACATGTATGAGACATTGGTGTTAGACATCTGCTACCTCCTGCGCCGAAAGCTTAATCTGCACCCATCCCTTCTTGGCATAGTTGCGATAACGCTTCTGGCTCTTGTTCTTGAGCGTACGATCAAAGTTATCCATGCAGTCGACTACTATGCCTTTCTGCTTACCTGACTCCTCGTGAATACGCGCCACACGTCCCGGCGCTTGGGTATCAAGGATTTCACTACCCCGGGCGTCCGCCCTAACCAGCACAGCCAACTGCTCAAAACTCACGCCAGTCGACCACACATCCGTAGCAATCACTTTCTTATACAGCTTGTCTTCGAACCCCATTCGAAGCTCTTCTCGTCGATCAGGGGTGACAGGCTCGTAATCCTCTGGAAGCATTCCGTTACGTTGGTAGCGCTCGATATCTTCTGCTTCGATGCTGGCGTAGCAAAGCTCATACTCCGGCAGCTCCTGCCAGAGATAGATCGCATGCTCTATGGTTTCCACCAATATCAGCACTTGGTCGTCATCAGCGTAGGAGCGTACGGCGGAGGCGATTAACGCATTCCGATTCGCGTTTCTCCATATCCCATGACGCTTTTTAGGCACTCCCTCCATTCCGGCGCACGGTGATGCACCCTGAACCGGCAGCCAGATGACTTGGATGGGAACGACAAGACCAAGCTCAGTAGCTTCAGCCCACGACATCTCAAAGATTTTCGGTCCGAACAGGTATTCCAGCTTGGCATCAGATCCGTCTGCACGGCCTTCGGGCGTAGCTGTCAGGCCGTAATTTCTGCTCAGCGTATACATCTTAGAGATGGCTGCAGAGTGTTTCGGGCTCATCAGCTCATGGACCTCGTCCGCCAGCAGGATGTCACAATCACCGCTGCTGTGGTGTAACGAGTCCGCCGTGAACACGGTAACACGTGCCTCTTCCCGTTTGCCGCCGCCGACTTGCCCGACGCTGGGAAGAAACCGCCTCAACGCCCGCACGGTACGCTGAACGACATCCTTCCGCCTGGTCACGATATGAATCTTGGCCTTCGGGAAAAGCAGGCCCACCATCGCCATCAGGTGAGATTTACCGAACGCCGGTGGGGCGTCGATGATCCCATATTCGTTCTCCACTATAGCTCGCAAGCACTCTTCCTGGCGTGCACGGAACTCGATGTTCCTGCGTACGTTGTCCCAGTCTTCCTCGAACGCGTTTACGCGAGGGCTTGGGGGCGTGTAGTCGACAAAATCGATGGTGTACCCGGCCGCGCCCAAGATCGACTGAATTTTCTGCAAGTAGCCGCAGCAGGTAACGATCTTGTTGTCACGGATACGATACAACTTCGTACGCGTTTGCTTCGTCGTATGACGCTGCCCTGTAACCTCGTCACGTTGTGCGTATCCGTACAGGAACTGTACGTACGTATACGTCATCGCTGGACGTAGCAGCGAAAAAACGTGCGATTCCTCGACGGCGCTTCCGTCGGAGTACGACACCTCTAGCATTGTGCCGTACTTGCGAACCAGTACATCTTGTGTCACGGCATTTAAACTCCACCCCATATTGTGCTTACTGGGGTGGAATTGACTTGCCAGGCTCGCAAATAGCGCTTACAGTAAGCGTGTGCCTGCACAACCGTCCTCCCAGTGGCAAAATGTAGGGACAACCGAAAGCCTGCCGTTTACCCACGGCAGGCTTTCTCTTTTACATCTACGTATTTTACGTCGACTCGACTGGTGACTTACGCACAGTCGTTGGATCTATTGACCGCCTACGCGGCCGAACCTCTTCCACGCGAAACGTACCGTAGCCCTCGTCCGGCTTGAACGACGAGATACCCTTGTACGTCCCCGCGACATCCATCAGCTGCCACAAGTCATCCATACTCAACCCATCAGGGAGCACGCAGTTCACCCCGATGGTGTCGCCAGATAAAAACGCCTCATGGAGGGCGTATCTGGGACGCGCCTCCGGCTTATTTTCCGGCGCCGGGAAATACCGACGCCATTTTTTAGGGACACCGTCGACGACGGGATCCCATCGAATCCTCTTCACAGCAGACTGGTGACGGCTCAAAACCTTGGCCGCGTATCGTATGATACCCGCCCACCAGGTTGGCAGAAACAGCACTCTGCCCTCGGGGTCGCGCCGCATTGCGAGAATGTGGTTCTTCCCATCAGCCCGTTTGACATCACCCGGGCAAGGCTGGTTGAACTGAATTCTCACCGTCACTTCTTGCATCCCACCGACCCCTTGCGGGTACGAAGCATCCTACCGGTCATCCAAACGAATGTCGAGTCAGTGCTTCTCGGAAAGCATGTGTTTCTTGAAAGCACCAATCTCGGACTCAGACTTGAAGAAATACTCGGGGACAAAAAGACCGTCACCCCCGTGATACAGCGAGTCCAACCACGTGTGCCGCAAAAATCGCAGAAAGGTCTGCGCGGCACGTAATTGCCCCTTTATCGGATCGGTCGTGGCATGTTTTGCCCATACGCGATACACGAAATTGCCCGGCGCCTGCAAACTAGGGTCTGACTGCATCACCGACTCCATGCAACGGTGCCAGCAATCCATCACAATACGACAGCGCGGATTAAACTGACGCGACTTATAGGAATGCGCTGCGCCCGAATATGCCATCCGCACATTGTGCACTGTCAATCCGAGGTATGCTTCCAATCGAGCTGTGCGCTCCGGATGATGCTGATCGATGTACCAGCGCGGATCACGAATAACAGCAATGAGACGAGCACACGCATGCTGCTCGCTCGACGCAAACGATAGCGCTGGCCAGACAGGGTGATTATGCAAAATTTGCAAAGATTGGTCTGAGACCTCTCCTCGCCGCTCCTGCACGGCCAACATGTAGGACGGATAGTCATGCGCGCCGAACTGGTGCCACCCACCCAGGCTAGACGCAAGCATGAAACGCCGAGATCTCACGAGCACAACTTCCGGGTCAGCGCGCTCCGATGCTGAATGACACAGCAGCGGGGTACATATATACAACCGAAAGTTGGGGTCGTGGTGCTTCTTCAGATAAACCTCAAGGATTAACTCGGTGTTATCTGGGGTCGCCACGACATGGAACAAGGAAGACTGCTGGATGCGCGGTGACTGCATAAATTCACGCAGATCACTACCACTACACACCGGCAACTCTTGCCCATCCAGATACCATATGATCCCATCCGTATCTGAATGCAATTTAAGGCTGACGTCTAGCGGATTATGCACCAGTTAGTCCCCTACAGTTGCACTACGTTATCAAATAGATGGCCTAGTGAATTTTCATGCGTAATCAGTACACACTGCAAACCACGTGACCCTGACAAATCTCGTAGCTTGCCCAACGCAACCGACAAGCAACCAAGATTGTCGTCGTCCAGGTAAGCCGTCGGCTCATCCAGACACAACAAGCTGAGATCGTTTGCAAACATCGAATTCACTGCGATCCGGAACGCCAACGCCAACACGACCTTTTGACCGCCCGACAGACGCGTCGCCGGTTGAATTCGCCCATCCTCAAACAGAACTTCAAAGCCCATGCCCTCGATAGCGCGAATTTGGTAATCGGTATCAAATAGGGTAAGCAATTCGTTGGTATCTGTCTCCAGCAATTCCAGGTAGTTCTGCGCGACGATTCGCGGCAGATTGTCCCGGTGTAGCAGCGTACGCACGGATTCCAGGTGTGTGTAGAACACGTCCTCATGCGCCAGGCTCGCAGCCGCCTCCTGGGCCTGGGTTAACTGGCTTCGACGACGAGTCACAACCTCGGTGGCGATGGCGGCGTTGTTGGCCGCCTCGATGCGTCGGTAGTGCTGGCTACGATTATGCGCACATCGCTCCTCTGCCTCCTGGACCTCGTCTTGCGTCATCCGCGCGTGCTCATCACGCTTACGGGTAATTGCCTCGATCTCGATGAGAAGATCTTCCATTATGCGCTGGGTGTAACCCCTGACTCCAACAGCCTTATCATATTCTCCGGTAAAACTGGCTGCCAGGATAACCTGCTGATCGTACTCGTCGACGAAAGTCATATTCTCGGATATCTTGTGATGATCGAGGAGTTCGCCGCCTGGCTCAGGTAGCTGGCCATACTCTTCCTGATCCCGGTTTGTGGCCTTCTCCCACGAACTTCTCCAGCCGTTCCAACGCACCAGCGCCAGCCTATGCTCGGTGGCGTCGTCAATCTTCTTCTCGAAATCGGCTAGCTCATTAGATATTTCACCGAGGCGTGTACGTAACTCATCCGCATCCACGTCGATATCGTCCACGTGCGTGCCGCACGTAGGGCATTCAGCCTTGTGATGCGCGGACTCCGGGTCAGCGAAATACGCCAGAAGATGATCACACTTTCGCTGCTCTATCTTAAGTTCGTCGATGACAGACAGCGCATCAGGGGAAGACAGCTCATCAAGTGGCACCCAGCCTTCAGGAGGAGTCGGCTCAGGGTTAGCTTCCTCTTCCAGGCAGGCAGTATTTATACGCTGCTGAAGACGCTGCCGTTTATCGTGCTCTGCCCGCAACGACGTCTGCGCGGCCAATACCTCTTTTGTTTCCTCGCACGTCTTTCTGCCCTCATCCACAAGACAGACGTAATTATCACGATCTTGCCGCGCACGCGCACAAACTTCCGCCAACCCCAGCAACTCCACTTCGTAACCCTGCAGTTTCTCGTGTTTCCCACCAGCTTCAACGTCATAACGCGTCCACTGATTGTGTGACGTAATGCGTATCCGGTCAGGATCCTCAGCATCAATGTAGTCACCGGAAATGCCAGGAAATTGGGTTGCCAGTATGATGTCGCAATTGCCCAGATCACGCTCAGACTCCGCTAGCTCGGACTGTAGGTGGTCCAAGTTAGGAAGAAGCACATGCGATCTGCGTTGCTCGATCAAGAACGAGCCCACCGCCTCCCAGCACTTCTCTGCCTGCGAGACGCCGAAAAGCTTTTGAAATGACCGCGCACGCTCTGCAGGCTTTGCGGCCAGGGGAGCAAATATCTCACCCTGTTCCACAAAGACGTACTGATTGAGCATCTGCGTCGACACGCCGAGCAAGTCGGCAACAGCAGCACTCGCTGCTTTGTCGCCGCGAATCTTGTCGGCGTGGGAGTAGCTATGGTCAAGCTGAAAATACGACTGCTTGCCACGGAGACCACGTTGAACCGTGGCTGTAGTACCGTTGTGCTCAAACTTCAGCTTGACGTAAGACGGCTCATCGTCATCAGCAAACTGGCAGATGTTCTCGACCTTCTTACCATTGGTACGACTGAAGTCACCGGTTAACGCGCCAAGCGCAGACACCAACAGGTTTGATTTTCCAGAACCGTTATGCCCAAGAAAGGCGTTGAGCCGGTTATGAAATTCAACCTCCTTGTGCCTGTGCTGACAAAAGTTGTGAACCTCCAGGCTCAGCAATTTCATGCGCTGTTACCTCCCAAGTTCATGGCCCTCCCATACGATTTACCATGAGCACCAACTCCAACAGTTGCTGGCATGACAGTGTGCTCCAGATTGTACATCACATAGCAGTAATTTCTGAGAAACACCTCGCGATCGTAATCGCTAGTCATCATCAGGATTAATTTCTCCGCCGTGATCAGGGTCACGCGTGCATAGTACAACCCGTCGTAATACACATGAGAATTACGAATAGGAATAGACGCGGCTACCGGTCGATCCATACTTAACACTGACCGTAAATCTTCTGCGCTCAATGCACGCGCCAGATAGACTTTCTCACTCGTTGTAAACTTCTCTCTGTAAGAGAGACTTGCCACCAGCGACCCTGTTTCAAAGCTGATTTCTCCCCAGGGACCAAGTACGATACCAGTATTATCAAGAGTATGATCGTCATCCGAGTCAGTCGGACGCTGTTTGGGTTTCCTCAGCAGCAGGTACTGCATTCATATGTTCCCTACGCATTTTGACAAGAAGTTCCCGCAGATCCGTAATACCGGAGCTAGACAGTAGCCGCATCGCTGTCTGGTATTCTGCTGAATCAGGGTCCGCCACCAAACCTAGTGCCCCGGCGAGTCCCTGATCAATAACATCACGACGTGCTTGATCTTCAACTTCTGGCGAGTCTTGCTCAACCGATACCGGGCTCGTAAACAAGTACGCTTGGTCGCCGACCGTGGCGCGAATGCGGTTGTAGACGTCTGGAATAGTGTCCAAGTACGACACTCGGAGCAACGGCTTCGCGATAACCGCTGGAAGTGAATCCAGACGCTCGCCCTGGTTTACCAGCACGGACAACTCGTGGAGATCATCCTCGTGCTCAATAGCGACCTCATCGAAATGTCGAGTTTCCAGATTGTGATGCGACATAGAATGGCCTGGCTCGGACGAAATGTCGCCGTCGCGGAAATGGTAGAAGCACTTGTTGGACGGCTCGGAGATTGACCGCATGCTAATCGAGCCGGGGGAGTACATAGTGAGCTCATCGACATCCGGACCGGCCGGATAACACGCCTCCGTGTGCTCATGGAAATCGCCGGTCAACACATGCTTAATCTGCGGCGCACGTACTAACAGCATGCTGAGCTCACACTCAGAGGGTATCCACCCTCCCATGAACTCCGACCAAACCTGGTGAGCCACCAGCACCGAGGCCTCGTCAGGAATGTTGTCGAAGGCTTCCTCGATGTGTTCTTTGGGCGTCCAATCAAGCCCGTAGAACGTTGCGCCGTCGATCTCGAACGTCTGCCCATGCACATGCGTGGGCCACGGATGCACACGCATCCACTCAGGTCGCCCATGATCTTCTCCAAGGTTACGTCGCACGCGCTCGTGCTGGCCCTGGATGAAGTAGACAGGTAGTCCGTCTTCCTGCATCCTGTCCATCTCCCGGCACATCACGTTGACGCTCACGGGATCCGGATCAGGCTTATCGAAAAGGTCGCCACCTGCGATCAACGGCAGCTCGTTCTCGATACAGTAATCAACAATCTGCGCCAAACTGTGGTAGGAATCACCAACCATGGTTGGATACTTCACCCACGTCGTGTAGCTCAGATGCCAGTCAGCACTAAAAACGAAACCTGCGATGGCTCAGCCCTCCCCTTTCGGGAACGATTTGATAACCGTATTCATCATCTCAGTGATGTGTTGTATCAGCTCCGCAGGCGGCTGAGAAAGTGCGTCGCCAAAGCCTCCCCAAGCCTCGCCGCAAATTCGGCAGACTGGTACATCATTAATCCGCGAATCGATATCAGCCATGCTACTCCGAAATTCTTCTCCGGCGCCGTTGAGACCCTGCGCCGTATCGTACCTGTCGACAATGTGTGAATTCGGAAAAGCCGACTGTAAGCTGAGCGCCAACTGAAGCGCGCAGTGATCTCGCAACGCAGACTTTTCGTAAAGCTCTTTAAAAAACGAAATTTCAGTCATCAAAATCTTCCACATTACAGGAGCGTTTGCTACAATTCGGCCCAACCAGTAAAACGACACGCCCACAAAAGGCTAACCAAGGAGCAGACAATGGGACGACTTGTGCTGACTCGTCGACCTAACCAAGCTATTCTGATCGACAACAAGACGACAGTCACTATCATTAGCTGCTCACGGGGCAAAGTACGGCTAGGTATCGACGCGCCGCCCAGCGTCCATGTGGTCAGAGACGACGCACACAAAGGTGCCCCTGACCACGAAGACAAATCAGTTAAGCAAGCCTGACACCGTTGACGTAGTGCTGTAATCGTCGAGCTCGTCCACGAGCAACACCTCTCCGTCATGCTGGCGCACGAACTCTGCGCCTGGAATGGCCCCATAAGCATTACTGCTGCCTTTAACCAGCGCGTCCGGCTGGATCTCTCGGATCAGAGCCTCGGGCGTGTCTTCGTCGAACCAGGTCACAACGTCGACGAACGGAAGCTGCGCAATCGTTTTTGCGCGCAGCTCCAGCGACTGAAACGGACGGTCGTCCCCTTTGCCACGCTTGGCGGACGCGTCCGTATTCAGCGCGACTACAAAGTAAGGCCTGTCCAGCAGTCGGCTAGCCTCACGTAGCAGGTGCATGTGACCCTTGTGCAACAGGTCAAAATGCCCGTTCGTGAACGCGATACTGGCGTCCCTATTACGATGGACAGCCGCTCTGCGGATAGCTTCGCCTGGCGCACAGATCTTGTCCTCGATCAAACCCGCAGCTAGCTCTTCTTGAGTTACAGGATCCATCCCACGTTTCCTCACGAAAAGGCCAGCGGCAACATTTGCGTGGTTCACGTCGTCAGTTACTGCGTACGTCGCAGTAACCACATCACCAGCGCCGGAGACATCAACCACAGCTCTCGTATCTGCAATAGCAGGGATTTCACCGAACTTATTGATGACGTGCGCCACTCCAGCGGAACCACACGTACAGATAATCTGCTTCCAGTTATAGGCAGACATCATCTGTTTGCATGCGTGAAAAATCTCCTGCCGATCGCCATAGAGCTGATACAGCTCAGACTCATTAATCACAACACAATCCGCCCCAATGAATGCCTTGGCATTCGCGGGCTTTGGCGCTGCGATGATGCGATATTCGTTATTTCTGGCGATAAACTCCGCCGTGGCGGCATGATCTGCGAAGGCACCGCCGTCATAGTCCACCAGAATCACGGTATCGACGCCTGGCTTACTGTTGCCTTCAGCTCCATACAGATCATCTATGACAGACTGCGCCGCGTTCAACAGTCCGTCCTGTAACAACTCTACCTGCTCCGGCAGCTCCCGCTCGCAGTCAAACCGGAACAGGTGCCGCCCGGTAGCAGCCTCAACGTAGCGCGTCTTGGTCGGCACCCTGAACTGCCTGTTAATACGGACTGGGGCGTACTCCAGACAGAAATCCCGGCCCTGCTGCTTAGCGTAGGCATCAATGCGCTTTTGAGCCTTGAGCGCAACAGCGCCCACCAAGCTCCCTGTGCCCGTCGGTGCAACCAGGATTGTATTGGCACCCAACATAGCAGCACTCACGGCCACCTGTCCGGCGCCGCCAGGAGTGTATTCATCGATATACGCGTCATCTTCGGTACTCCTGCCCACAAGGACGGGCGCTTCAGGGGCAAGACGGCCCACCGTACACTCGACGCGCCGGTCAAGTATCAGATCTCCGACCACAAGGATGCTCTTCGGCACAACTACTCCATGTCCGCGTACTGCGCGGATTTGTTTTGGTCCCGCCTACTGGCGCGGGCGTTATCGTCGTTGCATCTCTTGCAAAGACGATTCCCGCAACTAGTAGAGCAAAACTCTTTCATACACTTCAAACACTGGCGAAACACCCCGTCGCACTCGTCGGAAATCTTCTTCTTGGAACGCGGCATCCGTGCCTCCCGCATTAAACTGGTGCAACCGCATCAAACACTGCCGCAGAAAGCGTCAGAGAATAGTCCTTATCGTCATACTTGATGGTCAACGGTGTGCAGTCGTCGCTACCGTTCTGCCCAACGAAATCCAAATCACGTATCGGAGGATGCTCTGCTACCACGTCCTCGCCGCCTGACAGCAGGTACGCGTCAACGTAATGATAGTTCTCAGCCGTCGATATCTCGACTACAAAATCAAGCGGCCCATTCTCGTGTGTAAACTCCGCATGCGCAAGACGTAACAACGATGACCCAACCGGGGAATCTGGATCAGGTTCTGCCAATAACGCGAGAGCGTTATCCAGATCCGACTGGGTAACGGTCTGCTCGATCGGCTCCAAGATCTCCTCGTAGCCAGGATCCTCCGGAGTTTCTACTGGCGCCAATAGAGCAGCAGGAGCCTCGTCGTGTGCATCAAGATCGGCGCCCTCCTCTGATTCGAACACCTCGGTCAGATACTCGGTAAGAGACAGCTCCACGTTATCGTCGAGCATATCCGCGTAGTAGCTGAGCAGCGTTACCTTGGTCTCGTCAGCGATCTCGCGCTGTCCCCAGACATTCTTGGTACGCAGCGCTGCTGAATAAAGGGCGCTACCATTCTCGTCGAAGCTCGCTGATTTCACAAAAGAGTCAAACGGCATATTCGGAAACAGCTTCTTGAACACGATGAACAGGCGCAACAGCTCCAGTTGTCTGACAAGTGACAGTTCGGTCGCGGTCAAAATATCAATGGCTGCCATGATCAGCTACCTCTCACACGGGCGTCAAAACAAAAGTTGTAACCAAGCTGCGCTATCAATAAATACGCTGCTTGCGAAAACATCCATACATCAGTCGCATCTTCTTGCCCTCCAGGGCGTGCAAGATGCTAACGGTATCAGTAACGTCTCCCGTCAACAGAGCCACAGGATACGAGCAAGTTAACGACGCCACCCGTACCAACTCTGGCCTGGACGGACGCACGATGCGCACGTATCGAGAGCACGCTCGCTTGAAAGCTAGTGGCAACTCCTTGTCGGCAGGTACTACAATCATCGCACGGTGCTGAATGCACCACTTATGTTTCATGGGAGTCACGGATGAAACAAGTAAAGCTCCAACAGGATCCAAAGCGCGCACGACATTGGCGCGGCTAGCAAACGAGTCATTTATCACTTTTGACAATGTTACTTCGTCTTTTCTGTGCTCCCGACGAATGTGCCCGAACACCACGTGATGCGTATAGGTCCTGTCAGCCACCGGGCTATACCTGCGCACAGACTCGTCATGGGCGCCATTGAACACCATAGCCCGCCCTCTGGGGACATATGGATCACCAGTACCACCGACCGGGGTAGGTGGTTGGTATCCTGCGGGAAGCGAAAAATCACCGGGAAACCGGTCTTCGATTCGTTTCCACATCTCGGATACCCAGCGCCCGTAGCAAAATGGGCAAATCACCACCCGGTTACAGCTACGTGTAGCGGGATAAGCAGCCATGAAATACGGACGACAGTTTTTCATGTACTGCACACGAGAGCTGTTTGGTAACGCATGCCACCCCGCGTCCGCTAGCTCCGCCACACGAGAACGCCACTGACGGATAGCCTTCTTAACCAGACGAGGCACCACGACTTCCGCTAGGCTGGGACTTCGTGGGATAGTCTCGTAAATAGCACTCAGCACTGACTCACGTGCCACTACAGAGTGGTAGTTGTTCGGGACAAACTCACCCCGAAATGCTACATCAAACATCCCCCGCTTCCTCTTTTGTCTTGTGGCCGTTTCGGCAGCGGCGGGCAATATGCTTCAACACGACAGCCCACCGCGTACTGACCCTGGGCCACTCCTCATCATCGTACTGATAGCGTATCGAGGAAAGTACTTCTTCGATCGCTTTAGCCTCGCTTTGTCCGCTGGAACGCATGCGCTCCAAAACAACCTCAATCAACTCATCCATCACTCTCCTCCAAAAAGAAGAGACGGCCGGGTGTTACCCCGGCCGTCTTTCACGCTTCAATCGTGGTACTCGCAGACCATGTGGTTACTCTTCAATCTCCTCCTTGACCGACAAGTGAATCGTCGATCCGCCGGTCGCGTCAATGTGAAAGCCAGTCTCCTTCAGATTGGCTGAGAGTTGACACCCGACGTGGTACGCGACATCGGCTTTCAGGTTGATGCCGTCGCGGGGGTCTCCCTTGCCGCTTGCTGCGGCGAAGATAGCGCCACAGGCTTCCTCGTCGCTCACGTCCTCGGGTACGTTGAACTCCAGCACCAGCCCGAAGTCGATCTTCAGTTTCCTAGTCTTCGTTGGAAATACGATGCGGCCATGCTGCTCACTCATCTTCAATCTCCTCTTCGTCGCCAAACATCTTGTCAAAACAAGACCCGCACGTCCCACTGATGAGAACTTCGCGATCATCCGCCGACAGGTACGGCATGGCATCATGAATCAGTGCGCCATTATGCCAGTTCGCAAGATCCTCAGCCACCACCGTGATACGCTGTGTTTCTTTGCACTGGACGCAATCAATCTCCATGAGCGTCTTCGGCATGTTGCTCTCCTCCAAAAAGAAAAGACGGCCGGGTGTTACCCCGGCCGTCTCACGCTCGCGGCATGGTACTCACGTATACCGTGGTTACTCTTCAGAAGCTTCGTCCTCGGAGTCTTCGTCATCCACTTCCGGTGCCGGTGCCGGTGCCGGACGCGGAGCGTACAAGTCGCTAAGCGGCTTGCCACCCAGGTCGTCCGCAAGCGGGAAGTGCGGAATAGGGATGGTATGCGTGTGCGTACCATCGCCGTGCTCGATAATAAACGGCTTCGGAGGATCTTCCCCGTTGAGATCCACGTACATCACGTGATGTAGATGCGACATGAAGATCTTCACCGCATAACGGCGAGCACGCGCATGAATATGCGCCGGGGCAAGCATTACAACGCCGCTACCAGGTGCGCCCTCGTTCGTGTTGAGGTACGGCAACCGCTTGGCCTGGTCCAGTGCCAGCACCTTAAGCATGGTGTCTGCGGTGTAACAGCCTTTCATCCACTTGGTAGCATAGGCGTCATCACTACGCTTCTGCTTCGTCAGGATGCTTACTGCCTGGTCCGAAAACGCACCAGCCATATTACGCTCGACCTCCAGGGCCTTCCGAGCCTGGAACAAATGGCCGTAATCGCAGTCTTCGTGATTTTGAAACTTCACGAAGCACTCGCCCATCTTGAACGCACAAAGCGACTTAAGCTCAGCGTTCCACGGACGCGCAGCCAGGTACTTCTCCATAGCAGCATACTTCTTGTACTTGGCAAAGCCATCAGACCAAACCTGCTGCAGCCGGACAGGATTAACGTTACACAGCGACGACAACTCCGTAGCCAGCGGTAGCGAAAGGGTGCGCGCGGTCTTTTGCAGGTCGACCTGTTGCAACATGCTCTTCGCTTCCTCTTTGCCGTGCCAAGTGCGGGACGGATCCAAGCCAGCGAAGCGCCACCACTTGCCCACGGTGGGAGTATTCCTGATATCCAGGTGCGCCAACAACCCAGCAGTAATCACCGGACCGATACCGTGATTTGACAAACACCATCGTCCAGCTGCGTACGAGGCAGCAAACTCACCCAGCGCACGCTTGATGTCCTCTTCTGCACGCTTAATATTCGCCAGTCCCCAACAGATGACCTCGTTAGGCTCAGCGTGCTTCTCAGTCTGCCGCTGCTGGCCCCGAAAACGGATACGCACGTTCTGCATCTGGTAGTACATGTCTACCAGGAACCGCGCCTCCTCGGATCCAAGTTCCGTAGCGGCTTTCCGCAAATCGCTGTCAAGCCTTTCAAGCAGCTCCCACTGAGACGCATCCACGGTTTGGGCTTCAGTATTCTCGCTAGCATTATCATCGTGTTCTGGCACATCAGGAAAATAAATTGAGCTCATTTTGTGTTCTCTGTTTCGTCATGTTCTTGTTTTGGTAGGTACTCATTATCGAGGCAACGCTTAAGCGCTACCTCTAATCGTCGGTTCTTACGCAACAACCACTTAACATCGAGAAACATAGTGCGCGAATCCAACTCAAAAACGGTTGGCGCTGCATACCTCTCGCGTAATTTACTGACGAGAACATCATCAGAAATGTCGTCGTCTGGATAGCTAGGATCAATCACAGCTCTGTCTCCAACATTGCCATGCGCACAATCGGCACACCGTAATCCAGCCAAAACGCATCGTCCGAGTTACCCCGGTGACCGCTACGGTTGTCCAGGTACACCAATCGCTTGATACCGCTTTGCATAATCAGTAGCGCGCAATCCTTGCACGGAATACCACTGATGTACATCGTGCCGCCCCGCCGGGCGTCCACCGACGAAAACATCAATGCATTCTGCTCACTGTGAATACAACAGTTCGGCTTATCGGTCGAATTGGGTGATAACCCCTCGCGGTAGCACACACCATCATTGCACGCGCCGCGGGGTTTCCCGTTGAAAGCCGTAGTAACAACCAGCCCTTCCTCCGATACGATTACCGTCCCATACTGTGCGCGCACACACTTGGACATCTCCGCTACTTCAAGAGCCAGGCGCATATAGCCCCTGTCCTTCTCGGTAGCAATGGGTGCGCGCATCCTATCCCATGCCGGTACGGTCATACCTTCGCTCATGTCACTACTTTCTCGCCATCAATTGCGATATCAGCGGTTGTAATCAGGACCAACCTAGCGCCGCAGCTCATCAAGGGCGTGTGCGCAGAGTAAATCAACTTAGATGGTCCCAGGATCTCTGCCTCAGAACACTTGTGATTCTCTTTACCTACTTTCACCGTTATCGGTGGGTCCTCTGTACCTTCCTTGGTGTTCTTACGGATGACATGCATATTAACGTGCACCCGCTTAATACGCTTTCTTGCCATATTAGTTCCACTCAGGCGTCCCTTCGTCGGTCTTAAGCGCTGTGACAAGTTCTGATGGAAACGCTACAGGTTTCAAATCAGAATCCTGTACGGTCCAGCCCAGCGTCTGAAAGAGAATCTTGGTCTTTTCCCGAAACTCCGCAAAAGGCGACGGGATGCGCTCGATGAGCGTCTTATTCTCGTGATCAATCTCGTATACACAGACTCCTTGCGGAGCTGCCCAAGTAGCACCCTGCTTGGTGGTACGAATTAACTGCTGCCCGAATTGGATATCCTCTTCATCGGGTGTCCAGTCTGGCATTCTTCTTCCTCACGATACCTGTCAATAGCTCGGTAAATGGTCGCACGGCCTACACCGTAACGACGCGCCATCTCGGCTACACAAACACGGCCAGGGCCTGGTTCAAAACGACCCTGATTATAGAACCTCCCTACGATGCCAAGCTGACTGTCCGTCAACTTCCCCTTACCCTTAGGAAACCTCTTCCGACCCCTCGCGTACTTACGCAAATGCGTAACAGCTTCTGACTTTGTGGCGTAGGCGAGATTGGACGGGTGAAAATTGTTCGGGTTGCCGTCCAACCGTATTACCTGAAACTTGTCTGCAGGCCGCGGCCCTAAAAAGGCCTCCGACACGATACAGTGGATGCGTCGCGAGTGGCCGCCATTGCGCGCCTCAACAGCGTGATACAACGTTACCGAGGGATCGCCGGAGCTGGGGAATGGCCAGTGCTTCAGGATACGCGGCTCACCTGCGATGGTACCGCCGCGCCATGTCACCCAGGAACGCACCCGCCCCTCTGAAGAGACGTCATATCTCCCGCCGTAACCAGGGACCTCTCGCCATTCCTCTACCCGCAGTCCGACCTCGGAGCTGCCAACGGGTTGGTGGGTTCGGTCATCCATTCGACGATTTCCTGGTTACTTTCGCACCAGGCCTCGGCTGACGTGTCTACAGCGTCATCGCTTCTTTCGTCATCCATCACCCGTATCCTTAGTCCCGGCCTTCCTACGAATCACCCAGTCGATCGTGCTGTCGTCCGTATCCTTAGTCCCGGCCTTCCTACGAATCACCTCGATCAGCATCAGTATCAATGCTGTAATCACAGCATCCAACCCAATCGCACGCCCCTCGGTTTCGTCGAAGTTGGTGGCGGTAATCCACAACACAAACGAAATGGCGAGCAGTCCTGTCAACCAGTACAAGAACGGCCACAGCTGACTATTCCTCGGGGGAATCATTTTCCATTCTCCATTATCGCGTGGCTGTAATTCGCATGATAACACACTCCCGCCTTTTGGTACTCTCCGTTCGCTTGGTTGCACGCTCCTGTGTTGGTACTCTCCGCCGCCCTGGTTACACGCTCGACAAGTGGAACTCGCTCAAGCCATGGTTGCACGCAATGAGGTTGGTACTCGCGGTGATGATGGTTGCACGCATACCTTCTGGTACTCGCAGTCATGCTGGTTGCACGCCAAAACTTTGGTACTCGCAGCTGGATTGGTTGCACGCGTGGTCTTTGGTACTCGCGAACGACTTGGTTGCACTCCCGTGCTATGGTACGCGCTCTTGAGTTGGTTGCACGCGGTTCAAATGGTACGCACGCCATCGCTGGTTGCACGCTCATAGTGTGGTACTCGCAGCCGTCACGGTTAGAAAACCCTGAAACCTCCGCAGTGCCGTAGAAACTCGATCCACTCCTTCAGGGATTCGTCATCAACGGAGTGCGGTGATCGCACCCCGTCAACGCCCTGCGCCCCGAAACGCGCCTGCGCCGACGCGACCAGCGCTGCCTCGGCCAGGAAACCGGTCTCATCCGACGACTTGGGGCGGAGGTCAACAAATTTCCCCTCTCCATCAACGCGCATCCCGTGATCGACTTCGTGCCCATCGATGTTGTGCTCCATCCACTGGGAGAACCGCATGGCTATCTCGTCGCAGGTTTGCTGATCTTCGGGGCCAGCTCCGTCGTTGAAGCTCATCTGTAGCAGCATCTCTTCGTCGAGAAAGTCGCTGCACAGCTGCCGCATCAGGTCGTGAATAGGTCGCCAGGACCAGACGTTGGCCCTGAAATAACACCCAGGTTGATCTTGACCAGCAGCCGCCCACTCGTTGGCGAACCGTCTCCCGTACACATCCATGCCCATTGATATGTTCCTCCGTCTCGTTTGTTGTTGAATAGCCTGCCACCCACCAACTGGTGGGTTGAGCGCATAAAAATTCCACCCTAACGGAAACTCGCGTGCCAAAAAACGGGTGGTCATTTGCATGGACTGCCTGGACGCGCTCTCCAAGTGGTTCTGATCTCTGGACTTAAGACATGGCCATGCCTGGACATACCCTGGACGTCCCATGCACCTCCGGTATAGGGGTTTCTTTGAGCTATAGTGACTGGGAGAGACGAGCCAGAGACGAGCCAGAGACGAGCTCGGGGGAGGTGCGCGGGAGGTGCACGGGAGTTAACGACCATAGGGGTTTCTTTGATCTATAGTGACTGGGACGGACGCTGTCCGGCCCATCCTGTCCGACTGTCCGACAACCCGACACATGCGGTGACACAGTTGTCACTCAACTTGAAAAATGTGCGCGGCATACAAACAGATCGGCCAGATTGACATTGACGGCAGCACAAATCTAGGAGTCGTAGCACATGACGTGGAATTTTGCTATAAGGTAAGCCTTACCTTATTAACCGTAGGTTGGTGACCGTCCCGGCCTAAAAGGGCCGGTCCGGTAGGAAAATATAATAGGTATCCTACTTGAGGACAACGACTTATGGAAAGAGCAAGCAGACAACGAAAGTAATTCACGTGTATTCTTCCTCAAAAGTCATTACCGAGTCTGTTTTTCCTCTTCCGACCCGCTACTGGCGCCAATAGGCTCCATGAACTCCTCTTCTCGTGCGTAACCTCTCAACATCCACTCCGTTGGACGAATCTCTCCGAGCCAGTCCTGCACCGATGGGATCCGTCCCAGGTCTTCCATGACATGCTGTTCGCCAACAGAACGCACAGGAACCTTCCTGAGGTCCGAATTGACGATCGTGGTACCAAAGCGCTGCTCGCACTCGAAGATGCCCTGAGAGTGGTGCCTGAGGGCCCTGTGGCGTAGATCTGCCATGTGGGCCTTCGACTCGTCGAACCAGGTATGGATCTCGACGTAATCGTCAGCTACGCCGCCAAATTTACGTGCGGAAGACACCGCGTGATAATACGGCTTCACAGGGTTGACTCATGCTCAGACCATTCGGTGTGCTGGTAGTGCGCGCCATGAGAATGCGTAACCGTGCCATCGTGCAGGTCCACGAACATTTCACCCGTCGACCCCTCGTTAATCTCCCAGCCAGGGTGTCGATTAGCCAATAGTCGGTAGGCGTAATCTTCGATCACCTCCTCAACTGTTGGTTTTTCGTTCTGCCACTGATGCGGGCTCTCTGCTGCACTCACACCGGATAACTGGTGCGCAAGGAGCATCGCGTTCTCCGGGTGCTCTTGACCTGGCGCATCGATTTTTCTCGGTTGCTCGATGAACCTGATAAAGCCGAATGAACCGGAGTCGCCGTATCCGTTGTAATCCATGGCGATGCGAGTGACGCCTTTTGTCTTCAGAAAGTCTACTGCCGTTTTAAGGGCCACGGCAAACGGGTCACTAGCTTCCTGTTGTTGGTCTTCTGGCATCTGTTACTCCTCAAATACGATTGCACGCGTGTGCTCTTTGGTTAGTGCTCCCGAGGTATTGGGTACTTGTCGGTCGATTTTGCGCGTGGGGAGCTGGCGGAGGGTGGCAGAGCTGGCAGCGAATTCCTCGTCGTTAACGGTGCTCTGAAGCGCACGAATCAGCTGCTCGGCGATCTGCGGATCGTCCGTAGCAATACGCACCAGCTTTCGTATGTAGTCTGCGCTGGTCCGCGCGTGCTTATTGGCTGTAATCTGCTCCCCGCGCGTTACCAGTGTTTCACCACTTACCAGGTCGTAGGGCTTCCGTCGTTTATCTGTAGGCAGCACCACGCTGACATTAGGCTGGTGAAAACCTTGACGATCACACTGAAATACGAAACGACGATCCCGATTAGGAGATCCCCAGGCGTTTTGAAAACTGAAAAAAGCTTGCCCGCGTTCGCGCCATACCTGCACCGGGGAAAAGCAGTTAGCAACCTTTCGAAGACCGCATTCGAACTGCGACCCGCTGCTACGTGAGATTACGCACGACCCGTCCGGCCGCCATACCACCACGTCACGCATTCGCCGCACCGATCCGAATGTATATGAAAATGCGATACGGCCGTTGGGAATAAGCCCCTCACGCACATACGCATTATCCACGGTAGTCGCATGCAGCTCAGCAGGTAATTGACTCACGTAAATACCTGGCCAGCTCCTGCGAGCTACGAGGACGGTGGCACGATTCTGCATATCACGCCGGTCCGGAAAATGCACCCCCATCGCGTTACTCTGCCGGACACCTGCGAATCGCCAGACCCGCATCTTTCTGTACAAGCTCGCATCGTCCATCTTGTACCTGCGAATCGCCGGTCGATGCAGCACCATCGGATCGCGGTTGCCGTCGAAGAGGGGCGTCGTGTGTAACGCCCCGCGACGGGAAGCTGACACATCCTGGTAGATAGCGAGAGCTTGTTCGTATGAGCGTACGGGGAACCTCAGCTTACGTGTCATTTAATAGCCCCGGAAGATTTTTCATGGCGAAGCCCAGACCACTGCCGTATTCAGGCTCAATTCCACGAGCAGGTAACTGATCCCAGTCAATCACGACGTCGATTTTAACCGTACCAAGAGGAGCTATCTGAACGAAATCCAACGCAGCTTTGAGCTCCTCCTTAAACATCGGGCGCCCAAAATCACGTTGATAAATTCCGTTGAGGATGTCCACCACACTGTCGTCAATCTTGGTGAGGCCCTCTAACAGATCTGCAACCTCATCCCCCATATACATTTCCTGGGTGATTTGCCACCAACCCATGTGTTTGGCTCCTTATGCGTCTGTGAAATGAAATGCTCGACCAGTCTTCTTGCTGTAATCGAGTGGCTTACGTGTACTTGACGACAGACCCGCCGCAGGGATCACTTCTGCTGCTGCGTGTATTCTCTGTCTCGTAGCAACCTGTTGTGCGTATTCACGCAGATCCGGATGCGCTAACAGCAATTCCGGTGACCGTCGCAGCGTGTACTGCAATGAGCGTATAGCGCGCGTCCGGCGGTTTGCCTGCCGTTGATTTTGTCGCACATCGTACTCTGATAGCAACTTCGTCAGGACCACGTCACGACCAAGTTTAAAGTCATGGCGAACGTATGACATCGAACTTATTGGTCGTTTCCGCTTGTCTGCCGGGATGATGAATCCCGAATTTCTTAGAGTTCCGTCGGCAGTTCGCGGGAGCCCTAGTAGATCCATGTGCTCCAGGTTACTCCCATCCCCCCGAACCCACGGAAAGTGGTAATGGTATTTGATGTTCGGAACCCACTTGTCTGGGCTCTTTATCCAGAACTTATCATTGATCGTTATTTGCACACTGCCATATTTGGACCATATGTAGTGCACGGGAGTGAAGTTGTAGACGCAACTACGTGTACCGTTTTCCCCGTAAGCACACACTCTTTTAGAAATCACACAAGAGCCGTCAGGACGCCAGACAACGAGAGGTACTGGCGTCCGCGCGCTCGGCGCATAGGAGATCTCAAAGCGATCTCGCGGCACTTCTTCATCTGTCACGTAGTTGTCATCTATGTCTGACACACCAAGCAAGGCGGGAAGCTTATAGATGTACGTGTTACAGGGCCACTGATACCACCAGTTACTGGCGAGCCAATCTTTACTATGACCTCTGCAGCGCCATGATGACCGTGGCAACTTAATAGGGTACCCGGCGCCACAGCGCATGTGCTTGCGAGTCTCGGAAAGAGACGCTGGGCGGTCGATGCACATCAACATGGTGTCGCCGCGCGGACCGATGCGCTGATTTCGAACTGCCGCTACTGAGTTGTCGTAGATCCTTTTGATGGCAGCGTAGTTCACTTTTGCTTTAGCATTATACATGCGTCACGACCCCATGAAAGCAACCCGCCGTACCCACAAGGGCACGGCGGGTTGTGAATCTGCATCTGACAATGTAACCCAGCTTACGCTTTTTTACGGCTGTGAAAACTGCAAGTCTCATCCAGGATACGTTGTACGGCTTCGGCCCTACTGTATCCGGAACTTGCTTCCTTGCTGTTGGAAGCTTTGATATGCAATCCTTCCGCCGTCAACTTTTTCGCAGTAACAGCCTCGACGATACGATCACGTCTGATAAGTCTCCGCGCGGCCATATACCCTTCCAGCCAGCCTGCCGGACGCCGTTCGTTGTACCGCGTGAACTTGATAAAGCGATGCAGTCCGCCAATCACGTCTTCACGTACCGCATCATCTTCACCCTCCCACATGTCATGGATCATTGAAAGTACGGTAATGATGAGCTCAGAGCCGCCGTCCTTGTACAGCCGCTCCAGCCGACTCAGTGCGCGGACATACGGCCACTTACCAGTAACACCGGGCTCCAGCGGGATATCAAACCCGGCAGCACACACGGCACTGTAAATGTCGACCGCAAACTGATTATCAGCCTTCAGGGCTGAGCGAAAGATTTCAATCTTGGTAAGACGTGTCTTACGTGCGTTCAACTGGTGGAACAGGTTTGCCTCGAACTTTGCGCCGGTAGACGCAACGATTTCGACGTTTACCTTTGTCACGCCCAGTCGTAAGGCGGCCTCGATGCGCTGCTGCCCATCGATAATGTAAAGCCCTCCACTTTGTCGCTTACCTACGACAGGCGTGCTGAAGGCGTCCCAGTTGAAGTAGTCGATGATCTGAGCAACCTGGCGCTCAACGAGCTTACGCTGGTAGGAGTAATCAACCTGCAAATCAGTGACGGTAATGCACTGGTACCGGCCCTTGTGACTGGGTTGTGCACTGACGCTGTTGATGTTTTCTACTTTCAGCTTAGTTGCTGCCCGTTTGTCCAGGCGATGCTCAGCCGGACTGAGCATCGCGTCATCCGTGCGCCGTAGCGCCCGCACGGCTTTCTTCTCTGGCTGTACCTGCACCCGCTGACGAAGTTTCTGTTTGCGCCGACTCATCTAACTGCTCCTCGAATTCTGCCAAGAACTGTTGCACATCTTTCCATACGATATGCGCCTGTTTTGTAGTAGTCACCATCCGCATCGCAGATGAAAATTCAAACGTAGCCGAGTCAAGTACCGTAGACAGTCGACCTATTGGATGATTGTGTGTCAATTCTGCGGCTACAGCAGAAGTGTAAATAGTTAACTCCCGTGCGTGCTCGGACCTCGGTACAAACGAGCCACTTGCGTGGTAGTGGCCTTCATTACTTTCCACGGCTAATAGCTCATCCAGAGATGCATACAAGTCATTACCATCAGAACGCAAAACCTGCAGACTTTTTTCGCGTGCTTCGTAGAGACCTTGCTTTTTCTCGCGCTCACCGTCGATCTCGCTGTTCAGGGATTTGCATAACTTATCAATAGAGTCACGCATCCACGCACAACGATCTTCGAGCTTGGCGCACTCACTCTCGTATTCCTTTTTTTGCGCTTGCCATGTCAGTCCCAGCTCTTCCATCTGTTGCAATACGGACGTGACCCCCAGCCGTTCGTGCGCCTCGACGGTGGCTTCCTTTTTCAAGGAATTTATCAGCCCGGGTTCTGCAGATAGCAGCCGCGACCTAAGTACTTCGACCTGCTCGGTTATCTTGTATAGCCATTCACTCTTTTCTGCTTGTGTCAGCGCCATTTTTGCGCGCTAACCTCCTGATGGGTTCAAGTTATAGATTGACACCGCGGGGTGTTCGTCTTCGGCATCGGGTAAGAAGTCCTCCAATACCAGGTCATTTAACGCGATGCGCGCTTTGCCTGCCATCTGGTCAGCTCCCCAGTTGAGTTCAACGGTGAGCCTTTCAATCCAGTGGTAGTGGAAAACAAAACCCTGTCGAGACAGGGCTTTCATGGACATCCACAGTGCACGGTTGGCAACAGATTCATTGCTCGCCAATTCCACCGCTGTCCCCTGGTTTGCTATCACACGACTGTCTGTTACGACGTGTACGTTTAGTGGGCGCTTTTTAGTACCATCTTTCGCAATCTGTCCGCTGTACCAAAGCATGGCATGCACGTACGCCATGAGTTCGCCAACATTCACCGTACCGGAGTTCATCGCGCCATACAGCATCTTCCGTGAGCGCGATAAACGATCAATGAGAATACATGACCATCCGCAACCAATCCCCCAACCGTGCCCGGAACCATCACCAAATAACAGCACATCCCAGTCCCTGATGTTCAACTGATCAAGGACTACACTGAGTGGCGTTCTTTCAGGTTTCCGGTTCTTCTTCTGTCGTTTGCGGGATCGTTGCAGCAAGCTCTTCGAGAGTTGTGATTTTTCTCCCGAGGTCTTCGATGATCTTTTCTTTTTCCGTGATAGTTTCTTGGCGCTCATTAATGACCTTTGCTTGCTGATCAGCGGTTTCCCCTGCGGCGAAGAGTAATTCATGAAACTTGCTTGTTTGATACTCTAACGCTCGCACCATTCGATCTGTCACCAACAATATGTGGTGTGGTGACATGCCAACACCTTCTCGTGTTATGTATATTGCTGGCACCAATTCCTGCTGCGGTACGCTCCACGCAGGTACGACCGTCAGTACTTCCAATTCAGGCACGTCCTGAACTAGCTCACTGGCAAACTCGAACACGCGCCGAATGACTTCCTGGTCAAATCGTTCACGTTGTGCTGGAGACTCGTCCTTGGTAGTCTGTTGTTCTTCCGGCGTTTCTTCAGGCATATTGCTCTCCTAGTATCTGAGATTTGCTGGGAGCACGGCATTCAGGACAGTCGATACCCTGAGTGCGGCGAGTCCGTAGATCGGGAGTTTTACGATATCGTCCCACGGACCCGGTAGGAAGCATGAAATCAGCAAAAGTAGGCAAAGCATCCACGCAACATGGTGCGACAAGCAGAACGGGCAATTGAACAGCTCAGCAAGCTTACTGCCCTGCTCTTCCTTGACTTCCAAATATGCGCGCGTGCTGGCAAAAACGCTACCATTGAACCAGGTGTCACAAACCTGGCCAATGGACAGCGCAAGGCAGATCAGATCGAGAATTGACACGGCTACCGCCTATTTGTGTCTCGATTGTTTGTATTCGTCATACGTGGCCATCGTGCGTTCACCGTTACCTTCTGCCCGATTATGCAACTTCAACAGAAGCCACAACACAAGTACAATTGCAAAGACTGGCATCCCACTTCCACCTACCAGCATAAACCCGCCAACAACAAACCACACTGCTACCACCCAAAAACTGTTCAACTCAACTACCTCCACCCTCCTCGAACCAGGGGTCTGTTACTTGGTTAGTATCAGGCCCCGTCGTGTTGGTTAGCTCTGGAGGAAAACTTGTCGGATACGTGTGAATACGGTTACCGGACTCGTTGTACTCGGACGTTGGACCACGGCGAGTGTCCACGAGTCGTTTACGCTCACGGTACAGTCGAGCGCTTTTGCCGATATTGACTGGCATGTTAAACCTTTCTACGGTTCAAAGAGGAGGATGCCGCGCACCCTTTAGTAGCGGCATATTATCAATAATCCTCTTCGATTGTAACAATTTCCCGTACGATGGTCGTCCGACGTCGCTTAGGTTGTTGCGACCTAAGCTGCTGTCGATTTCGCGAGCGTCCCTGCTTCGCAAGTGGTTCCGACTTCTTACGTGAAAGTGCCTTGAACGGTGTCGTAACAACATCAACCGCCCAACTTGCTAAGAACTCGATTCCGTCTTCCAATCCCTGTAAATCTGACGGGCCCTCATTCTTGTAACGGGACAGATCGGACATGGTAACGTCCTCCTCTGCTTCACGGAACGTAGCCGACATCGTAGCATCGTTCCAAAATGATGTAACTGGAGCGCAAGATCTCGGTCTACTGGAGCGCGTAGTTGGACTACGCTCCATGGCCGATCTCCGATGTCTACCCTCCATCGTCCCAATTTTGCCGCTACTGCTTAATCTGAAGGGAAAGCCGTATACTTTAGAGCAGCACTTCCCATTTAAGCAGTTGTTCCGGAACCACCAACCTCGGCGGGTGGTACTCAAAACGGGACGTCAGGTATCAAAATCAACGAGCCTGGCAGCGCATGGAGTCGTCGTGTCGAATATGCACGACCACTTCTCCACGCTGTACATTACGCCATTGTACGAGCAGATTCGTCGATTCTCCAACAACTACGTACGACCATTTGTCGATGAAAGTCCGGTGAAAAATTCGTGGCTGGAGGGCGCGGGATCTGAGCAGTCTGTGCTCCAGCGCAGCTTCAAGAATAGATCCAGAATGATCTTCTCGTTCGCGCTACTAGACGCCGACCGCATACGTGGTATCCAGGCAGACAAGGTAGCGATTGACGAAGTGCAGGACATGGACCCTGCGCACATCCCAATTATTCATGAAACCATGTCGGCATCTCCGCATGACCTTGCCCAATACACAGGAACCCCGAAGACATTGGACAACGCTATCGAAGGGCTGTGGCAGCAAAGTAGCCAAGCCGAATGGTTTATGCGCTGCAATAGCTGTAACACGTGGAATATTCCTTCGATGGATTACCACGTGGACAAAATGATCGGGCCAGTCCGCGAAGACATCAGCGCCGATAATCCCGCGGTGGTGTGCTACTCTTGCCAAAAATCCCTCCACCCCAGGCAAGGACGATGGGTGCATCGCTACCCTGACAAGCGGTGGGATTTTGCAGGGTACCATGTGCCTCAGATCATAATGCCGCTTCACTATTCCAATGCCGACAAATGGTCAACTCTGCTCGGTAAGCGTGACGGCTGGGGCAGCACGTCACCAAATATCTTCTACAACGAAGTACTGGGTGAAAGCTACGATGTTGGCCAGAAACTGGTCAGTCTATCGGAGCTCAAAAAAGCTGCATCGTTGCCGTGGAAAAACAATCCGGATGAGCCCGATCCGCAGGCACTTAGCTCGGCGAAGCAGTATGCAAACCTGGTGCTGGCAATTGACTGGGGCGGTGGTGGAATAGAGGGTGTCAGCTTCACTACTATCGCCGTGCTGGGATGGTCAAGTGGGAAGATTGACTGCCTATGGGGTAAGCGACTACTGACTCCGCATGATCACGTCGGCGAAGCAATGGAGTGCCTCAAGTGGTTCAAGACGTTCGGTTGTCAATACATCGCTCATGACTACACAGGTGCTGGCACCGTACGTGAGACGATCATGGTGCAACAGGGTTTCCCTATCAGTCGCCTGCTGCCAATATCCTACGTGCGCGCCGCCACACATGCGCCCATGTATCACGTACCAGCAACAGTGTTACACCCTCGGGATCATTACCGGGTAGACAAGACCCGAACGCTCCTGTACACCACCACGTCTATCAAGCTGGGCCATATACGATTCTTCCAGTACGACCACGAAAACGTCGATAATCCTGGCCTACTCCACGACTTCCTGGCCCTGGTGGAAACGAAGACCGCATCACGGCAAGCCAGTGACATCTACACGATCACCAGGGCTGCCGGTGTATCCGATGACTTCGCGCAGGCTATGAACATCGGATGTGCTTCGCTTTGGCACGTCACTCAATCCTGGCCAAAGTTTGCAGGGGCAGCGCCGCTCACATCAGCTCAGGTTGAGGCGGCAACAGACAGGCGAGAGGATGTGATGGGCGGCTACGGGGCTATTCCATAAAACACGCGCGGTAGTTGGTACTCGCGAGGAGTTTGGTTACACACCAATATCATGGTACTCACTCAGAACTTGGTTGCACGCAGCTAGCATGGTACTCGCCTCTGCCGTGGTTGCACGTGCTTCTTTTGGCACTCTCCCCGCACCTGGTTGCACATTCCCCTATTGGTACTCTTCTCGAACCTGGTTGCACGCACGCAGATTGGTACTCGCTCGTGGTTTGGTTACTGCTTCCTGCGCCCGTACCTACAGATGATCAGCGTCGTTATCACGACACAGGCACAGATGAGCAGGGTCTTCAGGACTTCAGGTGAAACACACATCTACTATGGTACTCGCAAGTTTTGTGGTTGCACGCATCGATCGTGGTACTCGCGTCGATGGTGGTTGCACGCGCTTCTTTTGGTACTCGCGCGACGCCTGGTTGCACGCGATACGCATGGTACTCGCTCGATCAATGGTTATTGACACCATTCGGAATCCCAGATCATCTCCACATTCTCACCGTGCAGGATTCCAGTGGGTGAGATGTACGGGCGCCCCAGCCCGATCAGGTCTTCGTACGAGACCTTGAGCCGCTTCTCGGGGTCGCTGGCTACCACTAGTTCCGAGCAATACAGCGCTTTCACGCCCAGCTCGAACTTGTTGTCGTAGTCCAGGCCCTCAAACGTCAGGCAGGTTTCGACGACCTTCTTGACATACTCGCCATCCCAGTCCGTACAGCGCAGGATGACAACCCTGTCTGCCTCGTGGCAGATGTCGTAGAACTCGGACTTCTTGTAGCCGACGCGTGTCATTTCGGCAACTTCGAAGCCGCGCTCTGGTGACTTGCTGAGGCACAGCGCAGCGTGAGGCAGTTCCCCCGGGATGATGAAGCTGGTGAGCTTCCAGTTGTCCTTGGTCAGGAGAATGTCACCTACGCGCAGCAGCTCAAAGCCTTCCCGGTACGTGAAGCCGCGGATGGCGCTGTAGTACGTGTTGAAACGCACGTACGGGATCTTGTCGAGGATCCAGTTGTAGAGCCATGTTTCCATGGCCCAGAAGGCAAATCGTGACCAGAGGCTACGTAAGAGTTGCATAGATTCACGCTGCTATTGTGGTACTCGCTGATATCATGGTTGCACGCATTTCTATTGGTGCTCGCCCAGGCACTGGTTGCACGCTTGTTTTTTGGTACTCGCGCGGGTCCAGGTTGCGCGCCGTCTTCATGGTACTCGCTGCTGGATTGGTTGCACGCTGTGATCGTGGTACACGCGGGTCTGTTGGTTGCACTCTGGGACCGTGGTACTCGCGCCGAGTTTGGTTGCACGCAGATATGTTGGTACTCACCAATACTATGGTTAGAACTCGTCGTCAGGAGGTACTTCGTTGTACCACCCTTCGGCTTCCGCTACGTCAAAATCACTCTGGGCGTTGTCGTCAGTTTCTTCCGTGGCCTCGTCGTCTGACTCATCGTCTTCCACGACGTCAAAGTTGTCCTCGCGTAGTCTGTCGTCGGGCATTGGGGCTCCTCCGTAATTTTTTGCTTTATGACGAGAATCGCGATCGCTGAGAATCTCGGTCCACCAGAGCTTGTCCACCCACCAGTGCTCGGCGTCGTCCCGAATAAGCACCCCTGCGCTGTGCATCTCCTGCGATAGCCGCACCATGTCTAATAACGGTATCTCGGGTACGGTGACAAGACTATTTATGCGTTTCTTGCTCACCCTGACGTGCTCACCTGATACCGCTATGGCTGGCGCGTGACTCTGTTCGAATTCTTCGTTGATCGTTGTCAGCTTACCTGACACCAATCCGTGGTACACCAGCTCTGCGAAGTAGTCTAGCGGGTCCGGCGCAGAGTCTAACAACGCCGCCGCTTGACGAAATACCGTGTCGTCATTGGTCAGGTCCCCGAACCATGCTGACATATCCGCGAGCACCGACTCCACGTACGAGCCTGTGTACGTTAAACGAAAGCGGCGGGCCGCCAGGTGCTGTATGTACGCGGGTAAAATTGGCGCGCCCACACGTTGCAGCGTTCCGCCGACTGAAGGTGCACCATCTACATGGATCAGGTTCCAGCCACCGTTGATCATCAACGCCTGTGCGTGCTGCGGCAACAGATCAACTATGGCGTTCTTTGCGTCAGGGTGCTGTAGCCAGTCTGCTAGCAGCTTGTTCTTGTACTTGTCACAGCGCAGGTATACCGGCCACTGGTGCCGTACAATGGCTGCCGAATTTTTGGCAACAACTCTCTTGAAAGCCCCAAGCGCACTGACATCAGTGGTGATGCAGCCCAGGCTGGTGGCAGTAGCAGCCCCCAGCGAGGTAGCTGCAGCTCCTAGAAGTACCAACCCCCTGCGATCTTGATGGAGTACCTCTGCAAGCAGATTACTGGTGATGTGTGCTGCGGTCGCCCAGAATACTGCGGATGATTGACTGGACGCGCCCAGTGTTTTCAGCGTCTCGTGTGGAATATTCCCGGGGGCCTGTAGATCACGTGCCGGTGTCATTTCAGTCAGGGTATACCAGGCGTCTTGCTCTAAGACGTGTCCGCCAGGGTGTACCTCGAACCGTGGAAACACGAAGCGGTCGTCTACCCACCCAAACGACTCGATCCCTTTGTTCGATGTTGGTTCGTGGAAACCTTGTGCCAGTCCCAACAGGTGTTGCGACCAACGTGGCTGTATGTTGGGACGACCCATGCCGTGGCGGGCGAGCAGGTTGCGCAGCCAGGCGCCTGTTTTATTCTCCATAACGCTAGCCAGCTCAGCGAATTCAATAACCTGCTCGTCACGAGTGACGTTTCCGCGATACTCCGTTACGTTTTCGTCAGGGTAGTAAACTACGTTCTCCAGTCGAATGATCGTGTCGGATAAAATCTCGCCGGAAGCTAGCGTCCAGTGTCCGTCCTTTTCGAGAACGGTCTTACCGTTTATGGCTATGCTGCGGTGCTTTTCCTTACCCGCGGTCTTTATCTTCTGCAGCTTGTTACATATCGCTTCGCTGCACTGCTGCATAAACCGCGCCAACTCTACGTCTGACATGTTTAGGTACAGCAGCAGATTCTCACATTCAGCGAGCTCCATCTTTTCCAGCTCGGTTTCCAGCACGTCTTCCCAGGCCCGCGACTGCCGCACCATCCGCTCCAGCCACTCAACTGGACGACGCCTACTCACGTCGTCAGGAAGGGCACGCAGAGAGTCACTCACAGCAATGCGTCCCTTGGCGCACATAGCCTGTTGTATCAGCTCCGGACTTAATTCCGGTGCCCAAATGATGTAGTCGCGGTGGGCTGCATTCTTCCACACGTGCCTGTTCGAGATACGCCCGTCTATGATTGACCCACATATCGGGAGAGGGGTGTTATTGTCCCGGAGGTGCCGCAGCTGTAGTTTCAACGCTGTGACCGGGTCGTTCAGTACGAAAGTTGTTGATCCAAACTTCTTGTGTTCGATCGTCAAGGTCTCGTACATAGAGAGCCCTGAATCCCATATCGGGGCCTGATCCTTGGTTTCGAACTGGTGCGAAACCACTGGAACACGTTTGAATACAAAGTCGTCCGGAGCCTCGGCATCCCTTCCGATAAACATGAACGCGTGGATCTTGCCGGGGGCCGTGTAGAACGGGATGACAAGCACGTCGGCCCAATCCTTACCCTTGAATACACGGCCACGCCCAGCGTTGAGCGAGTCGCCTTTTTTGAGACGGTTTGTGCACATCGTGTGGTGCAGCGCCATGCGTACGTCGTTAGCGTGGCAGCCACCCAGGAACCTCCCGGCACGCTCAAACCAGGTGGACGTCGGAGTTGCCGCTCGTCCAACTAGTTTCTGGCACAGTTCTACCATCTGTTCGGTGTCCTGCAGCGGAAGGCGTTTTTGCGCGGACTCCCACATATCTTGCAGGCGCTGACGGTGCCGTATGTGCGCTTCCTCGTATTTTTCCACAGCGATGGGATCCAACACCTTCGAGATTACCGCGATCCCCTGATCACGCAATTTTCGAAAAACGTTGACGGGGTCTAACCCCCAGGCTTTTCCGGCCAATTCCACCGTATCGCCCGTAAACTGGCACGCGGAGCAGTAGTGCCATTCGCCACCTGATATACTATCCTTGTAGACACGAAGGCCCTGCTGTCGGCATAATGGGCAGCAACACACAGTTGGTAATACCTTTACCGGTATTTCCACGCCCAGTAAGGGCAGAACCTGGTCCCAGCTAATATGGTAGTTGAGACTGCAGACTCTCGTGCTTTTGGAGAATGACATGGACGTCGTGCTCGATCAAATCCAAGATACAACTGGCCGCGAGATCCATCGACTTACTTCACTTTACCCGCCTCCGGATTTCGTAAAAACTGCTTCTCATGATAACATCTGCGGCACATCTAAAGCATTGCCAGCCCATCTCTATGGCGATGCGATTAAGCGAACATACCCGTGCCACAACCCCGCGGCAACCTGGATGAGTGCAGCTTTCTTCGGTGACAAACAGGCTAGCTACAACCAAGACAACTCACAGCGTATCAAGAGTAACATTTTACGTTGCGCTATTTACTACGGTATTGGCGGGCAAGTCACCGCGCTCATGGACAAGATTGCGACTGACAGCAACGACACGATGGAATCGCTGCCAGATTCTGATTTCGCCTGGGTGTGGTTACAAGACGACGGACGAAAAGAACGCCACCTGCCCCTGCGCAATGCGCATGAGATCAAAGCGGCAGCCGACTATCTTGTAAGCTATCGTGACGAATTTGTGTTCGACGATCGCCACAAAATGTCGGAAAAGATCATCAAGAAGGCGCACGCCCACGGCGTGACCGTGAACGAAGACGTGCTAAAGCAGGCTGGGCACGGCCACTGCTCCATCAAGGCGGCTGCCCGCTTTCTACGTGATCGCGCACGGATTATCAAGAACGCAGAGATTGCCGACCAGCTGATCAAAACAGCTGTAGCGATTGAACAGTGTCCGGCCAACTCTCGTGAGCATATGTTGAAGCTCGCGAAAACAGTATCCGACATCGACCAGGAATTTGGTATCCACCGTGACTACAGTGCGGCAGTACCAAGACCCGAGGATGCCTTGTTCGGAATTACCGAGATGACAATAAAAACCGCGCACTCCGCACACATTCCGATGACTAGTGGTGCCATCTACAAATTGGCCGATTTGGCCGGGGTCAAGCTGCAAGACGTGCGTGATTGGATGGGTAGCGAGCTTGCTGACGAAGTCAGCGCTGGCGGGTTACTCGTTGATCAGGAAAAACTGGCTGAGATCTTGCCAACCCTGCCCCGCGAAGATGCTGAACTGTTTGAGCGCATGCTCAACAAGAACGGGATTAACCCGTTCGCGAAGGAGGCATCATCCGAAGAGCAGGGCTTGAGCAAGCAAGATCTGTTCAAGATCGCAGCTGGTTACGTCGAGAACTGAGCAACAAGCTCGGCCATTTTCTCTTCTGGGACGACAGCTTTAAACTGAGGCTTCGTGTCGTCGTCACCACCGCAGTAGTGCACGGGGTCTCCGCACTTTACTGCTTCGCAGAAGATCGGGTCGTTGTTTAGCGTCCCGATGCCTGCGTTCTCACCCCCGGCGATCACCTCAACCCACATCGACTCACCGCCGACATTTTGATCATTCTCCGCTACCGGAAAATTGATCACCTTGACGTATTCATCCCCATCTTCGGATCGGAGCCAGTACGGGGGTGCTCCCTTAGATTCAGCTGTTATCATTCTTGCCACCTTTCGATTTTCGTTCGAAGCGTTTGTCAATCATTTGCTTAGCCGTATCAAACCCGCGTGCGCAGAGGTAGACGAGCACCACCGGCGACACCAACACAGCAGCTACCAGGGTGCCGATCATTACCACTACGAAAGAGACGAACGTAATCGACGCCTCCAGGTACGGCATAGCGCGACTGGTTGACGTCTCGATTGCGCGTACATTGAGTTCATTTTGTTCGTGTAGTTTATTCGTGACATCAGTAACAACTTCTTCAGTCACGTCTCGGGCGTCTCCGACGACAGTTCTGAAGGGGACGCTTTCGCTAAGGGTTTGACTTCCCATAAGTGTTCTCCGGTTTTGAATACTGCCCATTCTTTATTGGTCAGCGCCCTAAGTTCTCCGTCAGAGTAATCGTACTCTTGGTAGCGTTGGTATTGGACCCATTTGTCAGACTCTGGCGTCGTGTTGGTTTCCGTAGGAGTACACTCCCACACGTAGATTCCAAATGTTGGCCAAGCATCACAACCACCTGGCCACGCATAGCTGCCGCCCATGTAATCGACGAAATCGTCGGCGCCAGAGCTAGCGTGCTCTTCTTCTATGGCGGGGCCAGTGACCGCCAGGATCTGTGGCGTGTTCGGCCCAAACGCGACAAGGAAGCGATCTGTGCGCTTCCGTTTCTGCTTAGCCATTGTCGAGACTTACAGGCTCAGGTGCGTCGATCATGACCATAAAATTGTAGCTCCCGTCACCATCCGTCTTACTTCCAAAGAGCTCGCCAGGACCATTACCCTCTGCATCTCGGCTGGGGTAGATCAGCGTACCATCGTCGAGCACGAACACGGGAACCGAGCCAAACTGCTGCGCGTCCCATCCTTCCGCCTCTAATTCTTCGTTACTCATCACGCGCGCCTCTACGATACGCCTTCCCACAAACTCAGTTGACATAGTGTCTCTCGAATGAAATGTTGAACGTCGGTCCGATGTCCCGTGTATTTTTCCATATCCTTATGTTCGGGACACCGTTCAAAAAGTAAATCTCAATGGGAAACGCTTTCCCGTCTGATTCCTGCGGCCCATGACTGTAACCATCAAACCCTATTTTCAAAGATGACGTGGACAGGCTGTCAATCAATACAGCTCCCACCGGCGCGCCATCAGGCTTCGTGGAATCAGGCATGGGCCGATGTGAACGCTTAATTGTCAATTCTGTCTCGCTGTTCATCCTTGCAACCTTTTGATTTCAGAAAACAATTAGCGTTGTAGACTATGTCTTTCAGGAGGTCGTCGATTTCTTCGTGAATCGACTGTTTTCCTTTTAACCAGTCGTGCGCATCGTCCCTTATGGCCTCCAGCATATCCTCAGCTGTCGGCCGGTGGGACTTCGTCTTCTGAGGGCGATCCTCCGTCATCGTCCCGCTCCTCGATATCGAACTGCGCGCGTAATGCGTCCACTTGTTTGTGCGCTAATGCCGACGGCCGCCCATCAATCCATGACGACAGATTAACAGCCAACGCAAGTGCACGGTCTCGCTGCTCAAGATAACTCTCTGCAGACAACTTACTCATATGTTGCCTCATCTTTGACTGTCAAGAACGTCTGCAATTTATACTGACTGGCCCCACGCGCAGCAATAGCCCTGCTACTCAGTATCGATGCGGGAAAGCTCAACCAATTCGTCCGCCGCGTTTATGCGTGCCTGCACTTCACCCCTGTGGATAATCACGCTCTTGGGCGCTTCGACACCAAGACGGACGGCACCTTTATGGATCTCAAGAACGGTAATCACAACACGACCGCCGTCGATGACGATCGTTTCTTCCGGTTTCCGTGACATTACTAGCATTTACGCTCCTCAGCCCTCCACTCGTTTTAAGATGTCCCACAGTTTGCATATCGCTGCACCCCCTGATCCGGAGTGCGCGAGCGCATCCCATTCGACTGGCGCTTCGTCTCTTGCCTTTCGCAGCAAGTTTAAGCAATCGCTTGCGAGCAAGGCATCCATCGGTATATTCTTCTGCAATCCCAATGCATCAGCGACACGCGCTATCTCGCTGATGAGCTTGGGTACCGCTCCTCCGTAAAATTGCTGGCCCATGGCCGTCTGAAAAAACTCTGGTCCCGCCATCTGGTTCTCCTAAACAAATACCCCGACCTCCACGAAGGGAGGCCGGGGCGGCTACACGCAAGCCTGATGGTACTCGTCGGGACTATGATTAGAACCGGATAGCTCGACTATACCTTCCGAACGCTTCCATCTGCGAAGCCTGATCCTCAGCCTGTTCACGCACGTTGCGCATTGCCTCGGCCAGCCCATTATTCTCAGCCTCACTCATCACGCTCACATCTTCACGCCTTGCAACGCGTAGACTTTCCAGCGTGTCAGGGTTGCCGATTTGCTGTTCCAGCTCACGGATGCGGCGCTCCAGGGTGGCGTCACCCATAGATCCGAACACGCGCAGCTTCTCGATAGCCCGTTTAACCGGTTCCACCGAGTTGCTTTTCACCTGTCCGTCTCGTGACATTAACTCGTGAAGCACGTCCAGAGTACGTACCAGCTCGGCACGTGGCTCAGCCACAACAGATTCGGCAATAGCTTCAGACAATTCCTGCGTACGCTGCCGCGCCCGCTGACGCGTTGCGCTCACATTGACCTCTTCGGCCTCTTCGACACGCAGGTTTAGCGGAAGCACAGTAAACTCAACCGCGGTGTGCCGCAGCATGTGTTCCCTCGACGGGATATGCCTCGCCGCTTCACGATACGCATCAGTATCGCCCAGTTGCTCACTGATCGCTTCGTGGAATGCGCTGATATCGCCAGCGATTTCATCACGAACGTAATCTTGTAACTGCGTATGGAGGTCTCTCAGTTCTTCTTCCAGCGCGTCGAGTCGACTTTCTGGGACGAGATAGCAGCCCTTGATGTAGTGCGAGCCGCCACGCCGGGAACGGATTGGAATACTCGTAATTCGACAGAGATTCCGCACATCCAGTTCAATCCGTTCCAGCTTCTTCTTATGCTCTTTCGGCATCAGTTTCCATCGCGGATCAGTGGCCTGGCTGTTACTCAGCTCCACGCCATTGACCTCAACGTTGGCACCGCGCACCGTGTAGTTGAGCCGCGGGCGGTGAGTCGAGACGCTCACCATGTAAACGCGGTCCATACGAATATCTTCGTCCTGGGCAGGTTCCCAATCCGCGTCGAGCAGAGCCTGCCGATTTATCTCATTATCATCAGCACGTGCTGACTCGCGCCGCTGCCGCGCCGCGGCTAACTGCGCGGCTAACTGGTCGTCCTCAGCTTCCGCCAGGTCTCCTTCTTGAACAATCTCGGCGACCATTCGGTCGTCTTCCGCGACCAGGTCGGCGAGGCGTTCGGTAGCCTCTCCGGGTAGTTGCTGAGGCGCTCGTACTCGAAACGTCTCTGGGGTGTCAGTTGACATCAGAATCCTCTTCATTCAGTTGTGGGTACATCCCATGCTCATCAATCCAGGCTACCTCAGCAGCTAGTGCATCAGAACGGGTATCAAAGGGACCTAGCACAGGGCCGTTCATCGGCATCATATTCGCCCACCAGCAAGCTTTACTGGGAGACGCTGATGCGAGATGATCATTCATCTCCTCATTCTTATCGAGGAGCCAGGTCCGCGCATCTGCTGTCAGCTCGGCGGTCGGATCTACGTGCGAGGCCCGACGAAGCTCGACAGTGCCGAGCTTCGTCAGGTCAATTTCCTCGCCGTAGATGGTCCGAGCCGTGCCGTCACGGTCGAACCTGATCTTCACTCTTCCGCCCCGTCCAACCGGGTGTGCTGATGCACTTCGCTTTCGCTGTAGAAGTCAGCAGTATTCTCATTCGAGGTTTTGGTGCCCAGCGCCTTTTCGATGAAATCCGATGCGCTTGTACACTCACCTCCAGCAAATCCAATTGTTTCAACAGTCGTTTCCGCCTGCTTGTTGAAACGGATCTTAATTTTCCTACTAGTCATGAAGCACCTCCTTACAGGGTCAGTCCGCCACTGGGATAGTTCAGATCAGTTCCGCCGTCGACTCCACCACCAGGCATGTTGATGGTAACCTCGATCTCTTCTTCCCCGGTTTCGGGGTGCAGGACGATCTCTTCATTCCAGGTATATCCGGCCTGTCCGGCTTCAAACTCGGCCTTCTCCACACCGTAGATCTGACGGAATCCGTCCATGTAGGACTGCTGCCCCCAGGATCCGCCGTAGTTATCGCTGTAAACCTTACCCTTGCGGGTAACTTCGGACCCATCTTCCAGCACGTCGGTCCATTCGCACTCGGTATCAATCACGATCGGGTACTTCCACTCTGGAAGTTGCACGACGATTCCACGTGCAATAGTGCCGTCATACAACCGCACTTCACCTTGTTCTTTTACGTCGTAACCCAGACGCTCTGCTGCTTTGATAACGACGCTGGCATCTTGCACGTCGATATCAATCGTTGCTGTGTGTGACATGTGTGTCCTACTCCCTAGCTCAAGTTGACGCCGCGACTACGCTGGCGGCCACCACTTTTAACTGCTTGACGGGTACTGGAACTGACTGGTCGAGCGCGCTCCGCGCAGAATTTGCGGATGCTCTCGATATTCTCCTTGTCCAGAACGGACAGGGGTACCGTTTCCTTGGTGGCGATTAGCAACTCTTCGAAGTCGGGCACACCAAGATTCCTGTCCGTAAACGACGACAACCGCGCCGATTTCACGACATCTTCGATTTCACTGCCGACAAAGCCGTCAGTCTGGTCGATGAGTTCGTGCCATTCCTCTTCGGAGCATACGGAAGACGGGTCTTCGATACCGCGCTTACGCAAGTGGATGTCGAAAATTTCCTTACGCTCGTCCTCGATCGGCAGATCGGTGTAAAAGATCTCGTCGAATCGGCCTTTGCGCAGGAACTCAGGCGGAATTCCATTGATCCGATTCATGGTCATAATCACAAACGCTTGGCTTTCCTTCTCCTGCAGCCAGGTCAGGAAGCTACCAAAAATTCTACGGGTAACGCCACTGTCGCCAGTAGAGTCATTAGCGCCGCCCCAGACCTTATCGGCTTCATCGATGAGCACAACACACTGCTCCATCGCGTCGATGGTCTGAAGCATTTCACGCATCCGCTTTTCTGACTCACCAACCAGCGAGCCAAAAACGGAAGAAATGTCAGCCATGACCAAAGGCTGCTCAAGTGTCCGTGCAATTATTCTGGCGAAAAGACTCTTCCCAGTGCCTGGCGGACCGATCAACACAAGACCTTTCAACGGATCGATCAAATGCTCGCGAGCTTGCGCGGTGAAACACACACCACGCTTCGAGATCCACTTTTTGATCACGTCAAAACCACCGACCTCGTCCGCAGACGCGATCTTCTGCTTGTGCACGTAGGTCAAACCAGCCGTGCGCTTCAGCATCTTGGCCTTCTCATCCTCGATTGTTTCCAGCAGGCCTTCCTCGGCAAATCCACCGTGTTTCACAACACACAGTGCCAGCACGTCTCCGGCCTCGTTGGACTTCAATCCCCTCAGGGATGAGATAATCTTCTGACGTTGCTCTTCCGTGCACTGCGCTTTACTCAGATCAGACTGTCGTACTCCAGACTGCACGTAGTCAAATACGTTTGCGAGCTCGTCTTCAGACGGCAGCGGAAAATCCACGACGGTCGTGGTTGCCTGTAGCATCTTCGGTATCTCGATATTGGTGCCAACGATGATGATAGGCCGCATGTAGTCAGAGTTGGACAGCACACCACGATCAACAAGCAACTGCCATTCCTGGGCAACTGCCGGGTCTCTCAGGAAGATGTGAAAATTGCGCAAAACGCAGGCAACGTCCCCTTCCATGCCCTCGGCAACTCGCTGCAACGCCTTGATCGGGTTAGTGATCTGCGGTGCGTCGGTAAAACCGTTGTTGATATCCCATGTGACGAAACCCATGGACTTTTTGTTTTCCGGTGTATTGCTCTCCTCGGCGGCCTGCAGGGTCCCCAAGTGCTGCCTAATACGGTTTTGCAGCTCGACAACACCAGCAGCAGCACGTGCGCGCCCGTCAGCCCGTAACTTCTCTGCGCGTTCTTCTAGCTCGTCCAAACGCTTTTGAAGTTTTTCAATCCGGGCTGCGCGTGTGAGCGAGATATCATCAGCAGCCTGGTTGATGCCTTGCTCTGCTCTTGTAATTTCACTGGTATCGACGCACAGCGCCTGGCGTCCAGATTGGATGTAATACGCAATAGAATCCACAAAATCTTGTTGAACGATGTTCATTAAGAAAACCTCATTGCTCTGCCAAAGGTCTTGGCGTCGTCACTATCGCTAGACTTACCGTTAAGTCCTTGCATAAGAAGTAGTTTTATCTCGTCTGGATCTTTACCTATGGTTGCGGCCATAGCCTCTAACCACTTTTCAAAAGCAACCATTAGCTCGGTTGTGATGGAAGCTTCACCGGGGGACAGGGAGATGTTAACTGCCATACGTTCCAGACTGGTAATCTGGTTTAGCAGAGCAACACTAGTCTCATCAATTTCCTGCTCAAAGTTATCACGCATACGTTTACGGAACTCTGAGTCCAGCTTCGCTGCCATCTCGTATATTGCACGCAATATCCTGGCTTCCGCAGAAAGGGACAACCAGCTTCTGATCTTTGTGCGCAGTAGATACGCCCAACTCTCTACTCCGGTAATACTATTCGCGGCATACCACATGCCATCTGGCAACAGAATACTGAAAGTCGTACGGACTTCGGTCAATGACCGATGTTCCTGCTGACTTAGCAGTACGATGCCTGGAGGCATCGGCACAGAAATCCCAGTTGGTAAGAAGCCCATAGTTCCCGATATGCCTGGCTGGTGGAAGCTCGGCCCCCTCGTCCATTCCGCCAGCATATCGCAGCTACCTTTATAGTCATAACCACTTCTCGCGTTTACTGGGACCTCCGTGATAATTCGGCACCATTGCGCATCTTTAGGGGTTTCTACAGTGATGTGTTCCATAAAATTAGCCCGCCGTACCTGTTGGCAGACGGGCCCCATGCAGCCACTGTGAGGTCGAGTCAGCTACTAAGGAACTTTTTCATTTTTCCCGAGATATCGTTTGTGTCGCCATGTATTAGCGGCAACTCCGATATTTGATCGACCAGTTCGCGTAGATTACTCTTCACATACGTATCAACGTCATCTGTCTTTTGTTGCGCAAACTTGTAGATCATCTCAAACATGACAGGGTCGTCTGAAAAATTCGCAGGCTGCCTATACCCAGGATCCTGCCGCGCTATTTTCAGTACATCCGGTGGATTGATGATCCCTTCGCTGTGCATAGTCTCAGAAATGTACCCAATGATCTCAGGCTTGAAAGGGTTCTCATCTTCGGGGGCTGCTATCAACAACGCCTCAACGATACCCCAGGCGATCTCCGAAGAATCCGCTGGATCAAAGGTTTCAGGCGAGTGTGTATCGTTGCTGAAAATGTTACACAGGTGAATGAAATCAGGTAACGACCAGAAGAAGTCATCTGTCGTCAATACCGTGATAGCGGCCATCAACTTATCAAAGTTGACCGGTGGCAGTTGGATCTGAAAATCGTCTTCGATTTCCATTTCAATCGTCTGCGGATCCCAGTACAGGCCGTCGGTTGTGTAGCGGTCCATGAACAGCGCGAGCAGGGGCAGTGCATGCGTATCCGTATTCACCAGAATACTACGCGCCAGGTTGTGCGTCCCCACGGTCCGCGTTAGTTGAGGCATCCGTGCTCTCCAGTTCTTTGTAGTTCCTGACGAACATGACCGTGCAGGAGTAACTCAACGTCTCCAGCGTGGGTTTCTCCAGCCTTGGTACCATGTCACCCGTAGTCAGATCGAAGAAATCCGTCATCCCGCTGAACGTCACAAATCGACGATCGGCGAATATCAGCAGGTTAGGCGGTTGCTGGTCAAAGCCCGGCGCCGCTGCCATCAACGCGTCACCAACCTCCATGATACTTGGACCCAGTTCTTGCAACAACAGCGCGATTTGCGCGGAATCACAGAACGGAATACCATCCAGCAAATTTGTCACCCAGAGCAGCAACGATTTGCCGGATGGCAGCATGGCTGCCGGATCTGGTTCATTCTCATTCAGTACGGTCTTGAAAAATGCCCGTATTTGCACATCTGACATGAACGAACACAGGTTGCGTACGCCACCATACTCGAACATCAAATCCCCGAGACGATCCTGAAATCGTTACGCCAGCCGGTAACACATTCCCCTTCGATGGATTCGAGAGTATTACCCTCGGTATCGACGGGGTAGCACCCAGACTGATCCGAAATTCCCGGCTTGGACATACCAAGCGCCGCGGCTTTTTGCAGCGCCATGTGCTTGGCTTCCGTACTTGCGACATCATCAATGGAGTCTCCACTGACGATAATCGTACTTTCCTGTCCTGCAAAAACGCACGCGTCGTCAATAATCTTCACGGTCATTACTCGTTTTCCTCGTTTCCCTTGGAATCATACTCTGAGACGTTAGCCTTCTTACTGGCATATTGTGCGGCAACGTAGTCGCGCACATGTGGTAACACCTGGTGGAACTTTTCGACAATATCCACAAGTTGGATTTCTTCGAAAATACGGGCGATCTCTTTCTGAATGCGCTTTAGCTGCATATTAGTGTACTTCCCACGCTGCGCAATATCCAATGCCCGCGCGAGCTTTTTGTCTTCTGCGCACACGCGTTCAAACGCCTCCGCGTCCATCCAGGCCATCGCACCGTGGCGATAGCTGGTGGCAAACAGGTTGTGCATCGGTGACTTCACCATGTTACGCAGGCGATACCCGCAGTGTAAAATGTGGTCGTTTGGTTCTTGTAATTCATACAACAGTTTTGGCTTACGTTTCGCCACGCATTTCTCCGTACAATTTCCTGATAGCTAAAAGATATTGTGGGATGCGCCACACTCAAACAGATCACTCTGCCAGAGTGTGGCGCACCGTACCGATGTAATAACGGGTGGATGGGATTTACTTGTTCCCACAAGTCGTTATCGACTGCCGCCGTCTACCTGAACTCCTCAACCATTTGGCCATCGGAACTCAGTAGTGCGCGCACCTTAGTTCAGTCACCACCCTAGCCGGGGTCGCGTACCCCGGCTATTGGCGCCAATAGGCGCCCGTTGTGTTGTTGCAAAGCTGTGCTGGAAAAGAACCCACCCGAGGCGCGTAAGCGCCCCGGGTGGGGTGGACAGTGACCGCTTGTCGAGCGTCAGGGTGCTTCCCCCTGATATTACTTGGAGTAGTTTTAAGCCGTTCCAATCTCGGCTATGACTTTTCGGGCATCGGGCTGTCGCCTAGCGACACTCTCAACAGGGTTGCATTCAAGCGACCCTATCGACACCTTCTGCACTATTCTCTTGGTCTAGTGTCATCAACTAGACCTTGAACGACCACCTTGCCAGGATGGTCGTTGAATTTTGTTTCCGTGGTGACATAAGGCTTGAGCCTTGCGCGCACCAGGATTTTGAGACGGACATAGTGGACAATCCGCCTGCGAGGACCAGCGATGCTTACATAAAGAGAAGCAGCGATCCTCGACTTGAGCCAGAGAGTTCCGGCCCGAGCCTTTTAACGTCCTGCTCAGGACGACCGCAAAGGGGGCGGATCAGGAATTGAACCCGGATCTTCCGATCACCTACGTAGCGGTGCACACCGTGGATTTTTAACCGGAGACAAGTAGTCCGCGGAACCCGAGGTTTACTCGTGCACGTAGCGTAAAGTCGGTAACCCAACCATGGGCGCCCCTTGAGGAACCCTAGGGATCCTCAAGGTATTATGACCGGTTTCCCTCCGTTATTTAGGTCAACCGGATAGTGTCTTTCGCGCTAGTTACGCGGGTCATTGCTGTACATGGCTCCGTCAGCGGGGCGTACAAAGAATCCCCACCCGAGCCACGCCAGCACCACAACGGTTAGCCAACCCATTAAAAGTCGATCTCGCCGTCATAGTCGTGGGCAGGTTCTACTTCTTCGTCGAAGTCGTGCACCCAGAACGGCGAGGTACCCTCCGGGTCATTCCGGTACTGATTCCGTTGTTCGGCAGCAGCCTCGGCAACACTGTCCTTAAGATCAATGCGCAGTACCACCCCGGTGGGCAGATGCATCAGCTTAAGCCAGCTGTTGTGACGGTGGTGAGTATGTTCCACAATCCAATCAGGGTCGGTGCCGATGCGGGATGCCATCGAGGAAAAACCGAATAACTCCGAGACGATCGGCGCACCGTCAGCGTCTCGGGGGATCTCGATGGTATCTTCAACGCTCACCTGCAAATCACTCATCCTCGTGCTCCTTTTTCTTATGTCGTGGTCCGTCCGTATCCAACATCACCGCCCCCAGCAACAACATCCCGGACCCTACGAGAAGCGGGGTCTGGTTGCTGTATGTCGCTCCCAGCATTACGAATCCGCTGGTCGACAGTAGTACCCATCCGCACAGCAGTTTGGCCATTCAGCGCTCCTTTTATTTCCACCATTCCAACCAGTCAGCCAGGGCGCAGATGACGCCCAGGCAAACCAAAATGGCGAGGAAGGTCCCAATGTCCGGCATTAGTCTTCTCCTATAGATAAGAAGACAGCCCGCGCGGCAGGTGGCTACGCGAGCTATGAAGCCTCAAGGTATTATGACTGGTTTTTGGCGGCTGTTTAGCTGGTCAAAAACTTAGCTTTATGACATTACCCCCGGCTCCAGCGTAGGTGATGAGAATTTTCTCAGCCTGCAGCATCTCTTTCAACTTGAGCTTTTTAACGCTACCCATCCCGGCCAGGCAACTCTTAGCCGTGGAGTAGGCGTTATTCTGGGCGCGGCGTTTGCGGCAGCGCCCACAACCCCCGCGGGCCGCCGTAACGGACTGCACTGCGCCCAGGCACGGAAACTCATCTGTAAACTTCTTGTCAGAAGCCATACGGTCGATGGTTGCGTTTTCAATTGAAACGACTGCTGGCATGCGCGGTACGCCTAAACTATGGAGGATCACCCACGGTCACGGTTGCAGTAATAGGTACCGCCTCACCAGAACCAACGCCTGATGGGCCCACATCCCCATCGCCAACTATGAACGTAGTCTGGTCGTCAAACGTATCCAGCCGCTCAAGTGTATTTTTCAGCTCTGTTACATCCTGAAACAGCGCCACCCAGAATTCTTCAGCAATTGTCCTGCTACGCACAATAACATCCACCACGTTCAATCGAAACCAGGGAGGGTCAGAGCCGGACACAGGTGCGTCTTCTGGGAAATCTTCGAGGTCAGATGGGCTAGCGACATGGTCAAATTGTGCGACTTTCGTCTCGTCGTTCGGGTTAAGTGGGATCTCTCGGTATACGAAGATCTTGGGAGACAACCCGCTAGCGCCGGTTACCGTGATCTTAATACGAGTGCCATGGACAGCGTTGCTCGTATGCGCGGTGATATCACGTTGAAGATCGATTTGGTACGACATCCTCTAATCTCCCTTATGTCGGAACCGCTCGTCCGGCGGCGTCGTCAGCGCTTTTCTTGCCGACCAGAACCGTTGTAGTCTACTACGTATTGTCGCCTGGTTGATCCCGGTTTTCTTGGCCCAGTAAGCAACTGTACCTACCTCATCATCAAGTGTCAGGTGTAGGGCGCTTCTTTGACTGTGTTCACGTGGGCGCAGCATAAGCACATCACAGATGGGCCATTTGTAGGTGGATAGTCTGCTACGTATCGTGGCGGCGTTAATCCCAAGTTCTTCCGCCCACGCGTCTATGCTTTTGCATTTCCCGTTGAACGTCAACATGCGTCGGCGGTTTTTTCCGTTGGGCTGTATTGTCAGGGCCTGGTGTATCGTCCACCCATAGTGATACACACGGCTCTGCAGGGTGCCGAGACTTATCCCGACCTCCTCAGACCATGCGCGCAGACTTTGGGTTTTACCTTTGTGTGAGAACACGCCAATAGCACCTTACATGTTTACTCGACTGTGGACGCCGAGCCTAGTTTTCGTGATGTATCTGTGGCACCATCTGGAGATGCGGCCGCTTGTTTAGTGTTAGGTGACTTGTGTAGCTTATCGATGATTTGCAATGTTGGCGTGGGTTGTGCCAACCCACCCAGGTCATGGAACACGTCATTATGCACAACGGGCTCCAGCCGCATCTCGCTTGGCGAGATTGGTGGCAGCGTTTTGTCCGTATAGTAACTCATGACAGCCTCCACGACGTTTTCAGCTGAGATCAGGTCCATGCAAAGTGGAACAGTCTGCGCAGCTTTCTCAACGGGTCTGTGGCAAATCGATCGGTCACTGTTGATTTGAACTACTTTGTTTCGCCAGCATCCTCGGTAGTGGCAGCAGTCGAGGATTCCGATTGTGTGCAGGAATCTGTGGGGGACTTGCATTTTTCCTGAGGCTGTTGGTCCGAATCCTCTGTTTTCGTTGACGTAGGCTTCCCACCACCACGCTTCACGCCCGCCCGCCAGGACGACACATGGACGCCGCAAGGCAGCGGCAAGATGCATGGCAAACGTAACCCCGCAGATGACTCCGTCGGCATGATGAATAAGCCTCATTAAATCCCTGATCGTGGTTTGCCCGACCATGTCCACAGCACCGCGCAGAGGCGGATGCCAGTGACCTTTACCGGATGCTCCTGCTTGTACGCATGTGATTCCCAGGTGCTGCAGTTGGTTGACTACTGCTTGAAATTTTCTTGTTTCCCATACCTTGGCTGTGAAATCTGACTTACCGCCCGAAACGACTACCCAGTAACGTCCGTCGAGTATCGGTTGTTTTTCCCCGTGCGACAGGTGCACATCCGGCCACGGGTACCTGAGTTGAACATCAGTGCCGTACTTTCTGTTGAACGCCCTGTGGAAGTACGAGAGAAAATGGATGGTTTCATTGTTCTGTTCTTTTATTCCCTTGCCGTAACAGATCCTGAATAACTCTACATCGGGATCTGTTGGCTTCAGCCTCGTGATGTGTGGGTTATTGCGCCAGAGGGACATGCAGGAGGTTTCCACGCCGATGGCAAACTCCTTGCTGTACGTGAGCGCCAGGTCACGCACAAGTGCTGTCAGTACAAGCGTGTCTCCTGGTGCGTGACTGTGTTGTAGGATGATTCTCTTTTGCCGCATGATTAGGGTGAGGATTTCTCTCTGCAAGTCTGCCGGGTGAGGGGCTGGCCATCATCATTTGGGCAATTGCCTGGTACGCCGCAGGGAGAAACAGGTAGCCCAGCTTCGGCAACTGGTTTACATTCACATATTTCGCCGGGGTGTGCCGGGCAGGTAGTAAGATCGTGATTGATATCTAATACCCATTGGCCAGTTGTTGCGGGTGGCGCCTGCGTCCAGATGTACGCACAGTTGCCAAGGCAGCCGACACAGTCACCGTCATTATCGCAAAGGTTTTCTGCTATGCCGTCGGTGCGCTCAACACACTTATTGTTACTGTCGCACTTCTTGTAGACAGTCGGAGTCCCGCCTGGGCACGGAACACCCGGGGATACACAATTGTCCTCGTTAGCAATGTCATGCGCGCTATCCATTACCGCTTCACATTCACCTGTGATATCGTTGCATTTCAAGTGTCGGCAGTCGTCGTGATCGTCAGCGGTACTGCAAAGGTCGAAGCCGATACCGTCTACAGGCACACAGAAACCGTTCACGCATGCCAGATACGTGTCGGTGCCGGTAGGAGAAACATTTTCCAGAGTAGGACACTCATCGGCAGTGGTGAATTGGAAGCACTGCTTAGTAGTAGTTTGCAATCCCACCGGAGCTTCCGTTGGATAATCTGGACAACAGCAAGCAGTAATATCGTCACTGCAGGAATCTCGGTGCAGATACCACTTCCCGCCGGTTGGACCACTTGGCCGGGCCTCGTCGCCCACCACCCACTTGTACTCGCAAGTCTGATCGGAACAGGTCGCTTCTCCTCCTCCAGCATTTTCACAGTCATCGGTACATTTGCATATGTCGATCGTGAATTCTTCAGTGGTAACATCGCCGTCGGTGACTAGGTCGGTGACGCCGCAATCATCCTTTTTCGTCGAGTATTTTTGCTTGGTGGTGGTGAGCTTGATTATGCAGTCACTGCCGTTACTGCCACTTGTATCTTTTTCAAGCTTAACGTCTGTAACCGCGCTAAACGTATCAACAACAGTGAGCTGTTTTGGTTCACATGGCAGGGTTTCGTCGGGACCCGGTCCGGGTGCTGTTGGGCCGGGACCACAATCACAAGTATCGCCACAGCCATCCGCTTGATTGAGAAGTGGCGCCCATTGGGTGGTAGTATTATCCCAGTTCCAGATACAGGCGGTGTCACAATCGGCTGTCTTAGCCTCACCACAATCCAGCTTTTTACAGGGATCGCACTCCTCACACTCGACCGTGGTCGTGGTACCGAGGGTGGTAGCGCTGCAATCTTCCTGGGGAGGTAGTACAACCTCTGCGCCCTCATCACAACAATCACCGCCACCAGCTGGGGGCTGAAGCACCCACTCAAATACGCCGGGCGATGGTTCTTCACACTCGTATTCACATTCAGAGTTTGGTGTTTGCTCTTCCCCGCATTCCTGGGTGTCGGTTTGACCGGATGCTGTTGGCGCTGCATCGGGCTCAGGACAATCGCAGGCGTCTGGCTGGCATGGCGTATCCAGCGTCCACTTGAATACTGCCCCGCCAGGCTGGCCACCGGCAGTGTTGAAGACGCACGGTACCGTAGTTTGGTGCCCGTCGTCGCCACCAGTGGCAGGATCAACGCATTTTAATTTTTTAACTTCTCCATCCTGTGTGCCGTCTCCTAGCGCGGCCAGGGCTTCGGCCTCGGTCCCGCAGCCGCATTTGGTACCAGCTGGACATGTACTCGTACCAGTGACCTGGTCCCAGCGCCCAGTTCCTGCTGCATCACCAATCCATTCCCAGTCGCAGGTACCAACATCGCACAGGGCAGGGAGGTCGGCTACCGGTACGCAACCGCCGCAGCTGGCGCCCGCCCCACAACCGCCAACTGGTAGGAGAGACCATTCACCTGGAGGGTCGTTCCACACATACGTGCAGTCACCGCAGCCGGGTTCGCAGGGAACTTTTTTTATGGTACCAACTACATAGTTGGTATCAGTTGGCGCTGGGCCACATTGACAGTCAGCTATGCAGTTACTGGATAGAAGAACCCAAACGATGTCTGCGCCGGGCCCCGTTGGATCAATATCCAACACATACGTACATTCCTTATCACTGCATTTGCAGTCTGATTCGCACTGTGACTTCCACGTACAGTCGTCTTCACATTCAAACGACCCATCATCTCCATCGGCACCTTGTGGTCCCATTGGTCCCATGGGTCCTGTGGGCCCTATCGGCCCTATCGGCCCTATCGGCCCTATCGGCCCTATCGGCCCTATCGGCCCTGTGGGCCCTTGCGGTCCGTCACTTGGACCTTGCGGACCAATTGGTCCTTGCGGACCTATAGGTCCCTGTGGGCCGCCAGCGGCTGCCTGTGGACCCTGCGGACCCTGCGGGCCAATTGGACCCGGCGCAGGTACTTCTATCTCCAGATCAGGGCAGTCGAAGATTGCCGGAGGCGCTTCCGGAACATCACAGTCCCCAATGAAATTGAGGCTGCTAAGCGACGAAAGCGACGAAAGGCCGGGGCATTTATCCGGATCGAAGATTGGCTCGGTCATTCGTCGAAGTCCATTTCAACGGTGCTAACTCACCCAGCTTCGTTGGTAATCTTCGGCCAGTGATTCAGTGGGCATTGAAACGCACGACCACGCGCCTTGAGATGCAGTTGGCATCCACATTGCATACAACGATTACCCTGGCGCATCTTATCAGGGCAATCGTCACAGACTGCCAGGCGCTCTTCGTACTGCTCTTCCGTCACCGTCTTCATTCCATCGAAGACAAAGTCCTTCAGTGACCTGGCCAGGTTCCACGCCTGTCGCGCTACTGGGGGTGGTTTCGGGGATGCTTCGTCTACTTTTGTTGGGGTGACTGCTTGTTGGTCACCCGGAGCCATCATTACAGCAGCAAGCTGTGTTTCGGCTATCTTCACGAACTTGAGCGGGGTGGTGCAGTGAGGGCACTCCACCTTTGCGCCCTCAGCCTGCATGGGCGCAGACATGAGTACGCCGCACCCAGGTGCAGGGCAAACAAACTGACTGACTGGTGGCGCTTCCTGTTCCATGGGCGTGCCACCCTCCGCGTCATAACCTGGCTGGCCCGGCCCTACGCCAGACTCCCATTTGTTAAACCATTCCTCCGACGTTTTGCACAAGTGGTGCATCGGAGGAGTCTTGGTTATTTTGTGCCGGACGCATTCGCCCGGTGCTTGGCAGTCACATGGCACTATGGTCAGTTTCCTATTCGCAGCAGCGGACAATGTTGGCTCCGACGTTCGATGCGGGTGGAGTCGGCGGCCCGCACGCTCCGGTGCAATCGTTGGATGTTAGGGTGTAGCTGATGCCGGTCCACATGAAGCTGGCACATCCGCACGAACATGACACATCACACTCCAATGGATCGGCCAGCTCGGCACCAGTGGGCACGTCTTCGTCGGAGGCGACGCCGACCGGAGAAATTGTTACCCCGCCACCAGCCGTGGTACCACCAGGTATGGCTTCCCCGGATCCTACACTAGGCGGCGCAATAGACAAGCCGCCGCCACTAGGTATGGGCACCCAAGTGGATCCAAAGTCTTCCGCAGAATCGACGCCAGCGGGCGAGATAGTTAAGCCGTCCGGCGGGACGCTGCAGTCTGTGTACGTGACCTGCGGCGTGCCTGTCGGGGTATCAGAGCCATTTACTGTTGGGGCTGAAGTTACACCTTGCAGGCCACTGGCAGTACAGCATGGCGTAGCAAGTCGCCAGTTACCACCGGTTAAAGTAACAGCAGCAAGTGGTCCGTGATCCGCGCCAGTCAGCGGCGGCGGCTCCCAAATCCACTTAGCGGGCAAGTAATCCTGCGAGGGACAACCAGGACCACTGATAGCGGCGGTAGCCGTGGCACCAGCGCCGTCGCCTCCTGATATGGTGATGATAGGCGCGGTCGCATAACCGGAGCCGCCGTCAAGAAGAGTAATTGCAACAACACTACCGTTGTAAATAATGGCTGCCGCTGCAGAGCACCTTCCGTGGCCGTCTTCTACTGTTACCTTGGGTGCGTGTGTGTAACCAGAGCCGCCAGCGGTAAGTGACAACGCGTTAACGCCCCCGCCAATAGTTGAGACGTTGCTGGAGTCTTCCGGCTGCTGAATTAATCCTGATTGTACAAGGTCAATGATATACGACTCGGTGCGCTCGTTACCTGCCCAGCGCGCGTTGTAGTTCTTAGCACTCTCATTTCCTGCGCAGTCCGGGAAACACACCCCGTCGTTTGCGTTACACGGGGTGGCCAACCCACTCCATGTGCTGGAAACAAGCAACTTGGTTCCATCGGGATGCACCTGGATACGCGGTGATGTATCGTAGAACGTGTTGGTGGCAGTACGGTGATGCGCGATGCGGACCATCCCGACGTTCGGATTGTCCAGGTTAAACGCGACAATTTCGCCAGCGAACAGGCCGCCCTCGCCGAGTTTAACCCCGGAAGGAAGATCCGGATCAGTTATGACACCGGCAGCGTCATCAGGGTCAGTAATTTTCTGGCGATAAGCTGACCCATATGACACGTATACATAGGCAGCGTTGCTGATAACCGCTGCCGGATGATCTCCCGGAGGAGCTACCGCGTAGGACGGATATGCCGAGTATTGGTCCGTCTTGTTATGCGACCGGGGACCACCAGGGTTATCCAGTGATCGCATGGAGTTTTCTGATGTGACCCAAATACCGGTGCCGCTGGTGTACGCGGCGTTTCCAGTTGAGCCGTCCAATTCAAAAGTATCAGCGGTAATATTTGCAACGGTATGCGTGCCGTTGGCGTTGGTATTGCCCCCAACCGCGCTGACGATGATTTCTTGCCCATTCGCCAGGCCATGAGCAGTAGAGGTGATAACAATAGGCGACGCATTGGTTACCGCGGTAATTGGTGAGAGAGTGGGATGCGAATACTTGCTTGCAGATATTGTTGTTAAATCTGCGGCAATCATACGACCAATCCACCCACATGGATTGTCAACAGTTACCAGGCCCCATTTATCAACAGCACCGTCGGTACCGGAAATACTGTAACCGGTATCCACCTCGGCCAATGATTTACCGTGTACGGTTGCTAGATCTCCTCGGTTGGAATCTGGCGTACCGCCTATGAAGAATTCATTTGGCTTCTGAATGGTGTCACCAAAGTGTGACTGTGCGGTAGTCGCTTTGGAGCACGCGAATGACGGGTGCTGGAAATCGATAATCGGGAAGTGCCCGTGATTGAGCGACCCGTTTGCGACATCCGTGTTTCCATCAGCCATTGACACCGACGCTGAGTTCGTCGGCGATGTGTTCACTGGCGTAATATTGAATTCGGTCCCGTACAGAGTTGCACCAACTTCAGCAGATCCCTGGTCAGCGGGATCTGTTGTGTACGCCAGCATGTCTACTTCAAAGAATCTCCAGCTGTCCTTTGAAGTTGCGCCGCTGAAGACACCATCCTGGTACCGCACAGCGATATAGCGCCCATCTCGTGAGAACCGGACGGAGTTTGTGGATGCCCCGACGAAGACGCCATTCGACAGATACTGCTCACCTTCCGTGCTCAGCACCTGGCCAGATGTTTGATGTGAAGCCCATCCAGCGCCGTACGTGGAGTTACCGGTTAGGTTGATCGCAGCGACCACGGGCCCCGGTGTGGTAGTCGTGGCTGCGTCGTAATCCATGTTGACGATGTATAGCCATGGCTCGATGCCCTGTATTGCTTGACCATGTTTCTCCGGCTTATGCGCAGATTGATTACCAACTATGTAGTCGGGGTTTTGAGTGGCGGTGAGATCCGTAAGTTTGGTGGCATTGGAAGTATCATTTATCGTATGCCACCGGTTACCCATCATGGCGACGTACGTGTTTTCAGCCACGGTGACCTGCTGGTACCAGTCACCAGTGCCCCCTACATGGGTACCGGCATCAACGTCGACTTCAATCTCAAACGTATTGTCGGTGACGTCCGTGACCACCCAGGTGCCATTAGCTCCCGTTTGCCCCTCCACGTCGAAGATGACAACCGTATGTCCGATGGCAAGCCCGTGGCCTGACACCGTGGTGACCGTCAGCGTGGTTGAGCCAGTGGTTACACTGGTTATCGCTCCTCCGTCGACAGGCGTGCAGGTCGCGCAAGTCCCGCGGCCACCGTGTTTGAACGTCAAACCGTCAGAAGCATTCTTGTACTTCGCGGGGAACGTCGGGGTAAGCTTCCCAGTCAGCATCGTAAAGAACGGTAGCTGGAACTCGCTTACGAACTGGTAGCCGGTCTTCGTTGTATCTCCCGAACTGGCTTTACCGGCATTCTGTTGGTTTTTGTAGTAGGTAACGAAGTTCCTGTTGTCTACAACGTTATAGGCATGTTGGCGAGTAGCCGGGTTCATACTCCAGAAGTTGTTGGCGCCATCCAGGAGCGTTATCATCAATGGCTCATACGCGTCACCAAGCGGGCGTTGCTTGCTAGCCTGCCAGGCAGGCGCACTCGTTTCAATCAGTGTCTTGCCGCTTACACGATCACTGGCGGCCACGCCATTGGAGAACTTGGCGCCGCCGTCATAAATCACGAAGCGATGAGTTCCGGAACCACAGTCCGGGTCCGCTCCAGAGGGACATCCTGCAGAATATCCAATGCCGTAGTTGTAATCCCACGGGTGCCGCCGAGCACCCGGCTCCCACCACACGTTGGTGTCACGAAGTTGCAGCAGCGTGCCGTCCACATTCCAGGCTAATTGCACTGGATACATCTGCTGAACTCTGTCTGTTACGTGATACGTTTTTTGTTCCGGGGCCCATGCTTTGTACAACTCCCACGGATTCAGAGCTTGCCCGCCTTCCGAAACCGGCCCAGTGTGCGAAGTACCGCATGGGGCACGGGCACCGACCTTACATTCCTGATCCGGCGTAATTCGACGAATATCCGACTTGAAAATTGGATCGTTTACTCCGTGTTGGTGCGCTGGCCGAGTGGTGTCCGAAATCTGGTCGCAAGTTAAGTACCCCCAGTTGCCGGTACCGTTTGCAATCTGATTAGTGATAGTCAGGTCAGCAAGGGTCACCTGTACACCAGCAGTGCCAGATGTGAGCCCGCATACACCAGGATCTGGATCAGGGTCTGGATCAGGGGGACATTCATCATCGAAGTCAGGGTCGCATGGTGGATCATTTGGATCAGTTGGATCCGGGCATGTGCCGGTCACGCCGCACGTTTCATACGCGGCTACCAGTGCACAGCGGTCTGTAAGTGATCCCGCGATCCCGTCAGGAAATCTCAACTCAAACGTAGTGCTGGTCCCGGCACTGGTGAACATCAACGCAGTTGAATCACCTTCTGCGTGGCGTAATCCAAATGCATGTCCAAGTTCGTGGGCGGCAACGTACTTGATACTGTACGCGTCACCTTCTCCCCCCAAATCCGTACGCCAGTTTTCATTTTGATCAAAGAACAGGTCCCCGCGGATACTCCCGCATGAATTACAATCACCCTGACTATTGTCCCTGGTTCCATCGCCGCTACCTTCCTGCCCTGGTAATAGGCAGTATGCAAGTGATGCGCCTTGTTCAGGCTCGCCGTCGTCATCAAGGAATGGATACATGCCAATACGAATATCGCCTACGCGATGCGTGCCTGGGACTGCGTAGAAGTTTTCGGACACGCAATTCCACCAATCTATCGCACCGTGATCTTCTAAGCCCAGGTTCTCAATGTTTAGCGTAAGATCCGGGAACACTGTCTCAAAAAACGTCTTCCACTCATCAAGCGCGGCCACTACCTCGGCCATAAACTGAACATTGGTAACCGTAGGAGATGTACCCGTGTCGTATCCCCCGTAGTCCCTGAGCTCTGCTGCCTCCGTTGGCCCACCGTCCCCAGGCCCGCTGCAGTCTGGACATTCCTGGCTCTTACATACATGTATTTCTGTACCTTCCCGAATGAAACTTACAAGAAAAGTAACTTCCTGCGGACCGCAACCGGCGTCAATGTCAGCTATAGCATCACATAGAGGTGCCCACGTGCGGTCTGTTGGAAGGAAGAGGGGCGTAGCGGGGCACGCAGCGGGATCAGAGGTATCCACACGACACTCGACCGTCGACTGTTGTCCGTCGCTTATGCCGTCCGTGGTTGGAGGGTCGCATACGCATTCACCTGGGCACGGTGTCGTCAAGTGCCAGGCATCGCAGTCAATCGCCTGGCCGCTACTCGTTTGGATAAGAACGGGGTACGCTGTCAGTGCGATGTTACTGGTGGATGCGATGGTGACATCGGGAATGTCGTCGTCGATCTCCGTGAGCACGTGTGTCAACGTAACTGAGCCAATACCCAATTCCGTGCTCAGGTCAAGCGACTTAACCGTGGCGTTCTGCGACCAGGCTATGTAGATCGGGTCTAGTTGAGTACCACCGGCGAAGCTAGTAACCGTGCAATTCGACAGATTCTCGGTGATGCCGCTGTTGCCTGCGACACCGACGGTAGCTTGCGTCAGTGTTAGGGTTCCTGATCCGTTATCAACAACGGTGATTTTGCCGCCGTGGCCACCAGCGTGTTCAATGGCTAACTTCAACTTGTCCGCGCTATCTGCCGCGTCTACATCAGCTTTAAACTGATTAGAGCCTGATAAGAAGTCAGAGGATAGCCACGCCGTATACGTAACCGAAGTT
>Ga0209089_10000085_pt1 | contig 81109 bp, 64 predicted proteins | sample ArcticOcean_MG_C_FD_187431 | JGI IMG/M metagenome (GOLD analysis project Ga0209089, IMG submission 187431) | Marine microbial communities from western Arctic Ocean - ArcticOcean_MG_CB2_150 (SPAdes) (version 2) | ecosystem: Environmental > Aquatic > Marine > Oceanic | place: Arctic Ocean: Canada...
GGGCGATTTTGGATGTACGCCTGGTAGATGACCGTGCAAAAAAAAGGTCACTTAGGTGTCCATACCTTTATCAAGTACACTGTCCACATACCACCGTATGCTGACACCTCCAAGTGATGCCGGCTGGATGTAGCCGGACAGGTCGCAGTTAAGTCTATTGTCTGTCCGGTTGCACTTGACACGGACGGCCCGGGTGACGCTGGCATGCTAACAGGTCTGCTAACAAACCTGCTAACACACTGCAAACCAAACCATCACGCCTAGGTACGAACGGCAGTACAGTTTGTTCTAAAAAGGTACTTAAAAGACTAGAACAAACCATGTCGTTACTGACTCTTAATCAGTAGGTTCCCGGTTCAAGTCCGGGGCGGGTCACCAACATACTTATCGCATAAATAAGGGCTCCCTCGATAATCGGGGGAGCCCTTATCTTTGTCGGCAAAGGTCGGCTTGGTAATCGGGCAGTCTAGTTTCCTACGGCAAGATCGAAAACCGCCGCTGTTAGACCGCTTGTTTGGCTGAGCGTCATGGCGGCAACAGGTATTAGTCGATGTTCTCCGGCACTCGGAAAGAGACTTCATACTCACGTCTCTTAGAGTCGGCTGCCGCCTGGCTCTAGCCGAATGTCGCTAGGAAGTCGGCGGGACCATAAGCACCCAAGGCCACGAAAAATACGGCAAGGGCCAGTGCCACAGCGTAGGGCACGTATCGCGATATTCGTGGGTCGGATGAGGTATTGAAGCGCTCTATCAAGATGCCACCTAGCATGAAAAACAGCCCCATGAGCATGCCTGTGAAAAGTCCAAAGACTCCCTGAACAACTGCGAATGACGGCATGCGGAAGGCGGCATCGCCCAGGTCGCGAGCAATTGCGGAAGAGTCGGCAATGCCCTTGGCGACGTTCAGAATGGCCGTGGAGTATGGCATGAATAGGCCTGTAATGAAGGATACCAGCACGCCGAACAAGAACCCCATTACTACCCACATGATCAGGCCGTGCATTCGGCCGTCCCTGGCAGTCGTTGTCCACACTAGCAGCGCGCCAAGGGCCGCTCCGGCTATCGCACCTGATGGCGTAAGGATTATCGTAGCTTGAAAATCGAGATGGGTCGGATCGAGTGGAAACTTTGTTCGTGCCAGAAATGAGACCAGCATAGTGGAGACGCCAAGGGACGCGCCGTAAATCATCAGGCATATAGTCAAACGATACTTTGTTTGGCTTGTGCGGGCATCCTCGCGCAAGCTAGATAATGTGATCGGTGACTTCATGGGATATTCTTGACGGGTCAACTCTGGGCTAGGCATCCTGTGCATCAATCATTGACCGCTACGCCTGCAAGGCGAAGTTCTTTGGCGTGGTGACAACTAACATAATGGTTAGGTTCAACCTCTACAAGGCTGGGAGCTTCTACCCTACAAACGTCGGTTGCATGTTCACATCGTGGATGGAAGTAGCAGCCCGAAGGAGGATCGGCAGGGTTCGCAACTTCGCCTTGAAGCACTACGCGATTGGACCGCCTGCGAGGGTCTGGCTCGGGTACCGCCGAAAGCAGAGCAGCAGTGTAAGGGTGTTTAGGGTTAGCAAAAAGCTCATCCGTGGGAGCCAATTCCACAATTTTTCCAACGTACATCACTGCTACCCTATCGCTGATGTGCCTCACGACACTCAGGTCGTGGGCGACGAAGAGGTACGTTAGACCAAGGTCCCTTTGAAGATCCAAGAGCAGGTTGAGCACCTGAGCCTGCACTGATACGTCCAGAGCAGACACTGGTTCGTCGGCGACAATCAAGCGTGGATGGGTTGCCAGCGCTCTGGCGATTCCGATACGTTGACGCTGTCCACCACTGAACGCATGGGGGAAACGCCGCATGTATTCGGGACGCAGCCCAACTAGCGAGAGCAGCTCCGCGACGCGCTCCTCGCGCTCTTTTTTGTTACCAAGGCCGTGTACAAGCAGCGGCTCGCCCACTATATCCATAAGGGTCATTCGTGGGTTCAGAGAGGAGAATGGGTCCTGGAAGATCAATTGCATGTCGCGCCTGAGACCTCTCAGCTGTGCGCGAGGCATGGTGACCACATCTACGGTCTCGCCGTCCTCGGTGCGATAGATGATCTCACCGCTGGTCGGACTAACGGCCCTTAGAATGCACCTTGACGTAGTCGTCTTTCCACAGCCGCTCTCGCCCACTAGACCTAGGGTCTCTCCCTCGTTGATGAAAAACGACACATCGTCAACGGCGCGAACTGCCCCCACCTCTTTCTGCATGATGCCTCTCCTGATTGGAAAGAACTTGCGGAGGTTTTTGACTTCAAGCAATTTACGTTCGGGTGTTTCTTCTACCTGCACCAACGGCTACGCTCCTTTGTAGAGAAAGCAGCTAACCTGGTGATTTTCGCCAACCAGGGATAGCTCAGGCATTTTAGTATTGCATACGCCCTCAATAAACGCTTCGCAGCGAGGATTGTAAGGGCATCCAGTGGGCCGGTCGTAAGGGTGCGGCACGGATCCAGTAATGGAAGCCAACTTCTCCTGCCTCACACCGTCCATACGCGGAATCGATTCCAGCAAAGCCTTTGTGTAGGGGTGCTTAGGGTTGTGGAAAATATCGTCCACCGGAGCACTCTCCACTACTTGTCCCAGGTACATTACGACCACATGATCAGCCATCTCTGCTATCACGCCTAGATCATGAGTAATCATCATGATGGCCATATTGTATTCATCCTGCAACCTACGCAGCAGGTCAAGAATCTGAGCTTGGGTCGTTACATCCAGCGCTGTCGTCGGCTCATCAGCAATAAGCAAGGTTGGGTTACATGAGAGGGACATGGCGATCATAGCCCGCTGTCGCAGGCCTCCGCTGAGTTGGAACGCATACTCGTCCACCCGGGTTTCCGGCGAAGGTATGCCGACCAGCCCGAGCATCTCCACTGCTATTGTACGCGCCTCACTCTTGGACACATCACGATGCAGCCTGATAGCTTCGATGATCTGGTTACCCACAGTATGTACGGGGCTAAATGAGGTCATAGGCTCCTGGAAGATGTATGAGATCTCACCGCCGCGAATTGACCTAACTACTTCACCGTTGGGGTCCTGCCCCGCCAAATCGATGCTTTCGCCGGCCTCGTTATCCTGAGTCCTACGGAAGTGGATCTCGCCATCTACTACTATTCCCGGCTTGTCCAAAATGCCAAGAATAGAACGGGCGGCGACGCTTTTACCACATCCGCTCTCGCCCACGATGCCGAGGGTCTGACCCGCATATAATTCAAAGCTGGCACCATCCACAGCAACCACCGTGCCCTCATCAAGAGGGAAGTGGGTATGCAGATTTTTCACCGATAATAACGGCTCATCGCTTCTCTGTTTATTAACCATAGGGGTCGGCTGCATCTCTAAGTCCATCTCCCAGGAAGTTGAATGCCAAGACTGCTAGGATCACGGGTATCGCAGGTATCAGAAGCCAAGGTGTCAATGCCACGGCCTGTACCTGTTGAGCTGCCTGTAGGAGGACGCCCCAGCTAATGGCTGGAGGTCGCATGCCGAGACCAAGGAAGCTCAATGAGGTCTCGGCAATAATGATAGCGGGAAACGCCAAGGTTGTGGCAGCGATAATATGGCTCAGGAACGACGGCACCATATGCCTGAAGATTATTCGCATCTGGCCTGCACCGGACAACTCTGCGGCAGTGACAAAGTCCTCTTCACGAAGAGAGAGGAAACGCCCACGAACCACCCTTGCCAACTCTGTCCAGCCGATAATGGCGATAATAATGGTAATAGCAAAGTATATTTTAATAATGGACCAGTCGTGAGGCAGGCTGGCCGCGATACCCATCCATAGAGGTATTGTAGGAATGGACCGCAACAGTTCTATGATCCTTTGAATTACGGTGTCGATCCAGCCTCCGTAATAACCTGATATACCACCTAGCAACACGCCTAGGAACAGGCTCATGACCACACTGACAAGTCCGATAGTCATTGAAATCCGTGTCGCTAGCATCAATCGCGACCACAGGTCCCGTCCCTGCAGGTCTGTGCCTAGGATGAATAATGCCTCTCCCGCCGGTACATCTTTAGTGCCAATCAGATGTCGGTTCATCGGGATAAACCCGAACATTTTGTACTCGTAGCCCTTGGCGAAGAAGACGATTGGCACCTTCACGTCCGGGTTTGTCTGATAGACGCGTTTGAAGCTCACTGGATCGCGCCGGCCCTCTACCGCATACACATACAGGCCGGGCTTAAATCCATCGAACAGATGTATCTGCTGTGGAGACATCAACCCGAGCTGCGCCTCCGACACCGTTGGATCAGACGTAGCCAAGAAGTCTGCAAAAATTACGGAGAGGTAGAAAATTATCAAAACAACAGCGGCGCCCATGGCGAGTTTGTGTCGACGGAGCCGCCACCACATCAACTGCCATTGGGTCGCAACGTAGATACGCTCTTCGTCTGGCCGCTGGTCGGCGGCTTCTGTAAGAGTCGCGCCTATCGCAGATTCTTTTTCCATTAAGAATCAACTCTGATTCGAGGATCAACTAGTGCCAAAAGAATGTCTGAAATAAATGTCCCGACCACCGTCAAAATGCCGATCATCATTATGATCGTACCTGCCAGGAACATGTCCTGCGCGATCAAGGCCTTCAGCAGCAGCGGTCCTACTGTGGGCAGGCTCATGACTACAGACACGATAATGCTGCCGGAGACGATAAGCGGCAACAGGTACCCGATTGTGCTTATCAACGGGTTCATCGCTACTCGCATAGGGTATTTGAAAACAACCCGCCACTCCGACAGGCCCTTGGCTCTGGCTGTTACGACATACGGTTTTCTAAGCTCATCCAGCAGATTAGCCCTTAACACTCTGATTAACTGGGCTGTGCCCGCCATGGCAAGAATGATAGACGGCATCCAAAGGTGGTTGAGCAGATCGAGAACTTTCCCAATGGAGTATGGAGCGAGTTCATACTCGGGCGAAAACAGACCACCCACATTGGCATTGAAGAAGACGAATCCACCGTAAAGCACGATCAACGCCAGCAAGAAATTGGGCACAGCTAGCCCAATAAAACCGATAAATGTGAAAGCGTAATCACCTACGGAATACTGTTTTACTGCGGAATATAGCCCGATGGGAATAGCCAGCATCCAGGTAAAGATAATAGATGTGAACGTGAGGGCTACTGTGAGCACCAACCTGTCGCCGATCACCTCTGAGACTGGTCGATCGTACTCAAACGCCAGGCCGAACTTGCCTCGTGCCGCCTGAGTTGCCCACCTGAGGTACTGCACAGGGAATGGCTTGTCCAGGCCGTATAGCTGCCGAAGTGTCTCGGCTTCCTCTTCCGATATAACGTCTCCCTGGGTTTGAAGACGGGCAATATAAGATGTGATGTAGTCACCAGGCGGTAACTGAATTATCCCGAAGGAGATAACGGAGATTGCCCAGACGGTTAACAGAGAAAGCCCTAATCGACGAAGAACGAAACCTGCCAAGTAATACCTCTCTGCCTTTAGTGGTCTTTGTAATATAAGAAGTGGGAGCGCCAACTCCTTTCGAGCTGACACTCCCACGGGTCATTTAATCTACTGTATATTTACTGACTGCTCCTGGCGATTGGCCGCGCTCTTCCAGAAGAACGTCTGTGGCCGAGAAATGCCAGGTGTCCTGCCATCGGGAGAGTTGTACTGACGGGACGGAATGTTACCGAGGTCCGTCTTGGCAACGCGGACTCCCATTGAGGCTGGTCCTGGGCCAACGATACCTATGTTGTTCACGTTGTCCACGATCAGCCGCCAGATCTCTTGGCAAAGGAGTGCGCGCTCATCCGCAGGTACGCCGAAGCCTTTACGCCAGTTCTCCATGATCTTCTTTAGGTAGGGAAGTGGCTCTTCTCCGCTTTCTCCGTTGGACTGGAACCACTGTCCGTAAAGCGCTCCACCATTACTGGTGCCACTGAATGGGAACACGTGACCTGGGAAGGTGAATATGTGCTCACTCCCGTCATTGTTCCACGCGAACATCTGGTTCAGGTTGCCGGCGAACATCTGCTCGCCAAGGGTACGCTCAACTTCATTGACCCTCAGCTTCACGCCGACATCAGACCACTGCTCTGCTATGACTTCCATGATCTGGGTGTACTGCACGAACTGACCACCATAGGTGATGATCTCCAGCGTCAAGGGGCCCTTGCCGTCCTTGCGGAGACGAATCCCACTGGCGTCTTTTTCTGTATAACCTATGCCGTCCAGCAACTGGTTGGCCTGTGCAGTGTCAAAGGTATGCCACTTGGTCTCATATTCCTTGCCTGGATAGCAAGCGTTAGTCGAAATCGGTATCACCGAGCGAGGGGGTGCAATCCCCAGGAAGAATGTCTCGCTGACCTGGTCTCTGTCTACGGCCAGTGAGAGGGCTCGTCGGAAATCTACGTTTCGAATCAGATCGCCAATTTCTGGATCATCGGCAAAGGACTTATTGAACTTGATCTGCATGTCTGAACCGTAGTCGCCTGGGTCCAGGTAGAGCTTGTACTCCCCCTTCTCTTGGTTCTCTATGAATACAGGAACCTTCTGTATGTCCACGTGACGGGCCATCATGTCGTATTCACCAGCGACCGCCCTAAGGTTATGGACTTCCAGGTTCTCGAAAAGTGTCATTCGGACCTGATCGATATACGGGAGTTGGTTTCCGGCCGTGTCCACAAAAACGCTGTAAGGGTTGCGTTCAAGCACCCAAGTCGTCTCGTTGTTAGGGGTCACGGTCCTCCAGGGGGATATCACTGGAAGATCTACATTCAAGGTCCAGTCATTTTTGGTTTTGAAATTCAGGACCCAGTTTTCATAACCTTCGCCTGCGGCTTTGTCCTCAATGGCGGCCTTGTCGCCAAAATCTGTATGGAACTGTTCGAGGTAGTGAGCCGGGGCATACATGCCTCGTGCATCCTTGCCTCGCAAAGCTTGACCACCCAGGTGAGTGGAGCCTGCCAGTGCATCCGGGAACAGGAAGTAGGGGTCTGGGAAAGTAATTTCGATCTTGTACTGGCTAATCTTCTTCAGAACCCCAATGCCGCTCGGGGTCTGGAAGTACGAAGACTTGGTGGGAATAAGCTCTTCGTTCAAGAACATGCTCTCGTACCAGAATACGAAGTCGTCGGCATCGAAGTCTTCGCCGTCCGACCACTTCATGCCGTTACGGAGTTCAATAGTGAACTTCTTGCCGTCAGAACTGGCAACTAAGCTTTTCGCAACGTTCGGCACAACTTCGCCACCGGTGTAGTCCCAGAACATTACGGTGTCATTAGAGCAACAGCGAATCCCGTTCCAGTCGTCTCCAGGTCCGCTGAAGCCTCGGCGCCAAATTCCGCCGTACTCGCCTATCTCGTGAACAGGCTTAATTACTATAGGATCATCCCCAATGCGCTCTGCTACTGGGGGCAGGTCGCCAGACGCTACTAGCGCGGCAAACTGAGGTGCTTCATTGAACGAGGTAGGCTTTTTGCTCTCGTCCGTGATTATCTCTGGCCCTTCGAGGGTACCAATTAGCGATGCGCCAATGCCGGCGCTACCTGACCCTGCTGGCTCCGATGGGGAAGATGGAGCGGCAGGCGCCGCGGGGGGGGCGGGCTCATCTGCGGAACTGCAGGCAGTCAATGCCATTGCAAGAACCAGCATGAGCACTATGCCCCAAACCATTTTGGTCTTCATGGGAACGTCCTCCTTAAAAAATCCGATTACCGTTTTCCTCGCATTACGTAGAGTTACGGCCTGTCATTAGCGACACACTTACGCCTCTTAACCTACATTCTGGCTCAACAGATACCGCTTAGTTGTGCCAAAAATGGGGATGTATACCTTCGAGGAAGGTGTGCAAACTTGTATGAACAAGATTGCACGAATGATACTCCGGCCTTGCCGATGTTACAAGTTCAGAGTCAATGCAAAATGTTGTGTACCTTTCGATAAAAACACTGGTGTATTGCCTGGATTCTTCAGGTGCTTAGGCTACGATATGGCGGGATTAGCGACTACTTATTTGTCATTCTTGTAGGCTATCGCGGTGGACTAGCGTTAGGGTACTTGGACTGGATCGGGTCAAGGGCACTTCCCGCTCAAAATATCTAGGGGTCTCTACAATTAATAGAGCATCAAAATATCTGTCTTCTGCTAATGACAGTGTGTGTTTCCCTCTTTTCACCCTTTCACATGTGGCACTGATTTATGCAGTACCCATCAATTAACCAACAGCATTTCGAAGAAACCTTAGTTAATAAACTCTCAGGCAATGCTCTTTTCAGGCAAGAGCAAAGTTTCCCTTGAGATTATCACTCGTTCCTCAACCACTGGTTGCTGACCCAATCTGTGCGCCTGTAACATATCGGCGAATACCGGACCGTTGTTTCGCTGGCTGCTTGGCAGCTTCTCCCGGTCAATCATTTCTCCCTATACATAAATGCGAAATGGAGTAACAAGATGACTAATCAGACTGCCACTATTGACGTACAAGTACATGCCTACGAGCGGAATAGCTCCGAGCGTCCATGGAGCGGGGTCTTGACGGGGCCGGATGAGGTTACCGGCGATGACATGGTTGCGGCGATGGATGCGGTCGGTGTTGACGGGGCCTTGCTGGTTTCGCCATTCAGTATGTATCGCTACGACGCCAGCTACGCAATGGAGGCCCGCGCAGCACACCCGGGCCGGTTCGGCTTGATCAAGCCCTTTGATCCGCATTCGGAATCAGTGGAGGAGGAGATCGTTAATTGGGCCTCGCTGCCGGGCGTAGTCGGTGCCCGCATCATGCTCACTGCCGAGCCGTTTGAGCCAGACGATTCGGGTGTCAATCGCATTCTCTCTGCTGGTGGCAAGGCCGGCATTCCCATTAACATCATGTGTTCAGGCAAGCTGCCTCTGCTGGGTGAGTTGGCCAGACGTAATCCGGAAACGCAGATTGTGGTAGATCATGTGGGGCTGTTGCAGCCGCATGAGCCACCGGCCCCGCCCGATTCCTTCGGCGATCTGGCCAACGTTGTCTCCCTTGCGGCGTTCGACAACGTGGCCATCAAGATCTCCGGCGCGTGTACGCTGTCGCACGAGTCGTTCCCCTACACGGATATCTGGGAGCCTTTGAATAAGGTGTTCGAAGCGTTTGGATTCGATCGATGCATGTGGGGCACAGACTGGACCAGGGCTGTGAATTTGCTGACCTACGAACAGGGCGTGGAGGCCTTCCGGGTAACAGACCAGCTTTCGGATTCAGAGCGTTCCGCGCTAATGGGAGAAACACTTACGAAAATCTACAAGTGGTCTCCCAATAACGGCTGAGCTCAGGCAACCAGGCTGCAGTCACCGACCTGGTGAACCTTGGCGTTCTGCAGGTCAGCACTGATCTAGAGAAAGTCAAGCCTGTGTCTTTTTGTGGGCTAGATACCTAGGAGACTGGTTTGGTCATCAAACCAGTCTCTTAAGTGAAAACTACCAGGGCATTGTCCTGCCCATTTCTTTCCTAATATTGTCTGCTACGGCGGAATCGGGAACATGAAGAATCCTGGCGCCTTCCACAAACAGGGCATGGCGGGCACGCTCCTCTATGCTCATGCTCGGGTCCTGCCAACTGCATAGGAATGTGAGTCCCGCTTTGTCGCAGGCGCTCTTGACCATGTGCCGCGCGTTGTCCATCTCAGGCAGATAGGGAGGGTCGTGCTGTGTAGGATCGCCAAAGGACATGCCCATATCTCCCGGACCCCATTCGGCGAATGAGAGACCTGGCACGGCTGCGATGTTATCAACGTCGGGAAGACAGTATCGGTCCTCTATCTTCAGACCAAGCATTAGCTCCCCGTCAGGATTCAGCGGCCAAGGGTCGGCTCTCCGCATGTAATCGGCCGGGTCCAGCCCCCAGATAGCAGCAGGTTCTTTTTGCCCACCACTACCCCGGATACCCTCAGATATGCCCTTGTCTCGACCGATCGTCTGGAAAACATATCGAGAGGCAGCTACGAACATCGCTACGGCGTCAGCCCTTCGCGTGTGAGTGTGGAGGATGCCGTGGACACCCGTCGATAGGACGTGCCTTGCCTGCCAGGCGTTGTAAATCACCTCTTCAGGCGTCATGCAATTTGACGGCAGCGTGGTTATAACGGTTGGCGTGCCGTGTCCGCTCGGCGTTGGACCGCCATCCCGCAAGCCTTTCATGAAGTTCGATAGGCCGACCGTGTCGAACGGGCTATGTTCGAAGTCAAATTGAATCATATCGGCCCACGTCTGGGACATCTCTTTGCCTGATTCGTAGGTCAGCTCCGGAGAAGAGATCGAAAATATCGCCTGACCCTGCTCTATCAGCTCTATGCACTTGTTAATTCTGGTCATTGATTTTCTCCCCGTCTAAAGCGTAATTTGGCGCGATTTGAATCACTAACATTAGTCGCAGGCAAGATTGTGAAGCTATTGACCAAGTAAAGGCGCTCCTAATAAACAGCGTTCGCATTGCCTGCGGCCCCGTGGTGCGTTCGTATCACGGGGCCGCTTGGGATGACTAGTGAGGGGCTGGCAGATGCGCTAACAGGTACTCCCTTACCTGAATTATCGTCTTGTCGAGAACGTCCTTCTCTGTCTTCCACGGATATACTGTTGTCTCGGCATTTGGCGCCAACTCTATGAGTTCTATGGCGGCCTCGTAGGAGTGCGCAGGTGTGTCGTCGGGCATGACGAGCATTGGTGTCTGGCATGTGCGAGCAAAATCGCGCGTCACGCTGTACACAAAGTTTGGTTGGAGGCGGTAGAGGTTGTGCAGGTACTCCTCGCAGGTCTCGATGGTCAAATCGGCTCGCTGGGCGCACAGCTCGGGTGCCCACAGGTCGCGACCAGAGTTGTACATGGCGTCAGGTGTTTTCGAGGAGTGGCCAACAGGCTGGCAGATTATGGCAGCCGTTACACGGTCGGGAGCCTTTTCCATCAGCTTCAGTGCGAACGGGCCGCCAATACAGAGGCCCATGAAGAAGAATTCGTTTATTCCCAAATAGTCCATCAGCCCAAGTTGGTCATCGGCAAAAGCCTCCCAGGGGTCGTCAACCTTGATTGGTCCTCTGGACTGGCCGCCGACGGCGTTGCGCTGGTCCATCGTTATGCATCGGAAGTCGTTCTTGAATTCTTCCATTACGTTGAAAACTTGGTTGGGCCAACCGCTGATCACGGAATTCAGGCCTCCACCAGGCGTGACCAGAAGGGGGAATCCGGAACCGACCTCCTCATACTGTATGCGGACATCGCCTTCGGTATAAAACGGCATGTTAGCTTCTCCTTATGTTAGTTTGCGACGGGGAAACGTCTGCGCCTAGGCTCAAGCAATTCAAAAAATATTTAGAACATCCCAAAGCTGTCGTCGGTTCCGCGTGTCACAGGGCGAGTATGTGACAGGCTTGGAATGACTGTCAACCCTAAGCCCTCGATTGCACAGCTCTTCAGCATCTGAACGTTTGCAATGGCTCTCCACTATGTAAGTTCTAGAAAGAGCATCAACAAGGCCTATCTCGAGGGAGAGGTTCCCTAAGTCCACGAGACAGGCCGGCCGTCTGATACGCGGTTCGTTCCTGCTCACGTCCGTTTTCACAAGACGTATACCACCCGCTGGCCAGGAACAAAACAACATCGGAACTCGTCATTATTAAAAGAGCATTGCGAACGAAGGCAGGTCTCCAGGAGTGGCTGAAGGACTGGAAATAAACGCAGGGCTGAGTCATATTATGCTAGCCCAGAAGAATCACAAATATAGAAAACCCAAATAAGGGGATGAACGATGAGCACTTCGGGAACTGAAATTCTTATCACAACCTCCGACGACGTTCCAAACAGGCGCATCACCAGTGTTTTGGGACTTGTCAGAGGCAACTCCGTTCGAGCGAGGCATGTGGGCCGCGATATACAAGCAGGCATTCGATCAGTCTTTGGCGGTCGGGTGGGCGTTTACGCTGAGCTGCTGGAGCAAAGTCGGGAAGAGGCCTTGGTCGACATGGTGGCACAGGCGCGCAACAAAGGCGCCAACTGCGTAGTAGCTACGAGGCTATCGACATCTCAGGTCATGAGTGGCGCCGCCGAGGTCTTAGAATATGGAACGGCGGTAGTGCTCTCAGATTAGCAAAAGCCCAGCAATAATAAAGAGTGGTTGGCGATTGCTTCCTGCTACCGACCGTCTCTAATTTCGGTGTTGTTTGGGATTCTCGGCTTGCATTGGGCGCGTACGGCAGTAGCGTACTGTGTAAATTATCCTGAGCTAATGCTGAATACATACCAGGGCATCGAGGACGAAGACCACGAATCGGTCCGCCTCATTACCCGCTCGCTGAAAGACCTCCTGGGCATGTTTGGTGCCTATTCGGCATACAACCTGGCGCTTAATATTGAGGTGATGGCCCACGCTGGTGATGTATCGGAGGCGCGGCCCGTTTTCGATGACCTGGAGCAGGAGATGCTGCTTCTGGCCCACGCCATCAAGCGCGCGGTCCCAGCCCCAACCACCTAGGGTCTTCATTAGCAAGCCGAAAAACTCGCCGCCATGGGCGGCGATGTAATACCGGTCATACCGGACTACCTCATCCAAATCTTCCTAATTGACTTCCCCTGTCTTTCTCCAGAAGTTGACGCCTTTGCGGGTTGCTGCTACGTTTCAGCCAGAATTAATAAACGCCCGCTAATTAAGGCCTTTTGCGGCTATCTGGGGGAAAAATGAAGATAATCGACATCGAGCGCATTCTGCTAATCTGGCCTAATTTCGAAAGGCCATTTTGGACATCCATAAATCGCGTCGGACAGGTAAGTGAGCTGGTTGTGCGCGTTCATACCGACGAGGGAATCGTTGGTATCGGAGAGTCCCACGGCGGTGCAATGCACTACACCGACACCGAAGGTATACCTCATATGTCTGGTGCCGCTTCTGTTATCTCCGACCTTATTAAACCTATGCTGATAGGCGAAGACCCCCTGAATAACGAGCATCTGTGGCAGAAGATGTTTTCCCTTACGTTTATGAAGGACTGGGCCGGGTCTGGATATTCGCGAGAGCAGTTCATGGCGGCCATTGCCGGGGTGGATAACGCCTTGTGGGACGTCAAGGGCAAGGCGGCCAACATGCCGGTTTACAAGCTGCTAGGCGGTTTCAGAAATACCGTGCCCTGCTACGTGACTGGCGGTTATTATCAGGACGGCAAGACTATCGATGACCTGGTGCTTGAGTGTAAGTCCTACGTTGACATGGGATACAACGCCATCAAGCTGAAGATTGGCGGCGTGCCCTGGCAAGAGGACGTAGAGCGGGTTTCTGCGGTGCGGTCGTCTTTGGGACCAGACATCGACATTATGCTGGACGTAAACGAAGGCTACGATGTGAAGACTGCTATCACGGCGGCTAAGGCTTTTGAGCCGCTGAACATTCGTTGGCTGGAGGAGCCGGTGCACTGGTACGACCATGTGGAGGGCTTGCGTCAGGTAGCCGAAGCCACGACTATTCCTATCGCCTCCGGTGAACAGGCGCTGCATCGCTGGGATGCCAGAGATCTTGTTCTGCGTGGCGGGATCAAGATCATGCAATTCGACGGCACCAGATCGGCCGGTGTGACGGAAGTGCTCAAAATAGCAGGTATGTGTGCCACGGAAAATGTTCAGCTAGCGCTGCATCACGATCCACAGATACATGGGCACGTGGTAGCTGCCATGCCGAATGGCGAGATACTTGAGACCTTTCCAGACGCCGCGAGAGATCCGATCTGGGACGAGCTATTCACGGTACGACCGGAGATAAAGAATAGCCAGATGACTCTGTTGGATAAGCCTGGCTGGGGCCTTGAGTTGAACGAGGATACCCTGGAGCGACGAGGCGTCAAGGACTAGATTCTAAATTAATAGATGTGGACAAAATATTATTCAGCGCTGCTGCGATATAACAAAAGGGGAAGGTTAAGGGATGACGGGACAAGCTTTAAAACGATTCAAGATACTGGATATGAGCCGGGTTCAAGCTGGGCCGTCTTGCGGTCAGCTTCTGGCCTGGCTGGGTGCCGACGTTGTCAAGCTGGAGGACACTGCTGGGGGTGATAACACTCGCTGGGAAATGGCGCATCAGGAGAACGTGGACAGCGTATACTTCACCATCTTCAACAATAACAAGCGCGGCATGACGCTCAACCTCAAAGATGATAGAGGCCGAGAGATCTTCACCAAGCTGGTTGAGTGGGCCGACGTTGTGCTGGAGAACTTCTCGAAGGGTGTAATGGAGCGTCTGGGCTTCGGATACGAGAAGCTTCGGGAGATTAATCCTCGCGTAGTGCACGCCAGCATCAAGGGCTTCGGCGAGTATGGCAGGTGGAGCGACTTCAAGAGCTTCGAACTGGCGGCCCAGGCAACTTCGGGAGCGCTGGCAGCCAACGGCTATCCGGACAGGCCTCCTGTGGCGACGCCCGTCGGGGTCGGGGACTCCGGGACCGGACTGCATACGGCAATTGGTATCCTGGCCGCACTGCATCAGCGCAACGACACTGGCGAAGGGCAGCACGTTGAGGTCTCCATGCAGGACGGCATTGTGAATCTGATGCGTTACCGTCTTATCAACAGCATGAGCGTAGGTGGTCCCAACGTCAGGCCCGGTTATCGTAGTGGTAACGGCATACCAAGAGTTTACCCGTGCTCACCTGGTGAATCGGATGATTACGTCATGATTCAACTCAGGGGACAGGCCTTTGAGACAGTGATGATTGCAATCGGCAGGGAAGACGTTCTTGAGGATGAACGGTTTGCCACAGACGAGACACGACTGGAGCATGCCGACGAGGTCAAGAAGATCATCGACGCGTGGACCACGCAGCGGACCAAGTACGAGGCCTTCGAGCACCTGGCCCCCTATGGCATCTGGTGTGGTGCTGTCATTAGCCCTGAAGAGGTACTGACTAACGAGCACCTTATCGAACGCGATATGGTCGTCACCGTGCCGGACAGCGAGCGAGGCGACTATCAGATGATTGGCTGCCCTATCAAGCTGGAAGCCTCCCCTGTGGAGGTGACGTCTGCCCCTCATTACAGCCAGCATACTGATGAAATTCTTACCGAATTGCTGGGAGTCGAGGAGAGTGAGCTACCCGAACTGAGGGAGCGAGGCGTCATTGTTTAGTCCAGCGTTGTGGCTTATTACCTGTAGAAATCATGGGCAGCAAATAAATTCGAATAATCTCAAGAAGAGTGCCTATGTTTAGAGTAGGCATCGACGTCGGAGGCACCTTCACCGATTTCGTCGTGGTGAAGGACGAAGAAACACCTAGATTCTTCAAAACACCCAGCACGCCCGCCGATCCCTCTGAAGGCCTGCTTATCGGCCTTGGGGATGTCGCAAAAGACTATGGCATATCGTTGGTGGACCTTCTCAGCCAGTCCGACCGAGTAATTCACGGCACCACGGTTGCCACCAATACCCTGGTGGAACGCAAGGGCGCCAAGGTCGGTCTGATAACTACCAGTGGCTTCCGCGATCTTTTGGAGATGCGCGAGGGCCTGAAAGAGGACCGGTACAACCTCAGGACCAAGCCCTTTGAGCCGCTGGTGCCGCGTTACCTCAGAACCGTGGTGACTGAGCGGGTCAAGTGGGACGGCTCCGTGGATACTGAACTCGACGAAGCCGATCTCGAAAAGGCCTTGGACTACCTCCAGGAGCAGGGCGTCGAATCCTTGGCCGTCTGCTTCCTGTTTTCCTTCATGAACTCCGACCATGAGCGCCGTGTGGCAGACCGTATTCGGCAGAGGTTCCCTGACCTTTACGCGTCTATGTCCCACGAGGTAGTGCCCCAGATCAAGGAGTTCGATCGCCTAAGTACGACTGTAATTAACTCGTACGTGGGGCCGGTATTCGCGGGTTACCTGGGACGTTTGCGCGAGAGGCTATCTTCTTTGGGTAAAGCTGAGGACGTGCTTATCATGCAGTCTAACGGCGGCGTGGCATCAATCGAGGAGTCCAGCCGAATGGCGGCGGGAGCAATCCTGTCTGGGCCGGCGGGCGGAGTCAGCGGCGCGGCGTATTACGGCGAACTAGTAGGGACGTCCAACATCATTGGTCTGGACATGGGCGGCACCAGTACCGACATCTCCATTGTGCAGCATGGCGCTCCCAGATTGACCACCGAGCGTTCTGAGGCTGGCTGGCAGATAGCAGTGCCGATGATCGACATAGAGACGCTGGGAGCCGGCGGCGGCAGTATCGCCCGCGTAGACTCTGGCGGCATATTGCAGATTGGCCCCGATAGTGCTGGCGCTGATCCTGGTCCTGTAGCCTATGACAAGGGCGGCCTAGATCCCACAGTAACCGACGCCAACCTGGTGCTGGGCTTTCTAGATCCTGCCAATTTCCTGGGCGGTCGTGAGGTGTTGCGCGAAGACTTGGCGGCTACAGCCATCGCCGAAAAAGTCGCCGAGCCACTGAAGCTTTCCAAAGAGGAAGGCGCGGCTGGAGTGCACCGACTGGTCTCCACGAACATCGCAGAGGGCGTTCGGCTTATGTCGGTCAAGCGCGGTGTCGATCCCAGGGACTTTGCGCTGGTCGCCTATGGTGGCGCGGCTGGTCTGCATGTCAGCGAGGTGGCCCGCCAGCTGGGCATAACTAAGGCCTACCTGCCCTCCGCGGGCGCGGTGCTCTCCGCTTATGGTATGCTGGCCACCGATCTGCGGTACGACCTGTCGCTGTCCCATCCGGCCAGCCTCGAAAGCATGAATGTAGATGCGGTGCGAGCGATCCTAGAAGACCTGTATCAGCAGGGCAAGACCAGGCTGGTGAAGCAAGGAATCACGGATGAGCGCATCGAGGCGACTAATACCGCAGACATGCGTTACCTCGATCAGATATACGAGGTCAACGTGACACTGCCGGACCTGTCGCTCAATGACGACAGGCTGCTGGAAGACTGGGCTCAGAACTTTCACCAGCGCTACCAGGAGCTTTACTCCTACAGCCAGTCTGAGCAGGAGATTCGCCTGGTAACCCTGCGAGTGACCGTGATCGGACGTTTGCCCAAGGTAACGCTAAGCGAGCAAACTGGCAGCGGAGACTTCCCAATCTCCGCTAAGCAGCACCGTAGGGTGTACATGGGCCAGTGGCAGGAGGTGCCGGTTTACGACCTGCAAGGCATTCCCATCGGCGCGGAGATCATCGGCCCGGCCATCCTGGAATCAGAATACACCTCCATTGTGGTAGGTGACGGCGATATTGCCAGCGCGGATCGATTCGGTGGTGTGCAGTTGCAAGTCGCTCTCCAATCAGGGGAGGATGAAGATTCCAACAGCCATAGCTCCGACGACGCTATCAATCCCATTACCCTTTCGGTGCTAGAGCATCGTTTGGGCTCTATTGCCGAAGAGATGATGGAGGTGATGCTGCGCACGGCTATGTCGCAGATACTAAACTCCAGCCGCGATTTCTCCACGGCCATTCTGGATGACCAATGCCAGCTTGTAGCCCAAGGCGAGGGGCTTCCCGTGCACATCAGCGCGCTGCCCATTGCGGGTGCTGCGGTGCGGGACTTCTTTGGCGACGACATTCACGACGGAGATATGTTCCTGGTTAACGACCCCTATTTCGGGGGCAGCCACCTACCGGACATTACCGTCATCAAGCCGATATTTCACCAGGGAGAGCTTCTCTTCTACACCGTGAACCGGGCGCATCACAGCGATGTCGGCGGCGGCACTCACGGCGGCTACAATCCTGACGCATTTGAGATATATCAGGAAGGCTTGCGAATCCCGCCGCTACGAATCCACGACAAGGGCGTTCCCCGGCGAGACCTGCTGCATATGATGTCTGCCAACGTTCGCCTGCCTGTGAACTTCCTGGGCGACATGAACGCGCAGATAGGCTCTGTGGAGATTGCCGCGCGACGCCTGAACGAGCTTCTGGACAGCTATGGTCATGAGACCTTTAGCAGGTACGTCGGCGAGATCATGAACTCCACTGAGCGACAGGTGAGGGGAATCATATCTGGCTGGCCTGATGGCGTTTACGAGGGCCTGTCTATCATCGACGACGACGGATTCGACTCGAAGAATATACCTATCAGCGTGAAGATTACCGTCCAAGGCGAAGAAATGATTATGGACTTCAGCGAGTCCAGTCCGCAGGTAAAGGGCTTCATTAACAGCGCCTACGCCAACACCCGGTCAATTGCCCATGCTGCGCTGATGTACATGCTGCCCGAGGATATAGCCAAAAACGAAGGCTCCAACAGGCCAGTGACGATCATCGCCCCCAGAGGAAGCATAGTTAACGCCAACCCGCCAGCGCCGGTGTGCATGAGTACCAATCACTGCGCTGAGGAGATCATAGAGGCTATCTTCCACGCCATGTCCAACCCAATTCCCGATGCCGTAAATGCAGCCTTCTCCCGAAGATTGCGGTACGCCATTACCGGCATCGACTCCCGGACCAGCGACAGGTTCATATGGCACTTCTTCATGGCCAGGGGCGGAGCAGGCGCGTGCCAGGGCTTCGACGGCTGGTCCAACATAGGCGAGAACCAGGCGGCGGGCGGCATACGTTCGCCCAGCGTAGAGATAACCGAGGAGCGCTTCCCTCTGTTCGTTAAGCGGCATGAGATGCGACCCGGCTCAGGCGGCGACGGTCAGTGGCGCGGAGGTCTGGGCGCAGTATGCGAGATCGAGTACGAGGGCGACGGCCCAGCTATGCTCAATACGGCAGGGGACGGCATATACAACGCACCTTTTGGTCTAAACGGCGGCGCTTCGGGTCTGCCACACAGGTACTCGATAATGTCGAATGGTAAAGAGAGGGTTCTCAAGTCAAAAGAGACCAGTGTGGTGGTTAACCCCGGCGACCGAATCATTTGCTTGTCCTCGGGCGGCGGTGGCTTTGGCGACCCTGATAAGAGGCCTCAGGAGTCTCGCGACTGGGACGAGAAGAACGGCTACGTGGAGTAGTCTAATGGGACCTACGGAACGTGGTCGCCGTAGTCCATGCCTATGTGGCCTTCCTGTTCCAGTCTGGTGTACTCATCGTCCGACGTTTGCAGTAGCGTCTTGTACACGTACTCGTTGTCCTGTCCCACCTGAACGGGGCCGCGCCTTATCTTGATCGGCGTTTCGGACATCTTGTAGGGCGCCCCTGTGTACATGTGGGTTCCGACGTCTTCCTGTGACGCCTCTTCGAACATGCCGCGCTCCAGCAGGTGGGGGTCGCTTAGTGCGTCGCGCTGGTCCATGACGGGCCCGGCAGCTACGCCGACCAGCTGAAGGATTTTCATGATCTCGTAGTGGTCTTGGTTCGCCGTCCATGTAGATATGAGGCTGTCGATTTCGTCGTGATGAGAGTAGCGGGATTCTGGGCTCACGAATTTTTCGTCTTCGGCTGTGCCTTCCATCTGTGCCACACGGCAGAACGCCTTCCACTGCTCGTTAGTAGCTATGGTGATGTTCACCCAACGGTCGTCTCCCTGGCACTGGTAACAGCCCTGTATGGCGGCGGAGTGTCGATTGCCCCGCGTGGAACTATTGCGGCCGTTCATGGCGTAGTCCATGAAGAACTGCCCCAGATAAGGCACCATGTTTTCGGCCTGGGCAAGCTCGATAAGTTGGCCTTTGCCTGTGCGGTTACGGTAATGCAACGCCGCTAACACTGCGAAAGCTCCCTGCACGCCACCCGCCGCATCAGCCCCATAAACGTTAGTGCTGACTGACGGGCCCAAGTCCAGATACCCCCGCAGCAACGTGTGGCCGATGACCCCTTCCATGTGAACGCCTAGAGACCGGTAGTTCTTATACGGCCCGCTGTTGCCGTAGGCTGGCATTCGTAGCATGATGATTTCAGGGCGGTGCTCCTTGAGCATCTCGTAGGAGATACCCAGCTTGTCCATGGTCTCCGTTACGTTGTTCTCCACGAAGCCGTCACTTATCTTCACCAGCTTCTTGAAGATGTCCATGCCGTCCGGTCGCAGCAGATCAACTGTCATGCTCAGCTTGTTTCTGCCGTGGGCGTTGAACAGGGGGTAGCGGTTCCAGGGACGCTTGCCGGGTTCACGGCCTGGCATACCACCGACGAAGGGTTGCAAACCTTCGATTGAGGCCTTGGAGGGATGGGCCATCGAGCCGCGGGTGATGGGCTGCATCTTCTGGATGGACTCGATGCGAATGACCTCGGCGCCGAGGTCTGCCAGAAGCGTGGCGCAGTAGGTCCCAGCCCACACCACGGTCATGTCCAGGATTCGGACGCCTTCCAGGGGAAGCTTGGGCACTATACGACACCTTCTTTGTGCAGCCGGGCTACCTCATCGGCATGGTATCCCAGGCTGGTAAGAATCTCATCCGTATGCTGTCCCAATAGAGGCGCTGGGCTTCTGATTGACCAGGGCGACTCGCTCATGATGAAAGGCCTGCCGGGCTGCATTAGACGGCCCGCCTTGGGATGCTCCACGTCGGCAAATGCCTCCCGCTGGATGAAGTGCTGGTCCTCTATTAACTCCTCGATGGTATTCAGGGTCCCAGTGAGCACGCCTGCTTCCTGGGCTGCCTGCCATATCTCGCTTTTGGTCCGCTCCAGGCACCACGGGATGAAATAGGCCTTAAATATATCTGCAAGGTCGGAATTGAATTGGGACTCCGGCTCGTACCATGTAGGGTCATCAAGCTCTGGCGGGTTGTCCATCATGTTCACTACGCGTTGGAAGTAGTTGCCACCGCCATTGATCTGAATGTAGCCGTTGGCGCAGAGAAATACACCTGTGGGGTAGCCGAAACCGACTGATGCGGAGGTGCGCCTAGTGATCTCGCCGTTGTATTGGTATGCCAGCAACATGCTCATTCGGCGGTCTATGCTGCCCACCTGAGTCTCCATGATAGAAACGTCAACATGCTGCCCGATGGCCTGCAATCGTGAGGCAAAAAGCGCTCCCATGGTGGCCACGGACGCGACGGCACCCGCCTGATAAAGCACAACGTTTTCGCCAAGCTTCACCGGTTCCCGATCGGCAATTCCTGTGGAGTACATCTCGCCGCCCATTCCGTACGCCATGGCATCGGTCAGCATGTAATCCCTATAAGGACCGGTCTGTCCGAAGTTGGAAACGGACGTCAGCACGATGTCCGGCTTGGCTGACTTGAGTGCTTCGTAGCCAATGCCCAGGCTCTCCATCGTGCCTGGACGGAAGCTCTCCACGACGATGTCCACAGTCTCTACCAGGCGCAAGACAATGTCCTTGGCATCAGCGGACTTCAGGTCTAGAGTGAAGCTCTTCTTGTTGGTGTTCAGATGAAGGAAGAGGCCGCTTTTTTCAGGGTCAGGCTCGTCTTTGGGAAAGGGTCCCATTCTACGTGAGCCATCGCCTGATTTCGGTCGCTCGACTTTCAGTACGTCAGCACCGTAATCGGCCAGCAGCTTGGTGCAGTAAGGTCCGCTGATGTAGTGAGTGAGGTCGAGTACGCGCACGTCGGCCAGGGCCTGGTCTTGCATTAATTCCTCCGGAACCTACTGGGACCGAGGCAAGTGTACCTTATGGCTGCCAACCGTGTCTTTTTGAATGGCGCATGCACCCGCACAGCTATTCCCGCATGCTGGGACGCGGATTCGGAAATATCGCCGATGCTGGGCTGAATTAGCCTGCCGGAGGCCACTCGGTGCCGCCCACGGCAGGCCGCTGGTCGTCAGAAAGGGTGAGGCCTCTGGCCACCGTATCGGCGAAGGACTGCAATATCACTGCTCCCCACTGATTTGCGTGAGAGACTCTGTACTCAGTGCGCTTTCCTCGGCGCAGCCTTCTGGCGTCGCCCTCGGATTGACCCTCTAGTTCTTTATCTATGTTGCCGTCCATGGCGTCTATGTCAGGCACCAACTCGTGAGCCGTCTCCACGAACCTCGCAATCTCGTTCATATCGGAATCGCAGACCACGAATATAGGCACTGTGCCGGCCCTCTCCTCAGGCAGAAAGGTATTGCTTAGCTCCAGCTCCTTGTCGCGGTTGAATACGTTGACCACCAGGCCATCAGTGCTCTCGGCCAGACGCAGGATTGATGGCGTGGTGCTCATGGCGTCGCCACACCAGTCGGCGGTGAACACGGCCAGGTTCAGAGGTGCAGACAAACCGTCGAACTGCTTCTGCACAGCCTCGGGAACCTTCACGGCCTCATGAATGTCGATGAAGGGCTGCTTGTTGACCTTTATCTGATCGATGTACTGCTGGGTTGTCATGCCCTGCAGAAATTTTTCACGGGTTAGGGACATCTTTTCGCCTCTCTCGTAGCGGTTGTGCGGGTGATGTAGATGTAAAAAGTAGCGGACCGACGGCCCGTTAGCCGATCTCTCAACCGGTCTTGCCCTGGAACCCCACCTCGACACGACCGTCTGGAAATACGATGATGGGCACTGTGTCTGCGTAATCCAGCGCCTCATCAAGTGTGTCCTGGCTCTGATCGACACGGCGCTCATCGTACTCGATGCCATCATTGGCCCAGGCCTCGCGCAGTCCGTCACACGTCGGGCAGACCGTAAGCGTGTATACGATAGGAATATCACTCAATATGTTCACCGGTTATTTTTGAATTATGACTTGGCGACATGTCCAGAAATTAACACCGCTGCACTTATCCGTCAACGTTCCCTCTTGTTAGATGCACGCCCCGGCATTATGCTTTGCCCAAACTGCCAAGGCTAGAGGCCTTTGACGCGGATACGATGAAATTCGGGCAGGGTAGGAGACCAGTATATGGCGCACACTCTTGCAGATTTGGATGCAATGACGATCGAGGAGGCTCATGCCTTGCCTGTCGCCGATCGGGACCAGATCCTGGACCTGATTATTTACGCAGGCCGAAATCAGGCTACCGGCGAGACCAGCCACCGCATCGGGCTGTACAGCGACTACTTCGAGGAAGACCTGGTGCGAATGCTGAAGGTGAAGGCCGTCAAGGTCTACGTCAGGGGCACAACTTCGTCAGATTTCAGCGGCAACATCATTGGCGACACGGATGCTGAGCAATACCGGGCTGCATTTCGTCACGTAAAGACGATACTGGATTCTTCAGGTACGAGTTTCAGCAGGGTAGTCAGCTTTGTGATCTTCCTGACCAATATGGACAACTGGTCGATGCTGAACGAGATCTATATACCTATAAGGAGGTCATCCCCATTCCGCCATGCCGCGCAGTAATAGGCACGACAGGCCTGGCTCAGAAACCCCTGGCCTTAGAAATCGTGAACTGTATTGCCTATCGCGTCGCGCTCTAAAGCTCTCTGCTATCGAGGGCGCTCTGCGTAGGCCTGCTTCGCCCGGTCGATGGCGCGGACCCTGCCAGCCACCAGTACTTCTTGGCGCTCCGTTGCCCACTTATTGGAAGCTGCCAGGCCGGATATGGAGCCCTGGAACTGGGGCATGACGTATCGGGCCAGAAGCTCGAAACTATGCAGTATCTTCTCCCTGGGAGCCCAGTCGATGGTCTGCACCAGGAAGCCGCCGAAGCCGCCGCTCTGCTGGTCAAGTTTGTGGATGGCCTCAATGCAGTCGTCCGGAGTGCCGATGATCCAGGCACCGCTTTCCGCCATTGCATCGATGACCTGTTCAAGGGGGCCATCGAATAGCGGCTTGCGGCCGTTGGTCCCTTCGGTGTATTCCCGCAGGAACTGCCCTGCGCCGATGCGGGCTTCCTCAAAGGCCTGCTCACGAGTATCCGCCAGGTGGACCGGTATGGACAGGCGCCACTCGTTGCGGTCCATGGTCTTGCCATGTTTTTCGGCAGACTCCTCGGCGATGCGCCAGAGAGCCTCAAGATCGGCAGGTCCGGCAGAGGGGTCACGCGGCACGGTGATCGTAAGCACAGATGCACCGTACTTACCGGCCAGTGCTACTCCTGCAGGCGACTGTATCGCTGCTACCGCGATGGGCATATGGGGCTTCTGATAAGGTCTGAGTTGAAGCATCGCCTCGTTTAGCTCAAACCAGTCGCTCTTGTAGGTTATGGGCTCAGTTTCGGTGAACAGGCGTATGATTACTCCCAGCGCCTCGTCCATCTTCTCGCGCTGTGTCGTGGGGTCGATGCCCATCATGTAGGCGTCGCCGGGAAGCGCGCCGGGGCCAACGCCCATCATGACGCGGCCGTGGGACATGTGATCGATCTGGACCATGCGGTTAGCGGCCATGAGCGGGTGGTGGTAAGGTAGGCTCAGTACACCTGTGCCTAACCTGATATTCTTCGTGCGGTCTGCAGCCACGGCCATGAAAATCTCAGGCGATGAGATCGTCTCCCAGCCAGCGCTATGATGCTCGCCAATCCAGGCCTCATCGTAGCCAAGGTAGTCCAGCCACTGGACCAGTTCGAGGTCGCGATCCAGCGCCAGCGTTGGGTTCTCGCCGACTCTGTGAAAGGGCCCCATAAAGATTCCGAACTTCATTCGTTCCGGCAATGTCATGACTGTCTACCTCATGTTCGAAAGTGTAGCCGTCCCAGTGTGAACGACTTGTCCGGCATTATAGACTTCGGCCCTCGGCCCGACAACTTGGCAATGCTAACCCGAGTACGGCACGCCGAATTTGCCCTGGTGCGCCATCTCGGCCAAGGGTTTGCGGGGCACTCCCGTTCCCTTTGGCCGTTCGCCACGGAAGCCGAAGGGAAGCACTGTGATGAGCTCCATGTTGTCTGGGATTTCCAGAAGGCTCTTGACGGCCTCTTGCTGAGACGGCTCCCGGAATCCTACGAAGCAGGTGCCCATCCCTTCAGACCATGCCAGAAGCTCCATCTGCTGAATGGCGCGACCAGCGTCGAGGGCAGGGCGGTTCGTCTCTTCCATTACCATCGCGATGAGGAGAGGCGCGTCGTCGATGAACGGTCCCTGGGTGGCTATCTCAGCCAATTTCTTTATGGTGTCGGGCTCTGTGATCACAACCAGGTGCCAGGGCTGTAGGTTGCTGGAGCTTGGCGACCACCGCGCCACCTTTAACAGCTTGTGAATAAGCTCGGGCGGCACGGGGTCGGGCTTGAAATTTCGCACGGTTCGCCGTGTTCGAATGCAGTCGTATACGTTCATTGTCTACTCCGTTGGAATGAGGTTTGTCGGCCGATCTCTCGTAACACTAATCATCGATGGGACTCGTATCGGTTCGAGTATATGAGCACAAGGGCCTGAAATCGTATTTCAAAATTTTAAAAAGTGTAGAAGAAATCCTGTAGCTCTGCCCTGTCTTTGCTTACCGCCAGTCCCAGCATGAGCAGTATGCGGGCCTTTTGAGGCGGTAAGTTATCGCTGACCATGAAGCCCTGCTCTGTTTTTCGCGGCGTGATGATGACACGACCAGCCGTGGAGCGCGACGCCAGCACCACTGGGATGCCCTTCTCGACGGCCCGTGCTCCCGCTTCGATGAAAGTGGGCGGGAAGGTGCCACCGCCGAAGCCTGCCAGGACAAGCCCATCGCTGCCACCATTGGCAGCGGCATCGACCAGCATCCCGTCGGCACCGGCGTAGGCGTACACGATGTCCACGCGGGGTAGGGACGTGCGCCCGCTGACGTCGAAGGGCGTGTCCACCGTGTGACCTCGCGCAGGCTTTCGGTAGATCATCACCTGTCCGTCCGAGTCTACGTATCCAAGAAACCCTAGCTCGTTAGGCCGGAAGGTATCCACCCTGTACGTGTTGGACTTTGTGACGTCCCTTCCGCAGTGAATTTCGTTGTTAAGCACCGTCAGCACGCCGAGGCCGACAGCTCGCGGACTTGATGCCAGACGTATGGCGTCCATCAGGTTAAGGTCAGCATCTGTGCCCATGGCCGTGGGCGGACGCATCGCTCCTGTTATGACGACAGGCCTCGTCGATTTCACCGTCAGATGTAGGAAGTATGCCGTCTCCTCCAGGGTCGCCGTGCCGTGCGTAACGACGACGCCTGCCAGATCCGGGTCCTCTGCCAGCAGGCCGTTGATCTTGTTGGCCAAGGCAAGCCAGTCGCCAGGACCTATGGCCGTGCTACCGACGCTGACCAGGTCCTCTGCAGAGATGTTAGCTATATCGGCGGCCTCTGGAATGCGGGCCAGGGACTCATCTATCGTCAGGTGTCCCCCGACCTCTGGGTACAGTATGTAATCCAGGCGATCGGGACCCTGTCCAGCGATACTTCCGCCAGTTGCCACTATTTTGATCTTAGGTTTTTTTTCAGATGTTTCGGGCATATATTTCAGGTCCCGTCTGTTTATGAATTGGGTCTTTACGGTATGAGAAGCAGTTTGCCAGTAGTGAGACGTCCTGCTAGCTGTGTGTGCGCCTCGGCAACCTCACTTAGTGGGAAGCTGCCGTGCATGTGCAGCTTCAGTTTGCCAGAAGCGACCCAGCCCAAGACATCGCCAGCTCTCTGCTCAAGCTCTTCGCGAGTGAGCGTGTAGCTAACCAGGCCAGGTCTGGTCAAGAATAGCGATTTTGCATTCAAGACGGGGATCGGCACCGGCGGCACCTGACCGCTGGATGCGCCAAATAGCACCAGGTATCCGCGATGCTTCAGGCACGCGATGCTCTTGTCGAAGGTGGTCAGGCCGACGGAGTCGTAGGCGACTTCAATGCCAGCGCCGCCGGTGATTTTGTTAACCTCTTCTTCGAAGTCCTGCTCCGTGTACTTGATGATATGGTCCGCGCCAGCGTTCTTGGCCAACTCGGCCTTGGCGTCGGTGGAGACGGTGCCAATTACAGTGCCGCCCAGCATCTTGATCATCTGGGTCAAAATCAGGCCAACGCCTCCGGCTGCCGCGTGAACCAGCGCAGTATCGCCCTGCTTGATTGGGAAGCTGCTGTGGCACAGGTAGTGCGCCGTCATGCCCTGAAGCATAATCGCAGCGCCGTCCTCAAAGCTCAGGCTCTCTGGCAACTTAACCAGCTTGTCTGCCGGTGCCGCCACTAGCTCGGCGTATGAGCCGGGCACTCCTGACCACGCCACGCGGTCTCCCACAGCGACGCTGGTCACTCCGTCACCTAAGGCCGTTACCACACCAGCCCCTTCAAGGCCAATCACAGCGGGAAGGGAGGCGGGAGGATTCACGCCAGCTCTGGTATAAACGTCGGTGAAATTCACGCCCAAGGCCTTGGGCTGCACAACGGCCTGTCCAGCCGCTGGCGTTGGATCAGGCAGATCGATGTATTTCATTACCTCTGGTCCGCCGGTCTCCGTTATCTGAATCGCTTTCATTATTACTTCTCTCCTAAATAGGCTTAACTATTTGGGTTATTCAAACTTAGCTCGTAGCTCCGATTTCTGCCAAGGCCGGTCGAACTTTTTCGGAAAACAGCCTCATAGAGTCTTGGACCTCTTCGCTGGGGATCCTGCCACGCCGGTTGAACTCCAGAATGCACTGCTCCATGTGGGGCAACGCCTCCTGCAGTTCCCGGAGCCTCTCTATACAGCCTTCCACGTCGTCGTAGATGCAGTGCTTCTCGGCTTCTTCAAAATCCCATGTGGCCCAACTGCCCGCGCCAGTGGAGAATTCAGGCCTGGTAGCCCCCACAACTGATGCTGCCTGCCCCGGTGCCTCTTTCAGGATATCGCCCACGCGCCAGTTCTTGCAGGCAATCAGTCGGGCCTTCTCTTTGGTTTCTGCTACGAAAAATGAGATAGCCACATGCGCAGGCTGGTTTTGCCCTAGCCTATGAGGCACCTTGGCGACATCGAATTCGGCCATGCGCTCAGCCAACTTGGGTGTTGGTTGGATCATGTTGGTGGCGATCATGCCTACGCCGAGCTTGGCCGCGTAGGAGAATGTGCTGTCGCTGTTGGTTGCCATAAGTATCGGAGGATACGGTTTTTGCATAGGATGCGGGGGCACAGGCAGGTCTTTAGCCGTCCAATACTTGCCGTCGAAGTTCACCCGTTCCTCGGTCCAGGCCAGCCGAATGAGCTCGATTGCCTCTGCGACACGGCCTCGGCTCTCCTCGATAGAAATGTCTGCTGAATGGCCCATGCTTAGGCCTGAAGCAGTGCCCCAACGCCCGCCCAGGCATAGGTCCAGTCGGCCGTTGGTCATTATGTCGCAGGTGGCCGCCTGGGTAGCCATGTGGAAGGGATGGTGTAACGTGACCTGCGCTGCCAGCGTCCCGAAGCGTATGCGCTTGGTGTGCTGCCCGGCGGCCACGGCAACCATCAGTGGATTGGACATCTGGCGGGCGGGGTAGAAGGGTGACTCTGCCAGCCATGCCGTGTCGAACCCTAATTCCTCGGCCAGAACGATCTCTTCAACAGTCTGCCAGTGCCTGCGTTGCACTGTCTCGCCCTCTGATCCTGGCACTTGCCAGAAAGCTCCGAATCTCAATTTCCTGCTCCGTTATTTTTGGATGAGTGTCGGCAGAACTTGTTGCCGTTTGACTAGCTGGATTCAGCCCTGAGAGGCCATCGGCTCGTCCAAATAGGCCTCAGAAACCTTAATTTTAAGACAAGGACTAGACCATAACTTTCGTACGGCCAAATTGCACTGCCATCTATTCAAAACTAGATTTTCTGGAATTTTGTGACGCGTTGGCCTTCGCCGATTTCTGTTACGTAGATGCTGCCCTGGGAGTCCACACAGATACCGTGGCCTCCGAGCAGTGTTCCAGGGGCAGGGTCGTTGCAGCTCCAACGGGTGATCAGATTGTGGTCTAGGTCCCACAGGCTTACGCCGCCTTCAGGGCCGGACTCGATTACGTGGACGATATCGTTGAGGAAGTAGACATCGCCTGGACGCACCACGTCGGTCCACTCCTCTATGAAGTTGCCGTCGACGTCGAAAATCTGAATGCGATCGTTCTCCCTGTCGCAGATGAATATGCGGCTTCGGCTATCTACCCAGATGTTGTGAAGCAGGGCGAATTCGCCTGGACCGGTGCCCTCTTTGCCCCAGGAATTCAGCAGTTTGCCCTCGGAGTCAAACCGATGCACCCGGTGACCGCCGTAGCCGTCTGAAACGAACATGTCTCCGTTGGGAGCGTAGGCCAGACCCGACGGCATGTTGAACGGCATTCCCTGGAAAGAAGGTGATGGCGCCAGCTTCTCGCCGAGCCTGCGAAGTTCCTGTCCACCTGGTGTGTACTCCACAGCTATGTGGAAGTCGCGGTCGACTAGCCATACGTTCTGGTTGGGGGCAATGAATATGCCGTGTGGGTTTGCCGAGAAGGTCCCTTCACCCCATGAAGAGATGAAGTTTCCATCGGTGTCCCATATAGTCAGCGGGTGAAGACCCCGGCTGAAAACGTGGACCTCGTCGTTAGCATTTACAGCGCCGTCAGAACACAGACCAATCTCCCAGTGCTTGGGAAGATTCGGCCACGAGGGCACTAGCTCATACCTGTAATCACCGGAACCAACGGTAGCCATATTATCACTCCTTGCGGGTCATTAGATTGGGGGAGCTGCTTGTTTAATGAGATGGCTTCGCGCCATTTCATAACGCAGCTTCGATAGGGCCAACAATATACCAAAAGGCCTTGTGGTGGCAACTCGATTGGCTCCTGAGATTCCCGTGGGCAAATTGTAGTTTTGATGCCCCAAACGGCACGTGGTTGGGCCTAATTTCGGAGCAGAGGGATGCCGACCACTGCAACCAGCACTGATCCAATCGCGAGTCCGACAACAATAAGCGCAATGACACCTGCTTTCGGCCTTAGCATCGACTCTTCTTTTACGTCAAACGATTCTTCAAGTGATGCGAGTTCCGTGGCCGGTTCTGGTGTGCCGCCTATTGCTAATAGAGAAGCAAAGACAAGTGGCGTGTTGATGTCGGGATTTTCGTGGGAGACGCCGTAGCCGTAGCTGGAGGGAGACTGGTAGCGGTTGGCGATGGCGTGCTCGTACTAATTGGTGTCGCCGAGGGTGATGGGCTTGGCGGCGGACTGGCAGTGGTCACTGGCTTCGGCGACGGAGAGGGCGATTCTGTCGGCGATACCGTTGGGGTTGCCGTTAGAGTGACTATTGGCCCACTGGTGCTGGTAGCAGTTATGGTCGCGGCTGGCGTGGCTGTCGATGTCCATGTAGGCCTAGCTGTGCGGGTCGGCGTTTTTGTGGGCGTCTTGGTTGGCGGCCTGATTGCCGCCCCACCTGAGTTCCCGGAGCTAACGGCTGGAGCTGTTGGGGCAACGATGGCGAAGTGCGCTTGGACGCTGGTTAATGGGTCACCTGCGCCCTCCACGTCTGCGGTGAGATTCGCACTGTAACTTCCAGCCGAGCCGATTTGCAGGTCTGGAGTCCACCGGGCTTCAATCAATATCTTCGCGGCTTCTGTGAGGCCCTTGAAAACGTTGCTACCGACGCCGACTTGCAAAACGCCACTGAAGCTCACTTCAACGACAAGCTGTCCCTGGACTCCGGTTGAACTCGACAGGTCGTGAATACCTTCCAACAGAGGGATGTTGGTAGAAACTGTCTGAGGGCCGGAAAGCACGAGATGGACTGCCGTTGTGGTGGCTAACTCCCCAAACGACAAGGTTAGTACGCCGCTGAAAAGAATGGTATCGCCGATATCGTACTGTTCTGAACTGGTGACGAGTACGACGTCACTGGAGGGTGTGAGGCTCTGTACCACGCCACGCACTCCCGAGAAAAAGCCAGGACTATGCCGGCGAGTGCTGCTCTGTATTTCCACCATTTCGATGTGGGTCGTAGTCTCAAATGTGTCTGTCCGTAGTTGGGGGGTATACGCTGAAAATGCCAAGGCAAATTTACGCACAACGACACGGACTTTAGTTTGGCCATTGTCAATAGGGGCGTGCTTGGGACAGAAATGCTATTGAGCCGTGAAATGGCCTGGAGAAAGCCTTGGGCAGGGCGAAGCGAGGCTAGTCGTCTCCACCAGCAGGAGCCGCGGCGGGCGATGGCGATGAGCCTAATATATCGGCATTGGTCTTGTGGAAATAGGCGAAGACGCCGCCGGCGAGCAGTACCAGTACCACCAGCATCGCCGCCAACTGAAATCCCTCTACGTAAAATGGCTGGGCTTCCAGGTCCGACAATAGAACGATGCCGGCAGGGAGAACCATGGCCAGCGCAGTAGCCGAGAGTGTCGCACCTATGGCGTGACCCATCTCACGCGTTGTTTCCAACATGCCGGACGCAAAGCCTCTGCTATCTGCAGACAGGGTGCTCATGACTGCTGCGTTATTGATCGGATTGAAGATAGACGTGCCAATCGAGATTGGTAGCATGAGCAGGGGGAGGCCCCATATGGGAATACTGCCTGCGAACGTGCCGAGAACAAAAAAACCACCCGCTATGGCCACCATCGCACCGGGCCGTAGAAGCTTGGGCTGATACCTGTCATATATCCAGCCGGCAGCGAAAGGCATGATCATGCCCATTATCTGGTTCGGGAATAGAACAACCGCAACCCAGATGGGTGTCATTCCAAAGCCGCGCTCTACCAGAATCGGCACAAGGGTCATAGTCGCAAGCATCGAAAGGTGATAGGTCGTGTTGGACATCAGCGCCATCGAGAAGTACTTGTTCTTGAAGTGATGCAACTCGACGATAGGATTGCTGACTTTTCGCTCTACCAGGATGAAGACCAGCAGCATGACCAGGAAAAGGCCGTGCATTGGCAGGTGGTACTGGATTCCGTCACTGCTGGTGAAAGACTCTTCTCCGCCGTGCAGGTGATTGCCGGACAGTATAAGCACTGCCGCGGTGCCAACAAGGAGGACGGCGCCTAGAATGTCGATTCGCCCCGGGTTTACGGGCTTCTCATGCTTCAGACTCTTCAGCATGGGATAGGACATAACGATAGCTATTATTCCCAAGGGCAGGAACGAGAAGAATACCAGCCGCCAGCTAAGGAATGTTAAGAAATAACCAAATATGATCAGACCGGCCAGCGTGCCGAACCTGGCTCCCACAATGGGTATGGAGAACGCTCGTCCGCGCTCCTCCGCCGGGAAGACGCCTGCCAAAATGGCATTAGCGTTGCCCATTACCAGGGCAGAGCCTAGGCCTGTAACTCCCCGCCACATGACGACCTGAAAAAGGCTACCAGCGGTTGCAATGAGGACGGATGCTGCGGTGGTGAATATCAGTCCGATGAAGAAGACCTTGGCATGGCCATAACGGTCACCAAGGCGAGCGCCCAGAAGCACGAAGCTTCCCAAGGCCAGCAGGTAAATTATGACTAACCATGCCGCCTCGTCCAGGCCTGTGTTGAAGTAGTCAGCCAGACTTGGGAGGGCCAAGGCCACTGGGAGGCTCGAGAGCTGGACCAGCATGTAGGCAGCGGTCAACGCAATTAGGACTGCTCGACGTTGTGGCGTCGAAATCAGTGGTCCAATGGCATTCCGCAATCCCATATAAAGCTGCTACTCTCCAATACCTGTGCGACCTGTTGAACATGCGCTTGACAGGAGTTCACCTGAAACACGTCTCTGCTAGGAACTATAACACCGACGACTCATTAATGAAACTGGATGACGGTTATGAGATGCCGCAGATCAGGCGTCGGATTCTGGCGGAACGTGGGATGATTTTTTTTGAATGAGTGACTGGGTCGCAATATTCAAAATTTATGAGGTTACTACAGAAATCAAGTAGACTATGCAATGAAACAGTCACATAAAGGCTCTAAGGTAGGTATATCCACGCCTTAAAAGTGGGTAATTCTGTGGTGGTGCGCATAGATTTCTCCCACGTGTAATACAGGGAGAGTACACGTGACTGTGATCTTCTCGGGTTTTGTCGTCATAAGGCTAAGTTATGGTTGAGTGGGCTACCCAACCCGATACAGGGAAACGGGGCAACTTGATTGCTATTTGGGTTCCAGGCTTATGGTGCCTGTAGACCTTTAGAATGCTTGCGGAAGGTCCAATATGAAACAGGAATTCCTGGAAGCTTTCCCAATTCCTGCCAAGCTTGTATGGGAAAAAGAACTTGGCATGGATCTGGAGTTTCTAGACGTAGAGCTTTCTTCCTCCCGGTTTGATGGCGAAGAAATTAATGCGATTATTGGCGTAAGCGGCAATCTAAAGGGAAACGTAATTTACGGCTTCCGCAACAGTTCTGCGCTGGCTATTGCAGGTCAGATGATGGGGAGCGTGTTGAAGAGGCGGACGAAATCTGCCGCTCCATTCTCGGAGAACTAGCCAATATGATCACAGGCAACGCGGTCACGGAGCTAGAGTCCAACGGGTACAGCTGCAACCTCGCCCCGCCGCTGATCATAGAGCCGTCTGGTTCAAAGATAAACTCCGCCATAGGGGAACACGCAGTTGTCAGGTTCAACAGCGCCGCCGGTGTGCTAAGCATTCGTGTTGGTCTCAGTGAAGCATCTTAGGGAAGCCGCTGCAAGCAATTAGGTAATGACTAGGGCAGTACCTCATCGGCCTGAAACTCCACCACCACATCCACTCCCTCTTCGACTTTGAATAAGCCTGCTATCACGGGCGGATTAAATCCGTAATCCTTCATCTTTAGAAACACGGAAGCGGTGCCTTCTATGCTGTCTTCTGACAAGACCAGTTTCACCTCGAACGTCTCTTTTCTTGTGACCTCCCTGATCGTCATTTCCCCTTTTACTTCGAATGTCCACTCTGCGACTTGACCCTCATCGGTGGACAGATTTCCTGGGAAGCCTCGGACCTCTTTGGCTTCAAACACCGCCAGCGGGAAGCGAGTCGACTCAAGCCACTGTTTGCGGATGCGCTCGTCTCGGCGGGAGTCGTTGCTTGTTAATGCGCTGATATCGACTTCAAAGTGTCCGGACGACAGCACCAGCTTGTCATCGTCAGTGGGGTTTCGATAGAAACTGAACTGTCCTTCTACAACGGTGGTGTGCCCTATTGCCCGGTTGAAGGGTATGCCAAGGAAGGTTAGCTCCTCATCCACTTCGTATCTGGCCTCAGTCCGCTCTGGCGCTATGCGAAAGGTGCGCGGCTCCGGTACAAATTCCACATCTTCGGGGACAGGGGAGGTTACGGGCAACGCGTCAACAGGCGCGGGAGGCTGCTCGATGGGCTTGGCCCCTGAGCTGCAGCCGATGGACAGGGTGGATATCAACAGCAGACAGGCGATTCCAGCCAAAGCCGGTCGCCGCAATCTCGGTAATGACATCAGCTGCTCAAAGCGGAACGAACGGACCGTCTTTTGGGACCAGACGCTGAAGCTGTAAAACAACCTGGATTGGCACCTCTTGACTCAGATTGATTGAGAGTGGACAGATTTGCAAAGTTATGGCTGTTCTATCCTAACATCCAAAACGGCAGGCCTGCCGCCTCGCACCTGCTCCAGGGCGCGTTCCAGAGCGGCGGGCACTTCCGATGGGTTCTCGACCTTCTCTCCGTAGGCCCGGCATGATTGCGCCAGCAAGGCGTAGTCCACCGACGGGCCCAACTCCACACCGATGAACCTGTTCTGGCGAACGGAAGCGCCGTCAGGATAGCCCCTTATTATTAGCGACTGTTTTGCGGCGTTATGCACCTGGTTGTTGTATATCACTGTGAGAAATGGCGCGTTGTGCACATCGGCGGCCCACAGTGTCGATGTCGGATGGCCATAAATGAAAGAACCATCGCCAACCACTGCCACCACGGTGCTTTCAGGACGGGCTAGTTTCGTGCCCATAGCGCCGCCCAATCCCCATCCCAGGCTGGAGCGACCGCTGCGGTATAGAGTGCCTGGTTTGTCTCTGGGAATGTAGGTATCGACGTTGCCGCCGTTGGTTACACACTCGTCGATCAGGATAGTGTCCTCGTCGATGGCCTCCCCTATGCAGTAGCTAAGCCACTGGGGAGTGATAGGACTGCGCTGGTTGTGGGACAGGGCGACTTCTTTAGCATCTCGCCTCTGCTGCTCGTGCCGATCTTTGATTAGCTGGAAGCGCTCATCTATGCGAGCCTGGTCGGCAGGTGTGATCAGAGCCTCCACTGCATCTACAAGTGCAGGAACTGCCTTAGAGGAGTCTGCGTGAATAATCTGGTCCGTAGGAAATACCCCAAGCGGTATACTTTCCTTAATTGGGTCAATATCGATCTGGATTATTCGGGCTTCAGGGCGGGGGTTGCCCTGGGCCGGGATGTAGGGAACGTCCTGGTCCACAATCAGTATGACATCTGCCTCCTGTACGTAGGACTGGCCGTAACGACCGGCATACATGGGGTGATTCGATGGGAAGCATAGGTGAATAGGGTCCGACGCGACCGGCGCGCCGACAGCCTCCGCTAGCCTGACCATGGCCTCCACCGTGGACTGGTTGCGCCCGGAGTAGCCGGTGATGATCAGGGGATGTTGAGCCTTCACCAGCGCCTCGGCCACTTCCTGCAACGCCTCTGGGTCTGCCTGAGGTGTGGTTGGCGCGCTGTGCCTTGCGGCGGAGATGGCAGGCATTCCATCCATGCGTTCCATCAGCACTTCGCGGGGCAGCATCACGTATACGGTCCCCGTCGGCTCGGCGCTTGCTACCTGGAACGCCCGCTGCATTATGTGTTGCAGATTCTCCGTTCGACGCAGCTCGTAATTCCATTTGGTGAAATTTCGCAGTGCGCCAGCCTGGTCAAGCTGTTCCTGAATCCAGTGAATATTCATATCCTTGCCGCCAGCCAGCTCGCCGTCGAAGGTCATGGGGGAGCGCGTCCGGCACATAGCACAATGCCCGCCCTACCTCTCAGGGCGTTATGCATGCCACCGCCCAGCTGCATGGTGCCAGCGTCCACATGGACCAGGACCACCTGGGGCTTCCGAGTCACGTTGAAGTAGCCATGAGCCGCCGCGATAGCCGTGCCCTGGTCTGGACAGAGGATCACCTCTAGCGTGGGCCTGCCGCTCTCACGAAGCTTGGCGATACCTTCATGGATTGGAAATGTGTCGATGCCGGAGTTGATAAAAAGGTAGTCAACACCGTTGGAGTTCATCATCTCCACAAAAGCCTCACCGCCGGTACTGACGTCCACTCTGTCGCTGGAGGATTCGGGACTCATAGCTTTTTACCTCTGGCCAAAATGTTATGAGTCGCGCCCGCTCAAAGGCCTTTTCGCGGTATCGTACAAACTGGCTTGGAGAAGGTCAACGACATGCAGACTGCCGGTCTAAATTTTCTCTGTTGAACAGGGCAGGGGAAACCATTACACTCGCCTCAAGGCTCAACCAGAATATAGGGAACGACCGACTTGAACACACCTTCCGCGAAGATGGAACCATATTCCCTGGATGCATTGCGCTCGCTCGCCTTGCACTGCCAGGGCTTGGATCGGCATAAGTATGCTGGAGCGCAACCGGATTCCCAGTCGATATCCGACGCCGTAAAGCGGGTCGGATGGGTGCAGATCGACACGCTCCAGATGGTCCAGCGTAGCCAATATCTGGCCATGTGGAGCCGACTGGGAAACTACGATACATCGGAATTCGACAAGCTGGTTTTTGATGATGGCAGCACGTCCCGGTCGAATGGAAGGCAGATGTTCGAGTACTGGATGCACGCTGCCTGCATTATTCCTCTGAGCGAGTATCGGTACAGGCTGCCGGTCATGGAGGACCACCGAGATGGAGCCGTTGGCTGGCGGAGAAAGTGGGCCGAGCTGCCAGAAAATATGAAGCTAATAAAGGAAGTGCTGGGCTTCGTCGAAAAGAATGGCGCGAAACGCTCCGCAGATTTCGAGAATAGTGAGAAGCGCCGAGGTCCCTGGTGGGACTGGAAGCCGGCCAAGAGGGCGCTGGAGCACCTCTATAACTCGGGCGAGCTGGCCATTGCCAATCGGCTCAAGTTCCAGCGAGTGTATGACGTGCCGCAGAGGGTCATTCCCAGCTGGGTAGATACCAGTCTTCCGGACCGGCAGGAGGCTGGCTCGCACCTTCTGGAAGTCTCTTTGAGGGCACTGGGAGTCTGCACACCGGTCCAGGTCGGGGACTATTTTCACATGAAGCGTACGGTGTCCAAGCCACTGATCGAAGCCCTCATAGAGGATGGAACGTTTGTCAGGATAAGAGGGCATGTCCTTGGGAATAAGGAAATGGACCTGGTTGTGCATCGCGATAATCTCGGCGCACTGCAACGGGCTGCGGAAGGCGACTTGGAGCCTACCCTGACCACATTTCTTAGTCCCTTCGATAGCCTATTTTGGGCCAAGGAACGGGACCGACAATTCTGGGGTTTCAGGCAAATCCTGGAAGCGTATAAACCAGAGCCTATCCGCGAATGGGGATACTTCTGCCTGCCCATTTTGCATAAAGGGCGACTGGTCGGACGATTCGACCCCAAGCTTGAACGCAAAGAGAAGACCTTGCGTCTGAAGAAGTTATACCTGGAGCCTGGAATCAAGCCGGAGGAGGAACTCGTGGCCGAAGTGGCTAAGGCCATGCGAGACTTCTTGGTCTTTCATGAAGCGAAGACGCTTGTCATCGAAAAGAGCGAGCCTGCCGACTTTGATCGCAAGCTTATGAGCGCCCTCTAGGGCGGTCCTTGATCCTGTGATTCTGCGTTAAGTAGGGATCCTTTGCGTTCTAACCCCACTTGTATCCGCCAAGACCACCGTCGCTCCGCACTACTCGATGGCATGGGATTGCTATAGCTGCTGGATTCGTTGCGCACGCTCTGGCCACCGCTCTTGTGAACCCCGGCCTTCTTAGATTGCGCGCGGCCTCTCCGTAAGTTGCTGTTTCACCTACCGGTATGCGTTGCAACTCCTCCCAGACCATACGTTGTAAAGCCGTCGCCCTGATATCGAGCGGCAGGTGAATGTTTGGCCCTTTGCCAGAAAGACGCTCCAGAATTTCAGCCAGCCATTTGGCCAAAGTAGGATCGTTTCCCGGAGATATTTGCGCCGCGCTGAACTCCTGAAAAAGACTCTCTTCTAAGACTTGCTTGTCATCTCCGATAGAAATGGTGCAAATACACCTTTCAGTGGAGGCCAATAGCACGTGACCGAGCTGGCATTCAGCCGATGCATAACCGATGCGAATGCCAGCGCCACGTTTCCTGTAGGTGGTGGGAGTCATGCCGATCTGGGTCGTAGATTTTTCGTAAAGTCTACTGGAAGATCCGTAACCAGCGTCGTAAAGTCCATCCGTAACGCTGCTGCCCCTTAGAAGCAAATCCTTCAAGCTAACAAGACGATAGGCATCAGCGTAGTGTTTAGGCGATATTCCCACCATCTTGGTAAATATCTTCTGCAGATAGTAGGGACTCGTGTGGACCTTTTGGGCTCCTGGGCGATTATCCGGCTGACTTCGCGGACGGTAGAAAGCCCCGCATCTTCAGAAGGATGGACGTCAGTTTGGCAGCGTAGGCATGGCCGAAATCCCGCCGCCTCGGCCAATTCGGGCATCGCGAAGAGCGACATGTTCTTCCTGAGCGGCTTGCGACTGGGACAAGAAGGCATGTAGTAAACGCCAGTGGTTGCCACTGCATACACGAACAATCCATCGAAAGAGGTATCTCTACTAAGAACTGCATCCCATCTGATGTCAAGGTCTTCAATCGAATTCTGGAGAGTGGTTTCCTTGGTGATCCCTAAAGCGGTTGTCATTTGCGGCAAGCATACAGCGCGGTGGTTACCAAATCTATCCGATTTGTGTGGCCAAAGTCTGACACTACATCGACATTAAGCTGCGTCGGGCGATATAATTATTCAGCTAATGCTTAGTAAGCATGTGCCGCTTCGTGGGGAAGTGTCGGAATTGGCAGACGAGCATGATTTAGGATCATGTGCCCTAGGGCGTGGGAGTTCGAGTCTCCCCTTCCCCACCAGTGCATCGTAATCACCCTTCTTCGTATTCTTAACGACTTTGGCTCTGCATTGCATCTCCGAACCTATCTATACTGATCCTTCAATGTGAGTCATCGGCGTTTGTAGCCAGGGGTGCATACCCCATATGCCGTGAATGGCTGTACCCTTACCCCACACTTCGACCCCCATGTAGACTCAAAACAGGATTTCTCTCACTTGTCCGTCTCTGGCTGACGTGCGCCGCAGATGATCCAGATACATATGGAAGATCTATACAAAATTCTTCAGGTGGACCCTAAGGCTGACCCAGATGTGATTCGGGCGGCCTTTCGCGTTTTGGCGCAAAAGAATCATCCAGACCTGAACCATAATTCCAACGCCTCAGAAGCTATGATGCGGCTCAATGGGGCCTATGAGACCCTTCGCAATCCTCGCGCTCGCTCTATGACGGTCATCGTGTAACGGGTGTAGGCCAGTCTACGGGCGTGCATCATGATCCTGATTTTGCCGACTGGGCGGCCTCGCAGGCTCAGGCAGCGCATCCCGCAGGGAAACGAAATCCCAACGAGCCAAGCCGGATTTTCGAGGTTCGCACCCTGTCGCAGAGCAGGGCTGGAAAAGCGGGCTTATGGGTGGGAATTGCCGCTGGCCTTCTGGTCCTGCTCGCGCTGCTTTCGGGCGTCAACCAGGGCGCTGGCGATCTGCCCTATCAGGTGGTCACCAAGGTGTGGGTTGCCCTGATGGTGTCTCTTATCCTCTGGGGACTGATCTGGAGCTTCGGAGACCTTTTTGATCTCGTTTACCCTCGCCGGGCCGAAGCAGAAGCCACTGACAGTCAGGAGCACCTCTAGCGCGCAGACGTTGGCGTCGGCCAGCATCTGGTGCTGTTTCAGCTAATTGACCAGATGCGCCCAGTTGGCGTCCTTGTAGGTTCCCTTAATGATCATGTCTTGCAGGGCGGAGAACGTGTTCGAGAAGTCTTCTAACTCCACGACGAGTCGAATCAGGGATAGACGATCGTCCTCAGTGTCCTCCCAGATGTTCTTGTAGCTAGAGAAGCTAATTGTGTCGTCGTTGTAATCATCTTCTGCGTCTTCTAACAGCTCCAGCTGCTCCTGATACTTGGCCAGGTTTCTGTCGAACCTCTCCTGCAGGTCATTGTAATTTGTCTTGATCGCCTCATAGTTGGACGTTGCCATGTAGTGTTCTGGATAGATGTCCTCAATATAGGCCAGCAATTTCCCCGTAACGTTACTTATCGACATACGGCAGCGGTCCACCGTATAGTTGTTGTCGCCCCGCGTTACGAACCAGCCGCTATCGATGTCTATAACGCGGTGCAGAATGGTCGATTCGGTCACAGTGCGACCTGTAAAGCAGTCCCGTCGCTGAAAGCTGATGATGTCGCCCTCTTGGATGTCGCGGTGCTGCAGGTTGGTGCGCATAATGACGATGTCTCCGCAGTGCAGGATTGGCAGCATGCTGCCGGTGCAGGCCAGTCCAGAAGTGTTGATCTCGATGTCTGGGTCGGAAGTATACTCCTCTGTAAGGGTTGCCAGTTGCCTCACCTTGGTGACCAGCACGTCTCGGTCTCTAATCAAGGCATCGATTTCCGCCTGAACGCCTGCCTCAGAGTTAAGGGTCACCTGTGCCTGCAAATCGGTCACCTGCGAATTCAGAGCTGATTTGGCCTCATTCACCAGCCTCAGTTCTGTGCCCAGGCTGTCGATCTCTTCTTGGCTGTCCTCAAGCTCAGCGTCCCGCGAAGCAAGGCTCTGTTCCAAATCGGCGACGCTGTCATCGCTGACCGCCACCTGTTTAATCAGGCTCTCGACTTCCTGACTTAACCCTTCAATCTCCTCATCACGAGTTTCCAGGCGGTCTGAAAGAGTAGTTATTGACTCCTCGGCTTCGACAAACTGGTCCGATTTTGCAGTAAGTTCCGATTCCGTACCGCTCAGAAGGGTCTTGCTTTCCTCTAGCTCGCCCTGCAATTTTGAAATGTCTCGTTCCAGACTCAGGACCACGCTGGCAGCCACCGTAGACGCGTCCTGAAGCTCAGAAATGCGAGCCTGCATTTCCGCGACGCTCTCTTGCATACCTATAAGTTCAGTCTTGCGCCCCTCCAAGTCGGTTGCCAGGGCGTCAAACTGCTCCTGCGGCACACCACAGGCTATGCTGAGAAGAAGGAATAATGCGGAAGGAAGGGCAACAGTTTTCTTCTTCATTTATGGATCCTCACCTATGGCTCCTCTTGATTTCCCCCCTGGGGCCTCACAGCTATCGTGGTTATATATTCATGAGGCGGCGCGCGCTGAAATCTCTTTCAGACCAATCGTATCAAAGGGGTGTGGCGAGGCCATTGCGGAAAAATGACACTATATAAATGCACCTGGTGATGTAGCCCTTATCCAAATTGTCCTAGACCACCTCTGGCTACCGGTGTTACCATAGTTACATGGATTCTAAGTTCACACGTAACTTCTGCATAATCGCGCACATCGACCATGGCAAATCCACGCTAGCGGACCGCCTGTTACAGTACACGGGCGCCGTTGAGGAACGGGACATGGTCGAGCAGGTCCTGGATAGCATGGACCTCGAGCGAGAGCGCGGCATTACCATCAAGGCACAGGCGGTGCGCCTGGACTACAAAAGCGACTCCGGGCAGGAGTACCAGTTCAATCTCATTGACACCCCGGGCCATGTCGACTTCTCCTACGAGGTCTCCCGAAGTCTGGCTGCCTGTGAGGGTGCTCTGCTTATAGTGGACGCTACACAGGGCATTCAAGCTCAGACACTGGCCAATGTTTATCTGGCCATGGAGCATGACCTGGAGATTATCCCTGTCATCAACAAGATCGACCTGCCGGTGGCGGAGCCGGAGCGTGTTGCCAATGAGGTAACGCAGGCCTTCGGTTTCAAGGACGACGAGATTGTCTTCGCATCTGGCAAGTCCGGCGAGGGCGTAAAAGACATACTCGAAGCCATTGCGGCACGCGTCCCTCCTCCCGAGGGTTCTGATAAGGCTCCCCTAAGGGCGATGATATTCGACTCCAAGTACGATACTTACAAGGGCGTTATCGCTTATGTGCGAATCGTCGAAGGCGAGGTGCCGTCGGGTAGCCGCGTCAGCGTGATGTCCAACGGGAACCAGAGTGATGTGCTGGAAGTGGGCATATTCAGACCCAAGCCAACCAGCGTCCCCAGCCTGAAAGCAGGCGAGGTCGGGTACATTGCGACCGGGTTCAAGAGTGTAGGTGATGCGCCGGTGGGCGACACTATTACTCTCGCGGCCAATGGAGCAACAGAGGCACTGAAGGGTTACCTGCCCCTCAAGCCCATGGTCTTCGCGGGGCTCTATCCTGCTGATGGTGAGGAGTATCTTGATCTTCGTGTGGCGCTGGAAAAGCTCCAGCTAAACGATGCCGCCTTGACCTTCCAGCCTGAGAACTCCATGGCGTTGGGTTCAGGATTCCGCTGCGGATTCCTTGGCCTGCTGCACATGGACATTGTTCAGGAGCGACTGGAGCGCGAATACGACCTTACTCTTCTGGCGACGTCGCCGAGTGTGGCGTACAACGTCATATTCACCGATGGCCATACTGAGGAGATTGACAGCCCCTCCAAGCTCCCGGAGAGCTCGTACATCGAGTCCATTGAGGAGCCGTGGCTGGACCTGAGCATCATCGCGCCAGCCAACTTTATTGGGCCTGTCATGGAGCTAGTGCGTGCACGTCGTGGTGAGCATAAGCGCATGGAGTACCTGCAAAACGAGAGCAGCGGAGGAACCTCTGCCCCCAGGGTGTTGATGGAGTTCGACGTGCCCCTTTCTGAGGTGTTAATCGATTTCTTCGATCAGCTCAAGGCGCGTACCCAGGGATACGCTTCCATGGACTATTCGGTCACGGGTTACAGGGCTGGCAAGCTATCGAGAGTAGACATTCTGGTCAACGGCGATCCTGTGGACGCCCTTTCGATTATTGCGCATCGAGACAACGCCTACCATCAGGGCAGGGAACTGGTTACAAAGCTCAAGGAGCTGATTCCCAGGCAGCTGTTCGAGGTGCCAATCCAGGCCGCCATTGGCCGCAAGATCATCTCGCGGGAGACCATCCGCGCGCTGCGCAAGGACGTTATTGCCAAGTGCTACGGCGGCGACATAACTCGCAAGCGCAAGCTCCTGCAAAAGCAGGCCGAGGGTAAGAAGCGCATGAAGCGGGTCGGCAACGTTGATATTCCGCAGGAAGCCTTCCTGAGCATATTGAAGATGAAGAGTTAGTCGTTAGTAATAAGTTCTTGGTTATTAGTATTCCCCATGGTGCGGGGACTATTAACTAACCACTAAGTACTAATAACTAAAAATCTCGTTGACACTCCCTAACACCTCAACTAACATTAAATATGGTCGTGCTAGGTGGGGAGGTAGCGGTGCCCTGTATTCGCAATCCGCTCTAGCGAGACTGAATTCCTCCGAGAGGGCGCGTGCTTGAGGCCTCTTTCGGTGAATTCCGATGTTGAGAGTTGGGTCCTACGCGGCGGATGGCCGCGAATCCCGTCAGGTCCGGAAGGAAGCAGCGGTAAGGGGCATATTCCGGGTGCCGTAGGTTCACCTGGCTCGAGTCGGTTTCACCTGATACGCCAAAGGCAGTGAACGAACGGGGGTGCACGACCTTTTCCTCGATCTTCACCTCTTCCTGTTTAGTTACTTTACAGGACAGGTTGTCCCTTCCTCTGTCGACCAGAGGAAGGCTATCATGGTGGAATCCTCCTCTATCTGTATCTTTACACTGAGCATACCTGGAGCACTGGTTATCACCTCCGCATCAGGCCGACCGAAAGCAAAGAAATCCCTGGGCCAGAACTTTCTGGTGGACAGGCGTATTCTGGGCCGAATAATGAAGGCTGCAGGGGTTACGGCTGACGACACCGTAGTGGAGATAGGGCCGGGCAGGGGCATCTTGACTCGCGAACTGGCTGACACAGCTGGCGAAGTTGTGGCCGTTGAGCTAGATGACGTTCTCTCCATGAGTCTGCAACTGGAGTTTCGGAACCAACCTAACGTGCGCATTGTTCATGCGGACGCTCGCGACGTAGATATAGCCTCCTTAGTTGAAGTCAGCAAACCGTATAAGATAGTTGCGAACCTCCCTTACTACGCCGCTTTGCCCATCGTACGGCGATTTCTTGAAGCAGAGCACAAGCCTTCGCTGATGGTCTTCATGGTGCAGCGGGAGGTAGCCCGCAACATGACCGCCGAGCCAGGACACATGAGCCTGCTGTCGGTGGCTACTCAGCTTTACGGAAGCGCCCGAGTAGTGGCTAGCGTGCCGCCCAAGGCCTTCCGTCCAGCTCCCAAGGTGACCTCCGCCATCGTTTGCATCGACGTTTACGAAAAGCCTGCCTTGGAGCTCGATTCGATCGAACTCTTCTTCACGCTGGTGCGGGCTGGATTTTCAGCGCCGCGCAAGCAGGTCCACAACTGCCTTCAGCATGGGCTAGGCATCTCCCGGGATGTTGCCGAACGCATGCTGGTGGACTCGGACATTGATCCCAAGCGCCGTCCGCAAACGCTGAGTGTGGAAGACTGGGGACGCTTGTATCAGGCGTCGGCCCTGCAAACGATCGACATTTAATTATCGGTGGCTCTCAGGTGCAATAAATCCCTTCCCCCCTTGATGGGAGAGGGTTAGGATTGGAGTAATGAGTTCCAAGTCCGAAATAACCCTTAGAGCCTACGCCAAGATCAACCTCACTCTGGAGGTACTGGGGCGTCGCGCTGATGGCTACCATGACGTAGCCTCTATTATGCAGACCATTGATCTGCACGACACCGTGACCCTAACGCCGTCGGACGAGATCGCTTTGGAGTGTGATGTCGAGGAGCTGGAGTCAGAGAACAATCTGGCCATCCGCGCTGCAAACCTACTCAAAGAGAAGACGAATGCGGATGCTGGCGTTTCGATAAAAATCCAGAAGAACATACCGCTGGCTGCCGGCATGGGCGGCGGCAGTAGCGACGCGGCGGCCACCCTCGTTGGCCTAAATGATTTGTGGGGGTTGAACCTGACCCTGGTGGAGCTGTCGGAAATTGCCGCTGAGCTTGGCTCCGACGTGCCGTTCCTGCTTAACGGCGGAACAGCTATTGCCCTGGGCCGGGGAGAACGCGTCCGCTCTGTGCCGCTGGCTGACCTGGAATGGCTGATTGTGCTTTCGCCGGACATTCGGGTGAAGGACAAGACCGCGACGCTGTACAAGAGCCTGACTGAAGCCAATTACACCAGGGGGGCGCTTACTCGCAAGCTGGAGGCTCGTATTCGAGGTGGGGGAGACGTTCCGCCCCAGCTCCTGTTCAACGCCTTTGATGACGTGGCTTTTTCGGCCTTTCCTGGCCTGGATGTCTACTGGAACACGTTGCACTCGCTGGGTGCCCGAGAGATTCATCTTGCAGGCAGTGGCCCCACTATCTACGCTCCAGTGTCAAAAAGAGAGGTTGGCTCAACTTTGCAGTTGTTGTTGCAGCACCAGCATAAGTGGAACGCCCATCTTGTTTCGCTGGTAGGCGCAAGAGACGCCTTTAACAAGGTCATGCCATCCTAGGTCTCATAGCGTCCGGTGCGATGATAGGCCTTTTAATGGCCTCCGTATTTATCGCCTTAGGCGAAATAATGCTGTTCTTGCTTTACAAGAACCGCACACCGTCTATGGAGCGCTTCTTTGAGGCGATTCCGCCGGCCCGGTTGGCCATGGTAATTGTATTGATGTCTTACCCCACCTGGGCGGGACTGGGCGCCATGTTCGCTCTGCTGTTTCTGGTCAGCTCCAATGAGGCGCCAGGCGGTGGGCTGGGAAGTCCCAACCTTGTTTACACTGTGGCCGTGCTGGTCATCTCGTTGATGATGGCAGCGCCAATCATGTACCTGCTTCGAAAAGTCATGCTGGGCGTTGTGGCCCTTACGATTACATTCATAGGGCTGTTCGGCTGGCTCATGCCGTACTTCGTAAGGTAGTATTGCCTGCATAGCCACCTGGTTCTTTTTAGATTGCATTGGAGTTTCCAGAACATTTGAAGAAATTTGACTTACATGTGCACACGGTCCGGGGCAGCAGCGACAGCAGCCTCACTCCCGAGCAGCTAATAGAGGAGGCACTGCGCATCGGACTCGACGGCGTATGCCTTACCGAACACGGCGGCGGCTGGGAGACTCGGGACCTGGAGGATACGTTTCGTGACGCCGGCATCACCGTGATAAGGGCGCTGGAAGTCGATACGGACATGGGCCACATACTGGCTTACGGACTTCATCGACACGTAAGTGGCATTAACGTTGCTGGCGAGCTGCGGAAGGCCGTCAACAGGGCAGGGGGAGTCATGATCTCCGCTCACCCCTTTCGGAACCTCTTTAACAAGCCTCCATACAACGTGAACCTTCTTTATAAGAACTCCAAGAGAAGAAGCCCGGAAACGGCGGAAGAGGCGTCTGGTCACCCACTTTTTCAGCTGGTCGACGATATTGAGGTTGCCAACGGGTCCAATACAGACCAGGAGAACCTGTTCACCCTGGAAGTGGCGGCGCACCTAGGCATGGGAGGCACAGGAGGCAGCGATGTTCACTCGACCCATGGTCTCGGCAAGTGCATCACCATGTTCGACGGCGATATCAGAGGCGAGTCTGACCTCATCGAGGCACTGAAGGCCAAGGCCTTCATGCCGGGACAGAACCTGCACAAAGGCGACCTGCAGCCCTTTAGTCTCTAGATTCGCAGGGCTGCTTTTGCCTGTTGCTTAAGTTCAGCGCTGATAATTAGCTGACCTTGGCCTCATCGCGAAGGAACGTCACCATGCGATCGGCGATATCCTCCCCAGCGTCTTCCTGCAGAAAATGGCCGGCGTTTTCTATCACGTGGAACCGACCGTTGGGCACCATCGCTGCGATGCGCTGACCCTCGGCCACTTTGAACGCCATGTCTTTGTCCGAAAACATCACCAAGACCGGTATATCCCATAAGCGAAGTGTGTCATCGATATCCTTGATGTACTGCGCATTTTCGTGTCGCTCGTTGGGGGGGATCATCTTCGGAAATGCGGCTATGCCGGACCTCGTCGAGACATCTTTATGGGGCATCAGGTACTGTTCCTTGGCCCGGGCGTCCAAGGGGCGCTTGATAAGTAGTTTGCCGCCGAAAGACATCTTCCGGAACAGGTCGAGGCGTTTAGACAAGAAACTGGAAAAGCCACCGCTGCGAAACATTATTTTGAAGAAGAGGGGCATGGGCATTATCGTGACCAGCGTGTTCAATATCGCCAGCGCTTTGATGTTGGACTGATGGTCGATGGCGTAGCGGAGGCTAATAGGCCTGCCCCAGTCCTGTCCGACAATCGTTACGGCTTCTAAGCCGAGCTTTTCCACCAGGCCGGTGATTAATCCTTCGTGCCTGCTCAGATTATAGTCCGACTCCTTTGCAGGCTTGTCGGAGAGTCCGAAGTCCATCAGGTCTGGCGCAACGCAGCGATAGCCGGCAGCAACCAGCGGTGGGATCATCTTTCGGTAGAGATAACTCCATGTGGGCTGACCATGCATCATCAAGATAGGTGGCCCAGAACCATCGTCTACGTAATGAAGCCGAATGCCATCGACCTCAATGTAGTTTTCTTTGAACGGAAACTCGAATCGCTCGGTCATTTTTATCTCCTTCGACAGACACCTTGTTAGCTTGCGAGATATGTCCTGTTAGCTGAATTGTCGATGGATCAAGGATGCACTGCGCAATTGCCTTAAAATACATGAAATGGCGACGAATACCAGAAGATTATTGGGGTCATGGTCGCCAAGACTATAGAGACGTTAATTTAAGTTGTCAATTGCGTCGTGCGAGTCCTGGTGGCGAAGGGCTGTCAGCAAAGCTTTTTTCTTTTTATTAAGCGTAACCAAAATTTGCTATCCCCGTCATACGGCGATATCCTCTTGCCGAATGGCGGTCTGACTTATCACCTGTGGTATTTTCACTGGGAGGCGCAGCATGGTAACCCCTAATCCGATAGTTCGACGGTGGCGTTCCGAAGCGACAGCCGATCCCGAGGGCTTCTGGGCCGAGGCTGCTGATCAGCTCCCCTGGTTTCGCAAATGGGACCAGATTTTCCAGTGGGACTTTCCCTCTTTCAAATGGTTCCTAGGGGCGCAGACAAACATGGCCTACAACTGCGTCGACCGGCACGTGGAAGCCGGTAGGGGAGGCCACTCTGCAATAGCCTACGTCACCGAGCGCGGTGAGCGAAGAGTGCTCACGTACGCGCAGCTCTTGTACGGCGTAAAGCAGGCGACCGCGGCGCTGCGAGGCATGGGCATTCAGAAGGGCGACCGTATCACGATTTATATGCCGGTATGTCCCGAAGCAGTGATTCTCATGCTGGCGGCACTAAGAGTCGGTGCCATTCACTCGGTTGTGTTTGCCGGATTCGGCGCAGGCGCTCTGGCCGACCGCATAAGAGCCAGCGGCTCCAAGCTGGTCTTCATCACTGACATCACCTATCGCAAAGGCACCGACATTCCTCTGAAGGGCATCGTTGATGCCTCTTTGGAGACCGGTGGTGAATCAGTGGAACACGTTGTCGTTCTCGATCGCGGCAGTGGTGTCCCGATGACGCCCGAGCGCGACATAACCTGGGACGAGTTCTTGACTCGCGGGCAGGGCCATGACGACGGGCACGAGATTATGGAGTCCAACGACCCTGCCTTCATATTGGCGACCTCCGGCACCACGGCCAAGCCCAAGCTTGTAGTGCATAACCACGGCGGTTATCAGGTCGGCGTGCACAGCATGGGACGCTGGACTTTTGACCTGAAGCCCGATGACGTGTGGTGGGCGACTTCTGATATTGGCTGGATAGTCGGGCATAGCTACATTGTCTACGCGCCGCTGCTGGCCGGGTGCACCACCATCGCATTTGAGGGCGCGCTGGACTATCCAGAGCCCGACCTCATCTGGCAGATTGCAGAGGAGTTCGCCGTCACGGGAATATTTACGTCGCCAACAGCGGTTCGTCTGCTAATGCGGTACGGTGACCCTGCTCGGCCGAAAAAGCCGTTGCCATCTCTGACCAAGATCTTCTGCGCGGGTGAGGTGCTAAATCCACCGGCGTGGGAGTGGCTCCAGAAGGACGTTTTGGACGACCGCATCCCTGTGATCGACCACTACTGGCAGACCGAGACCGGTGGTCCACTGGTGGGCAATCCTTATGGACTGTCCATGCTGCCCATCAAGCCGGGCTCCTCTGGCGTGCCCATGCCTGGCATTGAGGCGGCGGTAATGACGTCGGAGGGCGAGTCATGTGAGATAGGGGAGAAGGGAATACTGGTCATTAAGAGGCCGTTCCCCAGCCTGACACCAGCCCTGTGGGGAGAGCCGGAACGATACGAGTCCGACTACTGGGGCAAGATTCCCGGACAGAAGGTCTACTTCACCGGGGACTCTGCGCACATCGATGAGGACGGGTACGTGTGGTTCGCCGGGCGTGCCGACGAGGTCATCAAGATTGCGGCCCATCGCCTGGGGACCATCGAGGTGGAGTCGGCTTTGCTGACACATAAGGCTGTGGCTGAGGCGGGGGTAACGGGTCGCCCCGACGATCTGCGAGGCGAGGTTATCTCGGCCTTCGTTGTGCTGAGGAACGACTACAGCGCGTCGGATGAGCTTAAGGGCGAACTGCTTCAGGCGGTGCGACGCGAGCTAGGCCCTATCGCAGTTATTGGCGAGCTGAACTTCGTCGATATGCTGCCTAAGACTCGTAGCGGCAAGATTATGCGCAGAGTGTTCAAGGCGGTCGTTCTGGACCAGGATCCCGGCGACATTACGACAATCGAGGATGAGGGCTCGGTGGAAGAGGCCCGTCAGGCGTGGCAGGCCATGAAGGCAAGTCTGGGCGGTAGTTAGTTTAGTTGGATTAAGCCTGTCAAAACATCTGACAATGAAGCCCGTGAACTATTAAGTTCGTCTTTGTTCCGTTAGAAATATGAACTTTGTCAAAAATTTGGCCTGATATCAAATAGTGGGATGCTGATTTAGATGAAATTTTTTGAATTTGGGCTGGTGTTGAGGGGGCAGTACCCGGTGGGCGACGACATCGGCGCGCGGTTCGAGGAGGCCATGGAGCAGGCTCGGACCGCCGACGCGCTGGGCTTCGACTCTATCACGGCGACGTCGCACTTCAGCACCCCGCCATTTCAGTCCTTGCAGCAGATACCCATGTTGGCCAGACTCAGCGCGGAGGCACCCAACGTTCGCCTGAATGCTGGCATAGTGCTTCTCTCGCTCTACACGCCGTTGGAGATCGCCGAGCAGTTTGCGACCTTGGATATCATGACCGGTGGTCGGATCATCTTCGGTGCCGCGCTGGGATATCGGGACGTGGAGTTCAAGGCATTTGGTGCGCCAATCAACCGGCGGGGCAAACGCTTTGAGGAGAACCTGATTGCCATCAAGCGGCTGTGGACCGAGGACTCGGTGGACATGAAGGCCGAGCATTTCGAGCTAGCGGGTGCCTCCTGTCTGCCAAAGCCTTTGCAGGACCCCCATCCGCCTATCTGGATCGGTGCAAACGCGGACGTCGCAATAGAGCGTGCTGCGTGGCTTGGCGACTGCTGGTACATCAACCCGCATAATCGCATTGGGACTATCAAGCGGCAGATCAATGTTTATCGTCAGGCGTTGGACAAGGCCGGCAAACCCTTCCCGGACGAGCTTCCCATGCGACGTGAGTTATTCGTGGCGCGTACGCGAGAGGAGGCCCTGCGCATCTGCGGCCCCTACATAGAGAAGAAGTACGCGGCCTACCACAGCTGGGGGCAGGACCGGCAGATGCCTGAGGGCGACAACGACCTGGGCGGTGACTTCGAAGACCTTTTGGGGGACCGATTCCTGATTGGTTCGCCGGACGAGGTTGCGGAGCAGATTCTCGGGCTGCAGCAGAGCATAGGCATCAATCATCTGATCATGAGCATCGAGTGGGGTGGCATGCCTCATGGCCTGATATTGGAGACACTGCAACTGATCGCCGAAGAGGTAATGCCTAAGGTCCAGAAAGCCCAGAAGGCATCTTGAAGAAATTTGGGGTCGTTGGGACGCTAGTCCATACGACCCCAAATCGAAATTCTAGAGAATTCTATCTACTGGCTTGTTCACCCAGGTGCTCATCTCATGAGGCATCGTCACCAGGTCTGCCTTGGTAACGTAGCTTGAATTAAGCTGGTCGATGGAGGTGACGCCCATCAGTGCCATGGCGACGATCATCTCCTCCTCGAGGATTTCCAGCACACGGATGAGCCCGTCAGCGCCAGCAGCGCCCAGTCCCCAGCACTGGAGTTTGCCGATAGCCACGGCCTTCACTCCCATTGCTACGGCCTTGACCACATCGCTTCCACGTTGAATGCCGCCGTCCAGCACGATGTCAGCGCGCCCGTCGACCGCCTCAACGATCGCTGGCAGCATGTCCATGGCGCCTTCGCCGTGGTCCAGTTGGCGGCCACCGTGGTTGGACACCCAGATGACATCCACGCCATGCTCGACAGCGATCTTGGCATCTTCTGCGGTGGCGATGCCCTTGAGCATATATGGCAGGCCTGAATACGCCTTGTACTTGTCGATGGAACCCCAGGTGACAGATGCCGCCCAGTACGGATCGACGGCTCCCGGCCCTGTTCGCGTGGGCGGATTCCAGCGGCCACGAAGAGGCCTCTCTCTGCGGCTGTAGTGGGCTGTATCCACTGTGGTGCAAAGGCCCACATAACCGGCGGCTTTTGCACGGTCAATCATGTCTTTGGTCCACTCCCAGTCTCCCCTAATGTAAAGCTGGTAGACCTTGGGATTGTCGGCGCACTCTGCAATGGCTTCCAGGCCGGGTTCGGTGACGGAGCTAACTACGTGCATTGTGCCGAACTCAGCGCAGGCCTTGCTGGTGGCGGCTCCACCCTCTGGTGTGAAGACCTGTAGCGAGCCTACCGGCGCAGGCATGACAGGAATTCGTAGCTTGTGTCCTAGAAAAGTTGTTGAAGTATCTACGCTGGAAACGTCATTCAGCACTCTGGGACGGAACGCGACTTTGTCGAAAGCCAGTCGGTTGCGCCGCATGGTCGTTTCCGATTCTGAGGCCCCTGAAAGATAGTCCCATGCGCTTTGGGGAAGCCTCTTTCGAGCGGCTTGAATGACCTCTTCATTAGTGACGTAATCTAGATTCACTGTTGCCTCCTAAGCATTTCGGCACGGTCAAACCCCGTGCTTGGTTTTTATTATGACAGGTCTATTTCAGTCTTCTAAATTTGGTCCCTTGATCAGTAAATGAATGAGTTTTCGGGACCCGTGCACATAGAAAACATATCAACCCTAATTGAACTCAGCCAGCGCGGTATGGGGCAACTGCCGGACTTGCCGTTCAATCTCTGAGGGTAGTGTGAATGTAACGTGTTTACCCATTAATAGCAACGTCGCCGCAAATTCTGAAACTTGCCGGATAACAGAAAACCCTGAAGGACTTATTCTTCCTTCGCCGCCATCAGTGGCTTGGTCGTAGGCAGATTCAGTCGCTTCGTCATCCTGGTCCTCGCTGGAACTGTCATTTATCACAACTGTCGTAATTTCTTAGCCTGCAAAATTGGCCAATGACAAAGGGGCCTCGCGAAGTGAATCTGCAGGACCGCATCCTGGCAATTTGCGTCCGATTCTCTAACGTATCAGTCACTGCTCGTCCCTAAAATTTCACTTGCATTTGACCTGGTAGCGACCCTACGGCCCCCGGGAAATTCAACCACGCAGGGGATGCTTGATATCAAAGACTTTCCCCAAGTATGCGAAAGCTCATTGGGACGTTGATGATGTAGATGAAGTGTTTGGGCTATCGCATGCCTTTAACAGGTCAAACGAAATTGGATTCTTTTGAATGTGGCTTAGCGCAATAGCAGTTCGACCACGGCCTTCTCGCCCAAGGAAATACAGTGGATGGGCCTAATGTGGTCTCTGGTGCTTTCTCTTGGCATCATGACGTCAAAGAGCAATGCCTTTCGTTTCGGTGTGATGAGACCTAATTTGCTTTACTACTTTGAACGATGGATGGCATACGGGATTCTGGCGATGCCGATGCCGATTCTTTGCTTGCTAGGCTGGACAACCTGGAAAGCTGTTAGGGCACACGCGATCTAACGACTGGCGCGATTTTCGTCTGAATTTGCTTTAGTGATCAGACTGTAGGGGGCAAAGAATTATGCAATCGACGATAGCTAAAGGGTTTAAGTTCGGTTACGAACTAACTATATCCCTCGTGATATTCTCGATCGCCTTCGCCTTTATGGGCATAGTAAGCATGACGTTAATCATTCGCGCCTGGTACTTATTCTAGTGTTGTCACTGCCAGACGTTGGTACAAATTATCTGGTGCTCAAATGATTGTTCTTTGCGGTTGGCCTGTTTCTTTCGGATGGTTCTCCATAAACCACAGCGTCTTTTCCCGTTAGCGCTGCAAAAACCTATTTGATAGGTGGAACAGGCTTCGGCTGGGCAGGGAGCTCGCACCAAGTTCGAAGCTCAGGCGCAGACTTATGCCCTCTGGATTTGTTAGCATGCCTGGGTGAAATGCTTTAAATTTACCCACAAACGGGACGGTTGCCGTCCATGACACTTCTACCGCTACATACGCCTCCAATGGAGGACGTTTGGGTCTCCATCGACCTGGAAACGACAGGCCTGAATTCCGACACGGAAGTCATAATCGAGATTGGCGCCGTCAAGTTCCAGGGAGACACAGTACTGGACACCTTTCAGACCTTCGTCAATCCGGGACGCAAGCTGTCGCCCTTCATAAAGAGATTTACCCACATAACCCAGGAGCAGGTTGACGAGGCCTCGCCCTTCGATCTGATCGTAGGTAGGCTGGCATCCTTCCTGGGCAACGCGCCGCTTATCGGCCACAACGTTGCGTTCGACGTGGGCTTTCTTGCTAAGGCTGGACTCAGTCTGAACAATCCTCGGTGCGACACCTGGGACATGGTGTACGTTCTTCATCCTGGCATGCCCGAGTATTCGCTGTCCCGGCTGACGACTCGCATGGGCTTGTCCCACGACAGCCCTCATAGGGCCTTAGATGACGCGTTAGCTACCAAGGACGTGTTTCTCGAACTGCTCAAAGACGCCATGAAGCTCGATCCCAATTCCGTGGCCGAGATGCAGCGTTTGGCCGATAAGTCTTCCTGGGTAATGGGATACCTCTTGAAGGGCCTTGAGGCTCACGCCGCCCAAGAATCGCAGCCCAAGTTGAGCATGCCAGGGCTCGTGATTCCTCCTACAGGCGGCGCGGGCATTAGTGGCCTGGATACAAGCAGCCTGGACAAGAGGCTGCAGCGAGAGCGTTCGTTGCGTCCTGCTTCTGAAATGACTCCAGTTGATGCAGAGCAGGTTGCCAACCTCTTTAGCGAAGGCAGCCCGTTAGCCGATTCGCTGCCTGGATTCGATCATAGGCCTGAGCAGGCTGAGATGGCCAAGGCCGTCACCAAGGCCATCAATGGGAGCCAGAGGTTGGTGGTTGAAGCGGGCACAGGCGTCGGCAAGTCGCTGGCATACCTGCTTCCGGCGGCTATGTACGCCTTGGCCAATAACAAGCGAGTAGTCGTATCCACCAACACCATAGCCCTTCAAGAGCAGCTTGTGGGTAAGGACGTGCCGATTCTCGTGAAGGCCTTGTCTGCGGTAGAAGGGCTCAACGCGGAAGAGCTAAAGTTCACGCAGCTCAAGGGTAGGTCTAACTACCTCTGTCTACGCCGCTGGAACCATATGCGCTCCAGCGAAAGCATGAACGAGGACGAAGCCCGCATGCTGGCCAAGATCATGGTCTGGCTGCAAACCACAGAGACGGGTGACCGCAGTGAGCTGAACCTGGGTAGTCGCAACACTGCCGCGCCGTGGGACAGGCTTTCCGCTCAGGGGGCCACCGATTGCCTGAGCTCAGGAGGCTCTTGCTTTTTGAGGGCATCTCGGGAGAAGGCGGCGGCGTCTCACCTGGTTATCGTGAACCACGCTTTGCTGCTGTCCGACCTCACTTCAGGCGGCACCCTCATACCAGAATACGACCTTCTGATAATCGACGAAGCGCATCATCTGGAGGACGAGGCCACTCGACATTTGGGTTTTGAGCTTAGCCAGTCAAGATTTGAAGAGCACACCCAGTCTCTCAGCGGTGAGCGAGGCCTGCTGAACGAGTCGATCAATGCCTTTAGAACGTCCACAGCGTCTGCTGGTCGCAGAGAGTCCGTGGAAAAGCAGGCTGCCAAGATAACGGAGCTTCTGCCAAGAGTTCGGGACAACATGGCGCGTCTGTTCGCTGGCATTGGGTCCGTCATGGATGCCGCTTCCCCGAACGGCAGGGGCCAAGAGGTGCGAGTCACTGCAGGCGTAAGGTCGCAGCCCGACTGGTCGGACCTGGAGATTCAGTGGCAGAATGCCGACATACTGATGGCTGAGCTTGGCACTGAACTGCATGGCCTTAACATGACGCTGGACGATCTGGAAGACGCCAACCTCCTTAATTATGACGGCCTGCTAATGGAGATCTATAACACCAGTCAGACCAATAAGGGGCTTCGGGAAAAGCTGAAGGAGTTTGTTCCGAATCCCAAGAGCGACGGCATCTACTGGGCTCGGCGTTTCGGCAGAGCTCAAGAGCTAACGCTGTATTCGGCACCGCTTCATGTAGGCGAGACGCTGGAGGAAATTCTCTTCTCGAAGAAGGACTGCGTGGTGCTCACCAGCGCTACCTTAAGTACCAATGGCAACTTTAAGCACGTAATCGAGCGCACCGGGTTCTCCGATGCAGAAGAGCTTTTGCTGGGCTCGCCCTTCGACTACCCTAACTCGGCGCTCATCTGCGTCCCAGAGGATATGCCTGAGCCGAATTCGGGGGCTTATCAGGAAGCGATTGAGCAGGCCGTGAAGGACGCAGCCATGGCCGTAGGTGGCAGGACCATGGCGCTGTTCACGTCCTATGCCGGATTGCAGGCCACGGCGTCCGCAGTGCGAGAGGACCTCCAGTCCAGAGGCATCACGGTGCTGGCTCAGGGAACAGACGGGACCCCACGCCAGCTGGTCCAGCGCTTTATGGAGAATCCCAAATCAGTTCTGATCGGCACCGCCAGCTTTTGGGAGGGGGTAGACCTGCCTGGAGACGCACTCAAGGTCCTGCTGGTAACCAGGCTTCCATTTAGCGTGCCGACGGACCCGGTATTCGCAGCCCGCTCCGAGCTATACGAAAACTCGTTTATGGAGTACGCGGTCCCGCAGGCTATTCTGCGACTGCGCCAGGGATTCGGTCGGCTCATACGTACCAAAAGCGATCGTGGTGTCGCCGTTCTTCTGGACAAGCGTCTGGTGTCTCGGCGATACGGCAAGTCCTTCCTGAACTCGCTGCCTCCTGCAAAGTTTGCGTCGTGCCAGCTTCACGAATTGGACAGCGTAATCACTGACTGGATGGCGAAATAAACGGAGGGCGATATAGGGCGAATGCGCTAACAGCAAGCTAAGCTATTATCGTAACGCTGCGCCCTATATGAAAAAAGCAAAAAAATGCTGATACCTTTTGATGGAATACTAGAACTAGAAGGCATGTTGCTCGGCGGCCAGGCTTTTCGGTGGCGCCTTGAGGACGGCTGGTTCCACAACGTGATCTTCAACAACTTCGTCTCCGCTCGTCAGGTCGACGAGGGGGTGGAGTTCGTCTGCGGTCCGGACGACGAGTCGGTTGTTGCACCGCTTTTTCGCGACTACCTGCGATTGGATGATGATCTGGTGGCTATCGGCAAAACCATTAGCAAGGGCGAGCAGATCAGCGCGGCCATATCCAAGTACCAGGGCCTTCGCATCCTTCGGCAGGAGCCGTGGGAGTGCCTTGTGTCATTCATCTGCTCAGCCAACTCCAACATACCTCGCATTTCAACAAATGTGGAGGACATGGCGCGTAACTTCGGGCATGCCCTGGAAATGAACGGCCAGGTGCGGAGCGCCTTTCCGTCTCCCGATGAACTGGCCGACGCCGGAGAGCAGAAGCTTAGGGACCTGGGCCTGGGCTTTCGAGCCAAGTACGTCGCCGCTGCCGCTGTGAGCATCGCTCGCGGAGATGTTGACCTGTTTTCGCTTCGAGAAGCCTCCTATGACGAAGCCTTGGAGGAACTAATCGGATTAGCGGGAATAGGCGATAAGGTCGGAAACTGCATACTGCTTTTTGCTCTGGATAAGAGGCAGGCATTCCCGGTGGATGTCTGGATAGAGCGAGCCATCAAGGAGTGGTATCCCGAGGTGGTGGAGCAAAATCTGACTCGCAAAGCCATGCGTCCTTGGGCCCAGGAATTCTTTGGCACCTATGCTGGCTATGCCAACCAATACCTGTTCCACGGCCGGCGTCTACAGGACAAGGACTGAAATCTGCCTCTAAAATGTTCCTCAGAGAGCATTTTACAGCTATGAAACGCTCCTCAGAACTGCGCGCAATATCTTGAACGGCCTATGTGCCTGTGATATCCTAGCGGTGTCCTAGGTCGGGGAGTGGCGCAGCATGGTAGCGCACCTGCATGGGGTGCAGGGGGCCGCTGGTTCAAATCCAGTCTCCCCGACCAATACTTCTGTTTACCGCACCGTTATGCCACGCATGGGAAACCCACCGCGACCTCAAACCTTTGACTCAGGCGGTCTCTGTTTTTGCCTCAGGGGCAGCTGACAGACACTGGGTCGAGAAATCTCGCATTATGATGGGTTGGGCGATGTCTCTACAGGGAAATACAGATGATGGCATCGATGCCATTCTTGAGGGGTTGGAAGGTCTTGGAGGGAACCCTCTTGACGCGGGTCTTGCGCACTCACGATACCTGATATTGCTGGCGGAATCATACCTGGCGGACGACCAGATCGAAAAAGCCTCGGATGCGGTGGCCCGGGCATGGCAGAGGTTGGAAAGTAATGGCGAGTACCTCTGGGAGCCCGATCTTTGTATCGTGGAGGGGGAGGTCCTGCGGGCGACTGGTGATTGGTCAGGTGCCAACGAGAAGTTCCAGAGGGCATTATTCGTGGGAGGTAATCAAGGAGCCAAATTAATGGAACTGAGAGCCGCGACTAGACTGGCCATTTATTCTGATCAAAACGAGGGCGGTTAAAGTGTAAGGACTTCCCTGACTGAGATCTACGGATAATTCACTAAGGGGATTCAAACACAGGACTTGCGAGAGGCGCAGTCGCTATTTTAATCGAGCTTCATGATTCGATGGATAATTCGATTAACGAAAAGGGCCGAACTGGTTGAGGTCGAATACACCGAAAGGATTGGAAAAACGTTGTGCTGAAGGATGACGTATCTGTTCTCGCAACTGCTCAAGGCCGTATGGTTGGCAGCAGAGGGCACGACGAGGCCAAGGATCACATAGTTGCACGCCTGAAGACGATAGGTGTGCAGCCCTACGCTGGTTATTCATTGGAGCTTCCTTACGATCACGGCGGGGAGCGCTTCGTGAATATCGTTGGGCAATTCCAGGGACAGAATACCGGCCTCTCGCCCATTCTGCTTGGAGCCCACTACGACACCTGCGGGCCATATCCTGGGGCCGATGATAACGCGGCAGCCGTCGCAGTCCTTTTGGCGGTTACAGAACGGCTGAAAGAGACACTGCCTGATCGGACCGTGATTCTTGCTTTCTTCGACGCAGAAGAGCCTCCTCACTTCCTTCAGCCTTCCATGGGCTCGATCAGGTTCTATGAGGACCAGCTTGAGGATGAGATCCATTGCGCCATTATCATGGACCTGATCGGACACGACATTCCTATTCCAGGCCTTGAGGACCTACTTTTTATCACCGGAATGGAGAGTGACCCGGGTCTTCAGGACGTCCTTAAAAGGACAGTGCCGGATAGAGATCTAAAAATAATACCTACACTTAACAGTTACGTAGGAGACCTTAGTGACCACCACATATTCAGGCTGAATAGGAAGCCGTATCTGCTCCTGACCTGCGGCCACTGGGAGCATTACCACATGTCCTCGGATACCATTGAAAAGCTGAACTTTGATAAGATTCGAGAAGTGACTGAATATCTGCTCCGACTGGTGATGAGCGTTTCGGCCACCTCAATTCATGGACCGTTCGAAGGGGTGGACACGACTGAGGCGGAGCTACATTTCCTGAGGGATAATTTAATGCCATCGTTAGATGGTCTAGGGATCGAATTGGACCTGCGGGGTAGGGCCGACATTGATCACCTGGTTTGGATGATGATGTCGAGATTCGGTCTCTGAATGTGTTGATGAATGGACCGTATTTCGCCAGCGAAATATGCTAATGCCTAGAAGGTCCGACATGGAACTGGATTATTGCGTGATTTGCGAAGTGTTTCCAGCCAAAAAGAACCGAGCTGTATGCAGTAATTGTGAGCGAGATATTAGTCGAGAAGGAAGAAATCTGATGGGACGTGATTGGGCGGGCTATGAGGTTAGGTCTGATATTCCAGAAGATGATTTCAGCTCGCCACCACAGGATTAAGAAAGAGACGGTCAATCGTGGGGTAGCGCCTTCTTAAGAAGGCTCCGCAGGCGACGAGACTGAGAACGGGACAATATAGCCCGAGTGCAGCGAAGGATTAATTTGGGGAATTTTATCCCAAGTGGGCTACGGCGGCGTCTTCTGCCTCTTCGACAAGTTCATTGATATTCGTCAGCGTCTCCTCCCGCCGGGGTTGAAGGAATAGAAAGACCACTTCTTGCACTGCCTTACCTGTCGCATTTTGGACCGCGAGGGCATATGAACCCGCCTTTAGCCTGTAACGGTCGACTGCATCTCCCGTTTCTGTGGCTTCCAATGCGTCGGTTTTGTAGTCCACCACTATTAGGCTTCCTTCCTCTTCAAACAGCAGGTCTATAAATCCCTCCAGCACGCCCTCACCCATTGGAACAGCGACCGGTACCTCTCTCCATAATCTGCCCGAGGCCACGGCTCTCCTGACCACATCGCTTTCAACGGCGACCCGGACGAGACTGGCTATCTCTTCAGATCTGTCTGGGATGCCCTCTGCGGCGGCCTGGGCGTGGGATGTTGCCTCTATGCCCCCTCCAGTCACAAGATCTATTGTCTGAAGAACGGAGTGAACGGCCCTTCCTATCGAAGTGCCACCCCGGCCTCGTTTCCAGGGCTCTTCGGATTGGGACTCTTCTTTTGCTATCTGGGCGAGTCTGGTAGCAGCAACCGACATTGGCCGACCCTGCTTCTCAAGAAGTAGTTTCCTGCGACTTATCCACTCGTCCCTTGATTCAAGCGAGTGACCTTCGGGCTCAACTACTTTCTTCTCGGGCTCGGCATATTTAGATGGATTTCCAACATGCTCCGGCACCTGTTCCCAGAGATCATCTTCACCATCCAGAAATTTGCCCATTTGGGCCGCAGCCGATTTTTCGTCCTTCTCCGTACGAAATACGCTCAGCACAAGATGATCGCGTGCCCTGGTTGTGGCAACGTACAGCAATCTGACGTACTCGTCCTCTCCCATTCTCCGTTCGTTGTCAGCCAGGCCTTCAAATCCGGGTGTCGTAAAACTTCTACCCTGGCCTATGCTGACTTCAGCCTTATTACCTTCACGATCAAAAAGAACGCCATCGGTACGGGCAGGGCGATCGGCATTGAGGCCTGTGAGAATGACCACTGGAAACTCCAGCCCCTTGGCAGCGTGTACTGTCATAATCCTGACAGCATCTTCGTCCCCCTCCGGAACAGGAACTTCAGTCACCCGAGCTCCCTCTGCCGACTGGCGCACTACCCATTCCAGAAAGGCCCTAAGAGAATTGCCTCCATCCTCTGACCAACCCTGAGGCTGTCGGGCATGAGTCTCCTGAGCCCGATCATCAGCTCAGTTGCCAGGTCTTCCGGCTCGACGTCTTCGCTTGCCTGAAGGATGTTCAAAGAGGGTGGACCTATGGGTGATATGACACTTCTCCAATATTTTGGTCAGATATTAATTGGGTACCGTGGTGTAATAAAGTAACAGAATGGGGATGATTTCTTAGCGGACAGTATCAACCCCTACAGTGAAAAGTTGGAACCAGATTTGCTTGGGCCGGCAGACAATCAGGCGCAGGGGGTAGTCACGGAAAATCGACACCTTGAATACCTAGGCCCCAATTATGCAATAAATCAGGATCAGTCTGAAGCACAGGTTAAAGAAGAAATGGCGGCAAACGCACCGCCCAAGACCGGGAACGATACCAGGTCTGATGAAAAAAGCTAATTACGAAGCCGCTCCTGCAAGAGAAGAGGGGGCTACCAAGCGCCCGATAGGCGAATGGGAAGCGATGATGATAAGTATATATGACATGGTTAGGGCCGCTAACAGTGCAGAATAATCATATATGGCAATTGCGTAGGTGATCCCAAAACCATCGTTTTGGAGTGGTAGAGACGTGGGAGGGTGGAAGCACACTGTGAAACATTTCTGAGTCGACCCCACTCAGCAACCGAGTTGCTCCGGGTCGAAATGTTGGCGGCGTGACCGTGCCACTTATTTCCTAATTTGCTTCGTATTTACGCTGGCTGGCATTCTCTATTTTGAAAGTCTACTGTTTTCGGCATCTAGCCTGAATTGTTCCAGTTCTTCCCAACGTGCGTAGGCCTCAGCCAAAAGCCTTTCAAATTCTTGGAGTCTATCATTCATGGCAACAATGTCAGCCTTGTCCTTTTTGTAGAGTCCTGGATCTCCCATGGCCTGGAACAACTTCTGCTGTTCCCTTTCGAAGTGCTCAATGGTCTGGGGCAGTGCATCCAGTTCCTTTTGCTGGTTGAACCCGAATTTTAGCATTGCCCTAGGTGCCTGAGCGGGTTGGGCGCCTTTCTTGCTGGCAGATGCCCTACTCGGTTTTGCTTCCTGGGGGCGCTGACGCAGCCAGTCGTCATAGCCACCCACGTACTCGTTCACGACGGAGCCGCCTTCAATAACGATGGTGCTCGTTACGATGTTGTTGATGAACGTTCTATCATGGCTGACGATGAGAATCGTTCCTGCGTAGTTGATCAAGAGGTCTTCAAGGAGGTCAAGGGTCTCGATATCAAGGTCGTTGGTTGGTTCATCCAACACGAGCAGATTGGAGGGCTGGGTGAAGAGACGGGCGAGCATGAGGCGCTTGCGCTCCCCACCGGAAAGAATAGAAACAAGAGAGCGAGCTTGATCCGCAGAAAAGAGAAAATCTTGCAGATAGCCAATAATGTGACGAGTTTTCCCGTTAACGATGACTGTATCATTGCCGTCGCCGACGTTTTCTATGGCAGTCTTGTTTTCGTCCAATTGCTCAAGTAGTTGGTCGGAGTAGCTGATTTGCAAATTAGTGCCGAGGCGGATTGTTCCAGTAACAGGACTGAGCATACCAAGAAGAAGCCGCAAGAGGGTTGTCTTGCCGCTTCCGTTAGGGCCCAGAATTCCAATCCTATCGCCCTTCAGAATCGTGGCGGAGAATCTTGAGATTACCTGAGTATCGCCATAGTTAAATCCAATATTGTCTGCCTCTGCCACCAATGTTCCGGAACGCTCGGCTTCGTGGGCTTCCATCTTCACCTTCCCGGGCCGATCCCGTCTGGCCATGCGCATCTCGCGCATTGTTTCCAGTTCCCTCACGCGTCCCTCGTTGCGCGTCCCCCTCGCCTTGATACCTCCCCGAATCCAATATTCTTCCTGTCGCAGTTTCCTATCGAACAAGGCGTTTTTCGTCTCCTCTGCCTCGCGGTTGGCGCTTCGCCGCGCCAGGAACGTCTCATAGTCGCAGGTCTGGTCAAACAGCTCGCCCCGATCAATGTCCACTATGCGGGTAGCGATTCTCTGCAAGAACATCCGGTCGTGGGTAACGAAGATCAAGGCGCCCGTAAACCGAACCATCATCTGTTCCAGTTCCATGATGGAATCAATATCCATGTGGTTAGTCGGTTCATCAAGTAGGAGGATATCCGGCTCGCCAACAAGCGCCCTCTTCAAGAGCACTTGACGTTTTAGGCCAGTGGAAAGAGAACTGAAATCGCGGCCAGCATCCACCCCAAGTTGAGAGAGGCTTTTGCTGACCTGTTCCCTCTTGTACCAAACTCCTTCCATATCAAGGTTGTGGTGAATGAGTTCCAATTCTTCCTGTATAGGCAGCGTGCCTTCAGTTAGCAACCTGGCGCTTGGGGATGGATTCCGTGTGATCCGGTCAACGTATTCTCTGCTTCCGCTGGCGACTACATCAAACACGGTTCCGGGCAACTCATGGGGCACATCTTGTGAAAGATAGGCGGAGTGTACGCCCTTTTGAACTGAAACAGCGCCGGAGTCTGGTTTGATGCTTCCAGCTATCATCCGTAGCAGCGTTGATTTCCCCGACCCGTTCCTGCCAACCAGGCCAACCTTTTCTCCTCGCTCAACGGTTAAGCTGACCCCCTCAAAGAGTGAGACGCTATTAAAAGCAAGGGATATTCCTTGCATACTTATGAAGGCCATAAAGGGAAGTTACCTCGCCACTAATATTTTCTTAACGCGACCCAATTGACCGCTTTCCAGCCGCAATTTTATTCCATGCCCGAAGGGATATTTTGAAGACAGGACAACCCCGCTCTGACGAAATTCAAAACCAGATCCTTTAGGAGCCAGGGAATATGGTGAGTGTCTAGCTTCAAAATTGGGATTAGCGGATATATGTTAGGCTTCAGGATCGTCCACTGTGAAGGGCCAGAACGGGAACTTATGAGGCTTGGCTATCAGCCCAGAACTTCATAAATAGGCGCTTTTTCTGCAATTCTTTTTATACTAACTCTTCAACAATTGATCGCAGATTTTTTTGCGGAGAGGTCAGCATACTCCTCGTGGGAAATCTCGTCTAAGGAAGGTACTCGCAATGCAAAATCAACCGACTGTCAGTACTGACACTATAACAAAACTGGAGTATGCCGTTAATTCGTCATTCGCTATGTACGCTGGGATGAAGCTTGATGTATTTAGCCCTTTGAAAGATGGCCCGAGGGCTGTATAGGAGGTGGCTGAAGCGTTAGAGGTAAAGCCGACCAGACTGCGTAGTCTTCTTTACGCTTTAGTCAATGCGGAGCTTCTGACAGTGCAAGATGGGCTATTTTCGAACACTCCCGACGCGAATTATTTATTGGTTTAGGGACTTCCGTCATATATGAGCGGGATGCACGAAATGTTTACGGAGATGTGGAATACTGAACTGAAACTGGCTGAATCAATTTCCACTGACACTCCTCAGGCAAAGATAGATTTCTCTTCCATGCCGGTGGAAGAATTAGAGCCTAATCTTCTGGGTCTTCACGGCGGAACATTGGCAACCGGTCGCCAAATTACCTCATGGCATGATTTCTTATCCGACAAGACTTTATTAGACGTAGGCGGCGGGACAGGAGGTCTTGCAATCGCTGTTGTCGAAGCCTTCCCTCACATACTAGCAACGGTTGTTGAACCCCCCAATATTGAACCAATCACTAAAAAAGTCATTAATGAAGCTGCTTTGTCAGATCAAATCGAAGTTATATCTGCCAACGTCATTGAAATGCAGCCTCCCGGCATGTACGACGTAGCCAGATTACGTTGCCTTTTCCAAGTTCTCTCTCCGGAGGAGTGCCAAAGCATACTTCATAACGTTAGCAAATGTCTTAATCCTGGCGCTTTGATATATATTGTAGGTCAAATATTGGAAGACTCTCGCCTTTCACCGGCAAGTGCAGTCGGAACGAACATGTTCTTCGCCAAGCACTGGGACGTCGAAGTAAGCGTCTTGATGTATCCCGTAAGACACAAGAAGTCTAATCCCAGGTTCCATTCGGACTATTGGAGCGCTAGCCCAAATAAAACTAAGGGAAACTCTGATATGGAACACCCCTTCTTCTACATACTGTGGGGGGCACCGGCGCGACACAAATGCATTGACTGGACGAGACAGGAATGCATGACATGGTGGCCACTAAGGCTCCCGGAGTCCCTGGCTGCAGACCCATGGTAGAGCTCATCATATGTGGCGAAGGACCGGCTTTCCCCACCCTCGAGCCAGGTGAAAAACAGCCCTACAGGAGCGAAGCTGCAATCTTAGTGGCCCAAGAAATGAAAGAAGGCGTCCCTGAGCTTGTGTGCAATTACAAAAACCTCGTATGTTTGTGCTCGCCGACCTGTCGGGGAGCCCCCAAGAATGTTTTCGTTGATGTGCGCTCGAACATCGTAGACTTGCCCCCGCCTGAATACCCCTATAACGAGATCAACCTCACACTGCTAACATCACGCCAAGCCCGCGTTTTAGGGGGAGTTCGACCCTCCCCCCGTCTCCCCGTCTGCGGATGTGGAATCGACGGTTATTCGGAAGATCTCTTGTGAGATGGTCGGGGTGACTGGATTCGTGCCAGCGACCTCCATGTCCCGAACGTGGCGCGCTACCGACTGCGCTACACCCCGACTAAAATACCTGATATTGTCTTAGTTAATTTTAAGGTTGAATTTATAATCCTGAGTAACAACTTGATAACTGGGTAAAGGCAGTGTCATTGTGAAAGCGATACTAGGTGTTCAGCAAACACTTGAAGTATAATAGTCAGGCAAGTGCTTGTTGGCGTCAATTGCTGACTACCTGCATACATTCGATTCAATGTGTTCTAATTGGCCGGTTCCCAGTCTAATTTCAGGTCATGTGTTGCAGGGGGCCGCTGGTTCGAATCCGGTCTCCCCGACCATTAGGTTAAGTAGGGGCCGTGAATAATCCTTGAGACCGCCAATTGAGGCGGTCTTTTTCTTTGATGTTCTGCCTTTCTGAGTCACTAAGCCTCCTTGCCCATCTCTGGGTTTGAACTATTGGGCCTGCCTTTCGCCATCCAGCCGGGCGCTGTAGGAGAGGCCAGGGCGTTTCGTTAGAGCGTATCAACACAGGGGCTGGGAACCTGCGGCTAACTGTAGGTTGGGACTGATTGCGGCGCGGGGCAGGTCACATTCATGGCTTTGAAGATGATAGGCTTTGGTAGAGTCGACGGATGGCCCCTGTGCTGCCGACACTATATTTAGTAACGAGGTCTTAATGACAAGCGGACACGATAGGCGACGAATTCGACTAATGCACACCTCCGATCTGCACATCGGTACCGATATTTACCCGGATGAGGCCTTGCAAGGGTTCGAGTCCATGCTCGAACTGAGTCGTAGCACAGCTTCTGACGCCGTGTTAATTGCGGGCGATCTGTTCGATCACCACAGAGTGCCGAAACGGATCGTTGACCAGGTTATGGGTGACTTGGGCGATCTGGAACTGCCAGTGGTGATTCTCCCCGGAAACCACGATGCGGTATTGAAAGACGATATCGATATTGGCAACCTGCCCGCAAACGTCTCGCTTATTACGAGGCCGGAAGGCCAATCCGTCACATTAGAACAGATTGGCCTTACGATCTGGGGTAGACCGGTTTTTAATCATGTCCCAAGCTTCAGTCCATTAGAGGGAATGCCGGATCGGCCGTCAGGGGGATGGTTTGTGGCCATGGCGCACGGGCTGTTCATGGAGGAGGTCGACCCAATGCGGTCGTCGCCGATCACACCGGAAGAGGTAGCAGCAGCGACGTGCCATTACCTAGCTCTTGGACATGTGCACGTGTATCGAGATGTGTCAAAGAATGGCATCCCTGCTCATTATTCGGGAGCGCCATCCGGTAGCCAGACGAAGACCGTAGCTGTTGTGGACCTAGATCCCGCAGACGGTGTGTCTGTGCTGCCTCTCGAAATTAAATAAGGCTAGCTGCGAGGTCCTGTTGTCTATGCATGCGGCAATTCTACTCTCGCAACAGAAATCCCACAAATCCAAGCCAGCATGCCATGCCGGCCGTTGACCCCGCCTGAATCATCAATAAAACTCTCTCAACTGACAGCGGGGAGGGTGAATCTTGACTTGGCCGACTTTCCGCTTACCCGTTTGGTCTTGATCACGTCATACCTCTGGAGTAGATTTAACACTCTTCTCGACGGCTTATTCTTGCTGAATCTGGCGTCCGATGGATATACGTCATATCTGTCTTTTTCAATGAACTGCGTGGAGCGATTAGCAAAGACCGCTTTTAAGACGATGGACCAGCCAAAGATCGTGCCGTCGTCTACTACACCTATAGCGGATGATCAGGATGCCGAGGACGCTGAATCTACCACCGTGGCATCGCTTGAGGATGACATAGAGCCCACGGAGGTCTCATCAATATTAGAGGAATTAGAAACGGTGAAAAACATCGTGTCGGCAGCACATCTTCGCCAGTTAAGACAGGAATCGAAGCTCACAAGTTTGTTAGAAGGAAACATCTCCATTCCCACCGGCCTAGACAATGTCAAACAGGAGCTCGCAGCTCGTATGGGGGATGTCTGGAAGGAATTACATATGGCCACTGTTGATAAATTAGTGGATGCTGAGGCGTACTACAATACTGGGGTTAACAGAGATCTGGCCAAGTTGAGACTAACCCAAGCGGTTGAATCCGTTCTTTCTGCGAGCTTGAAAGCCCCTCTCTGTGAATTCATTCGCAAATCCTCAAATAAATCTATGTCTTTTCGCTTTTCCCAGCCGAGGGGAATTGAAAACTTTCGAGAAGGGCGTGTCAAGAAACTATCGTTTGGTGAATGGGCGGACATCTTTGAAGGCTTAGGGGAAAAAAGGCAAGGATTGGTCGCTCTTTCCAGAGATGAATTCGGAGATTTTCTGACAAACCAATATGGAGATTCCTCTATCGCTAACGTGCGTCAGTTGGCAGGAACGTTGCGCGAGATTGGGAAGCGTAGAGGGGGAGCCGCCCATTATCAGGAAGTTGAAATTGGACACGAACAGGAGGCCCAGGATCTCGATCGACTGAGGGAACTGATTTTGGGCTCTGACAATAATTCTGTTATTAAAGATATTGTTCAGATCTTCAGGCCAATATCGGCGCAGCAACCTGAAGATTAGTTCCTCATGGATCGCGGAGGTCTATAAAGAAGCCAATGGCTGGAAAAAACTACCTGTGCCCGCGACGCCTTATCAAGGCAAGGATTCGACTAGGACTCTAAGCGGAGCAAATTTAGTTAAAAAGATGAGAATTTGTTCGCCCAACCTTTGTATTAATAGCGATCCGATGTAAGGACATATGATGATAGAGGATTTAGCCAGACACATTCCGACGTCACTTCTGGATAGGTCAGGGAAAGTGTTCTATTCAGGTAGGCTTGCTTTTGGAACCCCATCCGAACTCTACATGCTCGGGGTTAATCCCGGAGGAGGCCCTCAGGAACTTCAGGCAGAGACAGTTGCTTCTCACTCGGAAGAAGTTCTACAACAATTGCCTGATGATTGGTCCGCATATCGAGATGAATCGTGGAGCGGGAAATCTCCAGGCACCAGAGGCATGCAGCCAAGAGTACTACATCTCCTCCGCAACCTTAAGCTCAATCCAGGTCAGGTGCCAGCCAGCAATCTGGTATTCGTGCGTTCTAGGCGAGAACAACAACTGGAAGGAAACTTCAGAGAACTGGCAAGGGAGTGTTGGCCGTTTCATCAAAATGTGATTGAAAATCTAAAGATTCGTGTAGTTATCTGTTTTGGTCAGACTGCTGGCAAATGGGTATGTGACGAACTCGGAGCCCATACCCAAGTAGCCGAATTTACTGAGAATAACAATCGTCGGTGGCAAAGTCGTACATTTAGAAAGGAAAAGGGAATTAGTGTTGTGATACTCACGCATCCGAGTATTGCCAATTGGGTGGCACCAGCAACCGACCCTACTGATTTGGTGCGGACGGAACTCCAGAGATTGTGAAATTCACCGTCCACGCGAGAGACCCCAATAGGGCGTTATTTGCAAAATCTGTTCTTAACGCTTTCACGACGCCCCGAATTATTCCATGGAGCGGACTCCCGGGAAGGCTTCCTGTATCACACTTGGATAATCGGAAATGGTACTCTTGAGCCACCCCTTGACTTGAACAACAGGGGGATGTAAACCCGAATTTGTTAAGGACGTATTCGATTCGCACTTGCGTTGGGCAGATCGAAGACTTATTCAGTTCAAGGAACCACCCTTCGGATATACGGAGAATTCTCTGTCAGGACATCTTGCCATAGCTGCAGATCGCAAGAATTACCTATGCATTGAGGATTGTTCCATTAGAACTAAAGAAGATAAGGTGCGACGACCTGACCTCTATATTCGCCATCCAGAAAAGCGATGGAATGCGTATTCGAGCTAAAGACTGAGGGAGTTGGTATCACAGCATTAAGAATTCAGGATCGCATACGTAAGCATCTGAGTAAGGCGGGGAATCAGCTTGAAGAATATCTCAAGGACGAGGCTAAGTATGGCTGCTCATTAGTGGCACTGTCCGTTTGGGCGGAACTACCGAAACACGAATGTATACTAACTGCTAGAAATCGATATAAGGATACCCTTTGTAATTCGCGCTTAGAGAGTTTACTTCCTAGGCTATGAGGAGGTGGGAACGCCAACGGAAAGTAGCCGGCTTATACGCCGTGAGCTGTTTGTGCAATACCAATTGGTGTGCGAATCAAATCCCCATTCGTATATCTCAGGCAAGGGGCAGATACAGATTCCTGGTCCAGACTTGCCTTTTCAGAATGCCGGGTGTTGCCGGATTCAGTGGGGCGTTTTTGTGGACGCACACATAAAGTGGAGGCTGGATTTCAGAGGTGAGATGCGTGTATTCGTAACTCCTTCTTGGGTACACGACGGAGCAAGCAAATATAGAACGAAAAGGAAGCTCCTTTTTTGGCTTCGAAAAATCTGAGAACTGCAGTTAAGAACGGACGCCTAGCAGTCTGTGTTCAGCAAAGGTCACTTCGTAGAAGGTGATATTATTCGGAAATCTATGCCTTGGAAATCATCAATTGAAGTGAAATTAATTTGGTATACGGAAAGTCTAGAATCATGTAAAAATTTCTGGGTGCTTAATGGGTGCCCGATCTACCCAATTGGGCCAGAGGGCGAGGCTCGTTTTAAATTTAGGGCCCTGTCGGCTCCCACCAATTTTTCAGGAGATCTGTTTAATATGAAGTTTGCAGTTGAAGCAAGGCGGCCGATTCACCCGCTGTTCGACGGGAAATCGAGGTTGGTGGTGCGGCCTCTATTGGCGGAGGGGCCTAACGAAATATCGACTGGAGGTGTGCAGGGGTCGCTGGTTCAAATCCAGTCTCTCCGACCACTAGGTTAATGCCAGTCGTGGGACCTTGGCATGTTTGCCCGCACGTCCACCGCCTTTATGTCCGAGACTACCACGTTCACAGTTCCATCCCACTTGGATATGACACCTCGCGCTAGGATCACGTGACTTCGGAGTGCCTTTCGGCATCGCTCGAATACTTTTGGCCAGATTATTAGCTGGGTATCACCAACCTCGTCTTCTACAGTCACGAACACGATGCCCTCCTGACCTTTAGGATGCTGCCTTGCTATAGGCCAACCTGCCACCATGATCTGGTCACCCTCCGCCAGGGTTTCTACGTCAACTGTCTTGAGTACCTGTGGGCTCAGCCTGGGCCTTACGAACTCCATCATGTGGCCCTTGGGGTAGATACCCATAGTTTCGTACTCATCCAGCATCTTGTCGTAGTCATTGATGTCCTCGATATCCGGTACGCTGTCGTCCATGGATAGCGGTAGCACCATCTGGCCGCTTTTCGTCGGACGCTCGTAAAGTCCGACTTCCCACAGCGCCAGTCTGCGGTTAGGCGTTACGGCATCGAATGCGCCTGCCAGCACCAGGGATAACACTGCCTGAGGTTTCAGGCCAGTGCGTCTCACAAGATCGCCAGCATTGATGTATGGGCCGTGCCGTGCTCTTTCTTCGGTGATGAGGACGGCGTTCTTCTTTCCTACGTCCTTGATAAGCTGAAGGCCCATGAGAATTGAGTTGCCCTCTGGAGCGCACTTTGTCTGGCTTCTGTTCACGCAGGGGTTCAGGAACGGCACTCCGAATTTTCTGGCATCCTGCTTCAGCGTTTCCACGGGGTAGAATCCCATAGGTTGATTGTTCATCAAGGCAACGAAGAACTCGAGAGGGTAATAGTGTTTCAACCACACCGCCTGGTAAGCGGTAATAGCGAAGGCATGGGAGTGGGATTCTGGAAACATGTAATGGCCGTTTATCTTTCCGAAGATCTTCTCGGCCACCTCCTCTGATACGCCTTTCTTAAGCGCACCCTCACGAAATTTCCCCCACCATATCTCTATCAAGTGCTCGTTGCTGGATTTCGTAAAGGCCCGCCTTATCTCGTCGGCCTGGGCAGCGCTCAAGCCGGCCACATCCATGATTAGCTGGACCACCTGCTCTTGCCACACGATGATGCCGTAGCCTCGTTTCAGCGCGCGCTCTTCCAGGGGGTGGTCATATGCCCACTCCGCTCCGTGCCGATATCTCTCGACGAACTGGGACACAGCGCTGCCTTGCACACCCACGCCAGGACGAATGAGCGCTACCTGGTAGGCGAGGTCGAGCAGGTTACGAGAGCGAAGGCGCTGCCCCATCTTTAGCTGCGCTGGCGACTGCAGTAGAAAAACGCCTTTGGACTTTCCGGCGTTAATCATGTCGTACACGTTAGGGTCGTCGGGACTTATCTGGCTCAGGTCTGGCCTTGCTTCATGACGCTCTTCAATCAGATCGAGGGCCTCGTTTATCTGGTCCAGCACGGGGAGGGACAGCAGGTCTATCTTGGCGAAGTTGGCATTGGCGACGCTGTCCCGATTCCAGTCCATGATGAACCGGCCGTCGATGGCGCCCGCTCGTACAGGGACCATCTGAGGAATAGGCGAGCTGCTCAGGATCATACCGCCAACATGCTGGCTCAGTAGCCTGGGAGCGGCTACCAGTTGAGGGGCAAGCTCGATGATGTCCCGCCAGCCCGGAGCGTCGACCTTGTCTCGAAAGTCAGGAAGCTCAAGCATCTCCTTCCGGAGCATCTTGGAATCGTGGGACTGTATCTTTTTTGATAGCAGCGTTCTCTCTTCAGGAGGCAGGCCCAGAGCTTTCCCCAGGTCCTGTATCACGCCCTTCACCCTGTAAGTAGTGATCGCGCCTGTCAGGACGGCATACTCAGGCCCGAAGTGGTCGTGGACTCGCTTTATGACCTCGTCTCGCAGCCCCCTTGGGAAGTCCAGGTCTATGTCGGGGAGTATGTCAGTGTGCTCGGAGATGAACCGCTCCAGAGTAAGGTCCCACTTCAGGGGATCGATGTGGCTGATGCCGATGAGGTAGCCGACCAGCAGGGCCACGGACGATCCTCTGCTTCTGATGGGCGAACGCTCTTCCAGAGGAGTCTCTGGAGGTATCAGTCCCTGTTCTTTTGCAATGTCCTGAGCTATGAGACCTATCTGGCGATACAAAAGCAGGAAGCCCGACAGGTTGAGCTTGCGAAAAAGCCTGAACTCTTCTTCGAGCCTATCTTCGACTGCCTTTGATACTGAGCCGTATCGTCTCACGGCGCCCTCGTAGCAGAGCTGCCTCAGGTAGCTTTCCGGTGTATAGCCGTCGGGTACTTCGGGGTCAGGAAGCTGATAGCCCAAGTCGGTGCTCAGATCGAAAGTGCACTCCTTTGCGATTTTAAGGGTGTTTGAGATGGCCTCCGGGCACTGCCTGAATAGCTGTTCCATTTGGGCTTGGGACTTCAGGTAGAAGTGGCGATTTGGCCGCACAAAGAGCAAGGCTTGGTCGATGGTGGTGTTGTGCTTGGCCGCCACCAGTGCATTTTGAAGCCTGTACCTCTCCGGGACATGGTAGTGTACGTCGTTTGTGGCAACGAGCGGGATGCCTACTTCACGAGCCAGCCCTACTAGCGCACGATTGCGCTTCGTATCCCCGTGTATAAGGTTCTGCTGAAGCTCGATGTACACCGAGGCCGAGTCTGTATATTCCAGGTATCCTTTGAGAAGCTTTTGGGCTGCCTGGTAGTGGCCATCCAGCACCAGCTTGGAGAGGTGGCCATCACGACCGCCTGCAATCAGCGTCACGCCTTCCAGGTGCCCTTGGAGGCGAGCGGGGTCCAGGCGAGGCTCCTTGCGGTCGACTTCGTTGGCGTATGTGAAGAGCCTGGAAATATTGGAGTAGCCCATCCGGGTTCTAGCGAGAAGCGTGAGGTTGGAGCCGTCGCTGAGAGTAATCTCGCCTCCGGTGATGGGCTGGACTCCAAATGTGCTGGCAAGCCGGGCAAACTCCAATGCCCCGCACAGATTGGTATCCGTGAGGGCTAAAGAAGAGTAGCCATGCTCTTGGGCCTGCGCCAGAAGCTCGTGAGGATGAGAAGCTCCCAGCCCAAAAGAATAAAAGCTCTTGCAGTGAAGTTCTGCATAGGTAGCAACCATATAAAGAGCCTGAGCCTAATAGCTCTGCTGATACCAGGAGTCGTCTCTCTGGTCCCGAAAGAGAGTCGCCTGTCTGCCGTCGTGTCTGGTGACGTGAAAGTACGTTCGCTCGATGGGTTTGGGTAGCCACCAGAGGTCGAACATCCACATATCTTCTATGCGGCCTATCTGGTGCCACAGCTTCCCGGTGCAAAAAGCCAGCGGCCTGTGATTCTGGCCCTCCTTAACAGAGATGCGGACTGGATTATAAAAAGACCTCACCGTCTCATTTCCAGAGGGGTCTATCGGGACCTTCAAAGCCCTCATTTCCGGCACAGGATGCCAGGGGGCTACCTCGACGACTTTGTGAAGTGCGTGGAGCCCACCCATCTTTGCTCGCAGACGCTGCTCCGCCTCCAGGAGTTCTGGCGGAAGCTCTGCTCGTTTGTTTTTACGGCTGTCTTGAAGAAGCGCTATCTGGGTCCCAGTCTCTTTTGTGAAATCGGACAGCGTTAGGGTTACGTCATCGAAAGGAGCCTGAGGTGCGTCTATATCAAGCTGGCTGTTGATGATGAAGGAGGCCTTGTCCCAACTGCCCACGCCCTGCTTGAAGCTGATGGACTTCTTCCATGCGGAGCTGTTGAAGATGGCGCATTCAAGAGCCGCCTTGGCCGCATATCTCGTTCTCATCTGCGGCCTCATGTATGCCCTCTTGAGCAGTGTGTCTACGGCCACCCGCAACACCTCAATGGAGGTCGAGTAGAAGGGGAGCGACATGTACTCCAGAATGTTCTCCTCGTATTTGAGGGGGACTATTGGGCTGTAATCAATGCCGTTGCAGAGCTCCCAGATAAGCTTCCCCTCTCGGCCGAACTGGTCAATCAGAAACGCCATTTTCATCGAAGCTATGTCGCCCATGACATCCATGCCAAAGCGATGCAGCCTGACCTTGGCGTCCAGTGAGATGGGCAAAAGGCCGATAGAAAAAGGCGCGAGAAAAGCACCAGTAGATTCAGCATCAGAAGATACTTTGGATATCTGGCCTGACTGGCCGGCCCTTGCAGCGATGAAGGCCACGAATTTTGAGTCAGCCACACCAACTCGCAGATTCATGTCCGCTGGAACAGCCTCCATCAGGGCGCGAAGCAGGCTATCTTCGCCACCGTACATAGCCTCCAGCCCATCGAGGTCTACGTAGGCCACCCCAAGGTCTGACTTCTCTACACGATCGCTGATATTTTGAAGCGACCCCAGAATCGGGTCGAAGGCCTTCTGGTAGTGAGGCTCGTCTGCGTCCAGTATGGTAGTGTTTGTATGACGGGATAAGGCGTCTTCCAGCGTCATGCCTGCCGTCACGCCTGAAGCCTTCGCGGAGCTATCAACGACAAGAGGTCTGCCACCCCTTCTATCAACGATCACAACAGGCCTGTCTTTCAAGTCGGCGTTTCGACTCATTTCGACTCTGACTCTGAAGTGCGAGATTAGAACGCAAGCCTTCATTCACCCACCCGAACTTTCTGCTGTTTAAGATTCCTTGAATCTCCATCGTACAGAACGAATGTTCTAGTTGTCAATGGCTGTACTACGGCACTCCTGCTGTGTATGTTCTAGGAAATGTATAAAAATGAGCTGAGTCATTCTTATACGCAATAAGGACCCGTGGGCCTACAACAGAAGAGGCAAGAGGGAGTTTAAAGGGGGCTAGATAGACAGAATCGCCATAGGGTAGAAGGTCCGAGAGAGAAGTAAGCCAGGTCAAATTGGGATCGCCTCACCAGGATAAGTTGCCAGATTTTGGCAGGCCCGGTGAGGCTGATAGGTTCTTGATTTCTAGCGTAGGTGCTCCAGCATCGAGAGAGGAGTCGTGGCCAGCACGCCGCCGTCCACCGGGAGGGTAACGCCGGTTATCCAGCGGGCCTCCTCGCTGGCCAGGAAGAGCGCCGTCCATGCGATGTCCCAGGCGGTGCCCTCCAGTCCGAGCGGGTTGCTTTTGCGCCTGAGCTCGCGCGCCTCTTCAGAGAGCCTGTGCGCCACCATGGGCGTGTAGAGCGGACCCGGCGCGATGCAATTAACACGCACGTTTTGCCTGCCGTGGTGCACAGCCATCTGGGTGGTTAGCGCAATCACGCCGCCCTTCGATACCGCATACGAAATACTCGCTCCGCTGCTGCCCGCCCTTATGCCGGCAATAGACGACATGTTAATGACAGAACCCGAACCGGCGTCGATCATCTTGGGCACAGCGTATTTGCTCAGCATAATCATGCTCTTGAGATTGGTGTCGATCACTCGAGTGAAATCCTCTTCCGTGACCTCCAGCACTGTGCCGGGAGCGCCAATGCCCACGTTGTTGAACAGGATGTTCAGGCTTCCGTAGCGCTCGACGGCCTGCTGGGCAATTCCTTCGCACTCGGCCTCGATCGTGACGTTGGCCTCCATTACTGAGGCCTCGCCACCCTCATCCAGTATAGAGGCCAGGGTCTCCTCGGCGCGCGCTATCACGTTGTCGACCAGCAGCACCTTGGCTCCTTCACGCGCGAATAAGGTGGCGGTGGCCTTGCCGGTGCCAACCCCCGGACCTCTGGAGCCTGCTCCGGTCACGATAGCGACTTTGCCCTGCAAGCGTTTGCCTTGAGAAACCATATATTCTCCCTCGAATTGAAATCTTTACGATAAGGTTTTTTTCTAGTCTGATAGGCCTGAGCCAATAACGTTCAGACCGTATCACTGGCGTTCATCGTATGTCAATTTCCAGTGTCAACGCACGGACAGGTAGGGTAATTGACACGCCAAATGACCGAACCTACAATGCGGCGCATTACATATATCGGAATGTGAATTATTAATCATGGCAAAAATAGTAGTAGCGGTGGGAGTTCCTCATCCCCCTAGACTTGTTCGTGAGGCGGCAGATGCCTTCGAAAAATTAAAGCCTGAAATCCTCATGGAAAAGGTTCGAGGGCACGTGGAGAACGCGTCTCCTGATGTCATCATCGAGTTGGACTCCGACCACTTCGTTAACTTCTTCTACGACAATGTGCCTGCTTTTTGCGTAGGTCTGGCGGAGGAAACGGAGGGCCCTCAGGAGATCTGGTGTCCGATGCCACACTACGTGGTGAAGGGTCACGTTCCCATGGCCAGGAGCTTCTTGGCCTACGGGATTGATGCCTATTTCGATCTGGCTGCTGCTGAAGAATTGCGCCTGCACCACTCGATTATGGTGCCTCTGCACTACTTAAATCCGGGCATGGAATTACCTGTAATTCCCCTGTATGTGAACGGCTTTGCTGCTCCCACACCGACTGCGTAACGCTGCTTTGATTTGGGGCGCATGGTCAGGGATTTCGTAGACCAGTGGCCCGGTGATGAGAGGGTGGCATTGACCGGCGCGGTTGGGGACATTAAGCCAGTCTACCTGGATGTCGACGACGGCAGCGGCTACGCCGTTTGGGACCTAACCTAAAATGACCGCTAGCCGCGAGGATTGATCGTGAGCAATTACCTTCTGAACAAGATTCTATACATGACGGATAACGACGCTGACTTTCGAAAGCGCATGAAAGAAGAACCAGCTGAGACGGTACAGAGCTTTAATCTTTCAGGGGAAGAGATGGAGGCCATGCTGACAGGCGACGTGGGCGCTCTGTGCCAGATGGAAGTTCATACCTTCTTCCTAAACCACATGGCGCGGTACGAGCTATTCGGCGTCAACAGGGATGACTACCCGGAGCGCATTCGCTCTCGCATGGAGTATGGCCAGCGTTTCGAGTAGGGGAATATGCCCGTTCAGTACGTGCCGAAAGAGTGATAAAGGACTGATCCAGGTATTTCTGTATGGGGAAAAGCAGTAAGAGCTTATTGGTCGACTAGCTTACCCTGCGGCATAGATCAAAGTTCGACGGAATTTGGCAGGTCATCAAGCGCGTAATAGTCGTGCTTAACCGCGTCATCATAGATCCTCACGATTCGCAGTCCGGACGGATCGTCGCCCAGCGGGTAGCCTACGGGGCCAGTGGCAACCATCTGCAAAGGACCATCCGAGGCGATGTTGTTCTTGTGAAGATGCCCGGCGAAGACAGCTGAAACTCCATGCATCTTGAGAATTTCCAGTACTGCCTTTCGGCGTATTTCAGGAATAACGAAATACCCTTCTGGCTCATCAGGACTGTTTAGGAACAGGGGATGGTGCATAAACAACACAATGTTTTTGCATCCGCCGTCCCTGGCCTCCTGCAGGTCCCCGCTTAAGAACCCAACCAGCTTGTCCCATTCGAACGGAACGTTAATAGGGTCGTAGCAGACACAGCTATTGATTACAACGAAGTGGTGTCCGTCGTGGTCAAAAGAGTAGTTGTCGTCGCCAAATCGTTCCCGGTAGAGAGCTATCGACTGCGCCGTAGGTATGTTTCCGGCGTCGTGGTTGCCTGCGACCCAGTGCAGAGGGATGTCCTCGTTCAGGAGATTCACGATTCTGATGACCTCCGCCAATTGCGCTTCATCGGTGGAGTCATTGGTCATGTCTCCGCAGACCACCACGAAGGCAGGCTTCAGCTTGTTGGCAGCCTCAATGGCCTTTGTGAAGAGCCTGGTCTCGTCCTCAAAGCCCGTTAACTTCTTGGGAGCCTTTCTGGCGTTGATGCCGCGCTGTCTCCTGGCTTCAATCTCCTCGTCCGGAAGGTTGCTGAAGAAGGAGAACATGCCTAGTTGCGGGTCTGCCATCTGTATGAAAAACAGAGGCTTGTTTGTTGAGTCGTTCAATTCCATCGCCTTTCACTTGCCTTCTGGGCTATAACGTAATATATCTCAACGAAGAGTTAACTACGAGCAGCTAACAGTGAGTTTTGGATTCAGTTTGCCTGGGATCCTTACGTTCTCGTATGGAGTACGATCAGCGTTTCGAGTCGACCAATATGCCTGTTCAGTAGGTCCCGAAGGAGTGGTCCAGCCTTTCCACAGCTAAGGACTGGGCAAGGGACTGGGTTTCGGCAATGGGGAATGCCGCTGGCCCTGTCACTGTGCACTGTAGTGACCCCGCTGCCACTGCGAAGCGCGCCCTCTCTTCCAGGTCCCATCCATGCAGCAGGCCGTACTGAAATCCCGCAGAGAAGGTCGCTCCCGCCGCGCATCGGTCTACGACATCGACGGAGGGTGCATGGACCAGCAGGCGTTCGTCCCGAGTGGCTACAAGGCAACCGTCCTTGGCCATGGTGACCAGCGCTGTGTCCACTCCGGAAGGCAGTAGCTTGTTCTTGACCCCATCGGCGTTGTTGGCAGTCTGGTCGTGGTTGGTCACCGCCTGGCAAATGCTCACCAGTGGAGCGAGGCGCTCCAACAGGGCCTTATCGTGGTGGCCATGCTCGAGGTTCAGGAACACCGGAACGCCTAACTGCTGGGCCATTTTCATAGGCCGGAGGATGTGGTCGCCGTCGTACCAGTCGGCGTAAAGCAATTTCGACCCGTCAATCAGCGACAGGTCAGCGGAGTCCAGCGTGTCCAGCACATCGGAGTCGCGTCGCCAGAAGTAGGTCCTGGCGCCACTGCCGTCCGACACGTTGATCTCAAATGGAGTTGTCACATCGGGAGAGAGCCGGAACTCGCCCGCCACACCGGCGTCGATGAGTTGCTGGGCGGTTGTGTGTCCTCTCGGATCGTCGCCGAGGCAGGTGCCAATTAGGCCGGAGTTAACTCCCCACTGACGTAGCAGCACAGCAATTATGGCCGCGTCGTCGGATATGAACTCCTTACCCTGCTTCCAGACGGCACTGGAATTGCAGGCAGTTAGTCAACGACGATGACCATTGCTGGCGTAATCATGCCGAAACAGACGACGTCTACCCGCTCTAGCCCCACAGCCTCTCACTGGTGAGACGGGCTCCTTCTGCCTGAGACCGGAACTTGGCCCACATCACCGTTGGGTGGACCTTAGCCAAGCCAGCCGAGGTCCCATAGCCGCAGTCGGTGCCGGCGATGACGTTTTCCTTGCCTACAAGATTGGCGTATCGAGTTATGCGTTCGGCGACCACTTCGGGATGTTCGACGAAATTAGTCGTGCTCTCGATAACTCCGGGAATGAGCGTCTTGCCATCCGGTAGCTTTACGTTCTTCCACACTTGCCACTCGTGGGGGTGACGAGGGTTAGAGGCCTCAACTGAATACGCGCCGGCGTTGACTTGCAGAATCAGGTCTACGATGTCCTGCAGGGGAACGTCGCTGGTGTGTGGCCCTTCGTAATTGTCCCAGCATAAGTGGAACCGTACCTGCTCTTCCGGTATGTTGGCGAGAGCATGGTTTTGGGCCTCGATTCGCATAGCCAATGCTGATCTGAACTCCTCGAGAGATTTGTCCCAGAATTGCGCGTGCCTGCCCATGGCGGCGTCTGGCGCGTCGATCTGCAAGACGAATCCCGCGTCGGCGATGGCCTCGTATTCGACCTTCATGGCGTCTGCCAGGGCGTAGAGGTATGCGCTCTCGGAAGGGTAGTGCTCGTTTGCGATTATTTCGGCAATAATGCCCAGAGAGGCGGCGGGAATAAAGGCATCTTCCGAGCTATTGGCGCTTAGGGCAGCCCGAAAGTTCTCTATGTCTGTCTTTACAGCACCCCGGTTCTTCCACGTAAGTTCCCCTGTGCACATGGGCCGGGCGACGGTCATGAGCTTGCTGGGAATGGTGGTGGCATTCCACTCTGGGTAGGCCGCCCTGTCCGCGAAGACACGAGCGGTGGGGTTCACGCCATCGAATCCGTTGAGCCGGTCCTTCACGTAGGTGGCGAAGCTGGGCTTGCCTTGCTCACCGTCGCTGATGATATCGATGCCTGCCTCCACCTGCAGCTGAACGATATTGGCAACAGCAGAACGAACTAACTCGTCGAAATCCTTCTGGTTGTACTCGCGGCCATCTTCTTTTGCCTCAATCATGGACACCAGTTCAGGAGGACGCGGAAGGCTACCGGTGTGGGTGGTCAGAATGCGTTCAGTGCTTCTTTTCATGGCGCAGGTCTTTCTTAAAATAACCAGGAGCTAAGCGATGCCAATATTCACCACGTAAGTAGTTATTGTTTGGAAAACAAGATAAGGCCGCTGCCCATGCTTAAAATAGCCAGAGCGGCGTTATGCCAACATTCACATCGCCGATGGTTGTAGTTTGGCAAACCAAATAAGGCCGCTACCCATACTTAAAATTAACCCCAGACTCGGCGGGCTACCTGTACGACAAGCTCTAGCTTGCGCCACTGCTCATCCTCGGTGAGAAGGTTACCCGCTTCGGTGGAGGCGAAGCCACACTGAGGGCTCAGCGCGAGCCGCTCCAGCGCCACGTATTTAGAAGCCTCATCTATGCGGCGAAGCAGGTCGTCGGCTGTTTCCATTGTGGGGTCTTTTGAACTGACCAGCCCGAGCACCACCATCTTGTTCGATGGCACGAAGCGCAGCGGCTCGAAGGTGCCCGCGCGATCGGTGTCATACTCCAGCAGAAACCTGTCCACCTTAAGCGTCCCGAATAGAGTCTCGGCAATGGGTTCGTAGCCACCCTCGGCATACCACATGCTCTGGTTATTGCCTCTGCACACGTGTATGGCTAGCGTGGTGCCATCTTGCACAGCATCTTCCAGGCAGGCGTTGTCCGCTCTCACAGCCTCTTGGAACAGCTTGTCCGGGTCTTGCCCCATGTCCTTCAGGTGCTGTCGCCACTTGGGATCGACAAAGTAGCTGTACCTGGGCGCGTCAAGCTGAATGTAGGAGACTCCGTCGCTGATCAGCGCCTGAATTTCAGCCTTGAGAATGCCGACAATCTCCCACAGCAGGTCGGAGCGAGTAGGGTAGAACTTGTCAGTCAGGCCATCCTGGTAGCTGATGGCTGGGAACTGGTTAGGACTCGGCAGCGTGATCTTAAACGGTCCCGGCGCGTGGGCATTCAGAAAGACAGTCTGCTCTCCGGTGAGGCGGCGTTTGGCGCTGAGCTTGCCTCCCACCACCAGGTTTGTGCCCTGCTCATGGGGGGCGTCGCCTGGGCCTTGCCAGATACGTACTACTGAGGGGACATCTGATTCAATGTATCCCTCAACCGATTCTGCCAGGTCGTT
>Ga0209089_10000087_pt1 | contig 79554 bp, 69 predicted proteins | sample ArcticOcean_MG_C_FD_187431 | JGI IMG/M metagenome (GOLD analysis project Ga0209089, IMG submission 187431) | Marine microbial communities from western Arctic Ocean - ArcticOcean_MG_CB2_150 (SPAdes) (version 2) | ecosystem: Environmental > Aquatic > Marine > Oceanic | place: Arctic Ocean: Canada...
TGCTGTTCTTGCGGTTTTTATTATGGGAGCACCACTGGCATTTTATTTGTTTTACAGAATCCTAACAATAGCCTTCACATACTTCAATCATTCAAACATCCGACTGCCCTTAGCCGTAGATAAGGCGATAAGTTGGGTGATCATTTCTCCCAACACTCACAAGTTCCATCACCACTTCGAGGAGCCATGGACTGACAGAAATTTCGGAAATATCTTTTCTATATGGGACCGTATTTTCGGTACGTTTGAATACGGGGATGTAGATAAGATTGTTTATGGCTTGGATGTTACCGATGATCGTAAGTCAGATGATTTGGCCTATCAGATGATGCTTCCAATAAAAAACAATGGGCGTACAAAAATTAATCACTAAGACATGAAATTACTTGCTACAAAGGTTTGTAAAAAACACGATTTAGGGGTGCATAACAATCTATTTGGAGGAACTATGCTGAGCTGGGTGGATGAGTCTGCTGTAGCATTTGTGAATGAAGTTTGTCACTGCCCCAATATGGTGACCCTTAAGATGGAGGAAGTTCTTTTCACATCGCCCGTAAAGGAAAACAATCTCATAAAGATATATGGAGAGATTGTGCGTATTGGGAACAAGAGTATTACCGTACAAGTAAACGCTAGGAAGTTTAATGTTTATAGTCATGAGGAGGCGGATGTATGTACTACACGCCTCATTTTTGTTAGACTAGACGATGATGGGACTCCAATCCCTATAGCCCAACACGTCAGAGAAAAGAACCTAGATAAGATTGGATAATTTGAACCCACTCGTTTAGCAAAGACTTCCGAATAAGCTTAAGAAACTCAGGGCATCATAAACGGTTACCATTCCATCTCCGTCAATATCTCCGCTACAAGATGAAGTACATCCGAAATCGCTTAATATTAATAAGAGATCGGCGATTGTAAGAGCTCCATCTCCGTTAATATCACCAGTACAGACATCGGTTTCTGGGTCATAATTCGTTGCATTATTTGGAATTAGATTGTGTCCGGATTGAGGTCCGGTATTACCTGTTGCAACAGTTCCGAAGTAAGTGGGGCCTATGATATACGGATAAACAGGATCGAGATAGTCATCAATCGTGATGAAATAGGAGTAGATCCCTTCAGGATAATCGGGTGTAATACAGAACCGTCCATTGTGTTCATCTAAGTCTCCAGACCCTTCTATATACTCATAATCCTCTATAAAACTACCTATGGGATATTGAGAATTAACAGTTGGCCCGTATTGATAAGGAGGTAAATTAGTGCCGTCTGCGAGTGTTTGCCTAGAGCTTATATTCCTAAGCTGTTGCCCGCTCTGCATTCTAGCAATAGCAGAATTAGGGTCTAATGGGTTTGAGTAGCCATAAGCTCCATAAATAGGGTATCCGTCAAAGGCGTAACCGACAATGGGGGAGTGGTTTGCTTCATCAGAATCGTTGTACAAACACGTAGGATTTACATGGTGGTGATATTCTCCATTTCCAGCAGGATGACCTAAACAAGCATCAAACGAACTCCCTTCAAATACGTAAGCGTCTTGAAACCATACTCCTTGATTGTTATATGAGGTAGCATCTTTTGCATTAAATATTGACACACCATTACGCCAAACCCCGATATGTCCCAATGGCGTATTTATTAATGTTCCTGTATTCTCTTGGGGATTAAACGTTATTCGAAAACAGAAATCTTGATTGGCTGGGGTATTTGGATTTCCTGCCCATGGGCCTATATCGTACCCCGGGATACATGTACATGAAATAAAGGCAAAATTTGATGTATAATCCACAGACTGTACATTCGACAGCTCCCCGAAGTATCCAGTTGAATTATCAGTATTAATAACCCACGAAGTTATTGTAGGTGATAGCTGAGCCTGGGAGCTTAGCGATACAATTATTAATAAATTAAATAATAGACATCTAGTCATTAAAAATGGATTAACAGAGGCTTCCAAACGCACTTAGTATTAAAAGCACATCGGCTACTGTCACAGAGCCATCTCCATCAACATCTGCCGTACAGTCTGAAGTACACCCAAACTCACTGAGAACAATAAGAAGGTCAGCCACAGTTATCGATCCATCGCCATTTACATCGTTGGGACAAGCACAACTTTCGTATTCGCAACTTCCATCATCTAAAGTAGCTGTTGAGTCGTAGTTACAAGCTGTATAGTCTGTACATCCAGCGCAGCTAATGTAATCGCATGATCCATCATCTAAAGTAGCTGTCGAGTCGTAATTACAAGCTGTATAGTCTGTACATCCAGGCACGTCAGGTTCGCCACCACTTATGCAGAAGTTAATCGTTTCAGTTGATGCGAATTCCCCACCACTAACAAGTGTTTCTCCTTGAGAAGTTATCACATAATTTCCAGTTCCGTAACCACAACAAATTCCATCACCGAAACTGTCATTAATTGTCAAGTCATAGCATCCGTCATCCACACAAACTGTACTTGAGTATGTTGTTGCTGATGATGAGTATGGTCCACCTGTAATCACTACCGATCCACTTGCATCAGCGATACTCCAAGTCGTCTCACCTGGGTAGTTGTCTGTAAGAATGGTAAAAGTAATTTCTACTCCCCCTATGATACAAGAACCATCATCAATCGTAGCACTTGGGTCATAGTTACAAGCAATGGTATTAGTACAGCCTGAACAAGAGGAGTCGTTTCCACCACACACACCACACGCATCATTTTCTGCACACAATCCATTGTCTTCAATCGCATCTGGGGAATAGTTACATGCAGCTGGATCCGTGCAACCTAGGTCGCTTATATTTCCAGACAAGCTTAATAAAAACAGACCTTCTTCAATGTGTGAAACGGCAACCACTCCAGAAGCGAAGTAAGGGTAGTTGGACCATGTGCCATTAAACCCCGTAGCATCGCTGGAAGGGTAAACATCAAAGAACCCCACTTCAGTCATCATACCACTCGCGATATTATCTAGGTTCGCGATACGCAATCCGGCTCTGTAATTCGATTGATAGCAAAGATTGTCTTTGATGTATAAATTGTGGTCAATAGCGGGCGTACTAGAGACAAATGTTCCCAAAAGAAAGGGAGCGTTTAAATCTTGCACATCCCAAATAAACGTAGTTGTATTTACCCCGGTGTAGTTCTCGTCTAATTCGTCACCACTTAGGAAATATTTGTGATCCTCAGTGAGCCAGCCCTGGTGAGTGTACTGAGAGTTGTATGTCGTTCTGCTTAATTCTTCAGTGTTTCCAGGGTCGGTAACATCAATAACAGTAATGGAGTTTTCATTACAAGCAAAAGCAATTTCATAACCTGCAGCATAATCTGCGTCCGGGCCTATGTAGTTTACAACCTGTGCATCATGCGTGTAGCCATCACCTGCAAAGTCACCCATAATCACTGGGTTTAAAGGATTTGAGATATCTACAATGTGAAGACCTCCGCTAGAAGTGTTTGTGCCTACTCCATAAGCCCTATTGCTAGCCTCGTTAATTACCAAGTTGTGAGCATTTCCCCAGCCTGAGTAATGAGCATCTTCGGAGAATGTAACAGGAGGATTAACGACATTTCTAAGTTTTGTTAAGTCGAAAATTTGCATCCCGTGGCCGCCAGCCTCAGAAACGATATACGCATAGTTGCCATCCACCTTAATATCTCTCCATAAAGAATTCGAACCTGATGCAGGTAGATTCCCTAAATAAAGAGGGTTTACTGGATCAGAAATATCGATAAAAGCTGTTCCAGAGGTCCTTCCTAGTAAAACGTATTCAGTACCGTAATCAGGGTCGGTCCAGCCCCAGATATCATTCATATTACCACCACCGAGAGCAGAACCAGCTGTAAATGATAAAAAATCTACGTTTGAGCAAGGGTAACCTGCTGCCATGCCGTTAACGCAAGGAGTTTGGGCTGAAAGAGAAGAAAATGCGATAGTAAGAGTCGCAAAAAGAAAGGAAAATTGTTTCATCACAGTAGTTTTGATGACAGATTTAGTCAGAGGAAAGACGCTCTAAAATGAAATTCGTTGCACCGAGTAACCTATAACTTTAGCAAGCATCGCCGAAAGCCGCAAGGACTTCAAGAATATCTCCCACACCGACAAGACCATCTTGGTTGATGTCGTATTGGCAGCCCGTTGAGCAACCGAATTCACTGAGAATGGCTAGAAGGTCGCTTACGGTGACGGCTCCGTCGCCGTCTACATCTTCTGGACAGCCAACTACAACGGAAGCTTCGATATAGATTATTTGTAGCGCAGACGAGGTGTTTCCACAGTCGTCGAAGGATGAGAAAGTTCTGTGAACTTCATAAGCGGCAGGGCATGGCCCTCCCACGAGAACTACATCAATTGTAATATTTACCTGTGAACAGTTGTCAGAAGCGGTAGCACTCCCTAAGTCAGTCAATTCGCTATCGCATGTAGTTGTGATATCCGCAGGGACATAGGTAAATATTGGAGGTGTGCTATCTGTAAAAGAAATTGTTTGAGTGAATGTGCTGACGTTTCCACAGCCATCGATGGCTGAGTACGTGCGTGTTATGTTTCCACCGGTACATCCCAATCCAGTATTAATATCATTAAAACTTAAGGTTATAGGTGTACACGGGTCGGATGGACTTGCAGTTATTTCATTAAAAGCGTTGAGATCATCACAAGGGACACTAACGAAACTTGGTGTGCCTGAAAAATCAGGGCCCTGAGTGTCTGATGTTCCTGCCTCCCAAAGCCATGCGTTATATACTAGATCTGGGTAGTCGATATATGGATTTCTATTTCCTTGTTGTAAAGCAATCTTGTCATTTCGAGATATTTCAGTTGCATCAGCGGGATCATCGAGATGCCATTGATATAAAATGTCAGTAGGCCCCATTTCTGTTATAGATCCTGCCGCATCGGGATACATCGTGTAGAAGTAGAAAGCAGCCCGTGCAACGTCACCTTTGCGATCTTCCCTAGGCTCCCAATCAGCTCCAGAGCTTTCAGACCAAACCTCAGGATTACTCGGGGTATTTCCTTGCGAGGTATATGTATTGTTGATGGTACCATACCACTGAGCTTGACTATCTATTATATCATTATATGGCTTATTACTTCGCGAACTGTTTGCAGAACCGTGACATGGTTTAAGTATATGAATGTCAGATTTCATAGGTTCTGAGGAACCGAAAAAACTCTGTGGTACCAGATGCTCTGCGTTAATTGGATTGGGGTATGTTATATATCCTCCTGATTGTGTAAATCCTGTGTAAACGCACTCTATTTGGCCTCCGGCAATATCAACATACCCATACATTTGTCGCCTCGCCTCATTATACCCCAGGCTACTGTGATAACCATTATACCAATTGTTTTGCAACCAGCTTTGGAGCTCAGAAAGGTGTATGTCTGTAGGTGGCGCAGCTTGACTCCAAGTAAAACCACATGGAGCAAATAACAGAGCAAATAACAGAGCAAAGGTGGGTATGAGTCGTCTAATCATAAAATATACATAAACAATTAATATAATAAATAGATGGGTAATATCATAACGAAATAGTAAAGAAATGGGTTGCTTGCAGAAATTTCTTAAAAACAAATTGTTCCCCACTCCATTAAGAAAATCAATAGATCATCAGCGCCTATAGTGCCGTCAAGGTTTAAATCTCCAGGACAGTTATCATCGGAAACTTCTGCAAATAAGCAAGTTCCATCATCAAGATTTGCAGTTGAATCAAAATTTAAGGCTTCGTTATAAGTACACCCCATTTCGGCGTCAGTTTGGCACATCAAAACATCTGAAGTAGCATAAGGGTTGAATTCATAAAATTCGGGATTTATGCAACCGGGGCAGCTGTCCTGGCTGTTAAAACACACAACGTCTAAGGACAGTGGGCTACTGATGAATATCGATCTTTCGTTTAACTCTTGTATTGAATTATCATCCATATATCGATAAAGGAATTCACCTTCAGGCGCTTGAATTTCAAACTTATAAACTCCGAAGCTTACCGGCTCACCAGGTATTGTACCTAATTCTGTTACAAGGGAAGCTGCTCCGCCATTTAGGAACATATCGACTCTAAACACGATGAGTAATAAACATGATCCATCATCAACGGTGGCTGATGGATTGAAGTTGGAAGCTTCAGAATTGGTGCATCCGGGGATGAAAATAAAATCAGATCCATCACAGTTTTGGTCAATTCCGTCGTTAGGTATTTCTGGGGCACCTAGGTAAATAGAAGCGTCAGTATCGTCGCAATCCCCTTCAGAATCGAGCATCCCATCCCCATCTTCATCTACCCCGAAATAACACGAACCATCATCGACTAATACACCGCTGTCGTAATTCAGTGCGTTTATGTCACCACACCCTTGAATTTCCGATAAAGGGATTTTCCGAGCTCTATAGACAGTGAAGTATGCTCCAAGTTGAATTTCCCAAACAATTTCTCCCTGATCATTTATCTCAGTAACTAATGTGCCTAAACCTTGCCCAGCATGTGCATTTCCCCATGCTATTAGTGTATTTCCATTTTCTAGACGTTCAACACTGCCTTGTGCAGGTGAATATATTTCGTCAGGGTGTGAGTAAGACCACCCCCTTGTGGCTGTCATTGCTACAGTATCGATCTCATATTCTACGACTCTCGAATAACCAGGTTGATTTCCACTAGAGATATTGTTATCGAATAGAAGTATGCGGTTACCCCCTATATCATTTACGTCGTGCTGATTTAAAAAACTTCCCCACTCGGGATCATCTATCTGGAAGTCATTTTCATATGACCCTAACTTCCAATCGATTGACCAATCTGTGGGACTTAACCGAGCTATAGTGCTAATGTTTCGGAAGCTCATTAATAGGCCTCCCTGAGAGTCAATATCGAATGCATTCCAATGTAGATAATCTACCAGTTGGAAACTGAGATTATTTGTCGCGTTAACTGGGATATGATCTAGCCCATGCCATTCACGTAAAATATTTTCTTCCACATCCATATGTATTAAAAAAGGCTGTATTACTTCCGCGTCTTCATATCCTCCAAAGCTGCTTAAATCCATGATTACATATTCATTTACAACAAACAGATACGTCCCATCTTCAAACCTGTGCACGTCGTGATAGTCAGTTTCCGGGATGATACTAAGCCCTAGTGTATCAGTGGGCGTTAGGTTTTGGTCTATGGTTACCCATTTGCGAATCGAATAATCGTAAAAAACAAATTCATCATCTCCCCATGGTTCGAAAATAAATCCTCGTGCAGGAGTGTGGGCACTGAAAATCAGCTCACCCTCTTCATCGAATGCGCAGAGATAAATTTGATTTGCATTTTGAACTGGCGACATGACAACGACCCCTGGAGCCGCACCATCAGAAGTAGTAAGAATAGTGTAGGGTGGGGTTTGGGCTAGGATAGACGTGAGGGGGAAAGTGAGGGTAAAAAGGCAAGACGCAAGGACAAACCAAATGTGATTTAGGCTGCGATTATCTAGGAACGTGGAGAGTATTGCTGACACAAACATATATTATGTATAAAAGTACGGGTTTTTAGATAGAAATCAATTCAAGAAAAGAGAGTAGCATCAATTGTTGCTGGTGATATGAGAGAGGCGAAGGGTTTTAAAATCCAAGGACTTGGGAGTTGATGTAATCCTACACACCATGACCTATTCGTCCTCTATATCACTAATCCATTCACCAATATTTTGAGTAACCTTTTTGGCGGATGTTTTTGTCAAATGGTTTCCATCGGTATAGCTATACTCATTATCGAGAGTAGAGAAATCGAGGTAACCCTCAGATTTAAAAATCGCGTTTGAGATCTGATCATTAAAATCGGGCATGTATTGCTGCTCGATAGACAGCATCTTCTTATGAACGGGTAATCGGACTACATACACATCCCCGTGGTTCGAAAGAAACTCTATAATCGTGTCTAGATATTCTATTCGGCTTTCAGAACCAGTTAGATATATAGCATTATTTCTATACATCTCAAACATCTCCGCCTCTTTTCGTTTAACAAAACCGCTATCTAAAGAAGTATAAACATCAAGCCACCCGTCATTGTTTAGCACACTGAAAGAACCGGTCATGGATGAGTTGAGTTGACCACTATAGGATTTGAGAATGGGCTTTTCAATACGGTTTAATAATATTCGACCCCAGCCGTGAGGGAATTGCTTAAACAGATATTTAAAGTTGGGTTTAGAAGTAAAATCAGAAATGCCAAACAAAACGCTAAGGCTATCAGTAGTTCTATTTACATCAGAAATCTTCTCGCTAATGCTCCAAGGATCTACAGTGACAATGAAACAGCCATCTTTAGATTCAAGGTCGATTTTCTGCTTTATGGCATTGTAGTAAACCAGCCCGAAAGGAGAACTCTTAAGTGTAAACGAAAAATTGAAGAACGAGAGATTGCTATTTTCGATAGAAGATGATAAAACCGAGGGTATTATGCCTTGTTTTGCCCTTGAGGTTCCAAGTATTAATGAGCTTTGTTTGGGACTAGAAAACTTTAAATAAAAATCATCTGTCGTACCATCGGCAAGAAGTGCAAGCCCAATATGGAGGAGCGCAACGATGCTTAAAAAAAGGATTATATGTCGAATAAAGAGTTTCAAATTAGAATTGAAAATAAATAAATTCAGCCCCTCCAAACTGGCCAAACGTGATTATCACACCAATTACGATTGTGTAGATAATCCATCTAAAAGGCCGATTAAGATTTTCTATACTCAACCCAAACTTTTTATCTCGTTGTAACCACTCTACAGCAATAAATAAACAGATAAGAATATATGTGTAAAGCATAAATGCCTTAGGCGTGATAAAAGACGGTATGGTAAAGAAGGAAGAAGAAAACACAAGATTTAAATAATGTACTGCTTCCGTGAGTGTATCTGCCCTGAAAAATACCCAAGCTATGACTGTGAGGAAAAAGGTTAAACCTATGCTCAAGATTTCTTTATATGTGGGAAATAAAGACCCTTCAGCCACCGTGTTTAAATGGTTGCGGTTATTTTTCGAAAGCATTAATGGAAGAAAGTAAAGTGCGTTAAGTCCTCCCCAAACAATAAAATTCCAGCTTGCCCCATGCCACAATCCACTAACTATAAAAATAACAAAGACGTTTCGGATTTTATTCCATGTACCTCCTCGAGATCCGCCGAGTGGGATGTATAAATAATCTCTAAACCAAGTAGATAATGAGATGTGCCATCTCCTCCAGAACTCTCCTATATTTCTTGAAAAATACGGGTAAGCAAAATTTTGTTTAAGATTTATATTAAACAGTCGGGAGGTTCCTATTGCAATGTCAGAATATCCGGAAAAGTCACAGTAAATCTGAAAGGCAAATAATACAGACCCCATAAATAGCGTACTTCCACTTAGTGGGTCTGGGTTGTCAAAGATTGCGTTTACAAAAACGGCGCAATTGTCTGCAATAACGACTTTCTTGAAAAACCCCCATAGAATTTGACGCATGCCATCAGCTGCCTGCTCGTAATTAAACTTTCGGGCTTTTAAAAACTGAGGCAGCAAATTGGTAGCCCTCTCGATAGGACCTGCGACTAGCTGAGGGAAGAAGCAAACAAAGGCAGAGAAAGCGATGAAATCATCTGTGTGTTTTAACTTTCTTCTATATACATCGATAGAATAACTCAGGGTTTGGAATGTATAAAAACTAATCCCCACAGGAAGTATTATATTTAATGACCCGGCAGAAATTTCAACCCCGAACAAAGAAAAAGCATCTATGAAATTACTGACAAAAAAATCGAAGTATTTAAAGATTCCTAAAAACCCGAGATTAACAGTAATACTGGCGTACAAAAGCAGCTTTCTGTTGATTTCCAGCTTGGCTTTTTCAAGAGACTTTCCTATAAAAAAATCGAGAACTGTGCTAAAGATAATTAGCCCTAAAAATCTCCAATCCCACCAACCATAAAACACATAGCTCGCAGCTACAATAAGCAGGTTTTGGTACTTCAAGCTGTTCTTAAAAACAAACCAATAAAGAACAAAAACAACAGGCAAGAAGATGGCGAAATCTATCGAATTAAAAAGCATTTACAATTTTTTAGAAGACTTTGCCGGAACTATGTGCGAAACGATTAAAAACAGCTCCATTTAGGTAAATATGAATTCTTCATTAAATGTATTGCAAGATAAATATATAATTATGCTATGTAGAACATTACTCACAAATCACGGGTTTCAGCTAACATTTTCTTGTGGGAGTGGTGGAGGAACTAACTTGGGCCAAAATAATTCGCAATGGGTCTAACAAACAATGACATCCTTAAGAAACTACGTGTAGCCTTAAAAATGAGAGATGACGATATTTTGAAAGTACTAAAGTTGGTTAATTTTCAAATTTCGAAAAGTGAGCTAAGCGCCTTTTTTCGCAGTGAGGACCACCCCAATTACATGGTTTGCCATGACCAATTTCTGCGTAACTTCTTAAATGGTTTAATTATTTACAAACGTGGCCCCCGAAAAGATAAAGGAGCGCCGATAGAATAGCATCAACAGAAATTTTTATAATCTTCAATTGCTGTACCGATCATTTTTTCTTCCTCTTCTTTTTCATATTCTGAATTTTATCCCCACGCCTGACTGGTTTTTTGTATCTCTCTTTTACAGTTTTATTATAACTTTTCTTTTTGACTTTTTCTTTGCTGTTCTTTGCCGATTTCTCCTGAAAAGAAACCCCAACCCTCACTTCAGAAGCTGACTTTTCATAGTACAGCTCATCTGGATCTACCGGTTTATTCTTTTCCTCTGGCGTGAGTTGTGAAGACACTACCACCCCCTCAGGAAATTCATTTAATGGAATGGTGTAATTCATCAAGCTTTCAATTGAATCCTTTAAAACAATCTCTTTCTCACTGTAAAAGAGAATGGCCTTACCCTGTTGTTCGGCTCTACCGGTTCGTCCAATTCGGTGTATATAGTTTTCGGGGTAGAAAGGAGTGTCAAAACTGATTACGGTACTGACTTTTTCTAGATCAATTCCACGTGAAATTACATCAGTTGCTATAAGAATTCTACTCGTTCCGTCTTCAAATTTTTCTATGGACTTGGTGCGATAGTTTTGTTCTTTCCTCGAATGAATTATTGAGATTTCAGATTTAAAGTCTAATATTTCAAATAGCCTATCAGCATTTACTTTGGTGGCTACAAAAATCAATACTTTACTATATTCTTCTTTGTCTTCTAACAGATGGTTTAATAAGTTGGTCTTCGTATAAAAATTAGGAACAGCATAAGATTCCTGATTAATAGTCTCTAAAGGTGTACCGCTAATAGAAATCGTTTTCTTAACAGGGTTAACTAGAAAATCATCTATTAATTCATCTATATAGGTTGTCATTGTAGCAGAAAACAGGATGTTTTGGCGTTTTGTTGGCAGGTTTTCAAAGATGTTTTTCAACTGTGTTTTATAGCCAAAATCAAGCATAATATCTACTTCATCAATCACCAGCTTCTTGATAGATTTCAGTCGCAAAACATTAGAAAGAACTAGGTCATACAATCTTCTGGGTGTACCTACAATTATATCTTGCCCTTCGGTTATGGCCTTTTTTTGCGGGTTGATGTTATTAGACCCTCCATAAACCCCCAGAGCTCTTACACTAATGTAGGGGGTTAGTTTTTCTATTTCTTTTACGATTTGAATAACTAACTCTCTGGTAGGAGCAAGAATTAATACTCTGGGATTAAGTTGGTCAGAAAATTTCAGGTCTTGAAGGATCGGAAGTAAGTACGCGATTGTTTTCCCCGTTCCAGTTTGTGCAATTCCAACAAAGTCGAAGCCCCCAAGAATAGTAGAATAGGACTCTTGCTGAATGGGGGTTGACTTTTCAAACCCCAAATCGGCAATTGCATTTTTTAATTGCTTTTTAAGTTTAAGATCTTCGAATCTATTCATTGCACAAAGTAATAAGATAAAATGAAACTCACAATTGTGAGTTTCATTTCGTGGGCTATACTGGATTCGAACCAGTGACTTCTACCATGTCGAGGTAGCACTCTAACCAACTGAGTTAATAGCCCAAAACCAAAGCTCTCAGTGATTTTTAGATCAGTGTTCGTCAGACAGTTCGTCAGTAACATGAACAATAAAGCTCCAAGAGTGCTGAAAGATAATAAGAATAGTTTCAAGTGTTCATTAAGCTTGAGGACATGACAAGGCTAAAAATCAAAATAGTCTTACCTTGAAAGTCTTAAATCCAAGACAATGAGTGATAGAGTAATAATATATTTGGGCATCATCTTTTGCTGTATTTCAATTATAGTTGGTGCTTTCGGAGCTCATGCTTTAGAGAGCATTATTTTTGATAAGATGGATGTTTTCAACACAGGAAATGAGTATCATGCTTTTCACAGTCTTGCATTAATTATTGTCGGTTCATTGAGCAAACAGTTCAAGATAGATTTAAGCTATGTTGCATATCTGTTTGTTGCGGGTATTTTATTATTCTCGGGTTCTCTTTATAGTATTGCAATATTCAAATTATCTTATCTGGGCATTGTAACCCCGATAGGGGGTGTCTGTTTCCTAAGTGGATGGATTTTGTTGCTTGTGAAACTTTATAAGTAGCATTTATTAAATGCTTCATCTATATTACTTGATAGATAATTTGGTCTAGATTGGATTTACATGGCGGTGGCGGTTTTATAAATAGTAAGTAGACTTACTAACTTTTGTCCTGAAGACAACACTTTGAATAAAGTTATGCGTGACATAAAGCCGATTCAGAAGGGTAGATAATAAATCTTTATACATAATTAATATCTTAAGACTTATGTTATATATTTCGTCCTTAACAGATATAAATACTATGAGAAACTACATTATAATGAAATATTTATTTACCACTTTAGTTTGTTTACTCTCCTATACGGTGAGTTTCAGCCAAGAGATCTGTCCAGGCGCAGATGTTGTAGTTTCAGCCGAAGGCATGGCTTTTTCTCCTGCAGCTTTAATAGTTGATGTCGGAACGACAGTGGGCTGGGTGAACTATGGTGGCGGACACGATGTCAATGGCGTGAACAGTTCGATTACTACCCTGCCGTTTTACAACCCTGAATCATTTTACCTACCGACTGTTGTCGGCACTGAAGAAGGCGTTTGTATCGGGACGCACACGTTTACTATTCCTGGGCTTTATTTCTATGATTGTACTTCATACGGTCATGCTGGAGCTGGGATGATCGCAAATATTACAGTGATGGCGGTTGTGCCTGGGTGTACTGATTATTTGGCCTGTAACTATGACATTACCGCCACAGAAGATGACAATTCATGTGAATATGCTGAATGGGGGTACGATTGTGATGGGAATTGTGTCATCGATCTGGACGCAGACGGGATTTGCGATACGTGTCTGGAGTATGATATCATTGTGGTAGATTGTGAATGTGACTTCTTTGACCCTGCCACCTACACCGTATTCTTCATCAATATTGATGAAGAAAATTGTATTTACATAGAAGATTGTTTTTGCGAGTGCTACAATGATGAGGACGGTGATGGTATATGCGATGAGAATGAGGATGATACGATCGTAGATGAATTAGCAGATGTATCAGTCTTGATCTTCCCGAACCCTGTGACCTCTACGTTAACAATTGCATTAAACACAAAATCTTCCATTCAAGTGTTCGATGCTGTTGGAAAATTAATGGCGGAAACAGGTTCAGTGTCAAGTTGGACTTTACATGTCAGCGACTGGGAAAAGGGACTCTACACCTTAACGACTCAAGAAGGAAAAACGCATAAGTTTATCGTTGAGTAGAATCCAGGGATCAATAAAAGCATAAAAAACAATTAAATAAAAAACAATGAATCACTGTACACTGTTTATCTCCTCTAAAAGAAATTTTGTTTCTGCATTACTCGTTCTGCTACTTTCTTCTTCTGTGAGTTTCAGCCAAGAGATCTGTCTAGGCGCTGATGTGGAAATTTCAACCCAAAACTTTTCTTATTCTCCTGCAGCTTTAACTATCGATGCTGGAACGAAAGTGGGTTGGGTGAACTTTGGTGGAACTCACGATGTAAATGGATTGGCGAGTTCGGTCACTGGAGCAGCTTTTAGCAACCCCCAGTCATTTTCATTGGGAACGATGGTGGGCAATTCTCAAGGAGTTTGTTTGGGGACACTCCTATTTACGGTCCCTGGCGTTTATAATTATGATTGCTCAATAGGAAACCATGCTGCAAATGGGATGATTGCAACGCTCACTGTTGTGGAAATTGTTACTGGGTGTAATAATTCTTTAGCCTGTAATTATGACAGTACTGCAACAGAAGATGACGGAAGTTGTTTGTTTACAGGAGACGCTTGTGATGATGAAGACGTAAATACAGAGGGTGATGTCATTCAAGAAGACTGTTCTTGTGCTGGATTTCAAACCTTTGTAGATGAGTTGGAAGACTTATCAGTCTTGATCTTCCCCAACCCAGTCACTTCGGTTTTAACAATCACCTTACACTCAAAGTCGGCTCTTCAAGTTTTCGATGCTCTCGGAAAATTAATTGAGGAAACAGGAGTAGTTTCAAGTTGGGTTTTAAATGTCAGCGACTGGGAAAAAGGACTCTACACTGTAAAAACTCAAGAAGGAAAAACGCATAAATTTATAGTTGAGTAGAATTAATAGGCGGTACACAGAAGATTAATTAAATTGAAATGAGATTGTTTTTCACTGTTTTAATTTGTTTTATATATGCAGGGATTTCTGCCCAAAAGACATATGTTCCTGACGATTCTTTTGAGCAATACTTAATTTGGCTGGAGCTTGATGATGTGCTTGATGATTCGGTTCTTACAGATAACATTGTTGATGTTCAAACCCTGCAAATGGGCTACAGCAGTATTCATGATTTAACGGGACTAGAAGGCTTCTTGTCTTTGGATACTTTGTTACTTTCCGAATTACAGAACAGTGATATATCGTATTTGGATATGTCTATTGTTCCGTGGTTGAAATATCTGGATTGTTATAACCAAAATGGCCAAATCGATTCCATCAATCTATCCCAAAATACCGCCCTTCAATTTCTCGATGCTTCGGGGAATACGATAACACATCTTGATCTGAGTAACAACCCCATGCTAGAGTATTTAAGGATTAATTTTAATCAATTGTCGGAAATAGATTTGAGCAATAATTCATTTTTGGAACACATATGGATTAATGATAACAACTTAACAAGTCTAGATTTGAGTAACAACCACATGCTAGAGTATTTGGGGGTCAACTTTAATCAATTGTCAGAATTAAATTTGAGTAACAAGCCTAACCTTGCAAGTGTTTTCTGTGAGGACAATAACATTTCAGTTTTAGATATCAATAACGCTCCTTCACTAAATAGTCTCTGGTGTAGTGGAAATCAGATTTCTGAATTGGATGTGCTTAATAAACCCAACTTGGAACAGCTTTTTGCAGGAAACAATCTTCTGTCCTCCCTTGACCTAAGTTCTTGTGGTTCTTTAATCTGGATATGGTTGTATTCGAATCAGTTGTTTGAACTCAATGTCGCAAATGGACTCAACACGTATATGGCTGGTTTTCCAGGGGGAGGTCTTTACTATATCCCGGATTTCACAGATAACCCCGATTTAACCTGTATTACAGTTGACGATGTGGAGCATTGTACTGAATGGTGGAATACTGAGGGATACCCAATTTTTCAAAACCCAAATGGATATGTGGCTATTGATTCTACCATGTATTTTTCTTCGGACTGTGCAAGTGTACTTGTTGATGAGTTGAACTCTGAATCAGTGCTCATCTACCCCAATCCGGCAACGAATCATATTACGGTTGACCTAAATGGTCTAGGTGAGACGAACAGTACTTTAAAGATTTATGACTTCTCTGGTAAGCTGGTATTTGAAAAGCAGTCGAATTCTACAACGACCATCGATGTGTCTTACTTTGTAAAAGGAATGTATACCCTTGAGGTCTCTACTTCTGATAAAGTGTTAAGAAGCAAAGTAGTGTTAGATTGATTTATAATTAGATGTGTGGAATAAGCATCTAATAAATCACTTAAAAAGGGTATTGATTTGGGAGATGAGATGCGTTAAATTTGCGCCATGAGTGTAAAAAAATTATGTGACCTTAAGCCCGATGAGATCGGAATTATTGAAAGGGTGGATACCCCGGAAGAGGTCATGGCGCTTGTACAGATGGGGTGTTGCGTGGGGTCGGAGGTAGAAGTAAAGCATGTTGCTCCACTCAATGGACCTATGGCGATTTGCACTTGTGGAAGAATCTTAGCGGTGAGAAAGGAAGCGGCGGCTCACCTTTGGGTTAGAGTTGCTTCAGAGCAGACTCAGTTGGCATAGAGCCATATTTTTCGATACGTTTATTCATTACACGAAACCACAGTGGTGGGAACAGTGCGAGTATCATCATTCCTGGATATCCTGTTGGCATTTGAGGACTATCATCGAAGTGCTTCAGGGTTTGGTATTTCTTACTAGCGATATAATGATGGTCAGAATGACGCGTAACCTCTAACAAGAGTATTCGGCCTATTGGGTGGTTAGAATTCCAAGAATGTATGGGTTTCGTTCTTTCAAATCCATTGCCCACTTTCGCTCGGCGTAAACCGTAATGCTCTATATAGTTTACCGTTTCAAGTATAATGATGCCTATTGTAGCGCCTGCTATAAAGCAAAACATAGTTTCAAGCCCGAAGAACAATGCAATCGTTGTGATTAAAGCAATTTGGATTAATTGAAATCTAAGCATTTCATTGTGCCAGCTCCACACACGCTTTTTCTGTAGCGTTAATTTTTTTTCTTCAAGGTGGTATGCAGACTTCCAGCCTCCTATGATACTCCTTAAGAAAAACGAGTAAATACCTTCATTATATCTGCTTGAGGCGGGGTCTTGGTCAGTAGAAACATGTTTGTGGTGTCCTCGATTGTGTTCTATGAAAAAATGCATATACAAGGTTGAGAGCAACAGCATTTTACTCATTAACTGCTCATACCATGTCTTTCGGTGACCAAGTTCGTGCGCTCCATTAATTCCAACACCACCACAAGCAAGCCCGTATGCAGTTGTCAGCCCTATTTTTTCATAAAGAGGTAGAGTTTCATCGCTTACTTGAAAGAGAAAGTAAATAAGGATGATACATTGGAGTGGGACTAATCCAAAGATTATTAAGTCAAAAACAATATTGTTTTTCACTTCCTCTTCCTCTAGAGGATTTAAATTGTAAGTCGATCCTTTGGTAAATAATTCAATAAATGGAATCAGACCAAATATGAAGAACAAAGCAAAAAATGACCAGATGTTTCCGGCCCACAACGAAAACAAAATCACGATTGGGGTTGTGTAAACAAAAAGATACTTGAATTGAAGACTCCTCATAGACAAATGTAAAAGCTATTATTGAGAATCGTTAGACGGTTCCGTACAACGGGTTCTTTTGCGAGAGGGCTTACATCTCTTTTGCTATAGCTCTGATTTCGTCTAAATAACTTTTTAATCCTTGTTCTGTAAACGTCTCATCTGTCAATCTGAGATAGAAATTCTCTACAGTTAGGTTTAAAATCATTCTAGCGAGATGAGGTTTATCGTTTAAACCTATTGCTTTAGGCCAAAACTTTAAGAGAGCATCTTCAATAGGTTTATGTGCTTTTTCAAAACATAATTTATAGCTTTCAATATGCCTATTGATTCTTAATTGACGATTGAAAAAAGCGTCCTCTTTAAACTCATACAGCACCTCAAAAACATCTGGGACCACATTCTCACATAGCTTGACACGATTAAAAATCTCAGTAGATTTTAAGACATGAAAACACAACAATTCATCAATGAAAATGTCTAGATCTGCAAAACAGTGATAGAAAGATGATTTGCTTTTACCAACCTCTCTAGCGAGGACTTCTATTTTTAAGCCTTTAGGCCCTTCATTAGAAAAGATAGTATAACCTGCTTCAAGCCACGGTATTGTAATCTTAGAATCCATCGAAGACATTGTATGTGGCCAGGGCGGCTAAGTAGGCAAATATGGTGTATCCGGCTGCTTGAGCAAGGGCCCAAGGCCAACTGTTAAGTTCGCGGCGCACGATTACAATTGTGCTCATGCACTGCATTGCGAACATATAGAATACAATTAGTGATGCAGCAGATGCGGTATTGAGTAAGGGTCGATTGGTCCCCGGGAGGACTTCATTAGCAAGTCGGTTCTTGAGTGCACGAATGCTTCCATCTCCACCCTCAGGAGTGGGGTATAGGGTGTGCATAGTGCCAACGAATACTTCTCGTGCAGCGAAAGAGCTGACGATAGCAATCCCCATTTTACCATCGTACCCGAGTGGTCGGACAATAGGTTCTATAGCATTTCCAATGCTACCAAGCCATGATTGCTCTAAGCGCTCTCCATGATCGAGAGCTTCACGTTCTTTCAGCGTGCCCGGCCCGATAAATCCGAGTGACCAAAGGAAGAGAGATATGATAAGAATAACTGATCCAGCTGCACGAAGAAAGATGGAGGCCTGACGGTATGATTGGCCTAATACGGCTTTAAGAGAAGGGAGTCTGTACGCCGGCCATTCTTCTGCAGCTTCATTTTGTACCTGAGGGTTTGGCATAGCCCTATGAATGATAAAAGCAAGAATTAAAGCTGACAAAGCTCCTATTAAATAAAGAGCATATAGAAATATACCTTGAAGGTTGAACCAGCCGAATATGATTTCATCGGGAACAGCAAAAGCGATTAAGAAAGCGTAAACGGGAAGCCTTGCCGAGCAAGTCATCATAGGAGTGACCAGGATAGTTAACAGGCGAGCACGTTTATCAGAAATGGTTCTCGCAGCCATAATAGCAGGTACGGCACAAGCGAGTCCGCCAACAAGAGAAACAGATGATCTTCCAGTAAGCCCTAAGCGGCGGAAAAATCTATCTGAGAGATATCCGAGCCTAGCCATATATCCGGAATGTTCTAAAAAGGCAGTAAAGGCGAATAAGATGGCAATTTGTGGAACAAAAATTAAAATCCCCGACAATCCAGAAAGGAGCCCGTCAACAAGTAAACTCGTGTACCAAGCAGCAGGCAGTGTCTCGGAAATGATTGAGATAATCGAAGTAAATGCTCCATCTATTAAATCCATAGGATATGTTGCCCAACTATAAATAGCCTGAAACATTCCGAAAAAAAGGATAGCTGCGATGAGGTTCCCCCAAATTGGGTGGGTTAATACTGAGTCGATTTTCTGCCGGCGCTTCAAAGCGTCACGATGTTTTATTTCGCTTTCTTTAACGGGTTTACCTGCTTGACTAAGGAGGCCCCTAACAATAAACATCCGTTGACCAGCTTCTTCGAGTTGTAATCCAGCAGGAGAAGCTGTGGATTGGCTCCTCGCTTTTTCCCAAGCGAGTTTCTCCTCTTCAGTAAGCCAACTCGGAGCGTGATTCATCCGAGCTAAGTGGCATAGATACCCTAACGTGCCGTAAGGCATCACAGCATTAAGAATTTTCAAAGATTCTTCGATACTTTCTGGAACTTTTCTGAGTATGCTACAAACTGTGGGTTGATGTAGCAATGGAGAAAGCATATTTACCCAATCAACTGGGTCGTCTTTAAGCGCTTGAATTTCACGAACAGGAATTCCAAGGCCTTTTTCTAAAATTTCACAAAGTTGAGGATCCGCGGCCTCGTAATTCATTCTATTGAGCAGAAGAATACAAGGGATTTCCAGCTCTCTAATTTGTATAGCAAGAAATAGTTGGCCTTGAAGAGTAGACTTATCAGCGATAAGCAGAATCACATCGGGGTTCCATTTTCCGCTTGGGTTAATAAGAGCATCCTCTGTAACTCTACCATCATCTGTTTGGGCATGAAGATTGTAAATACCTGGGAGATCGACTAACTCCCAATTCTCAGATCCAGAGATAATGCCAGGAGCAGAACATGCCTCGACAGTAATGCCAGCTAAATTACCTACAGCAGAACGTGCACCAGTGATTTTATTGAAAAGCGTAGATTTACCTGTATTGGGATTTCCAACAAGAGCTATGATGGTTTTATTAGGCTTTTTCACAATTGCAAAATGGCACTATTTACGAGTTCTGACAATACCCTTTAAAGGGTAATTATATAAATTTTCATCTTGGAAAGAGCCACAACTTAGGGTCTTGTGGCGACCTCTCGCTTCCGGCGACTTTCCACACTTCGAAATGTACAGATATGCCTTTTGGTCCAGACCAAACCACTCCAAGTATAGTGGCCCTATCAATAACATCTCCCTTCTTAACTTTGAGTCCTTCAAGGTTGCTATAAACAGTTCTATATCCACCATGCGTGACAATCACTGTTTCTCCAGCTCCAGGGAAATTGAAGACACTGCTGACCGTACCGCCAAAGATTGAGAAGACTTTAGCTCCTTTTTCAGTTGTAATATCTACACCATTACTTTCAACGATAATTCCTGCTATTGTTGGGTGTTTATGTCTACCGAAATTTTTTGTAACAACTCCTCGAGCGACTGGCCAAGGAAGATTGAGTTTGTTTTTCTCGAATTGTTCAGAGATGATTTTACCCTCAGGGGTAAGAGCGTATTCTCCAGCTGCGGAAGCTCTTTCTGCCGCTAACTCCGCTTCTATAATACGCTTAATTTCGTTGCTCAACCTCTTGTGTTCCTTTTCTTGGATTTTGAGTTTTTTGCGGAGTCTTTTCTCCTCTCGTTTAATCTCACTTAACAACTCAGCACGAGTATTTCTATCGTTATTTAGAGCATCACGCTCGTTTTCTTGGTCTTGTATGGCATCCAGGATAGACACTTTCTCGTGGGTGAGTGATTCGCGAGAATTCGCGAGATCTTGCTGAGCGTTTAATATATCTTCAGCTTGAGCTTTTCGAATTTCAGCATATGATTGAAGCATTTTATACCTAAGAGCTGCCTGACTGAAATCTTCCGCAGCAAAGACAAACATGAGTGGATTTCTTGCAAGCTTCATCCTATAAGCCTGCTGAATCATAATGGCATATTCATTTTTTAAAGCAGAAATATGTCCTTCTAAAGCACGTATTTCAGTGTCCATTCCTATGACGGAGCGCTCTAAATTTCTTATTGAGGTCTGATGATGTCTGATTAACTTTTCCCGAAGTTCTATCTGCCTATCTATTAGGGCGACCTTTGAACTCGCTTCGTCTCGGTTGATTTTTGCCTCACTAATTAACCTCGAAGTTGTTAGGAGTTGGTCTTCAATTTTTTCACGTTCTGCGGTGAGTAAAGCTTTCTTATTTGTTTGTGATAAAACAGGTTGAAAAGCGCTTAACACGACAACCGCTAAAAAAAATAGCAGCCCATTTATATTTACCCTATTTCTATAGAGATTTACGGCGTTCATAATTATCGGGTGGGTCAAAAAGCATGTCGTATTTCTTGTTTACTCGGCTTCGTTTTATATTTAAAGTACAATTAAGATCTACCCCATCTCCAGTCGCAGTTATTTTCGTTTTTGACGGCATATAACCTTGTTTATGCCCTTCATTTCCAAATCTTTTAACCTTCACATAAAGACCACTTTCAATATGTCTGAAGACGTCCATAACGGGAGTGAACCCTATGCCATCAAACCAATAGCTTTTAACAATTAATTCGGAAACCTCAGTCTTGTTGATTAATCTCTCAGCTTTTCTATCAGAAACACCTTCGATTAATTTCTTCACCCTTCTTGGAATTTTTTCAATCAGCTCATAATTTAGCCCATCAACTTTAGATACATATTTATCATTAATAGGATCTAGCTCGAGGGAAGTGCCGCTAAATAGATCTTGAAAAGAGTTAAAGTCAAATGGAATCCCAATCAGGTTTTCTAATTGAAGATAGTCTCCTTCAAAAACAAACTTGTTTAAAGGGACCTTGCTTATCACTTTCACGGAGTCTTTAAGTAGCATAACTCGAGCGATCTCCACACCTAGTGCCGGAGATACACTGATCCAAATAGCACTATCTCTCTTCATCCTCACGCTGAGCGTAAAAGACTCGTATTCGTCGTTAACTTTAATGTCCGTGTCTATCTTCATCCCTAACCAATTCCAAGCAAGAGAAGCATTATCAACCTTCTTCAATATAGAAACCGGATCCATAGATCTCAAGGGTTTACCACCAGCAATTCGTTTTTCATTAGAACAGCTCGCGATAGTGCTAGCGAGAATGAAAAAAATAGATGTATAGATTATTATTTTATGGAGCCTCATCATTCTTTTCTTAATTCCTTAGCTATATCCAAAAGTCGTTCCCCTTTTTCTACCTCGCCTAAAGAAACACGAATATCTCCTTCTCTCTGGATAAAAACAGGGTTAGGAGATGAGACTAAAGTTGAGGCTCTGACTATCCAAATCAAGGCCTCTGAATCCTGACCCAAACGGTGTAGCACAAGCGCCATCGTATCCATAAAATGGGGGTTGTCAGGAATTAAAGCGTTTGCAAGAGTACTCCACTTCATAGCGTCTATCATTCTTTTGTTATCTAAAGCTAAAAAATATGCATGAGTATTCATGATGTACGGCGATTCCACAATTTTTAAGCTCTGCTCAAAGGCGTTGTAAGAGTCACCGTGCAACTCGAGTTCACGGTAGCAGATTCCGAGTTCACTATAGATATCTGCTCCGATTTGGGACGGATCAATTAACAGAACGCGACCTTTGTTAAACTCTTTAACCGCTAATTCAAACTGCTCCATTTCGATGTAAGCATCACCTGAATATAAATAGAGTAAGGGTTCTAATGGGAATATTAAGGCGGCGTTATTAGATGCGGAAATTAACACTTCCCATTCCCTTAATTGAAACAAGACACTTAAATAATCGTAATGTGCATTTAGCGATCCAGGGCTTTTAGATATTACTTTTTTTAGTGCAATTGCTGACTTTTCAGATTCACCTAATGCCATCCAATTTAGAGCGGCTAGATGTAAAATTTTCGAATTGTCGGGGTAAGTATCAATTGCTGCCTTGAGCAGTAGTTTATACTTGGCCATAATTTCTGTATTTGGCTGAGCAATATTAGAATATCTAGTTAGGATTTCAATCTTTTTTGCAACGGCTCCTGCTTCAGATTGAAAAACCCTCAATAAAAGTTTAAAAGCTTCATCAGTTCTTCCAACGGCAGTGTACGACTTTGCTAAATCAAGATAAGTAACAGAATTGAAAGGATAATCTGCGATAAGGTTTTCAAAAATAGAAATCGCTGCGTTGTGGTCTTTGATGAATGCTGCTAACGCCCCCTTTTGGTATAAAAACTGTGGCTCATTGGGAAAATCTTCTATGGATCGTTTTATGAAGGCATCGATACCTTCAAGAGTTTGATCTGAAGAGGCTAACAAGTCGAGTATACCGAGCCTAACATCAACATTTTTAGCGATAGCACTTTCGTGAAAGGTCAGTAATTTATACGCATACAGCGATTGCCCCTCTTTTTGAAAAAAAGCAGAACACTCATTTAGGGCCTCTAAATCCCCAGGTCTTTCAATAACCCAAACCTTAAAATCTTTGAGAGCCCCAGCAAAATCTTTTGTTGCAATTAAGGCCAGCCCCCTATGGTATTTATACCAATCGTTAAATTCGTCATTTTCTATCGAGATATCATAATGCATAAGAGCAGATTCAAATCTTCCTAGATCGTAATCAATTCTACCTAATTCATAGTGAAAAACCGAGTTCTCGGGCTGCTCCTCGGAGCATCTAGAAAAACTGGTATAAGCAGCTTCCGGATCTCCTTTTAGAAGATGAGTTGTTGCATCGAAGTAATTTCTTTGAAGGCCTTCGGAATACTGTCCCTCAGAAATTATGACGTTCTTACTTCCAGAACATCCTATCGAAAACAGAATTGTGATTATTAGATATGGGGAAATCCGATGCATAGAATTATCCGATCGAGCAAAAATCACCAACACTTAAATCATGAACAGTTCCATTAATAGATGCTTTAGCTCCTATCATAGCTCCTTTAAGATTGGAGTTTTTAATTTCAGTATCTCCCTGGACTAAAGAATCACTTATTATAGTGTCAGTCACTTTAGTGTTCACGCCTATACTTACGTGTGGACCTACCACAGATCTTTCTACCACAACTCCAGGGCCGATAAAACAAGGTGGGATAATTATACTGTCAATGATTTCAGCAGAAGAATCAACACCACTCTTATTATGAAGCCTTCCCTCTTCCTCAAGGATTGAAAGAACACGGCGATTTGTCTCTACCGTTACGGGCTTATTTCCACAATCCATCCATTCAGAAACCTCACCCGTTTTAAAAATCATCCCAGATTTAGTCATATTCGTAAGCGCATCTGGAAGTTGGTACTCACCGGCTAACAATATCTTGTTATCGATTAAGTATTGCAACTCTTTTCTAAGTCTAGCTCCGTCTTTAAATGAGTATATCCCGATCATAGCTAAGTCACCTACGAATTCTTTAGGTTTTTCAACGTAGTCAATGATGCCGCCATTGTCATCCGTTATAACCACTCCGAAAGCAGATGGGTCATCTATCCTCTGAACAAAAAGGACTCCGTCGCTATCGGGGTCAACTGTGAAATCGGCACGGAATAATGTATCGGCAAAAGCAACTACGATAGGTCCATCAAGGCATTCTTTAGCACAAAGAATTGCATGTGCCGTTCCCAACGGTTCATCCTGATAACATATGCTTCCTACGGCCCCTAAACGCTTAGCCACATCAAGTAAATCATTCTCGGTTTCCTCACCAAATCGGCCAGTAACGAAAGCTATTTTTTTAACGGGTTCTGGCAACAAGCGCACGATGTCTTCAACGAGACGCTCAACGATGGGTAGGCCTGCAACAGGTAAAAGTGGTTTAGGGGTAGTGAGAGTGTGGGGACGTAGACGACTTCCACGACCTGCCATTGGGATAATAATATTCATTAATTTATGATTAAATTATTTATGATTTTATTTAACTCCGGTACTTCCAAAACCTCCTTCACCTCTTGAAGTACTTGATAAATCCAGTACTTCGTCCCAATCAATTTGAACGAACTTAGCGATTATAAGCTGAGCGATACGCTCACCATTTTCTATGGTAAATGATTCTGAACCGTGGTTTATTAGTATGACACCCACATCACCTCTATAATCTGCATCTATAGTTCCTGGAGAGTTTAAAACGGTAATCCCGTGTTTGTAAGCTAGCCCAGAACGAGGTCTCACCTGAGCTTCATAACCAGTAGGTAAAGCTATTTTCAATCCTGTGGGAATAAGACTACGCTGGCCGGGCTTTAGGGTAATAGGGCTTTGTAAATCTGCACGTAAGTCTAACCCAGCACTTTCGTTAGTGCTGTATTTAGGCAACTCATGCGAACTTAAATTTACAACCTCGACTTTCATTTCCCCGGAAATTTAGCGTGACGCTTTTCAATAAAAGCACTGGTACCTTCGCGGAAATCATCAGTTCCGAAGCACTGACTGAACTCATTTACCTCAACCTCAAATCCATCTACACCATCAATATATCCGGCAAGAACACACTTAATAGCAGCGGATAATGCGGTAGGAGCGTTTCTTTTTATTTTTTTAGCAAGACTTATAACCGTCTCCATCAGAATTTCTTGCTCGACAACTTTATTAATAAGCCCACACTCGGCTCCCTCTTCTGCACTAATCATTCCGGCTGAAAGAATCATTTCCATAGCCTTCCCTTTTCCAACCAATTGGGCAAGTCTTTGAGTCCCCCCATATCCAGGTATCACACCTAGACTCACTTCGGGTAATCCTAGTTTTGCATTTAAAGACGCAATTCTAATGTGGGCAGCCATTGCTAACTCAAGTCCTCCTCCGAGTGCAAAACCATTTACAGCAGCGATAACAGGTTTAGAAGTGGTTTCAATTTTGTTGAATAAAATTGTTTGGCCTAAAGAAGCTAATTTCTTAGCCTCTTGAGGAGAAAATTCTGCGAACTCAACGATATCAGCACCCGCTACAAAAGCTTTTTCTCCAGAGCCAGTTAAAACAATGACCTTGACATTGGCATCCTTTTCTGCAGAATCAATTTCTTTAGAAAGCTCAGCAATTACAGCGCTATTTAGAGCATTCAGTTGCTTGGGACGGTTAATAGTGAGAGTGAGTATACCCTCTTCGAGACTTTTAACAATTAGTGTCTCGTTGTTAGTGTCGTTCATGATGCGAAATTAAGCTTTCCTGGTCGGCTTTCAAGAAGGTGTTTTGTATATGAATCAACGGGAGAATTAAAGACTTCGTCTGTTGAACCCTCTTCGATTATCACCCCATTTTTCATTACAAGAACCCGATCACAAACAGCGCGAATTACATCTAAATCGTGAGATATAAATAAGTACGCTAACGATCGGTTTTTTTGTATTTCTGAGAGCAGTTTTAAGATCTGTGATTGTATCCGTAAGTCAAGTGCAGCGACACTTTCATCTAAAATTAAGAATATGGGTTTAACTGCGAGAGCCCTAGCTAAGACAATTCGTTGCCTCATTCCGCCACTGAAAGAACTCGGGTATTTTTCTACATCGTCTTCTTGCAATCCCACTTCGAGTAACAGCGACTTCGCTTCTTCGAGTTGTTGTGAACGCGACAGTTTTTTTCCTTCGACAGTTTGTCTTATCGCTTCACAAATCGCTTTTCCTATTTTCATTCTGGGGTTTAAGGCGCTAAAGGGATCCTGAAAAACGGGCTGGGCTTCCCTCCGGAATTTCCTCATGGATTTTTCATCCTCTATATTAAGCACTTTATTTCTCCAAATAACCTCTCCTTTGCTTGGCTTTTCTAAACCGAGCATTAACAGCCCCAAAGTTGATTTACCACAACCGCTTTCACCCACAACCCCTACTCGTTCACCTTTATTGATTGTAAAAGAAACGTTGTCTACAGCTTTAAAACGATTGGTAGGGTTTCCCCAAAAGTTGCGAGAAGTGGTGAACTCTAGACTAAGGTTTTTCACCTCGATCAGTGATTTAAGACTGTCAACTCCACCGTCACAAATCTTCTTAGGCCTTGAGTTAATGAGCTCTATTGTGTATGCGTGAGATGGATTATCGAGAACATCTAAACATAACCCCTGCTCAACGATTTCACCGAATCTCATAACAATAACGTGTTGTGCTATGGACCTGACAACTTCTAGATCGTGTGAGATAAACAGCACTCCTAAGTTGCGTTCTTTTTGTAGTTTCTGAAGAAGCTTTAATATTGTAGCCTGTACCGTTACATCGAGAGCTGTGGTAGGCTCATCTGCAACTAAAATGGATGGTTCACAAGCCAAAGCCATAGCGATCATGACCCTTTGTTTTTGGCCTCCGCTTAGCTCGTGAGGATATTTATTTAAAGTGTCTTTAGGCGATGGCAATTCAACCTCTGTAAAAAGCTCGATTACCTTTTGAGTAGCTTCACGGGCATTCAAACCCAAATGCACCCGCAGAGACTCTCCCACTTGATTTCCTACGCGCATAGAGGGGTTTAGTGAAGACATTGGGTCTTGGAAAACCATGCTTATCTCCGTGCCAACAGGGGAACCGTTTTTTAAATAATCCAGACGATTTACTCCTACTATTTCCCCAGAAATTATCCTACCTGACGGGGGTAATAAACCCATAACGGCTGTAGAAGTTACAGTTTTACCCGATCCAGACTCACCCACAATTGCAGTTGTCTGACCGGGATAGACACTAAAACTCACATCCTTAACAACGACCTTGTCGAAGGCAATAGTAAGGTTGTTAACTTGAAGAATGGGGTTCAAAATTACAGAGTTCCTCTACTCTCTTGCTCCTTTTCGATTGCTTCAAAAAGAGCTTGGAAGTTACCTTTCCCAAATGAAGTAGCTCCACACCTTTGGATTACTTCAAAAAACATTGTGGGTCGATCTAAAACTGGTTTTGTGAATATTTGAAGTAGGTAGCCTTCTTCATCTCTATCGATTAAAATGCCTAGTTTTTTTAAAGATTCAAGGTCTTCGTCGATTTCGCCAACTCTATCTTGGACAGTATCATAATAGGTGTCGGGAATATAAAGGAAATCTACACCTCGGGCTTTTAAAGCCGTTACGGTTTTTATGATGTCATCAGTAGCCACGGCAATGTGTTGGCATCCTGAACCTTCATAGTAGTCAATGTACTCCTCAATTTGAGACTTCTTTCGCCCCTTGGCCGGCTCGTTAATAGGGAATTTAATCCGACCATTTCCATTACTCATCACCTTAGACATTAAGGCTGTGTATTCGGTAGAAATATCCTTATCGTCGAAAGAAATAATTTGAGCAAATCCCATTATTTTGTTATAAAAATCAACCCATTTATTCATTTGTCCCCAGTCGACATTTCCCACCATGTGATCTATGAAAAGCAGGCCCGTTTCACCTGGAGCATACTCAGGGTTCCATGCGCGATATCCGGGCATAAATACTCCTTTGTAATTATGTCGTTCTACAAATACGTGTAAAGTTTCTCCGTAAGTGTGAATAGCGCTTAAAACAACTTCACCATTGTCGTCAGATAGAACTTTAGGTTCAAATGCACTTTTTGCTCCTCTTTTAGTGGTCTCATCATAGCTTTTACGAGCATCTTCAACCCAAAGTGAAATGCACTTCACTCCATCACCATGGTCATTGAGATGGTTGTTTAACTCGCCGCCTGATTTCAGAGGTGTAGTTAGAACAAGAATGATTTTATCTTGCTTTAAAACATAAGAAACAGAGCCCTTACTCCCAGTTTCAAGACCTTTGTAGGCAAGCGGCTGGAATCCCCATGCCGTCATATAGTAAAACGCACTTTGCTTGGCATTTCCGACAATAATTTCTACATGATCAGTTCCTAAAATTGGCAGAAAATCTTCAGCTTCAGGAATAATTTTTTTTAAGGTGGGAATCTTATTATGTAACATAATATTGTTATTTAACCCAAGATTTATAGTAATCAGTATCCTCAAGGTCTAATGCTTGTTGAGTAAGGTGTAGCGGTTTGAACGTGTCAACCATAACAGCTGTCTCAGGAGAATCTTTTTCCCCTATACTGGCTTCTCTGGTTCCAGGGTGCGGTCCATGCGGAATACCAGCTGGGTGAAGCGTTAGTTGTCCGGGTTGTACACCCACTCGACTCATAAAATCACCATTAACATAGTAAAGCAACTCGTCCGAATCTATGTTACTGTGGAAATAAGGCGCTGGAATTGATTTTGGGTGATAATCATATAGGCGAGGGACAAAGCTGCAAATTACAAAGCATGCAGATTCAAAAGTTTGGTGTACAGGTGGCGGTTGATGTATTCGTCCTGTAATAGGTTCAAAATCCTTGATGTTAAAGGCATAGGGGAATAGATATCCATCCCAACCCACAACATCGAATGGATGGCTTGCATAAACATAATCGTGGATCATTCCATTTTTACGAATTTTTACCAAGTAGTCACCAAGTTCGTTGTTGACAACGAGCTTGCTGGGAGTCCTGAAATCACGTTCGCAAAAAGGACTGTGCTCTAAAAGCTGTCCGAAGTTGTTTCTATAGCGCTTAGGAGTAAAAACAGGTTCAGCAGAAGACACGATTAGGAGTCTGTTTTCATCCGACTCAAACTTAAATCGGTAGATAATCCCTTTGGGAATTACTAAGTAGTCACCATCACTAAAATCCATATTGCCAAAAGAGGTTTCTAGAACCCCATGGCCATGATGAATAAAGATTGTTTCATTTTGATCCGAATTTTTATAGAAGACTTCTTCTTCGACTTTAGGTGGCGAAGCGAGTTCAATATCGAGATCAACATTAAACAAAATAGGCACCCTCGAATCGAGATAATCTTTCCCGGGCTTAACATTAAATCCTTCTAATTTTCTAGATTTCAAATTACATTCGACGGCAATCTTAGGCCTCACATCAACACTGCCCAGGATTTCTTTTACCATGGTAGGGCTGTTGTAGTGATATAAAATGGATGTTACACCAGTAAAGCCAGCTGTTCCGAATACCTGCTCGCTGTATAGCGCACCATCTTCTCTTCGAAACTGAGTATGTCTCTTGTGAGGAATTTCCCCTAATTTCTGGTAAAAAGGCATTTTTTCTCTTAATTAGATACTTCGCTAAGTTACCTATTCCAAATTGGTTTTACCTGCATTTATCATTTGTGCATACCAAGGAAGATTACCTTCCTTAGTGAGTGACCATTTAAGACTGAGCTTTTGACCTATTATCAAAGACACACCTTTCGATAAGTTGTTTTTCCTCAATAAAGCAGATGTTTTAATTCCATAAATTTGAGAAATTTCCCAAAGGGTTTGCCCTGAACGAACGACATGCCAAGAGTAGGCTGCATAATTCTTCTTAGGCTGTAAATAAACCTTTTCGCCATCAGTAAAGAGATAACCCTTAGAAATCTCATTGTATCTACGGAACTGCCAAGCCATCATTTCTAAATCATTACTAAGGCTTTTGGGGGAGTCCCCTTTTCGAGCAACAATATATTGAATCCCGTGGTCAGTAGTTCTTACATCTCGTCTTTGACGTTGAATTCCAATATACGTAGATGTACTATTATTATATATATCTGGCCCCCCCTTAACATCATCGTTTCTATTTACACGAGTCATCGCTACATCGTCTAATTCCTCAGAGTCAAGACGATTCAAATCATGACGCTCTATCAGAGTGATTAATAAATTCGAATACTTAGGGTTGGTTGCATACCCACACTTTTTCAAACCCTTAGCCCATCCTTTATAATCGTCTAAGTCCAAATCAAATAGCTCCGCATACCTTTCCCTCAACAGAAACTTGCTGTGATCCTCATAACTATCGCGCGGATGATCGTAAACTCTAAAACACTCTCCTTTTTCATCATCATCATGGTATGTTCTACCACCCTCCCAGTCGGCGTGACATTTAATTCCGAAATGATTGTTGGATTTTTTTGCGAGTTCACTTACACCGCTCCCACTCTCTAATATTCCTTGAGCAAGTGTAATACTTGCTGGTATCTTGTAAAGATGCATCTGCCTAACGGCCTCAGTCTTCCAGGTTGAAATATATTCTTCTGCGGAAGCAAGGTTTTCTGCATGAGCGTTTAGTAGAGTCAGAAAACTACAAGTAAAAAGAAATAAACGGGTAAAAGAGGTTTTCATAAGGCATAATCTTAACGTACTGCAAGTTAAAAGCTAAGAGTTTTCACTGAACTTTTTTCCATTAAACACTTAACGAGAAAATGTGGAAAACCGTATAAAATAATATGTTACCCAGGTGTAACGTCGTACTGTTTTACAACTGTACCTGTTGTGTCGAAAAACTTCCATTGCCCAGTCTCAACTCCATTGCTGTAAAAGCCTATAATATTAGGATTTCCGTTAGGATGCCAAGTCTGATAATCCCCATCACTCACCCCGTTTGAATACTCACTTTGTGACCAATGAGTCCCGTTTTTATAATAAGAGCTCCACGTCCCAATTCTAACCTCCTCCTCACCCTCAATCTTCACCCTTCCTTTTGTGTTTATTTTAAAGTTCTCGAAGTAAGTTATTATTTCTACAACATCACCATCATGATAAATCCTCTCCTCCTTCACTGTCCCATCACCCCAATTTGAAATTACCTCAACTCGATTTGGTTTTTTCTCGACCGTCTCATTAGAGATTACCCCACAAAGCGAAATTACAATTGCAATTACAGTGAATATAAATATCCTTTTCATTTGTTTCTTTGTATCGTAAAATCGAGCATGTCAATTAGGGCCTTTTTAGCATCTCCCTCTTCGAAATCGTTCAAGATTTCCACCGCCTCATTTCGCAGCACCATCATCTTTTCTCTAGCGTATTTTAATCCCGGGCCGTTTAAAATCGCATCCATCACCTCTCTCACCGCCTCGGGATCTTTAGGAGCTCTTTTTACAAGTTTAATCAGACGTCTTCGAGCGTTACCATCGGCAACTTGGAGCGTGTGAATCAGAGGCAGAGTTAGTTTTTTCTCGCGTATATCTTGCCCTGTTGGTTTCCCCGTCCTCTTTCCATCTCCCAAATCCAGCAAATCATCTTTTATCTGAAAGGCCAACCCCGTTTTCTCCCCAAATTTCCACATCACATCAACCTGATCAGCATCTCCCCCAGTTGACGCTGCCCCACATGCACAACAAGCAGCAATCAACGATGCGGTTTTACGCCTAATAATGTCAAAATAAACTTCCTCAGTAATATCTAATCTCCTGGATTTTTCAATCTGAAGAAGCTCCCCTTCACTCATTTCCTTAACCGCCCTAGATGTAAGTTTCAGTAGATCAAACGCTTCAGCATCTACAGCTGTGAGCAGACCCCTAGAAAGCAAATAATCTCCCACTAAAACGGCAATTTTCTTTTTCCATAAAGCTTGTATCGAAAAGAAACCTCTTCTTCTATCGCTCTCATCCACAACATCATCGTGAACTAAAGTTGCTGTATGTAGCAGTTCTATTAGCGAAGCTGCAGTGTGAGTTTTCTCAACAACCTCTCCGTGAAGTTTTGCAGTTAAAAACACAAAAAGCGGCCTCATTTGTTTGCCCTTGCGCTTAACGATGTAGCGCATAATGGTGTCTAATAATGGAACGTCAGACCTCAGGACTTCTCTAAAATGGACGGAAAAAACCTGCATTTCTTTTCCTACTGGGGCTTGAATTTCTTTTATGCTCGGCATAGAGGACAAAGGTACGGCTTATCTTTGGGCTATGATTCGATCTATGACAGGTTACGGAAAGGCTGAGGGAGTTATCACAAACCGCAAGTATTCAGTAGAAATACGTTCACTCAACAGCAAGCAATTTGACTTAAATGCTAGGATTCCTGCGGTTTTCAGAGAGAAGGAAATGCAACTCAGAAAACTTTTGAGATCGAGAGTAATTAGAGGTAAATGTGATTTTTTTCTTAGCTATGAAACAGACCCTTCGGAGTCCAAGCATGAAATAAATACGGAGCTTGTTAAATCGTATATTTCGCAGCTTGAAAAAATTGCTGTAGAATCAGGCCAAAAGTTGGATGATCTTCTCGCGATAGCGATTAAAATGCCCGACGCGCTTCAACACCCGAGAGAAGAGTTAGATGAAGATGTTTGGTCTAAAGTAGAGAAAATTGTAGGAGAAGCACTCGATGCATTTGACAACTTTAGAGAGGTAGAAGGAGCCTCAATAGAAAAGGATTTTAAGGCGGGGATATTGGTTATCAGCGAAGAATCAAAGAATCTCGACCCACTTTTAGATGCTCGATTAAAACGAATACGAACACGGATTAAGACAAATCTTGAAGAAGTAATTGACAGATCTAAAATTGATGAGAATAGATTTGAGCAGGAGGTGCTGTTTTATATTGAGAAAACGGATGTTGCTGAAGAGAGATCAAGACTTGCTGCTCACTGTGAGCATTTTGAGGAGGTATTGAAGAATGGGGTGGGACAGGGAAAGAAGTTTGGGTTTATTGCTCAAGAAATAGGAAGGGAAATTAACACCTTAGGTTCAAAGGCAAACGATGCGGATATTCAAAGACTTGTGGTGAGAATGAAGGACGAGCTTGAGAAAATTAAAGAACAAGTTTTAAACGTACTTTAAAGATGCCCACTGGATTAGCGCCTAAAGGAAATGGCAAAGCAATTATTTTCTCCGCGCCTTCAGGAGCGGGTAAAACTACTATGGTTAAGGGGTTAATGGCTTCTTCCACGCTGTCACTTGGATTTAGTATCAGCGCTACCACGAGACCACCACGAGGTGATGAGAAAGATGGAGAGGCTTATTATTATTTAACTCAGAAGGAATTTGATTCTAGAGTTAAAAATGGTGATTTTATTGAATGGGAAGAGGTTTATCCGGGGGTTTGCTATGGAACCCTCAAGTCTGAGGTTGAAAGAATGTGGTCTGAGGGGATTAATCCAGTTTTTGATGTGGATGTTATGGGGGGACTTGCCTTGAAAAAAGTATTTGGCACGTCAGCAATTTCTGTTTTTGTAACGCCCCCATCTATGAAGATACTTGAACAAAGACTAAGAGGTAGAGGTACAGAATCAGAGAAAAATATAGTGCGTAGGTTAGCTAAGGCAGACAATGAAATGCAGTTGGCAGAGTCTTTTGACGTAAAACTTGTAAATGATGATTTACAGAAGGCAATTTTAACAATTTTAAATATCGTAGTTGAATTTCTAAAGCCATGACGGGAAGAACAAATAAAGGTAAGGTGGGTCTCTACTTCGGGTCCTTCAATCCCATTCACTTAGGCCATCTTGTTATTGCTAATCACATGGTAAGTAGGGGTGGGCTAGACCAAGTTTGGATAGTTGTCACACCCACGAGTCCTTTCAAACTGTCAGACGAGATGATTCCAGAGGAACATAGGCTTCAGATGGTAAAACTTGCTATTGCAGATAATCCATTTATTTTTTCTTCTGATATAGAGTTCAAGCTAGAACGACCTAGCTATACTGCGGATACTTTGAAGCATCTAAGGGATAAGTTCCCAGAAGTAAATTTTTCTGTAATTTTAGGTGAGGATAACTATGAAAACCTTCATAGATGGAAGAATTATAAGTCAATTCACGAAAACCACAGATTACTTGTTTATCCGAGAAGGTTGACTAAGATGAGCGGTTTGCTGCTAGAAAAGGCCCCAAACAGGGATAATCCTTTGCGGTTTGACTCCACTAAAGCTGTTATATTCACCGAAGCTCCTATGATTGCGATTTCCTCAACCTATATAAGAGAAGCGATTTTAGATAAGCAGGACGTACAATATTTACTACCAGATACGGTTATTTCATATATTGGAAACAACCACCTTTACGAGATAGAATAGCTATCTTATTTATCCGTATTGAAAGCATTCATAGACCTTTCAAGTCCAATAGCGCAGAAGCTCTCAACAGCTTTTTGAGAACGAACGCTAATTTCTTGTAAAATGAGCCCCTCCTCTTTAGTCCACTCTCCAAGAACATGATTTATTTGGTGACCTATGCTGAACTGCCCCCCTATTCCTACTCTTAATCTTGGATAAACAGTAGACCCTAAAACTGATTGAATATCCTTTAGTCCATTGTGACCACCGTCGTTTCCCTTCCCTCTCAGTCTGATTTTTTCAAAAGGAAGGTTTAAATCATCTGCGATTACGAGAATTCTTTCAACAGGTATTTTCTCGGAATCCATCCAATACCTTACCGCCTTACCGCTTAAATTCATAAAGGTTGATGGCTTGAGCAGAATTAGCGTTCTACCCTTAAAATGAACAGTGGACACCGCGCCGTGACGTTCGGAAGAAAAAAGCCCTCCGTGCGCATCAGCGATGGTGTCCACCACTCTAAACCCGATATTATGTCGAGTATCCTCATATTCCGCTCCGGGATTACCTAGACCGATAATGAGATATTTCATCTTAATTATGCTTTTCCACCCTCAGATTTCTCTCCTTCCTTAGAAGAACCTTCTTCTCCTTTTCCTTCTCCTTCTCCTTCTTCTCCTCCTTCTTCTCCTCCTTCTCCTCCTTCTCCATCTTCTTCTATTTCTTCTTCTTCTGGCAGAGCAGCACGTGTAACCTTACAAGCAAATAGAAGTACAGACTCGTTTAAAAGGATACGGCACCCATCGACGCTCAAATCACTTACACGAAGGTTGTCTCCTATCTTAAGAGGGCTTACGTCAGCGGTTAGTGCATCAGGAAGGTTTTCGAAAAGACCTTGAACAGGAACACGACGAAAAAGAGTTACCATACGCCCACCATTTATAACACCTTGAGCTTTTCCTTCAGAAATAAGAGGAAGGTCTACCTTAATCTCTTTTCCATCAAGTATCTCTAGAAGGTCGATGTGAACGATCCGATCCGTTACTGGGTGAAACTGTACTTCTTGAATGATGCACTTTATAGTTGTGCCGTCAAGATCAAGTTCTATAGCAAATACGTCAGGGTTGATAACGAGTTTGCTCAGTTTAACCTCATCCACTGCGAAGTGTGTTTGGGTTTTACCTCCGTAAAGAACACCTGGGACTCGATTCGCAGCGCGCAATGCAGAAGCACCTTTCTTTCCTACGTTCTTTCTAGAAGAACCGCTCAATGATGCAATTTTCATAATTGTCTATTTAAATAATAAAATGTGTACTAATACTTTCGTTGCTCATTAGGCATGTGAGTACCTGAGCAAACAGATCGTGCACGGGCAGGACCTTAATTTTTTCTGTTTGAGCACCTTTCTTAAGAGGAATGGTGTCTGTGACGATTAACTCTGTTAGGGCGCTATCTTGAATTCGTTCGTATGCTGGGCCGCTAAGGACAGCGTGAGTACAAATTGCGCGGACAGAGATTGCGCCGTGCTCCATCATAAGTCCCGCAGCCTTAGTAAGAGTGCCGGCAGTGTCACACATATCGTCAACGATAATTACGTCTTTTCCTTTAACATCCCCTATTACAGTCATTTCTGCCACCTCGTTTGCCACTTTTCTTTGTTTGTAACAAATAGCCATATCCACTCCCAACCTCTTTGCGTAAGAGCTTGCACGCTTTGTACCCCCTGTGTCCGGTGTTGCGATGCAAATGTTCGATATGTCTAAGCTACCCTTAATGTACTTAAGAAAAATTGTTGAGCCATATAGGTGATCAACTGGAACTTCGAAGAATCCTTGGATTTGATCTGCGTGGAGATCCATTGTGATAACACGATCAACACCAGCTGCCATAAGCATATTAGCTACGAGCTTGGCTCCAATAGCAACCCTCGGCTTATCTTTTCTATCCTGACGTGCCATTCCGAAGTAAGGCATAACAGCGATAATGCTCTTAGCGCTGGCCCTTTTAGCTGCGTCTATTAAAAGCAAAAGTTCGAAAAGATTGTCAGAAGGTGGAAATGTCGATTGAACTATGACAACTACTTTCCCGCGCACTGTTTCCTCAATGCTTACTGAGAATTCACCATCAGAAAACTTTGTTGTCTTTGAATCAATGAGTTCTGAACCGTATGCCTTGGCTACACGGTTACCGAAATCGAAAGATTCAGTACCTGCAAGTATTTTAATCATATCTGACACGAGAGACCTGTTTAGGGGGCGCAAATATACGGATAAGTAGGTTCTAATTAACCTTCAGGAGCTATGAGTTTAAAGCCTTTCCCATGAATATTCAGTATTTCAATCCTCTCATCCTCTTTTAGGTGTTTGCGAAGCTTTGCAATGTAAACATCCATGCTTCTTCCATTAAAGTAATTGGCATCACCCCAAATTGCAGCAAGAGCATGGTTTCTCTCTAACAGACCATTGCGTTTTCTCACGAGTAAAAACAGGAGCTCATTCTCTTTTGTGGTAAGTCTATATGTCTCACCGTCAAGATTTAATTGCTGAATATTGTAGTCGAAATCAAACTTCCCTACCTTGTATTTTGTTACCTCTTCTCCCGCCTGAGGCAGGGACGCTGTCCTTCTTAAAATAGCCTGAATTCTCACAAGGAGTTCTTCCATTGAAAACGGCTTAGTCATGTAGTCGTCAGCTCCGACTTTAAAACCTTCAAGAGTATCTTCTTTCTGTCCTCTTGCGGAGAGAAATAAGATGGGAATATGCTTGCTTTCGTGTCGGATTTCAGTAGCCACCTCGAAGCCATCTTTTCTGGGCATCATTACATCTAGGATGATGAAATCGAATGTTCCTCTGTGAAATTGTTTGACTCCCTCAGCGCCATCTTGCGCCCATGTAGTTTCGTATCCTTTCGCTTTGAGGTAGTCAGAAAGTAATTTACCTAGATTAGGGTCGTCCTCACAAAGTAGGACTCGTATAGGTGATGTGCTCATTTTAAGTTAGAATCAAATTTCAATTTTACGACGAATGTACTTCCTTTATCAGATTCGCTTTCGACATAAATATGTCCCCCATGTCTTTCAATTACAGTTTTCACGTAACTCAGACCTAGACCAAACCCTTTTACATCGTGAACGTTTCCAGTAGGAACTCGAAACAATCTTTCAAATACCTTGCCAATGTATTCCTTAGGAATTCCCACCCCGTTATCTTTCACTAGCAGCTCGACACCATCTTCTGTTTGGTTAGATATAATTTCAATCTGAGCTCCATCTGGAGAGTACTTAATGGCGTTGTCTAAGAGGTTGAAAATCACGTTGGTGATATGAATTTTATCAGCACGGATTATAGGATTCGTGGCTTTTAGAGAAAGCTCAACTTTCCCACCTTGCTTTCGCACTTGCATGGCGACATTTCGAACAACAACCTTTATGACATCGTGAATATTAAGCTCAACGGGGTAAAGTTTGAGAGACTTTGAATCTGATAGACTGGCCTGAAGCACCTTTTCTACTAGAACTCCAAGCCTTTTATTTTCGTCTCTTATCATTGAAACGTAATAGTTCTTTTGCTCTTCATTAAGTTTTAAATCGGAATCACCTAACGCTTCACTAGCAAGCCCTATTGTTGAGATAGGGGTTTTTAATTCGTGGGTGAGGTTATTCATTATCTCACGCCTTATTCTAACTAATCTCTTAGACTTTATTACGGAACGCATTACGTAAGCCAAACCTATAGCAATGAACAAGAGCATCACCACAGACAGCATAAAAGCTCCTACTATAGATTTTATGAGATGACGACCTAAATCGGGGAAGTACACGCGTAATTGAAGCGGGCCAAGACCTACAGAGTATCCTTTATCAACGAGCTCATCGCGATAAACTTCGCTTCGCTCGTCAAGATAGGCGGGTTGACCATATCTGTCGAACGCCCCAAAAACGACACTTGTTTCAATTCCATGCTCACTTAAATAAAGCGAGAGAAGCGAATCCATTGGAAGGGTTTCCATTCTAAGTAAGATGGCTCTGGATTGGCGTTGCAGACCATCAACGATAAGCTGATCTACTTGATCCTCACTTTCGCGATCAATTTTGAGAGATGCGAAATCGGCTTCAACTAAGATCCAATGAGAAACTGTATTTAATAACTGCTCAACACTTTGGTCAAAAATCTTCTTTTGTAAGTCCAATGATGTTATTAACCACTTAACCTGTATAAGGCTGATAAACAACACAGCAACTGCAATTGTACCAATTAACCATGATATATTAATCCCTCGCATTGCTGCAAATTACGCTTTCAATCAGCAATAATTCAGTGTTCAATTAAAAGTACCCTAAATTTTAGAAAGGATTAACAAATACGCTTCTTATCTTCGCTTTCGTGATACCAAAAGAGACAGTTGAATTAATACACCAAACCGCCGTCATAGAAGACGTCATTGGTGATTACGTAGAGTTAAAAAAACAAGGCAGCAGCTATAGAGGCCTTAGCCCCTTTACGAACGAAAAAACACCGTCTTTTTATGTCGTTCCAAGCAAGGGAATTTTTAAATGTTTTAGCTCGGGAAAGGGAGGTTCACTCGCTACATTTTTAATGGAGCAAGAAAAGGTGAGTTACCCCGACGCGCTTAGAATTATGGCAAAACGCTATAATATAGAAATTGAGGAGAGAGAGCAAAGTCCTGAAGAGATAGCAGCTGCAAGTGAAAAAGACAGCTTGGGAGCGCTTGTTGTTTGGGCTCAAAAATGGCTTAAAGACCAGCTACACAATACCGAAGAAGGGAAGGCGATAGGACTTAGCTACTTCAAGAATCGGGGGTTCAGAGATGAAACTCTCGAGAAATACGATATAGGATTCTGCCCCGATGGCTGGGAGGTCATGACTACCGCCGCGCTGGAGGCTGGATACACAAAAGAACGCCTAATAGCCACTGGCTTAGGAAAGGAGAAAAGCAGCGACGGGAAGTTATTTGACTTCTTCCACGGAAGGGTCATGTTTCCCATTAAAGACGTCACCGGAAGGGTAATAGGATTCGGTGGAAGGACGCTAAAGACGGAGAAGAAAATAGCGAAATACTTCAACAGTCCTCAAAGTGAGCTGTACGACAAGTCGCGCGCTTTGTATGGGATCCACGCCGCCAAACCTCATATTAGTAAGGAGGATATGTGCTTGTTAGTCGAGGGATATACCGACGTGATGGCCATGAGTCAATGTGGTGTTGAAAATGTGGTTTCTTCAAGCGGGACAGCTCTCACAGGTGGCCAAATTCATCTCATTCGCCGTTTCACAAAAAACGTCACCGTTCTTTTTGATGGAGATAGAGCGGGTATGGCCGCTGCTCTTCGCGGAATAGACATTCTACTTTCAGAGGGCATGAACGTAAAGGTTGTGACCTTCCCTGATGGTGACGATCCCGATAGTTACTCAAAGAAGGTTAGCTCAACAGAGCTTCAGAAGCATGTACGCGAAGACGCCCAGGACTTTCTTGCCTTTAAGTCAGATTTACTAAGTGAGGAAGCGGGTGATGACCCCTTAAAAAGATCTGAACTGGTTCACAGTATTGTGACGACCATTGCCTGCGTTCAAGATGCAATTCAAAGGTCAATCTATATTCAAACTATAGCCGCTCGATTAAAACTACCAGAGGATTTACTTCAAGGAGAGGTGGCGAAAGAGCTTCAAAAGCGACTAGTCCAAGATTCGAAACGCTCCAAACAGTTTCAAAAATCCTCAATACCCAGACAAACATCTTCCCCCAGTACACCATTTCCAGGGGATACTTTTGCAACTCAGGTAGAAGATGATTTGGCGCCGGGGATTCCCGCTAGAGTTCGCGCTAAGAGAGATATTTTAGAGGATAATCTTATACGATTGCTGCTTGAACATGGTGAATCTATGGTAGAGGTAGAAATTGAGGTGGAAGATGAAAAAGAGACAGAAGGCCAAGAAGAATCAGTGAAAGAATCCGTTTACACTAAAGTTACTTTTGCAGAGCTTTTAGTTCACCGAATGGAAACTCATCAGTTAGCTATGGAGGGGGATTCCACACAATTTATTTTATCTAAATATATTGAAAGTTTAGATGATGGAGCCCTCCCTACTTCCGCTTCGTTTTTTACCGATGCATCCCCTGAAGTCCAAAGTAAAGCGGCCAACAGCCTAATTCATAAGTACAGCCTCAGCGAAAATTGGGAGAACAAGCACCACATCTTTTCTGTAGTAGAAGAAGACGTTCTAGAAGAATCATTATCGTCCGCTACAACTAGATTACTTTTGTTTGATGTGCAACGTAACATAGATAAAGTAATCCAAGCCCTTGCATTAAAAGATGTATCGGAGGATGAAACAACAAGACTTCTAAGAGAGAAAATCTCCCTTGATAGAATGGTAAAAGACCTAAACTCTTCTCTTGGAGTTGTAATACTTCCCAAATGATTAACGAATTTCTTTCAAAAAGCCTACACTTCGGAACCCATGATTTAAGTGTTCAAGCAGTTTTAGAGGTAATTCTTGCAATTTTAGCGGGAAAACTCTTGATTTTTCTGACCAAGAAAACGCTTGATAAAGTCGTGAAAAAAAGACGAATAGACGAGGGCCTTAGGTTCTTAATTTTCCGTCTAGCGAGAACATTTATCTACATCATGACGATTTTCATTGTGTCAGATATTTTAGGATTTAACCTCACCATAATTTGGGCTGGTTCCGCGGCTCTATTGGTGGGAGTGGGTATAGGTCTTCAAAGCTTCTTTAACGACGTCATTTCAGGTTTCGTTCTCCTATTTGAGGGAGGTGTCAGGGTGGGAGATGAGTTAGAAGTTGGAGGTGATTTAGTGAAGGTAAAAAAAATTGCATTGCGAGCCACGAGTGTGGAAACGGTGAGCGGAGACCTTGTCGTTATGCCTAACTCTAAGATTGCTGGTGACTCGGTTCGCAACCTAACTCAGGGGCAGAGTACCACTCGTATTAGTGTGGAAGTCGGCGTGGCTTACGGAAGTGATGTTAAGATTGTTTCAGACATTCTTTTTTATTCTATGCAAATCCAAACCCAAGTCGTTCAAACTCCCAAGCCTCAAGTTATCTTTAAATCATTTGGCGATTCTTCCTTGGTTTTCGAAGTCCGTGGATGGGTAAAATCTCCATGGGATAGAAAGTTAATTGAGAGTGACGTTCGCTTTAAAATCGATGCTGCTTTCAGAGAAAACGACATTAAGATTCCATTCCCTCAAAGAGACGTACACGTTCACACGAATTTGTGAACTCGAATATCTCGCAAGTGTAAATTCAAAGTAGATTTCCCTCGGAAAGTGTTTCTAGCGAGTGTAAAAACCAAGTCAAAGGATCTCCAAGCCCTTACCTCATCTATTCTTTCTCCCATTCCGAATCCTATAGCCTCAAATCTATGAAGTGGGTTTTCGGCAGATTGAACAACAAGTTTTAAGTGCCTACCTCCATGACCTACCGTTCTTGGAGGAAGGGCAGTCACCACCCCTTCAGCCATAAATACAGGAACCTCATTACCTGGCCCAAATGGCCCCAATCGCTCAAACTCCTTGTACATTGTAGGGTTTAATTCGTTAAGGTTAATAGGCATATGGAAGGAGACTGTGGGCTTGGGGATATGACCTTCTGTTTGGGCTGCAATTGCAGCATTTATCTCTAAGGTAAAAGCATCCATATTTTCCTTACGAATAGTTAAACCTGCAGCCATAGGGTGCCCTCCGAATTGTTCAATAAGATGCCTGCACTTTTCGAAAGCCTCATGAATATCTATCCCGGGCACACTACGCGCACTCCCTGTTAGGACTTCATTCTCCTCAGAAAGTACAATTGTAGGGCAATACCGCTGTTCAACAAGCCTACTTGCTACAATCCCCAATACTCCTCTATGCCAACCCTCGCCATGTACAATTGTGCAAGACCTGCCAGGTGGCTGTTCTGCCATCAGAGCAATCGCCTCCTCGGTTAAATCTTCATCGATGTCTCGCCTTGCCTGATTCATGGTTTCTAACTGACTCGCCAACTCAAGTGCGCTACCCTCATCATTTGCCATTAGAAGCTTGGCCGCTGTTAATGCGTGACCTACACGACCAGCAGCATTGATTCTGGGGCCTAAGCTGAAACTCATGTCTCTGACGGTTTTAGGAGCTTCTTCAATTCCTGCCACTTGAAGCATAGCCCTAATTCCCGGTCTCATATGCTCTCTTAAGTTGAGCATTCCGTGGAAAGCTAGAATTCTATTCTCACCAGTAATATCGACCAAGTCTGCCCCTATGCTTAAAGCCAATAGATCTAAATGATCATAGACTGAATCCATCGTAAGCCCTATGTAAGGGACAAGAGCAGATAACATTTTGAAAGCTACGCCCGCACCTGAGAGTTCTTTAAAAGGATATTCACATCCTGGTTGTTTCGGGTTAAGGAGCGCAAAACAATTGGGAAGTTCATCAGCTGGGAGATGGTGATCACAGACTATAGTATCTATCCCGAAGCTTGCGGCATATTCTAAAGCTTCAAAATCTTTGGTCCCACAATCTAACGTAATTAGGATTGTACATCCAGACTTTCGAGCCCTATCCACACCGTCTTTAGAAACCCCATATCCTTCTTGATATCTCATAGGGATATAGGGAACTATCTGGACATTTAAACCTTCTAAAAAAGCGGAAACCATCGCAACAGATGTAGTTCCGTCAACATCATAATCACCATAAACCATGATGCGCTCACCTTTATTTATAGCCTTATTTAACCTTTTTACGGCTTTTTCCATGTTTAACATGGTCTCCGGGTCGTGCAAGTCTTCAAGCTTGGGCTTCATGAAATTATCAGCTTCAGCTAGAGAGGTAACCCCACGCTGCACAAGGATTTGTGCAACCATATAGGTTAACCCAGTCTCCTTACACAAGTCTTTAACAGCCTTTTTTTTAGGAGATTCAGACGCTTTCCATTTGAGATTATCCATCTATATGATTCTATTCCTATCTTTGAGCACATGTTTTTACGGCACGTCGAAAATACGCATATAAAACACCTACAATGAAACTGCACCTATCTTCTTTCAATACTATTGTTACTTTCCTCTTCGCGGTCTCGTTTTTAGCATCTTGTAGTGGATGTTTAAATGATGACAATCTTATCGGTGAGAATTGTTATGATGGCGAGTTAAATAACGGCGAAGAACTCATCGATTGCGGTGGAACTATTTGCGACCCTTGTGACCCATGTGAAAATGACCTATGGGATGCTCTTTTAGGTGAGCAATGGGTTGATTGTGGAGGAGAATGCGGTCCCTGCGACCCTTCTTTCAATGGTCAGCTTGATCCAGGTGAACTCGGAATTGACTGTGGTTGCGATGGTTGTCCTGCTTGCCCTGAGCTATGTGGTGATGGTTTGCCTAACGGATTTGAAGAAGGCGTTGATTGCGGAGGCCCTAACTGTGATCCATGCCCAACATGCACAGATGGCGTAATGAATGGGTCTGAAATTGGTGTCGACTGTGGAGGTTATGATTGTGATCCGTGTCCAACAACAGGAGATTGTACAAACGGTCTTCAAGATGGTGACGAATTATACATAGACTGTGGTGGTTCATCTTGTGAGCCTTGTGAGGGAGCTATCGCTTGGAAAGCAAATGGCCAACAGTTTTATGGCGATGCTTCAGCATCAGCTATGATGAATGGAACAAGTATAGCTATTGAAGGGGAGTCTGTAACGACTGCTAAGATTGGCTTTATTATGGCCGAACCAGCAACAGGATGGGAGAACGGAGTAGTTATTCCTATGAACTTAGCTACTGCACCAGGAACAGCAGGAGCATACGAGGCTATAGGAGCTGCTGTGACATATGCTACCTCAAACGGTGGAAACATTACGATGGAACTTACTTATGTAGTTTCAGGTTCGGGAGGGTATGTAACGGGTACTTTTTCTGGAAATATGCAAAGCACAGCTGGAGCTGGAGTTACTATTTCTCAGGGAAACTTCGCGATTCCAATTGACTAGAATTAACCTTAGAGATTGACATTTTAGTGTGAATAATACGCTTTGATAAATGTCAAATTAGCTCATAACGTGTTGAACTTGCACTGTTATGAGGACATCTACATTTCCCGCAATATTAATTGCAATAATTCTGCTTTCTGGTTGTGTAACAGCTAAGCAGTTCGATGAGTTACAGGATAATTGCGAACAAATAGATAAGGAAAATACTATTCTAAGGCTTAGTAGTCAAGATGTTGAAATCGAAGTTATAGAGCTAAGAGGACAATTAGAGACATTGACAGAAGCAAGGGAAGAACTTTCAGCAGACACTTCCCGAATGGGTAGGTTTGTAGCTGAATCAATAGATGAAATCAATCGTCTTCGTCAATTAAATGATGCACTTACAGACCAAAGCGGAGGTCGTTTGTCATCCCTAAATGCGGAAAACAGAGCGCTACTTGAAGATTTAAATAGAATCAGAAAACAACTTCAAATCAGAGAAGATTCCCTTCTCGAACTAGAAAAAGATCTAGCTAAAAGAAGCGCCGCCCTCGAGTCTAGGAGTGCGAGAGTTGAAGAATTAGAAAACCTTCTTGCATCACGTGATAAAGCTGCTAAAGCATTGCGCAACCGTTTAGAAAGGGCTCTCCTTGGATTTGAGGGGAGTGGTTTAACAGTTGAGCAAAGAGACGGGAAAGTTTACGTAAGCTTAGAGGCAGAATTGTTATTTGCTTCAGGCTCTGCTGTTGTAGACGTAAAAGGTAGAGAGCTCTTAGCTTCCCTCGGTTCAGTTATAGCTGAGCAAGAAGATTTGGAAATTGTTATCGAAGGACACACGGATTCAGATAATCTAGTCTCTTCAAGCTTCCCACACAATAATTGGGAATTGTCTGTCCTTCGCTCAACCTCAGTCCTAGAGATTATAAGTGCCCAACCTGGCGTTGACCCATCAGTTCTCACAGCATCCGGACGAGGAGAGTTTCACCCCGTTGACCCAGAGGATAAATCGAGAAACCGTAGAATTGAAGTAATTCTAGCCCCGAAACTTGATGCTTTATTTGACCTCTTAGAGGACTAGAGTTTGATACAAACGTTTTGAGGTTCCGTAAAGAACTGTAGCGCTTCGAACCCACCTTCTCGCCCCACGCCTGAGTTTTTAACTCCTCCAAATGGCGTTCTTAAGTCTCTCAAGAGCCAGCAGTTTACCCAAACAATTCCAGTGTCTAATGAGGCTGCCATGTTGTGAGCTCTTTTTAAATCTTTAGTCCAAACGGTAGCCGCTAGACCATACTCTGTGCTATTCGCAAAATAAACAGCTTCTTCATCTGATTCAAAAGGTTGAATGGTGACTACAGGACCGAAAACCTCTTCTTGATTTACCCGGCAATCAAAATTGAGCCCTTCTATAATAGTAGGTTGAATGTAATAGCCTTCTGACAAATGTGGTTCATTTTCCGGAGTTGTTGCGGAACCTCCACATAAGATTTTTCCACCTTCTGAACGCGCTAAATCTATGTACGATAAAATTTTATCGCGGTGATCTTTAGAGACAACAGCACCCATTTTTGTTGTGAGGTTTTGAGGATCGCCGACCTTCATTTTCTTCGCTTTTTCGACCAACATATCCCGAAATTTCGGGTAGAGAGATTTCTCGACAAGAATCCGAGAACCACAAAGACAGATTTGGCCTTGATTGGCGAAAGAAGAACGCATTGTCGTCGCTAATGCATCTTCGAAATCGCAATCATCAAATATGATGGCAGCATTCTTTCCGCCTAACTCCAAGCTCAATTTCTTAAAACGCGGAGCTGTGACAGAAGCTATATGTGCACCAGTTTCTGTACCCCCTGTAAAGCTAACTGCTGCTATTTTTGGGTGACGAACTAAAGCGTCTCCCACCTCTGTTCCCAATCCGTGTATTATGTTAAAGACACCATCTGGGAAACCAGCTTCCTTCACCCATGTACTCAGTAAGTATGCTGTTACAGGAGTTATTTCTGAGGGTTTAGCTACTACGCAGTTCCCAGCGGCTAATGCGGGCGCGACCTTCCAAGTAAATAGGTAAAGTGGAAGATTCCATGGTGAGATGCACGCAACTACTCCTAAGGGCTTCCTAAGAGTGTAATTGATAGCCACCCCCTCCATAGAGTGTGACTCAGAAGCAAAATGCTGAATTGCTGACGCGTAGAATCGAAGATTTGATTCAGCCCTTGGAATATCAACAGACCTGGCTAACGATATAGGTTTACCATTGTCAGTTGATTCTGCACAAGAGAGCAGCTCTGCGTTTTTTGCGACTAAATCGGCAAGTCTATTCAAGCAAGCAGCTCGTTCGCCACTAGGTGTATCTGACCAGCTTTTAAACGCCTTGCTGGCAGACTCTACAGCAAGATTTACATCTTCAGACCCAGATCTAGGCAGGCGACCGTAAACCTTGCCTGTGCTGGGGTTGGTAAGGTCAAGCCATTCTCCGCCTTTTGCAGAAATAAGCTTGCCTTGAATGAGATTTAATACTTCCATTTAGGACTGCAATTTACTTAATAAATTAGTCTAACTTTACTATCTTTGCACACGTTTTTGCCCCATGGTGTAATGGCAACACATCTGCTTTTGGTGCAGACGTTTCAGGTTCGAGTCCTGGTGGGGCAACACAGCAGTTTTATAAAACCTTGTTATCATTGAGATAGCGAGGTTTTGTTTTTTTACTGTGCCTACCCTTGTGCTTACATTTTGTTTTTAAGGCAGAGTCTTTTCTAATAAAACTATATATAGTTAAGTATTTTTTTATTATGTACATTAAAAATATAGTATGTAAATTAGACTTTATTATTCAAATTAACTTTATTAACTATGAAAAATTTCATTAACGTATTATTTATGTCACTTTTGCTATTTAGTTGTGCAAAAGAAGACCACACCCACGATGATTTCATTACAGGAACAAACTCTGTTACCGCTAATTGGGTATTAAATGATTTGGGAGATGGTGTTGGTTTTTACAGTTCCTCTTTTTCTGTTCCCGAAATTACATCAGATGTAGTTGATAATGGTGCTGTTTTAGTTTATATGACGTCATCTTCTTGGGCTAACCCAGAATGGGTAGCCTTACCTTTTACTCAAGTATATGGAGCAGATTACTTTTCTTCTGTGAATTATTCATTTGCTCCAGGTACACTAACAGTTGTATGGATAGACAGTGACTATATCACACCAGATTATCCTAATTATGATACTTTTAGAACAGTTGTCTTCGAAGATAGATCATCAATAACAGATGAATCTATTTTAGAATTAATCAAGAAATATGAAGAACAAAAATAGGGCTCTCAATATTTATTGAGTGACGCTTAGCTACCCTAAAGGCTACAACTGAAAATTATAAAACCTTGTTATCATTGAGATAGCGAGGTTTTGTTTTTAGTTGTAATACTTGGCTGCGAGCTTGTCGTTGAGTTTGGGAAACAATTTATTTAACCAAACGGTGAGCTTTCCAACAGAAGTAGGTCTAACATATCTTTTTCTCTTTTTTACGCCATTGAAAATATACCTTGCAGTCTCTTCGGCGGACATCATCCCCTTTTCTTTTACAGCTTCTCCATAGCCAGGAGGGAAATGACTTGATTTATAGTCATCCTTAACTATTTTTCTAATGTTTGTTGATGTGTATCCAACGTATGTAATTAATACGTGAAGACCTTTGTTTAAGTATTGCACTCTAAGCGAACTCAGGAAACCATTCATTGCAAACTTAGAAGCAGAATATGCTGAACGATTTGGTAGCCCCACTTCACCAGCGATTGAGCACACCCCCACTAGACTTCCTTTGCTCTTAAGTAAATGAGGTAAAGCGTACTTGGTACATTGAACAGTGCCAAAATGGTTTGTGTCGAGTATCTCTCTGTGTTTTTCAATGTTGATACCATCTTCATCACTCTCATACCAAGTAATACCCGCATTGTTAATGAAAACGTCAATTCTCCCATATTTCTCAATCACCTTATCAACCAGATTCTTACAATCGTTGTCTACCCTAACATCTGTTTTTACGGTTAAGATTTCATGCCCTTCTGCCTTAAGATCAGATTGAACTTTTTCAAGAACTTTTTCAGACCTAGATGCAATTGCAACTTTATAATCGGCGTCAATAAAACAATCGCATAACGCTCTGCCAATACCAGAGCTCCCACCAGTTATAACCACGATTTTGTTGTCCATCTAGATAATTAGAGATTTAACCAATCCTGTAAAATACAAAAATGTTTTGATAAATAAGTATATATGATTTGTGTTTTTTAATATCTTTATCAACCAATATTTCCGGAGAGTTAAAAGAATGAAAACAATACCTGTTTTATCGAAAAGAGAGATTAAGAGATTTCACAAGGTTCCATTCACGGTTTATAAACATGATGAAAATTGGATTCCTCATATTAAGCAAGAGGTTGAAGATGTTTTTGACGAGAAGAAAAATCACCTATTTAGAAATGGAGTTGCCAGAAGATGGATATTAATAAGCGATTCAGGTGAAGATATTGGAAGAATAGCGGCTTTCATAGACTATAGGCAATCAAAAAAAGAGAGGCAACCAACAGGGGGTTTTGGTTTTTTTGAGGCCATAAATGATAAATCTGCTGCATTCACTTTGTTTGATACAGCTAGAAAGTGGCTTGAGGATTTAGGCGTGCAAGCAATGGATGGTCCTATTAATTTCGGAGAGAGAAATAAGTATTGGGGGCTTTTAATTGCCGGGTATGATAAACCGCCCATTTATGGAAATGCTTATCAACCTTCTTACTATCGTGGGCTTTTTGAGGAATATGGTTTTAAAGTTTTTTTCTCACAGTATATGTATGAAGTGGTAATACAAGACCCCATGAAAGAGACTTTTAGTAGAAAGGTGAGGCAGATGAATGACAGAGAGGGATATAGCTTTCGTCATATTGAGTTGAGCAAATTGAGCGAATACGCAGAAGATTTCAGAACGATTTATAATACCGCCTGGAAAACACACTCAGGTTTTAAAGGTATCAGCTCAGAAAGAGCGCTTCTCATCTTTAAGAAAATGAAGATGGTCATTGATGAGAAGTTGGTTTGGTTTGTATATCACAATTCAGAACCTGTTGCTTTTTTGGTATCCTTGCCTGAATTAAATGAGGTTTTTAAACATATAAATGGGAATCTAAACCTTGTAGGCAAGTTGAAATTCTTATTCTACAAAAGATTTAGAAAGCCTCAAAATGCATTTGCAGTCGTATTTGGGATAGTGCCGAAACACCAAAAAAATGGAGTGGAAAGCTTGATGATGCATGAGATTAAGAAGGCTCTGAGACGCCATACAGTTCAATACAAGAAAATGATCATTACATGGATTGGAGATTTCAATCCCAAAATGATGCACATCGTTAATATTCTTTCAGATACTCCATACCAGAAACTGAACACGTATAGATTGCTATTTGATCCAGACGCAGAGTTTGTGAAGTGTGAGGACGTAAAAGGTTAGCTTTACTCAGGGATGAAGTAAATTGATTTGGTTTTGAAGATCGGCAACTATTCCTTGTAAATTTAAAATTAAATCTTCTAAGGTAGAAATCTCAGTTTCAAGCGCGATCATACTATTTGAAAGAGCTGTGTTTTCATCTACAAGATCAACTCCATTAGCAGTAATGGACCCTGAGATTGTGAAATCACCATTGATAAGACCTCCAACAGCGTCTATTTCAAAGATGTTAGATCTCAAAGAATCAGCTGTCCCATTTCCTACAACAAGTATTGTTCCTGTTCTATTTGAAAGATTGTATTGGCCCAATGCAGTGGAGTAGGTTTGGTCTGCGATAAGCTGGAAACCATGCGCAAACGAGCCAGTAGCAGAGGCGGTAGAATATCTCCCCCCAGAGTGCGAATAAGCGGCAGATGCGATACTACCATATCCTTCAGCGTGGGCAGTGAATCCACTTGACAAAGTGTTCATCCCTTCCGAGTGCGATGCGTCTGCAGTAGCACTCGTGTTTTCCCCTTCTGCATGAGCGCAGGTAGCAGTAGCTGTCGAATTTCGGTTTTCTGCGTGTGAGAATAACCCGCTGGCAATAGTTCCGTAGCCTTCAGCGTGAGCAGTGGTATTAGACGCTGTAGTATTTTGACCTTCAGCGTATGAAGCGTAACCCGTTGCAGAAGTTGACACACCTAAAGCGGAAGAGTAATCTCCGTCTGCGATTGTTGCACTTCCCTGTTGAAGCTTACCGGTAAGAGTGAGATCACCTGTGATTTGGGCGGAGGGATTTTCTTCTCCCAAAGCTGTGATGTCAGAGAAAAGAGATATCGCGAGAGCAAGGCGGGCATCTTCGGCTGTAATTGCTCCAGTACCACCATTTTCTATAGGTATAGCACCCTCAACAACAAAGGGACTTCCATAAAAAATTAGAAAATCTACCAAGTCTACAACTGTAATAGACCCACTGCCATTTGAGTCTGGATTGTATGGCATGGAATTTTCAGTTGATTGCGAAAAGCTAAGAGATACAGCAAAGAACAGCATCGAAAACACACATGTAATTTGCTTAAAATAAAATATTTGCATAATAAAGAATTTAATTTTCGAAAATAAAGTTAGCTTACAATGTTAACGATTCGGCCTTTTACAACGATTACTTTTCTGACTTCTTTGCCGTCGAGTTGTTTGATGGTTCGCTCGTCAGCCACCACGATGGATTCAACCTCCCCTATATCAGTAGATGCGGGAAGGTTTATTTTGAATCGAACTTTTCCGTTAAAAGACACAGGGTAGTTAACCTCGTCTTCTACTAAATATGATTTTTCAGCTTTAGGCCAAACAGAATCGATCACTAACCCCTCACCACCAAGGACTTTCCAAAGCTCTTCAGCAAGGTGTGGAGCGTATGGGCTTAAAAGCGTTACTAAAGGACGGAGACCGACATGAGATTTCACAGACTTCAGATCATTTAAATCATTGACGGCGATCATTAAAGCACTGACGACTGTATTGAAAGCGTGACGATTTAAATCAGAGGTTACTTTCTCAATAGTCTTGTTGACTATTCTAAGCTCTGGCTTAGAAGCTTCGCTATTTTCTGAAGCTAAAGCGAGTTTTGAGAACTTCCTTAGGAAATTATGAACCCCTGAAATCCCTTGAGTATTCCAAGGTTTAGATTGCGTGAGTGGACCTAAAAACATTTCGTAACATCTTAACGTGTCTGCTCCGTATTTCTCTATAAGCTCATCTGGAGTCTGAACGTTGTACTTAGACTTAGACATCTTTTCAATCTCGTACCCACAGGTGTAAGTTCCATCATGACATGTAATAAATTCAGCTTTTGCGAATTCAGCCCTCCAAGATTTAAAACTTTCGATATCTAGCTTATCGTTTTCTACAAGTGAGACGTCAACGTGTAAACGCTGAGTTTTATATGCTTCTCTCTCCTCGTAGGTTACGAATGTAGAGGTTCCTTGAATTCTGTATACAAAGCTTGACCGCCCTAAAATCATACCCTGGTTGATCATGGTTTTGAAGGGTTCGTCAAATGAGATTTGGTCTAAATCGAATAAAAACTTAGTCCAAAACCTTGAATACAACAAGTGCCCCGTAGTGTGCTCAGCTCCTCCCACATAAAGATCTACCTGACCCCAGTAATCCGATTTTTCACGAGCGCAGAACTCCTTTTCGTTGTGGGGATCCATGAAACGCAGGAAATACCAAGACGATCCAGCCCATCCAGGCATTGTGTTGGTTTCCATTCTATCACCATGGAAGACAGGCCAGTCTTCACGCTTTGCCCTAGCAAGTGGCGGCTCACCATCAGCTGTAGGAAGGTACTCATCGACTTCGGGTAGAGTTACCGTTTCGTTTTCTATAAGTTTCGGAATATCATTCTCATAATAAATAGGGAATGGTTCTCCCCAATAACGCTGTCTTGAGAAAACGGCATCCCGCAATCTGTAATTTATTTTCCTCTCTCCACACCCTCTCAACTCTAATAAATTTAAAGCGGTAGATATTGCATCAAGTTTAGAGAGCCCATTTAGTTCTTCTGAATTTTGTAGAATGGCTTTTTCGTCAGAATTCACAGACGCATCAGAGTCATGCCCTTTAAAAATTGCAGGAATGTCGATATTAAAATACTTTGCAAATTTCCAATCTCTCTCATCTCCAGCAGGCACAGCCATTATCGCTCCTGTACCATAACCAGCTAGCACGTAATCAGAGATATAAACCGGGATGTTTTCTCCAGTAAGTGGATGGATAACATGACCTCCTGTCTCAACACCTGAAATATTATTTTCTCCTTGTCTTTCTCTTTCGCTTTTTTTAGAGGCTGCCAAGATGTAGTCATTCACCTCCCTTAGTTTCTCTTCAGAGGTAAACTCAGTGACTAATTTATGTTCTGGGGCCAGTACCACAAAACTCACACCGTATAACGTGTCAGGTCTGGTTGTAAATACGTCAACTTCACACTCAGAAGCGTTCCCACCCCCTTTAAAGCTTACTGTAGCACCTTCTGATCTGCCTACCCAGTTTTTTTGGGCTTCTTTAATACTATCAGTCCAATTCAGATCATCTAATCCTTCGATAAGCTTGTCGGAATAGGCTGTGATTCTCATCATCCACTGGCGCATACGTTTGCGCTCAACGGGATGGCCACCTCTCTCAGAAAGCCCGTCCTTAACCTCATCATTTGCGAGCACCGTCCCAAGTTCAGGGCACCAGTTCACCTCTGAATCTGCTAAGTAGGCAAGTCGGAACTGCATAAGAATGGCGCTCTTCGCTTGCTTACTCATGGATTTCCAATCACTAGCAGTGAAACCTCCCTCAAAGTGTTTTCCAAAATGAGGGAATAAAGTCACATCTAAATTTTTCCACCAGTCCTCTTCGCAGGCAGCTTCTATGGAGTAATTACCATTCTTTTCAAAGGCATCAATTAAAGATTGTAACGGTTTTGCACCCCCACTTCCTAAATCATACCAACTTTCGAACAATTTTCCGAAAATCCATTGTGTCCATTTGTAATATGATGGGTCAGAAGTCATCACTTCTCTACTCCAGTCAAATGAAAACCCAATTTGTTGCATTTGGGTTCTGTAGCGATTGATATTCGTTTCAGTGGTAATCGCAGGGTGTTGTCCTGTAGCAATAGCATATTGTTCTGCCGGCAGCCCAAAGCTGTCAAACCCCATCGGGTGCAAAACGTTAAAGCCGCAATGCCTTTTATACCTAGAAATAACATCTGAGGCGATGTATCCAAGCGGGTGTCCTACGTGAAGTCCCGCCCCTGAAGGGTATGGGAACATGTCCAAGGCGTAGAACTTAGGTTTATCCTTTAATTCTTTTACTTGGTAGGATTTTTCTTTAGCCCAAACCTCTTGCCAATGCTTTTCAATACTGCGAAAATTGTATTCCATATGATCGACAAAGTTAGTTATTAGAAATCAATTTTCTATCTCACGGGCAACCCTTGTTTATGAAACTCGTCAAATTAGTGTATGATCATGAATCGCACCCCCCTTTCAATACACAATATGGTAAAGTCAGTTCTATGGCGAGTACCAACTATTGATGCGTCAAAGAATGTATATCTAACATTTGATGACGGTCCCCACCCACATTTAACACCTTGGGTTATGGAGCAATTGAAAGAGGCCGGGGATTTAAAAGCTACGTTTTTCTGCGTGGGGCAGCAGGCAGCTCGCCATCCAGAAATCATACACGATTTAAGAGCGGCAGGTCATGAAGTTGCTAACCACAGTCAGGGTCACGAAAGCGGATGGTCAACAACCAGGAAGTCTTATTTAAGGAGCTATCTTCAATGCGAAGAAGAACTGGGTTCGACAACAAGGTTCAGACCTCCTTATGGCAGGATTACACCTAGACAAGCTCGAGCTCTTTCGAAAAGAACACAGGTTGTTATGTGGGATGTCCTTTCCGGAGATTTTGATAGATCTCTTTCAGGAAGCGATTGCATAAACTCACTTAAAAAGCTTACAAGATCTGGGTCTATTATCGTGTTTCACGATAGCGAAAAAGCAGCCCCTAGACTTCTTTATGCACTTCCGAAATATCTCAAATGGCTAGCAGATAGCGGATATAACGTTCAACCTCTTCCCGATACCAGAACCACTAAATCACATGATAAGTGGGCGGGTGGACATACGGGTCAAGCAAATATTGGTCAAACAGACTCTTTATAATTTAGTCCCCGCGTTATTTAACCGTGTTATTTCTCCTCGGCCTCCCTTAACATCTTGAGTTTTGCCTTAATTTCTTCAATCTCACGTTTGTAAGATTTTATAGATTTTTCAGCCTGGTCACGAATTGATTGTGCTCCTTTTCCTGTAAAGCGCTCCATGTTCTCTTCCGTTTGGATTACACGAGTATTAAGACGATTAATCTTATCTCTTAAAACAGCTTGCTCACGACGGATGTCATTGCCACCCCCTCTTCCACTATTACCCCCTTTTGACAGGCGTTCAACGCGATTTTGATAGCTTGCTACAGAACGCTCAGACCTTTGAGCGCTTAAAGCATCGTAGTGTTTATCCATCGCCTTTGTAAAGCGATCAGATAAATTCTCAAAATTTTTCCTAGGAACGAACCCGATTTTACGCCAATCACCTGAAAATTCTTTTAGAGCGTTTAAATCAGCGATTCTATTATCTGTAATTTTAAACGCTTCCACTATTTCAAGCAGCCCGTTCTTCAATCCTAGATTTACTTTCTCCTCTTTATTTCGATCTGCGAACTGAGCTTTCTTCGCTTTAAAGAAAATATCCTGAGCTTTATGAAAACGCCTCCATAATTTATGCTCATCTCCTGGAGGGCACGAACCTGCAGTCTTCCAATCCTTTTGAAGTTGTATCATTACAGCGGTTGTATCTTTCCAATCGTTGCTGTCTTGAATTGCCTCAGCCTTTTCACAAAGAACGATTTTCTCTTTCTTAGCGTCTTTCCCCTCCTCCTTCATTTTATCGTAGAAGACCTGCTTTTTTTCAAAAAAAACATCAGATAATTCACGGAATTGATGCCATAAACTTTCGTTATGCTCCTTTCCAGAAAAGCCGATTTCCTTCCATCTTTTCTGCATATCAATAACTTTAATCGTCAAAGTTTTCCAAACCTTATGACTTTCTTCGATATCTTCTGTCATTAAACCCCTCAACTCTTCTATTAGCGCTTCTTTAGAAACCTTATGCTCAACAAAACTCTCTCTGAGCATATCGTATTGAGCTTTTACCTCATCAAAAACTGGACGAGTAATTCCGAAGAACGTGTCTGCCATTTCTTTGTAAGTCTCCCTTGGAGATGGCCCCACATCTAGCCATTGTTTTTGAAGTTCACGAGCAGTTTTTTCACGGTCCTTTAGATCTTCAATTGCTGCAAGATTCTTAGCTTTCTCAGTTAATTCAAGCTTTGTGGCATGATTTTTCTTCAAGTCGTGATCCTGAAGCTGCTTGTAGATATTAATGTTGTAAAAGAACTCATCGCGCAGGCGGTGGTATTCGTCATGAATATCCTTATAGTTATTTCCAGGAACATCTCCTATAGCTTCCCACTCCGTCCGCACCTCATTAAATGCGCTAAACGCTTTTCCTATATTTTCCTCTTCTTGGATTGTACTTCTTAGCCTTTCCAGAAGCCCTTCTTTTGTGACTAAATTAGCCCTCTGTTTCTCTGCAATAGAAGCTTTCCAAGCTTTCTCTCTTTCTTTAAAAGAAATCGATAGTTCTTCGACTAAAGCTTCCTCTTCAGAAGGTTTATAAATAAAAGTTTCATCAGACTCGTGTTCTTCCTTTTCCCAAGCATCGCGTTGGCGACGAACCTCATCTTGTGTGAGAGCGTGGAAGGATTGTATAGCACTGCGCACATCTTTTCGGATGGCTTCCAGATCTTCGTTCCCGAGTAGATCATGGATACGTTGCAAAAGTTCAGACCGCATTACGGTTATAAAATGGGTGTTATTAGTTTTGCAAATAACGGGTATCTCAACCCACCTTGCGACTTAGAAACGAATCTAAAATTATTATTACATAATTGGTTGTGAATTGGCAGGAAAAAATAACTCGATGGTGCGCTCTAAGCGAGCGTTCTAAGGCTGAGGTGCTAAAGCGTCTAAAGGAGTGGGAAGTACCCAACTCAGAAGCAAATTCGTGTCTAGTTAAGTTAGTAAGGCTTGATTTTGTAAACCAAACTCGTTTTCTCTCAGCCTTCACTCACGACCACTTCCATTTAAAGCAATGGGGACCCTACAAGATAGGAGAAGGCCTACGTGCTAAAGGCTGTTCCTCATCAGAGATTTCATCTGCTCTCTCTGTCCTTACGCCAGAAATAGTATCGGAAAAGCTCACTAACGTCTTAAATTCTCGCCTACAAATCTACCCTTCTGACCTTACTTCTAATCGCCCTCGCCTAATCCGTTATCTTCAATCACGAGGATTTTCTTTAGAAATGATACTATCATCTATCAAGTCGATTTAACTTCTTTACTTTTGTCTCATGCTTACAGTTGACTCTATCGAAATCCTTTCTTCTCGTGTCGAAGCCTTGAGAGGCTATCTGAACATTGAACAGAAACGAATGGAGGTGATGGAGGATGAAAAGCAAACCCACGATCCTGAGTTTTGGAATGACTCTAAAAAAGCAGAGCAAGTAATGAAACTCATTAGATCTAAGAAATCGTGGGTAATGAAATTTGATGATTGCGCCTCAAAGGTTGAGGACCTCTCCGTCCTTTTCGATTTTATGAAAGCTGGGGAAGAAGATCCCTCCGCTGTTGATTCTGCCTACTCTGAAGCGACTGAGACCATTGAGGGCTTAGAGTTTCAAAACATGCTTTCAGCAGAAGAGGATTCCCTTAATGCCGTAATGCAAATCACTTCCGGAGCCGGAGGAACAGAATCCTGTGACTGGGCTGCAATGCTTATGCGCATGTACAGGATGTATGGCGATAAGGCAGGTTTTAAAGTCCGCGAACTCCACCTTCAAGAGGGCGATCCCGCAGGAATAAAACAAGTAACCCTTGAGTTCGAAGGCGACTTCGCATATGGAATGCTCAAAGGGGAAAACGGCGTCCACCGATTAGTCAGAATCTCCCCATTCGACTCTCAAGCACGTCGCCACACCTCATTTGCCTCAGTTTACGTCTACCCACTTGTGGACGACTCCATTGAAATCAAGGTTAACCCCGCCGATATTTCTTGGGACACTTTCCGTTCAGGCGGAGCTGGAGGCCAAAACGTCAACAAAGTAGAAACAGGAGTACGTGTACGTCACGCCCCCACTGGTATCGTTATCGAAAACACAGAAACCCGATCTCAACTCGGTAACCGTGAGAAAGCGATGCAGCTCTTAAAATCTCAACTCTTCGAACTAGAACGCGCCCGTCTCAACGAAGCCCGTGATGAAATTGAAGCTGGGAAAATGAAAATAGAGTGGGGTTCTCAAATCCGATCCTACGTCATGCAGCCATATAAAATGGTAAAGGACGTCCGGACCGGCCACGAAACCTCCAACGTAGATGCCGTTATGAACGGAGAAATCGAAGGATTCCTCAAAGCCTACCTTATGGAGGCCGGCGCCGCTTCAAACAACCTTCAAGATTAACACACTTTAAATCACCACACCATGTCAGATTTCCGAATTGAAAAAGACACTTTAGGAGAAGTAAAAGTCCCATCTAACGTCCTTTGGGGAGCCCAAACAGAGCGCTCTCGAAATAATTTCCGTATCGGACCAGCTTCCTCTATGCCACTCGAAATAGTTCACGCCTTCGCTCACCTCAAGCGTGCCGCAGCAAAAACGAACTGTGAATGTGGCATTCTTCCATCAGATACGCGAGACTTAATATCTACGGCATGCTCAGAAATCCTCGAGGGCATCCACGATTCTCAATTCCCCCTTGTTATTTGGCAAACGGGTTCAGGAACCCAGTCTAACATGAACGTCAATGAAGTGGTAGCTAACCGCTGCCATCAGCTCTCAGGAGGAACCCTTGGAGAAGGAACTCGCCCTGTCCATCCAAACGATGACGTAAATAAGAGTCAATCTTCGAACGACACATTCCCGACGGCCATGCATATCGCCGCCTACACCCTCATAGTCGAGAATACCATTCCCGGTATAGAGACCCTTCGCGACTCCCTCGCCTCGAAATCTTCCGAGTTCGAGAGTATTGTAAAAATCGGGCGCACCCACCTCATGGACGCTACCCCCCTCACCCTCGGTCAAGAGTTTTCTGGCTACGTAGCCCAATTAAACTATGGCCTCCGCGCCCTTCGTCACTCCCTCGACCATCTTTCCGAACTCGCCCTAGGCGGCACGGCTGTAGGAACAGGCATCAACACCCCTGAAGGATATTCTGAAACCGTCGCCGCACATATAGCATCTTCGACCGGACACCCATTTGTAACGGCCCCTAACAAGTTCGAAGCCCTTGCCGCTCACGATGCTATTGTCGAATCCCATGGAGCTTTACGCCAACTAGCTGTCGCCCTCAACAAGATCGCTAACGACATCAGAATGATGGGCTCTGGCCCCCGATCTGCAATCGGTGAACTTCAGCTCCCTGCTAACGAGCCTGGTTCGTCAATCATGCCAGGAAAAGTTAACCCCACTCAGTGCGAAGCTCTGACTATGGTTTGTGCTCAGGTAATGGGAAACGACGTAGCTATAGCAGTAGGAGGAACCCAAGGCCATTATGAGCTTAACGTATTCAAACCTATGATGGCTAGAAATATACTCGAGTCCGCTCGCCTCCTCGGAGAAGGTTCACTCTCGTTCGCAAAAAACTGCGTCGATGGGATCAAAGCTAACGAGCCACGCATCAAGGATCTCGTCGACAACAGTCTCATGTTGGTTACTGCTCTAAACACGAAAATTGGTTATTACAAATCAGCAGAAATAGCCGGTAAAGCCCATACAGAAGGCACCACTCTTCGCGAAGCCGCTCTTTCTCTAGGATACGTCACTGCAGAAGAATACGATGCATGGGTTGTCCCAAAGAACATGATCGGGAGATAGTTCTAATCAGTTATTTTGCTAGTTTCCCAACCAAAACTTTCACCCATTGTTCATCGGATTTAGGACAAACAAGTAAGGCGTCTTGAGTGTCGACAACAATGAAGTCATTTAAGCCACGAAGTGCTATAATTTTTTCAGAACCCGCTCCGACCACAATATTGTTCGCACTTTCTGAAACAACTAAATCTACTCCTGAGGATATATTTCCAGACGAATCTTTAGGTAGGTGAGTTGCAAGTGAGGTCCAAGTTCCTAGGTCTGACCAACCGAAATCACAAGGAATAACGGAGACAGAAGAAGCACGTTCTAGAATTCCATAGTCTATAGAAATAGATTCGCAAGAGGTGTAAATATTATCGACTTCGCCAGCATTTCCACAAAGTTCAGCGCTCTCAAATGCTGATGACATATCTGAAAGGTGCTTAGAAAACTCACTAGATATATTTGCAAGTGACCAAACAAAAATTCCACTATTCCAGCAATACCCACCTTCTTTCAAAAATCCACGGGCGGTTTCTAAATCTGGTTTTTCTGTAAAACGATCTACAGAAGCGATTTCGCCAGTTCCATCGCCAGTCGAGCTCGATCCAGAGAACTTGATATATCCGTACCCGGTATCGGGGCGAGTGGGTTTAATACCTAAGGTGACGAGCGAGGAAGTTGAGGTAGCTTCTATGAGGGCGAGCGAGATTATACGGTCGAACTCGGGCTCTTTGAGGATGAGATGGTCTGACGGAGCGACAATGATTCCGACGTCGCAAGCGTCAATACCAGATGACGCTACTCGCCTAGAGATAACGGCATTTGCATAGGCAATACAAGGGGCGGTATTGCGCATGCAGGGTTCGCAAAGAATATTCTCAGGAGGTATAGATGGGATATGGGAGGCGACATCAGAGCGGTAAAGCTCATTTGTTACAACGAGTATATTAGATGGTGGTACTACCGAACTTAATCTGTCAAATGTCATCTTGATCAGTGAGCGGCCTGTACCGAGGATGTCTAGAAATTGTTTAGGCTTAGAAGTGCGAGACATGGGCCAAAACCTAGTGCCAACACCTCCAGCCATTATGACAGCAAATTTTTCCACAGGCTTACTTATTTGCATCAAGTTGAACGCAATTGTAAGCATCACATGTACCGCAACTGCTATGAGAAGAGGCGCATCCGCTTAAAAACGCAATTATGCAAAGGCATAACAAAACAGGTGTGACAATTCGTTTCATAATGGTGTAAAGTTAGCAATTGTTACGTTTACCTTCGCAGTAATGGGCATCATCTTTCATATCGGTAGGTATACGAGATTTATATTGAGGGTTTTGCGTAAACCCGAAAACGGTGCGGTCTTTCGTCGTTCCCTTGTGAATGAAATGACAACCTTTGGCACTAATAGTGTAGGTATTGTGACGTTGCTGAGTTTATTTATGGGTGCAGTTATGTGCCTTCAGACTGCGCACCAGGTAAGTGGTTGGATTCCCGTTTACACCATTGGTTTTACCGTACGCCAAACAATGATCCTTGAATTTTCCCCCACCCTAATCCCCGTTATTCTGGCAGGTAAGATCGGTTCAAATATCGCTTCACAGCTTGGAACAATGAGGGTTACCGAGCAAATAGACGCTCTTGAGATCATGGGGATAAACAGTGCTGGATTCCTCACCCTACCTAAGATTATTGCAGGTATTATTTGCTTGCCAGTACTAGTTATTATGAGCATGTTTTTAGGAGTCGCCTCAGGCGCTGGGATTGCTTATGTTACAGGTGTGAGTAGTATGGCAGACTTTCAATATGGTCTTCAGGTCGATTTCGTTTCTTATGATGTTATATACGCTCTTATTAAAACGACAATTTTCTCAATAGTAATGACGTCCGTCTCGGCATATCATGGATACTATACTCATGGAGGAGCTCTGGAAGTTGCTAAATCAAGCACAAAAGCAGTTGTATACAGTGTCGTGATAATTATGCTGTCTAACCTTATATTAACGAAGCTTCTTCTAACCTGATAGCAGAATGATTGAGCTTAAAAACATATCTAAATCTTTCGGGGAGCATAACGTTTTAAAGAATGTAAGCGCTAAGTTTCATAAAGGCAAGGTAAATTTTATTATCGGTCGATCAGGCTCTGGAAAGAGTGTGATGACGAAGTGTACTGTGGGGCTTTTAGAACCAGATGAAGGGAAAGTTCTATTTGATGGTCGAGATTTCACAGCTATGAATCAACGAATGAGAAAAGAAGTTCATAAGGAGATTGGGATGTTATTTCAGGGAGGGGCTCTATTTGATTCTATGACAGTTTCTGAGAACATTATGTTTCCGCTGAAGATGTTTAGCGAAATGACGGATCAAGAAATGGATGTGAGGGCAGAGGATTGCTTGAAAAGAGTAATGTTAGAAGGACATGGAGATAAGTTTACAGGAGAACTCAGCGGTGGAATGCAGAAGCGTGTGGGGATAGCTCGTGCGATTTCAATGAACCCTAAATACTTGTTTTGTGACGAGCCGAATTCCGGTTTGGACCCCCAAACAGCGATAGTGATAGATAATCTAATAATTGATATTACAAGAGAATACGGAATGACAACGGTGGTAGTCAGCCATGACATGAACAGTGTAATTGAGGCTTCAGACACGATTCATTTTATTCACGAGGGTGAGATTGCTTTTGAAGGAGATAACGATGAAATGATGGTTTCTCAGTCTGAGACACTCAATGAATTTATTTATGCTTCTAAACTCATGCAGAAGCTGAGAGATAGATGAAGTACGGGCTTCATAAATACTCTCCCAAAGAGATGATAGACCGCAGTTCTAAGTTTTTGAATAAAATGCAAGAGAGAAGAAGTGTAAGGCATTTCTCGCCAGAACCTGTTCCAATGGAAGCTGTGCGCAACTGTATTTACGCTGCGGGAACAGCTCCTTCAGGTGCACATAAACAGCCTTGGACTTTTTGTCTTGTAACAGATCCTGAAATTAGGAGTAAGATTAGGGTTGCTGCACAAGAAGAGGAGTACAGGAATTATAATGGCCGAATGAGTGATGAGTGGCTGAAGGACTTAGAGCCTTTTAAAACGGATCATATTAAACCATTTATAGAAGATGCTCCTGGATTAATTGTCGTTTTTAAGCACGCTTTCAGCAATGATGAAACAGGGAAAACTCATAATTATTACGTAAATGAGAGCGTCGGAATCGCAGTTGGAGTGCTTTTAACAGCACTTCATGATATAGGACTTGTTGCATTAACTCACACTCCATCTCCAATGAAGTTTTTAGCGGAAATCCTTAGTAGACCTGATAATGAGAGGGCGTACTTAAATATTCCATTTGGATTTCCCAGCTCAGATTGTGAGGTGCCTGACCTAGAAAGAAAGCCAATTGACGAGATACTAAAAGAGTATTAGAAAGCCTTTTGTTAAAACTTTCTTCGGTTTTTTTACCTGAAGTTAGAGGTTTGGATTAATTTTGCACCAAATTCAATACGATTATCATGTCTGATATCAGCGGAAAAGTAACAGCTATCATTGTGGATAAGCTAGGAGTAGATGAAGGAGAGGTTAAGCCAGAGGCAAGCTTCACTAACGATCTAGGTGCCGATTCTCTCGACACAGTAGAACTTATTATGGAGTTCGAAAAAGAATTTAACATTGCTATACCTGACGATCAGGCTGAGAATATCAGCACTGTAGGACAAGCAATTGAGCACATCGAAAAGGCAACTAATTAGGCCTTAGTGTTTATTTATTTGATTCTTATATGGAGCTTAAGCGCGTAGTTGTAACTGGCCTTGGTGCTTTAACACCTTTAGGTAATGATCCTGAAACTTTCTGGAAGAACCTAGTTCGTGGAGTAAGTGGAGCGGCAGAAATCACACGGTTTGACCCTTCAAAGTTCAAGACTCAGTTTGCATGTGAAGTAAAGGACTTTAATGTGCTAGATCACATACATCGCCGCGAGGCCAGAAGGATGGATCTCTTTACTCAATTTGCTGTTGTAAGTTCTGACCAAGCTCTAAAAGATGCTGGCCTAATTGCTAAAGGCTTTGAGGGAGAAGGTGAAGAAGGAAATGTAGACCCTGACAGAGCTGGAGTTATTTGGGGTTGTGGAATCGGAGGTTTCCAGAGTTTTATGGATGAGGCAAAGAACTTTCACGATGGTGATGGAACGCCGAAGTTTTCGCCGTTCTTTATTCCTATGATGATTCCTGACATTGCAGCTGGACAAATAAGTATTAGAAATGGATTTAGAGGCCCTAACTACGCAACCGTAAGCGCTTGTGCAAGTTCTACTCACGCTCTAATTGATTCTTTTAATTTAATTAGACTGGGAAAAGCGGATGTTATTGTTTCAGGTGGATCAGAAGCTGCAGTAACAGAAGGTGCAATTGGTGGATTCAATGCTCTCAAAGCTCTTTCGACTCGCAATGAATACCCCAAACGAGCTTCTAGACCTTTCGATAAAACCCGTGATGGTTTCGTTCTAGGTGAGGGCGCCGGAGCAATTATCCTTGAGTCTCTTGAGCATGCCGAGGCGCGAGGCGCTAAGATTTACTGTGAGATGGTAGGGGGTGGTATGAGCGCAGATGCTCATCACATTACCGCACCACACCCTGAAGGTCTTGGAGCGACGAACGTTATGAAGGTCACTCTTGAAGATGCTGGAATGAGTCCTGAAGAAGTGGATTACGTAAACGTTCACGGAACGAGTACTCCACTTGGGGATATAGCTGAAACACAGGCTATACAGAAGGTATTCGGTGAGTCAGCGTACAAACTTAGTATTTCCTCTACCAAGTCAATGACAGGTCACCTGCTTGGTGCTGCTGGAGCTGTTGAAGCTATGGCATGTATCCTTGCTATTGTGAACGGAACGATTCCCCCCACAATAAATCACGTACATGACGATGAGGCTCTTGACCCAGAATTGGATTTCACTTTCAATAAAGCTCGTAAGAGAGAGGTGAATGCAGCACTTTCTAACACCTTCGGATTCGGAGGACACAACGCTTCAGTTTTGTTTAGGAAATACTCTAAATAGAAAATACAGGAGATATTTTTAATGCAGTTCTTACATCGTTTACTTAGAAAAGATACATCCTCAGGTAAAATTCGTACAATTGTGCGAACTCATTTCAGACTTAAAGTTAGAAATATAGTCTACTATGAAGAAGCGATGCGCCATTCATCTGTGCTTGACGGGGACACTTCTGGAAAGAATAGCAACGAGCGGTTAGAGTTTTTAGGTGATGCCGTTTTAGATCTAAGTATTGCAGCTTATTTGTATAATAAAGACCAAGAGGCGGCAGAAGGATTACTAACTCAGAGAAAGTCAAAAGTTGTTAGTAGGAAATACCTAAATCTACTCGGCAAACAAATCGGTCTTGAGGACTTGCTTGATGTTAAGATGAGGCGTGAGGATATCAGGCAAAATATGTTGGGAAATGCAATGGAGGCATTAATAGGCGCGGTTTATTTAGATCATGGATATAGCAGAACTAATAATTCATTGATAAAATTGATGAAGCGGTTTGGCTTAGATGAAAAGATATATGAGACCACAGATTTTAAAAGTAAGCTTCATCACTGGGCGCAGAAAGAACTCTTGACTCTCTCATTCAAAGTCATTAGAGAATATATGAAGGATGGAGAAAAGGCCTTTGAAGTGGAAGTTTTTGCAGGAGAAGAGAGCCTGGGTAGCGGAGAGGGTAGGTCAAAAAAAATTGCTGAAAAAAATGCAGCAAGAATGGGTTGGAAAAAAGTATTTGATAAAGGAGTACCTTCGTTATAATGGCTAAGCTTCACCTTGATATGGATTTGGAGTGTGATTTCGAGCTTTATGGTATTGGGACACACATAGGAGGCCATAGGCTTGCTTGGGAGCTTAACAGATTATTTAGTTGGGAGTTAGTTTATGATAGAGAATTAGAGTCGTTTTGTATAAAGACAGGCGAACTTATTTCTAAGCATATTGTATATAGTTATAGAAAGATAGAAGAAGAAATAGACGTTAGTTTAGTTTTAAATAGGGTTAAAGAAGGGTGTTTGACAGTGGGTCAAGGGCCTAACTCCTTAGATTACCTTCTAAAAGTAAATTTAGGAAATATTGAGTTAGACAGTGTTATTCAGACAATTAGAACTTCTAAGCTCGTGACTTTAGTGACTTTTTTAGATCCTGAGAAATCAGGAGTTCTCGAGGCGATGTTTGAATTAGAATAGAAATAGAAATGAAAAAAGGTATCACATTACCAGAAAAGCAAACAAAAATTATTGCAACCATAGGACCAGCTACTTCCTCGATTGAGATGCTTGAAAAGTTAGTGTTTGCGGGGATGAATGTTATAAGGATTAATTCTTCTCATGGGGAAATAGAAGGCCATCGGGAGGTTATAAAAAACTGTAGAATTGTAGATGAAAATTTAGGTGTAAAAACCGCGATTTTAGTCGACTTACAAGGGCCTAAATTAAGAATTGGAGATATTGTTGGTGGAGAGATGATGTTAGATGACAATAGCAAAATCAAGATTGTTGTAGGAAATGAGGCAGGTAGTAATGGAAAGATTTTTACTAACTATGTCAATTTTGCAGTTGATGTGCAAAAGGGGGAGCCTGTTCTTTTAGATGACGGGAAGATTAGGTTAGAAGTTCTTTCGTCCGATAATAAGACAGAAGTTGTTTGCAGGGTAATTAATGGAGGAATTCTAACGCCCAGAAAAGGAATAAGTCTCCCTACAACAAAGATTTCACTACCCTGTATAACGGAAAAGGATAAAGTTGATTTGGACTTTGCTCTTGAAGAAAATGTTGACTGGATAGGCCTGTCATTTGTGAGAAGTTCAAAGGACATTGAGCAATTGCAGACTATGATAAAAAGCCGTGATAAGCATGCCCGGATTGTAGCAAAAATTGAAAAACCTGAAGCGGTCGAAGATATTGATGAGATAATAAAGGCTACAGATGCGGTTATGATTGCAAGGGGAGATTTAGGTGTTGAGGTTCCTATGCAGAATGTTCCTCTTATTCAGAAAGATATTATTTCTAAATGTCTTTCATCGGGTAAACCTGTTATTGTCGCCACTCAGATGATGGAGAGTATGATAGAAAGCGCAACACCTACTCGAGCAGAGGTTAACGATGTTGCAAACGCTGTTTTAGATGGAGCTGATGCGGTAATGTTATCAGCAGAGACAAGTGTGGGTAAGCATCCAATTATAGCTGTTCAGGCAATGACGAAAATCATCCAGTCAATGGAGGACGGTAACACAAAACTTTTTAATGAACGCCCGCCATATAACCCTGAGGACAAGAGGTTTATTACAGATTCAGTATGCTACAATGCTTGCAGGCTTGCGAGAAGGACTAAGGCGAAAGCGATTGTCACGATGACTTTCTCTGGCTACACTGCACAAATGGTGAGTAGTCAAAGGCCCAAGGCAAATATTTTCATGTTGACTTCTAATCGCAATGTTTTAGGCCAAATGAATCTTGTTTGGGGAGTAAAGACAATTTTTTACACCAAAATAGTCAGCACAGACCACACAATAGCGGAAATTAAGCAGCTGCTTGTTAAAGAAGGTAGGGTGGAGAAAGGTGATTTTGTAATCCACACAGCCTCAATGCCGATTGCAGATATGGGAATGACGAATATGCTTAAACTCAGCCGGATCTAAGGGCGATTCTCACCCTTGAGCGTGTTATCTTCGCGACATTCAATTATAGATTTTGATGTCGAAAGGATTCCCCGAACGTGGCCCATTAGATCTTCCTGGTTTAGCTAAAGAAACCCTGGAGCTGTGGGAGCGCGAAAACACATTTCAGGCGAGCATAGATTCTCGCTCCGCAGACAATACTTACGTTTTCTACGAAGGTCCGCCTTCAGCAAACGGTATGCCTGGCATTCACCATGTAATGGGACGTGCCATTAAGGATATTTTCTGCAGGTATGCTACTCTTAAAGGAAAAAGAGTAGAAAGAAAAGCTGGATGGGATACTCATGGACTTCCTGTTGAACTCGGGGTTGAAAAAGAATTGGGGATTACTAAAGAAGATATCGGGACTAAGATCTCAGTTGAAGAGTATAACAACGCCTGCAGGAAAGCAGTGATGAAATATACTGGGGTTTGGAATAGCTTAACTAAAAAAATGGGCTATTGGGTAGATATGGAAGCTCCATATGTTACTTACGAGAATAAATATATCGAATCTGTTTGGTGGCTGTTATCTCAATTATATAAGAAAGACCTTATTTATAAGGGGTATACAATACAGCCTTATAGCCCTATGGCGGGAACGGGGTTAAGTTCGCATGAGCTTAATCAACCGGGGACTTATCGCGATGTTATGGATACAACGATTGTTGCCCAATTCAAAGCTGATGATTCGAGTACAATGAAGTTAAAAGCGATGTGCGAGGGTGCTGATTTACCTTTGGAATTGCCTCTATACTTCCTTGCTTGGACGACAACACCTTGGACATTGCCCTCAAATACGGCGTTAACTGTCGGAGCAAAAATCGATTATGTAATTGTTAGAACAACTAACAAATACACAGGAACTGATGGTCTAGTTGTGCTTGCTGAAAACCTTGTTGAGAAACAGTTCAACAAAGGTCCTGATTACGAAGCGTTAGGAAAGTGTAAGGGGGCCGAATTAGTGGGTATGAAGTATGAGCAGTTGATTGACTGGGCTCAGCCTATGGAAGACCCTGATCAAGCGTTTAGAGTAATTTCTGGAGATTTCGTTACAACTGAGGACGGCACGGGAATAGTACATACAGCACCAACATTTGGAGCAGATGATGCCTTGGTAGCAAAAGCCGCAGGGGTTCCGCCGATGCTAGTTGATGATGGATCGGGTCACGGTGTGCCTCTTGTAGATATGCAAGGCAGATTGCGCGAAGGGTACGGTCCATTTCATGGTCGTTTCGTGAAGAATGAATACTATAAAGATGGAGAGGCTCCCGAGAAATCGGTAGATGTTGAGATTGCAATCGATTTAAAAACTCGTGGACTAGCCTTTAAAGTAGAAAAGCACTCTCACTCTTACCCCCATTGTTGGAGAACTGATAAACCTATTTTATACTTTCCACTTGATTCTTGGTTTGTTAAAGCAACAGCTAAGAAAGAGAGAATGACTGAGCTTAATAAAACGATTAACTGGAAGCCAGAAAGTACGGGTAGTGGAAGATTTGGGAAATGGCTTGAAAACCTGAATGATTGGAATTTAAGTCGATCGCGTTTCTGGGGGATCCCAATTCCTATTTGGAGAACTGAAGACGGTTCTGAGGAAGTGTGCATAGGTTCAGTTGAAGAGTTGTCCATTCGATGCGCTGAAGCTGTGGAAGCTGGGTTAATGAAAGAAAATCCTCTAGCTGATTTCAAGCCGGGTGACATGTCAAAGTCCAACTATGAATTCTTCGATCTCCACAAACACGTTGTAGACACCATTATTTTGAAGTCAGAAAATGGTTCTGCGATGATGCGCGAGAGTGATTTGATAGACGTTTGGTTTGATTCTGGGTCAATGCCATACGCACAATGGCACTATCCGTTTGAAAACAAAGAGCAAGTAGATAATGAAGAAGCGTATCCAGCTGATTTTATTGCAGAAGGAGTAGACCAAACAAGAGGGTGGTTCTATACTCTACACGCCATTTCCACCATGGTGTTCGATAAAGTTGCATATAAAAATGTTGTTTCAAATGGGTTAGTATTAGATAAAAATGGAGTGAAGATGTCTAAGCGATTGGGCAACGCAATTGACCCATTTTCTACACTCGAAAAGTTTGGTCCGGATGCTACACGATGGTATATGATCGGCAATGCACAACCATGGGATAATTTAAAATTCGATTTAGATGGAATAGCGGAAGTAACAAGAAAGTTCTTCGGGACACTTCACAATACTTTTAACTTCTTTGCTCTTTACGCAAATATTGATGGATTGAAAGGGGATGAACCCACAGTGCCTTATGAAGCTCGTCCAGAAATTGATAGATGGATACTTTCTCGTATGCACACAGTAACTAAAGAAGTGAATAAAGCATTTGAGGAATTTGAACCGACCAGAGCAGCGAGATTATTACAAAGCTTCGTTATTGATGAGCTAAGTAACTGGTACGTTCGTCTAAACAGACAAAGATTTTGGAAGGGTTCAATGAAGGAGGATAAACTTTCCGCATACCAAACTCTTGTTACTTGCCTTCGAACAACAGCAATACTGGGCTCGCCCATTGCTCCATTTTTTATGGATAGATTGTACCGCGATTTAAATGAAGGCCTTGGAGGATCTAGAGACGGCGCTGAAAATTCTGTTCACCTCGCGAACTTCCCGAATTCAGATATTTCAATTGTCGATTCGGAACTCGAAATCAGAATGGAGCTAGCTAGGAAATTGTGCTCTCAAGTTTTAAGTCTTAGAAAGCGTGAGAGAATTCGTGTTAGACAGCCTTTAAGAAGAATTATGGTTCCTGTATTGGATGACATCTATGCGGAAAGGTTATCTGCAATTGAAGATTTAATACGTTCGGAAGTCAATGTAAAAGAGCTTGAAATCATCCGTGATGGAGGTGGAATCGTAAAGAGTATTAAGCCAGACTTCAAAGCTCTCGGACCAAGATATGGGAAACGCATGAAGGCAATTGCAGCAGCAATAAATGCCTTACCTGTTGAAGCTACAGATGAATTAGAGAGTGAAGGGAAACTTACAATCACTCCGGATGATGGTCAGGGTAAAGTAGAAATTATTGTTACCGACGTCCAAATCTCTACAGAGGACATCCCCGGTTGGATAGTGTCAAGTGAAGGTGGATTAACTGTAGCTCTCGACATTACAATTGATGAAAATTTAAGAGCGGAGGGTCTTTCGAGAGAGCTTGTTAATAGAGTTCAAAACGTCAGGAAAGACATAGGTTTAGAAGTCACAGATAGAATAAGTCTTGTGATAAATGCAGAAGAGGAAATAAGTAGCCAATTACAAGAAAATTTGTCCTATATTCGAACTCAAACCCTAGCAGAGAGCGTTGAGTGGAAGAATGGCGCTGAGGGAGTTAAAATTGAATTAGAAGATGGCTTGTTCGTCATGGTTCAAGTTGTAAAATATTAAAAAACCAGTTATGGCAGAAATAAAATATTCGGAGTCAGACCTCAATGAATTCATGGAACTCATTGAGAATAAATTGGAAATCGCACGCGAGGATTTAGACCAATTGCAATCTTCATTGTCACATAAAGACGATAACACCACTGAGGATACATCTCCAACATTTAAGATGATGGAAGATGGTTCTGAGACGATGAGTCGTGAAGAAACATCTGCTTTAGCAGGACGGCAGGAGAAGTTTATTCGAAATCTAGAGAATGCTCTCTTAAGAATTAAGAATAAAACTTACGGAATTTGTCGAGTAACTGGAAAACTAATTCCAAAAGCTCGTTTGCTCCTTGTCCCTCACGCGACTCTGTCCATGGAGGCGAAAGAGAGACAGTAAACCGTTTTAATAACATTATGCGCAAGCTCATTTTAGAGTGGGTCATGCCTCTTTTGTTGGCAGACCAAATCTTAAAGATTTATATAAAGCTCAATTTCACAATTGGTGAGAGAGCTGAGTTTATTCCAGGTTTACTAGAATTACAGTTTATTGAAAACGAGGGCATGGCTTTCGGTTGGGCATTGCCAGGAGTAGTTGGAAAATTAGTTCTAACAACTTTCCGTCTCATAGCATCTGTTGGAATAGGTATTTACTTATTTAAACTCATAAAGGAAAAGGCTCATTCAGGACTTCTTAAATCTGTTGCTCTAATATGGGCTGGTGCTATAGGAAATATAATTGATAGTGCTGTTTACGGGCGGTTATTTTCACATTCTGGCTGGGGAACTATAGCTGATTTTAATATAGAAAATGGTTATGCCCCTTGGCTTATGGCGAACGTGGTTGACATGTTTCATTTTACTATCCAATGGCCATCTTGGATGCCTTTTCATTTAGGTGGGTTAGAAGTTTTCCCTCCGATTTGGAATATTGCTGATGCTGCTATTTCTATAGGAGTTATTTGGATTGTTTTAAACCAAAAGAGGTTTTTCCAAGAAGGCAAGAAAAGACATCAGCGAAGAAAATCTAGAAAAATACAAGTTGGTAATCTCAGCTTAGGGGGTGATGCACCCATACGTATTCAATCTATGACGACTACAGATACACTGAATATTAAGGCTAGCATAGACCAAACTTTAAGCTTGATTAATGTGGGGAGCGAACTCGTTCGCCTGACCGCTCCAAGTATTAAAGATTCAGACGCTTTAGAACATATTGTTAAAGGAGTTCGAGAAATGGGCAAAGACACTCCCATCGTTGCCGACATCCACTTCACGCCAAATGCCGCTTTGAGAGCTGCTGATTTTGTTGAGAAAGTGAGGGTGAATCCGGGTAATTATGCTGATAAGAAGAAGTTCGCTTTTCACGAATACACAGACGAATCATACGCTGAGGAATTAATTAGAATAAAAGAGAAGTTTACTCCATTAGTATTAAAGTGTAAGGAGCTAGGAAGGGCAATAAGAATTGGGACTAATCACGGTTCCCTTTCAGATAGAATTACCAGCAGATATGGTGATACTCCACTTGGAATGGTAGAAAGTGCTATAGAATTTTTACGCATAGCTGAGGGATGTGAGTTTTATGACTTAGTCATTTCTATGAAGTCTTCGAACACGCTTGTAATGGTACAGGCTTATAGGCTTTTAGTAAGTAGAATGGATGAGGAAGGAATGAACTACCCTCTTCACCTTGGAGTAACTGAAGCTGGTGAAGGAGAAGATGGTAGAATTAAATCTGCTGTAGGTATAGGCACATTGCTTGAAGAAGGAGTGGGAGATACGATTAGGGTGTCTTTAACAGAATCTCCAGAAGCTGAAATTCCTGTTGCTCGAGCTTTAGTTGAGAGATATAAAAAACGAAGTGAATTAGAATTGGGAGATGGTGAGTTTGTTAGCTCGATTGATCCATTTACGTACACTAAGCGAAAAACATTTGGAATAGGAAAAATTGGAGGTAAAAATGCACCTATTGTAATTTCTAGTTTGAGGGTGAAGGGAGAAATAACTCATTCAAATCTTGTAGGAGCGGGTTATAGATACTCTATAGTAGATGATAAATGGAATATTGCGGATAGGGCTTGTGATGTTATATTCTCAGGATCAAGAGTTGTTCCTTTTCCACTGCCTGGAACTTTAATGGTGTTGATGAATGGAGGTGATTGGTTATCTAAAGCCATGGGAACAGATGGTGTTGAGAGGCATTATCCAGTTTGGGATAAAGAGGAGTGGGGAAGAGTAAAGTCTTTCGCGAAAGTGAATTTTATTAAGGTGGAAAGGGGAGATTTATCTAAGGAGTTCTTAGAAGGATTAGTTTTAAGACAGGACGTGGTTTTAATTTTAGAGACCACTAATGAGAACGCGATGATGGATCTTAGAATGGCAGTTGAGGAGGTGGAAAACAAAGGGGGAGAAGGACTGCCTGTTGTATTAAAGAGGGAGCTGAATAATGTGGGCGAGGAAGAATTTACTCTTTATCAATCAACCGATTTAGGAGGAGTATTGATTGATGGTCTTGGAGATGGGGTTTGGGTAGAAGGTGAGGGAGTTAGTCTTTCGGATAGAACTAACCTTGCTTTCGGGATATTGCAGGCTACAAGAACAAGGATTTCTCAGACTGAATATATTTCTTGCCCGAGTTGCGGTAGAACACTGTTTGACCTAGAGGAAACAACTGCAAAAATCAGATTGGCGACTGGTCATTTGAAAGGACTGAAGATTGGAATTATGGGATGCATAGTTAATGGCCCAGGGGAAATGGCGGATGCTGATTACGGTTATGTAGGAACAGGAGTGGGGAAGATTACACTTTATAAGGAAAAAGAGGTAGTAAGGAAGAATGTGCCCGAGGCAGAAGGAGTTGAAGCTCTGATAGATTTAATTAAAAAGGAGGGAGATTGGATTGATGTTTCTGAAACGCTATCATAATTGGAGCCAGTTACTATTCAAGCGGTTGTAATAGGTAGTGTAACCTATAGTGACTCGAGTAAGGTGGTGAAGGTGTTAACAAAAGAAAGCGGAGTAATTCCTATATGGGTTAGGACTGGCAAAAAATCTAATAAAGCTATCTGGCATCCGCTATCTATGGTAGAGCTGTCTGGATTTACGAGGAAAAAAACTGGTGGATTGGCTAATTTTAAAGAAGCTTCTCGCTATTTACCTGCAAATAATTTACTTAACGATGCGAAGAGGTCTTCGGTAGCGTTTTTTATAGCTGAAGTATTGGATAAGTCATTAGAGGATGAGGTACCGTTACCTGAGGTATTTAACTTAATGATAGACATAATAAATCTAATTGAGTTGGAAACTTCAGTATCGAACTTACACATTTTTTTTATGTCTCGACTGGTTGAGGCCTTGGGGTTAATGCCAGAAGATTACGATAAAACAAATATGGGAGCGGTAAAAAGTTTAAATTTAGATACGGGAGAGTGGTCTGAAATTAATATAAGTTTAACAGCGAAAGATCATTACTTAAACATAAAGTTGGCTTCTTTGTTGATGGCTATATCTGGCATGAATTTTGGGCAATTGCAAGGTATATGCTTACCCAAGTCAGACAAAAAGGAACTTCTTCTTGGCATGGTCATGTTCGTTCAACTTCATCATTCTGGTTTAAGAGAAATAAAAAGTTATGATGTACTGGAGACAATTTTTGCAACCTAAAAAAGACATAAATATCAATGTTCTTTTAAGTTTAGCCATAATCTCGATGTCATTTTTTACGTCTCCTTTTTATAGCCTTGCCCAAAAAGACACTCTCCATCTACCAAGTATTAGGATTGTGAATGGGTCAATTCCAATTCCTTTTGTTTCAGTAATCAATGTGACAACGTCAAAATCTGTCATCTCAGATGCTGATGGATTTGTGATTTTACCGACATTTACTATAGGCGACACATTACTTCTTAGGAGCATGGGCTATGAAGATGTATTCATTATATATGGCCAGCAAATAGGTAAAACAATAGCAATGGAGGAAAGCCCTATCTCATTAGAGGAGGTCCAAATAACTTCGAATGTTGTGCCGGATGTGGGAAGTACTGAAGGGCTTAAGTCGTTAGGTGTTGAATCAATAGGTAAAGGGGTGGCACCGGGAAATACAGCAGAGCTATTACAGAAATCTGGACAAGTTCATGTTCAACAAAGTCAGCAAGGAGGAGGATCTCCAGTTCTTAGAGGATTTGAGGCAAATAGAGTCCTTTTAGTAATTGATGGAGTAAGGATGAATAACGCGATTTATAGATCGGGTCATATTCAAAATGCCATTACAATAGACCCTAATTCTCTGGAAAAAGTACAAGTTATCTTAGGTCCAAGTAGTGTAAGATTCGGTAGTGATGCTCTAGGAGGTGTCGTTCATTTTACAACTCTCAGGCCTAGATTTAGAAGTAAACATTCAGAATACAATTCTTCAGCTCTTGTGTCCACGCAATATAAAACCGTGAATAATTCAATTAATCTTTATGGCACAGCTGAAGCAGGAGGGGAGCGATGGGCTTCAGTAGTTGCCATGAGCTCAAGTAGTTTTGGAGATTTAAGAATGGGTACATGGCGACCCCATGGTGATCCTCTTTGGGGTGGTATATATTCTTATGTGGACAGAAGAAATGGTGTGGATTCAATTGTAGAAAACCCGAATCCAACAGTCCAAACTCCGTCTGGGTATTCGCAAAAGGACTTTTTACATAAGTTAAGAGTGGGGATTCCTGGCGGAGCCATTGAAACGAATTTTCAGTACAGCATAAGCTCAGACATTCCAAGGTTGGATAAACTAAATGACACATCAGGTTCAGGCCTCAAATGGGCTGAGTGGAACTACGGCCCTCAGGAAAGATTGATGACCGCTGTTAGCTGGGAGCAATACCTAGGCATACCGGGGTCTCTCCACACAACCTTTGCATACCAAAACATAAGTGAGTCAAGAAAGAAAAGGCAATTCGGGGATGCATTAAGAGAAATACAGGAGGAGCTTGTAGATGTGATTTCGTTGTCTTCTGTTTGGGTATCATCCCCTTTTAGAGGAGATGGTTGGAAGTTCGAAGCGGGTCTAGATGGTCAGTGGAATGATGTAACATCAGAGGTGCGTGCTGAAGACTTTAGTGGTATTACAGTTGCTGATTCTGGATTTGGAGATTCGTTATTAACGAGGTATCCTAATGCAGGAAGCGACATGTTGTCTTGGGCTTCATTCGCCTCAGCAAAAAGAAACTCAGGTGAAAATATTTATCATGTAGGTGTTAGATATAGTCATTCAGCGATTAACGCATCTTATATACCAACATCGGCCTTGGAGCTTCCATTTGATGAAATGCATTCATCGCACGGAGCCTTAACCGGAAGTATTGCTGCTGAAGTCCCCCTTTCTTTGAATACAAAAACAACCACGTCGCTGTCTTCAGGATTTAGACACCCGAACATAGATGATGCAGCAAAAATTAGAGAAAAAGGAGGGTATGTTATCATCCCCAATGACTCATTACGAGCTGAATATATTTACAGTTTTGATGAGAGTGTTTCGTGGGACATTACCCCGAGACTATCCGTAAATTCAGCTGTTTTCTTAAGTTTGTGGGCAGATTTGATCTCACCTGTAGCTGCGACATTAAACAATGAATCGCAACTTTTTATTGATGGTGAATACGCGACAATTCAGCGAAATGAAAATCTAGGTAATGCTATTATTAAAGGGGCAAGATTTGAAATAAATGCTCAAATTTTATCGAATCTTAATTTCCATGGCGTAGCTAATTTCACAAAAGGCACACGTCTTATTTCACAGGCTCCAATTTCACATATTCCACCTATGTTTGGTAGAACCTCATTAGAATTTTACAAGAAGGATTGGTCTATTGAAGGGTTTGTCCTATTCAACGGAGTTAAAAATATTGAGGATTATGGTCCAGGAGGTACAGACAACCCTCAAGAGGCATTGTTAACTGGCACACCTTCATGGTGGACTTTAAACATAGAGTCTCATTTCGAAATTTATAAGAATATACATGCACAGGTAGGATTAACGAATCTCTTAGACATGCATTATAAAACCTTTTCTTCAGGCATTTCGGCTCCCGGAAGAGGTGCGTTTATTGCGATTCACGCGACCTTCTAATAGACAACCAAGCCTTACCTTGCTGCCATGCAATTTGTAGACGTCATAGGCCAAACCGTCCTTTCCACTCGCCTTCGCGATGGAGTTCTTTCAGGAAGAATAGCCCACGCTCAATTGTTCGAAGGCCCTAATGGTTCAGGGGGACTTGCTTTAGCGAGGGCTTATGCACAATATCTTCATTGTACAGATAGAACTAAAGAAGATTCTTGTGGCGTGTGCACGTCTTGTTTGGCACATAAAAAAGTCCAGCACCCAGACTTACATTGGACGTTTCCTTTTTTTAAAAAAGATGGTTCAGGAAAATCAATTTCGGAACCATTCCAAATTGCTTGGAGGGAGTTAATGCTTGAATCTGAATATATAGGGATAGACGATTGGCTTTCAAAAATAGGTGCTGATAAAAAACAACTTTTTATTTCTGTTGATGAAGCCTTAGAAGTAAATAGAAAGTTGGGTCTTAAATCCTTTCATGGCAGCTACAAGGTTTTGATACTTTGGCTACCTGAAACGATGAGGATTGACACTGCAAATAAATTCCTTAAATTAATTGAAGAACCCACTGATAAAACAGTAATTATTTTCGTTTCTCAAAATGCAGATAAGCTACTTCCCACAATTTTATCTCGTTTGCAAAGAGTTCATGTTCCGAGGTTGTCAGACTCTGAGGCCGCACATGGAATAAGTGCGAAAACTGGACTTTCTGAAGAATTAGCTCTGAGCTTTGCTCATATAACTGAAGGGAACATATCAGCAGCTATTAGAATGTCTTCTTCAGGAGTTGAGACTCCCGATTTGGAACTGTTTTCTTCTTGGATGCGCGCATGTTGGTCTAGAGATGGAGAAGCGTTTATGATAGGAGCCAATGACTTTGCTTCTCCTGGACGAGAATCTCAAAAACGCTTTTTAACTTACTCCCTTCACATGGTAAGGCAGTGTATTATAGGTAATTATGGTGCCGATAACTTAGTTCGTCTAACTAAAGGCGAAATGGCTTTTGTTTCAAAGTTCAGTCGTTTTATCCATCATAAAAATGTGGTAGATTTATCAAGATTGATCGAGGAAGCATATACAGATATTTCCGGAAATGTTAATGCCAAAGTTGTTTTTTTTGACTTAAGCGTAAGGGTGCATATGCTCTTAAGGAAAGAGTCACAATAAACATTTACTAGAGCCAAATTGCTGGCCGTGAAAAACGTATCTTCGTGGCACAATGGGATGTAGTAGCTGTAGTAACGGAGCCGGTGGCACGCCGAGAGGTTGTAAAAACAATGGAAGTTGTGGAACGTGTGGTAGTGGTGGTAAAACAACATATGATTGGCTTGAAGGAATAGCATTGCCTTCAGGAATTTCGGCTTTTGATATTGTAGAGGTGCGATTTAAAAACAACAGAAAAGGCTTCTTCAGACGTAAGTCTACAGACAGTTATCACGTTGGGGATGTTGTGTCTTTAGATATAAACCCAGGTACTGATGTTGGAGTTGTTTCATTAACCGGAGAGCTCGTACGAACTCAAATGTCTATTAAAAAAGTAAAAGACGATCATGAGGTTAAGAGGATTCTACATAAATCTTCGACTGAAGAAATCGAGGTTTGGCATAGAGCAAGAACGAGGGAGGAAGCTACCAGGTTAAAGGCCAGAGAGATAATTAAGCGCTTGAAAATCAATATGAAACTCACAGATGTAGAGTTCCAAGGCGATGAGAAAAAGGCTACGTTCTTCTATATCGCTGAACAAAGAGTAGATTTTAGAGAGCTTGTTAGAGAATTTGCCATGACATTTAATTTGAGAATTGATATGCGCCAAATTGGGGCTCGACAAGAGGCTGCAAGAGTTGGTGGGATAGGGTCGTGTGGAAGAGAACTTTGCTGCTCAACTTGGCTAACAGATTTCAGGTCAGTATCAACAGGTGCGGCAAGATATCAGCAATTGGCATTGAACCCAGTCAAGTTAGCTGGTCAATGTGGTAAGTTGAAGTGTTGTTTAAACTATGAATTAGATCAGTACGTTGAAGCTGTGAAAGAATTCCCATCTGCGAAAACTAAGATTAGTACTTCAAAGGGAAATGCTGTTATCTTTAAAATGGATATTTTTAAAAAAATAGTCTATTTCTTAGAACTTGGAGAAACTGCTGGAGGGCCTCAGCCGGTATCTCTGGAAGTAGCAAACAATCTTATTAAAGCTTCTGAAAACGGAGAGAAAATAGCATCTATTTCTCAGTTTGCGATACAAGAACTTCCCGATGAGGTTTCTAAGACATACAGCAATGTTGTTGGCCAAGATGATCTTACTAGATTTGATAAAAATAAAAAGCAGGGGAGAAGATCAGGCGGTAAAAGTAAAAAGGGATCCCATAATAGACATAAGGGGCAGAGAAAAGTCAAAAGTCAAAAAACTAATTCATGATTTTTCGTGTTGGAGCTTGTTTCTTCATTTTATTTTTAATTGCATCTTGTGGTCAGTTTCCTGTAGCGAGCGATTCTCATGAAGTGAATCCTGAGGGCTGGTACTCGGATGATACGAAATCATTTGAATGGACTGTTGAAGACACTGACTCTAGGTATTCAATTTTTGTTGATGTAAGGC